>Ga0209033_1000107_pt1 | contig 40795 bp, 34 predicted proteins | sample LauGreFa1BDMLBDN_2_FD_188218 | JGI IMG/M metagenome (GOLD analysis project Ga0209033, IMG submission 188218) | Freshwater lake microbial communities from Lake Michigan, USA - Fa13.BD.MLB.DN (SPAdes) (version 2) | ecosystem: Environmental > Aquatic > Freshwater > Lake | place: Lake Michigan, USA...
GCTGAATATGGTGCGCTAGGAAGTATTTTGGCGATCGGTTCTTTATCTGGAGCGATAATTTCGGCCCGCCTTGAACGAAAACGCGGACCTCGCTTTGTCATGATCGGTTCCATGATTTTTAGCACGCTCCTTGTTATGAGCTCCTTCGCGCCAAATTATCTGGTGTATGCAATTTTTCTACCGCTGATTGGTTGTGTTGCGCTTCTAACTTTTATTGGCGCAAACACGATGGTTCAGATGCGTACCGATTCAGAGATTCGTGGCCGTGTAATGGGCATTTATCTCACGGTATTTCTAGGTGGAACTCCGATTGTCTCTCCGCTAATTGGATGGATGACCCAAGAAATTGGCACACGCGAGACAGTTGGAATTTGCGGATCAATCTCACTGCTTGCAGCGCTCATTACTTATTCGCAATTCCACGACAAAGGCGAAGCTCCTGCCAGCGTTGCAGTAGAGGACGTTTTAGAGCCCACTTATGAGAACAAAAAAGACTAAGCTAAAAAGAATTACGAGAGTAACAATTCTCCGCGTCTTGTAGTTCACTAAACTCTCCGCTCTTGGATGGGTTTTTCATGTGTAGGCAATACGCTTACAATAACAAAAGCGCAGATAATCAAGATTGGAACGAGAAGAAATCCTTGAACAATCCCAAAGATATCTGCGAGAAATCCAAGAAGTAGCGGTGATAGCCCAATAGCAATTCCAGCGCTGTAGCTCGATTTACCTATGGCAAGGTCAGGTTTCTCTTTCCCAAAGTGCAATAACCGCAGCGTTGAGAGAGCAAATTGCATCGATGTTCCCAGGCCCACAAAAAACAAGGTGAGAAAAGAAATCCATGGATTGGAAGAGACCCAAAAGACCATAAAACTCAAACCTTGCAGGGCGATGATAAGTCGAAGGCGAGCATCAATGTTTAGCTCCGGAAATAAGTAGGTGCCAAACCAGCGGCCGACCATCATGCCAAAAGGAAAGGCAAGAACAAGAGTGGTGGCTAATGCGGCAGAGAGGCTCGCTTTTTCACGCAGTAATGCAGCCGACCAGAATGCGATGGCAAACTCTGCAGAAATCGTAAACATGAGACCGAGCCAACTCACCCAATACTTGATTGGAAGAGAACCACGTTGGTGCCCTTCTTCATCTGGAATGTGCTCGGGATTGTGGTGACGGCCGAGCGTTAAATAGAGAATTACGGCAAAAGGAATACAAACTAGCAATCCCAAGCGCCAACTAAATTGTGTTCCCGCAATAATTCCGATGATTAAGTTACCTAGCAAAACAAAAGCAGAGTTCACTCCGTTAGCTTGCGAGACTGCGCGCGGAGCATGTCTTTCATAATGACTAGAGAGATACATCAGTGAGTTATTCACCGTCATTGATAATCCAACGCCAGCAAAGAGAATCGCCGGAATGGTCTGCCAGGCATATGGAAGAACGATGAATGCCATCGCTCCAATATTGAAGATGGTGAGCCCTAACCAGATGCTCTTGTAACGCCCGAATCGATGAGCAAATGGGGCATTGAGATAGCCCGCAATAATTGATGCAACGCCGAGCGCCGTGCCATGAAGACCTGCGATTGCGCCTGAGGTGCCTTGGTCTGCTTGCAGTAAAGGGATGGCTGGGCCGAAGCCGCCCATAAAAATTCCGAAGACCCCGGTTTGCAGTGCGACGAGCCAGAAAACGTTATCGCGCTTGTAGATCGCTCCAGTCAATGTGCTATTTCTTCAAATTATCCACGACATATTCAATGCACTGCGTGAGTGCAGATACATCGTCAGGATCAATGGAGGGGAACATGCCAACTCGAAGTTGGTTCTTCCCTAATTTGCGATATGGCTCAGTATCAACAATTCCATTTGCGCGCAGCGCTTTTGCGATTTCTAGCGCATCAATTCCTTCATCAAAATTAATCGTCGCTACAACCTTGGAGCGCATTGCAGGATCAGATACAAAAGGAGTTGTGTAGGAAGTTTTCTCGGCCCAGCCATACATTATTTCTGCAGATCTTGATGAGCGACCGGCAGCAAATGACATACCGCCATTGGTATTCATCCACTCAATCTGATCGGCGAGCAACATCAGCGTCGCTACTGCGGGGGTGTTATAGGTTTGATCCAAACGCGAATTTTCAATTGCAATTGTTAGGTCAAAGAAAGCTGGAACCCAGCGTCCACTTTCCTTAATTTTTGTAACACGCGCAATTGCCGCAGGGCTCATCAATGCCAGCCACAATCCGCCATCAGATGCAAAAGATTTCTGTGGTGCGAAGTAGTAGGTGTCGAACTCCTTGGCGCTAACTTCTAGTCCACCAGCTGCACTTGTGGCATCAACAAGTACCAGTGCACCGTCTGTTCCTGATGGCCGCTTAATTGGCATTGAAACCCCAGTAGATGTTTCATTATGAGTCAATGCGTAAACATCAACGCCAGATTCAGCAACAGGAAGCGGATGTGAGCCAGGTTCAGATTTGATTACTGATGGATCATCAAGAAAAGGAGCTTCTTTCGCTGCAGCTGCAAATTTAGATGAGAATTCACCGAAACTTAAGTGTTGCGATTTCTGTTCAATAAGTCCGAAAGTGGCAATATCCCAGAATGCAGTGGAGCCCCCATTGCCGAGAACTACCTCGTAACCTTCGGGAAGACTAAAAAGAGAAGTAAGCCCCGCGCGAACTCGACCGACAACGTTTTTGACCGCTTTCTGGCGATGTGAAGTACCGAGTATTGATGAACCAGATGAAGCGAGAGCCGCGAGAGCTTCAGGACGAATCTTCGATGGGCCACAACCAAAGCGACCATCGCGCGGCTTTAAATTATCGGGAATTTTGATATCGGACATAACGCGCCAAGCCTATGGGAAGAAGCGTTCTAGCTTCCAATTGGATTCTGCTTGATTGCTATTGGAATCAATATCGCGTGTGAAGCGCAAGCGATCATGTAAGCGTGAATAGCGCCCTTGCCAGAATTCAATGCTGGTAGGTGTGACGAGGAACCCACCCCAATGAGGTGGTTTAGGAACCGTCGAGCCTTCCGGATAGCGCTCCGCAAATTCTCTCCAGCGCGATTCAAGAACCTCGCGCGATTCAAGCACGTCAGATTGATTACTTGCCCATGCCCCAATTTGGCTCGACCAAGGCCGTGTTACAAAATACTTTTCTGATTCTGCAACTGAAATCCGCATCGCCTCACCGAGCACGATTACTTGGCGTTCCATTGGATACCAAGGAAAGAGAAGTGAAACTGCGGCGTTGGAAGAAATCTCTTGGGATTTACGGGAGTCGTAATTGGTGAAAAAGGTGAATCCCGATGTCGTTACATCTTTCAATAGAACTGTTCGTGAGGTTGGCTTGCCCGACCCGACAGTGGAGAGCACCATTGCGTTAGCCTCAACAATCATCGAATTGGCGGCAGCTTCTGAAAGCCAGAGTTGAAATTGAGATATCGGATCAGGGTTGATGGCAGATTCAGTAATTCCAACTTCACCGTAGGAGCGGCGCATCGCAGAGATTTCAGCGCGGTCGACGGCGGGCTGATTTCTCTCTGTCATGGGTGTATCTAACGTCACTTTAGACAATAGGGCATCTTTGACGGGGTCGTTTTGCGCGCCTCAATTGAAGGTGCAGAATACGGCGCATGGCAGATGACTTTAAACCCGGTCTTGAAGGCGTAATCGCATTTGAATCAGAAATTGCAGAACCAGATAAAGAGGGCAGTGCGCTTCGCTACCGCGGTGTAGATATCGATGATCTCGTTGGCCGCGTTTCATTTGGAAATGTGTGGGGCCTTCTCGTTGATGACGAATTTAATCCTGGACTTCCTGCCGCAGAACCATTCCCCATTCCGATTCACTCTGGCGATGTTCGAGTCGATGTGCAATCTGCAATTGCAATGCTCGCGCCAGCATGGGGCTTGAAACCACTTCTTGATATCTCCGATGAAGAAGCTCGCAGCAATCTTGCTCGAGTCTCGGTCATGTTGCTTTCGTATGTTGCCCAATCAGCACGTGGTACTTGGCAACCAATGATTCCGCAATCAGAAGTTGATAAAGCACACACTGTTGTTGAGCGCATGATGATTCGCTGGAGAGGTGAACCAGATCCAAAACATGTTCGTGCCATTGATGCGTACTTTGTTTCAGCTGCCGAACATGGCATGAATGCCTCTACATTCACGGCACGCGTTATCGCCTCAACCGGAGCAGACGTTGCTGCATCAATCTCTGGTGCCATCGGAGCAATGTCAGGACCGCTTCATGGAGGTGCGCCTTCTCGCGTTCTTCATATGATTGAAGAAGTTGAAAAGCGTGGAGATGCACGTGCATATGTCAAAGATTTGTTGGATAAAGGCGAGCGTTTGATGGGATTTGGACATCGCGTTTATCGCGCTCAAGATCCACGTTCACGCACTTTGCGCCGTACCTGTGAAGAACTTGGTGCGCCACGTTATGAAGTTGCAAAAGCATTGGAAGAGGCAGCACTTGCAGAATTACGTGAACGACGTCCCGATCGCGTCTTAGAAACAAACGTTGAATTCTGGGCCGCCGTACTTCTTGATTTCGCAGAAGTACCTGCACATATGTTTACACCGATGTTTACTTCTGCACGTACAGCTGGTTGGTCTGCCCACATCTTGGAGCAGAAGCGAACTGGTCGCTTGATTCGTCCTTCAGCTCGTTACATTGGAAAGGCGCCTCGAAAGCCTGAAGATGTGAAGGGTTGGGACAAGAGCGTCCCGGGCGTTCATCAATAGCCTTCATCAATAGCCCTTCATCAATAGCCCTTCATCAATAGCCCTTCATCAATAGGCGTTCATAAGTAGTTCAGCCTCCATGTAAACGCGCGTGCAAAATTTGCGCTTTATAACGAAAAAGTAACTCGTCAATATCGCCCGTGGTTTAGGGCTTTTTGCCTTGACTCACCGAATTGTTAGCGTTGAAATGGTGTCCTCTGTAACCCCTCGTTACAGATACTTCCATGGAGGAAAATTAATGAATAAGAAGCGTCTAGGCGTCACTGGCGCCATAGCAACCGCTGCTCTAGTCCTCTCAAGTTTTGTTGCACCTGCGCAGGCTGCAACAAAGAATCTCTTGATCTGGGCAGACTCGGGCAAAGCACCGTCAGTTAGAGCTGCAATTGCACCTTGGGCAAAAGCAAATGGTGTAACAGCAACTGTCGTAGTAAAGGACTTCGGAACTGTCCGCGATGAATTGATTACAGCTGGACCAAAAGGTCTCGGACCAGATTTGGTTATTGCTCCACATGACTGGCTAGGCGGCCTTGCAGCCTCTGGCGTGGTTGACCGAGTCAGCAATGTTTCATCCGGTAACTATGCATCTTCAACAATGGATGCGATTACATACAAGGGCCTTAAGTGGGGCGTTCCAGTCGATGTTGAGAACGTTGCACTTGTAGTAAATACAGAACTTGCAAAAGCGCCAAAGACTCTTGATGAGCTTGAAACAAATTGTGCAGCAGCAAAAGCTGCAATCAAGAATTTCAAAGTATGTCTAGAGCTTCCAAAGGGAGCGACGTACCACTCATACCCACTATTCACTGCACTAGGTGGATATATCTTCAAGTGGAATGGAAAGAGCTACAACCTCAAGGACATCTTGGGTGGAAAGCAGTTCCAAGCAAATGCAAGCAAGCTTGATGAGTATTACAAGAGTGGTGTACTCAGCAAAGATGCTGCATGGGGCTTTGCAGAGTTTTACGCTGGTCGTGCTCCATACGTAATCATGGGTCCTTGGGATATCACCGACCTAAAGAAGCAGACAAAGGTTAAGTATTCGATTGTGCCTTTCCCTTCTGGAAAGTTCCCATCGGCTCCTTTCCTCGGCGTTAATGCTTTCTATCTTTCAAAGTATGCAAAGAACAAGGTAACTGCACGTTCATTCCTCACGGGCTATGCCAGTGGCAAGGAGTTCGGTTTGGCTTGGTTCAAGGATTCAGGCAAGCAGCCTGCAAACCTTGAGGCGCAAGCTGATCCTGCAGTTAAGGCAAATGCTGAACTTGCTGGCTTTGCATCATTCTCGGCTGCAGCGCAGCCCATGCCAAACGTTCCTCAGATGGGATCTGTCTGGGGCGCTTGGGAGAACGCACTTAACGCAGTTGCAGATAACAAATCAACTGCATCTGCTGCATTTACAACCGCAGCAGCAACTATCAAGAAAACAATTGGTAGCTGATTAGTTAGACAGTAGTAAAAAATATGGGGGCGTCATTCGGCGCCCCCATACTTTCACTTTAAGGTAAGGCGACAATAGAAGAAATGAAAATCAAGAACTCACAGAAGCTTCCAGGCTTATTTATTAAAATCTTCTTGCTTGGTGGGCTTAATGCTTTCGCACTATGGTCCGTTCCAGTCCTTATTGCTGATGGTCGTTTTCTGTATGCAGCGTATATCGCAATCTCTACTCTGATTCTTGACTACATCTTTCTCAGCAGTAAATTTGTCGCAGCCAAATACATCGTTCCTGGCGCCATTTTGCTCGTTGCATTCCAGATATATCCCGCAATTTATACAGGGTATATAGCTTTCACAAATTTCTCTGTTGGACATGAAATGAATAAGCAATCAGCCATTGATTCCATCATTTCGAATTCACTTGAGCCTGTAGGGGATGACTCGATTCTTCCAATGCGCCTAGCCAAGACGCCAGAAGGCTCAACTGTCCTGCTAATTAAAGAGAGTGATGGCAACCTGTATGTAGGTAATGCCCAGAGTTTAAAGAAATTACCACCTAACTCGTGGAGCGTTGATGCTGAAGGCAATATTCAGAGCGTCGAAGGATTTACCTTCTTGACTGACGAGGAAATTGCCCTTGTTCTTGAACAATACAGCAACTATTTCGTCCCAGGTCTTGAAGAGAATGTTAAATATCGAGTAGCTGACTTTACGAATGTTGAACGCATCACTCCTACTTTGCAATACAACAGTGCTGGAGATTATGTAGAAAATCTACTTACTGGAGAGATTTACAAGCCCAACAAAGAAGGTGCATTCGTTGGCGCTGATGGAGTTGAGTTGGAGCCAGGGTGGACAGCTCGAATTGGGTTGAAGAATTTGGAACGTGTTATTGGTGATGAGCGTTATCGCACGCCACTTGTGAAAGTAATGATTTGGACCTTTGTTTACCCATTCTTGGTAGTGATGTTGACGTTTTTCCTAGGACTTTTCTTGGCTCTAACTATTAACCATCCAAAAATAAAGCCGAAAAAACTTTATCGAATACTTCTAATCGTTCCTTATGCAATGCCTGGAGTTCTCTCAATTCTTACATGGAAAGGCATGCTTAATGAGTCTTATGGCATTGTAAATAAGTTGTTGCCAGGTGCGGTTCCGTGGCTTAGCGATCCGTGGTGGGCGAAGGTTGCAGTCGTGCTCGTTCAAGTGTGGGCTGGAACCCCTTATATGTTTTTGATTGCAACAGGTGCGATTCAGGCTCTCTCTACAGAGATAGTAGAAGCCTCAGAAGTTGATGGAGCATCACCGCGCCAAGTCTTCTGGAATATCAAGCTTCCCCTTGTGGTAATTGCTTTAACCCCGTTACTGATTGCTTCATATGCTTATAACTTCAGTAATTTCGGCTCGATATATCTTTTAACAGGTGGTGGACCAGTGATGTACGACTCCGGAGGCGTGGCTGGCCATACTGATATTTTGATTTCTTACACTTATAACTTGGCGTTTACAGCCGGTAAAGGACGAGACTACGGGCTTGCGAGCGCCGTATCTTTTATTAACTTCCTCATCGTGGCTGTCATATCAATTCAAGCCTTCCGTCGCTCCAAGCAGATGGAGAATATAAATTGAGCACTGAACTTATTGTTCGCCAAAAGAAGATGACTTTTCAAAAGTGGGTCCGTGTTCTTGCGTGGCGCCATTTCATAGCACTGCTAGCTATTGCGTTCGCCCTCTTCCCATTGATCTGGATGGCATCTGCTTCCTTTGATGAGCTCGGAAAGATTAATACTCAAAGTTTGATTCCCCAGTATCCAGGACTTAGCAATTATCGAGCGCTATGGGAAAACCCCGATCAGCCTTATTGGCTATGGATGCGTAACTCCGTGATGATTGCTTCAATTAACGCCGTTCTTCAACTGGCTATTGGTGCGACGGCAGCATACGCATTGAGCCGTTTCCGCTATCGCGGACGCAAGACAACGCTCATGACAATTTTGATCGTCCAGATGTTCCCACAACTCCTTGCGGTTACAGCTTTCTACGTAATCCTCGCAGATCTTCGGGAGTCAATTCCGTTTATGGACTTTGGAAGTCCAATTGCCCTTTTGATTATCTTTGCAGGTGGCGCACTCGGTATTAACGCTTGGATGCTCAAGGGCTTCTTTGACTCTATTCCTTCTGAGATTGATGAATCGGCAAAAATTGATGGGGCTTCACATGGTCAAATCTATGTTCGAATTATTCTCCCTCTTGCCTTGCCGATGCTGGCAGTCGTTGCACTCCTATCATTTATTGGAACGATGAATGAATTTCTACTCACGGCTGTTATTTTGGGTGGTAATCAAGAGGCGATCACCCTTGCTGTAGGAATGCGCCAATTTATTGAAACAGATTTCCAGGAAAATTGGGGCGCATTTGCGGCAGGTGCGCTCATTGCAACCATACCTGTGATGGTGCTGTTTATCTGGCTGCAAAAGTTTGTTGTATCCGGGCTGACAGCCGGATCGCTCAAGGGCTAATTAAAGGCTTCTTGTGACCTTCCCACATCATGATGGCAGTGAGTTGTATGTAAGTAATCGCGCCCCACAACTTGGCGAGAAGATAACACTCAGGATTCGTATCCCAAAGAGAGATGAAGTTGAGAAAGTTTTTATTCGGATTCTGCAAGATGGAGAGCCGGTCACATACCCACTGAAGAAAACTAAAAGCACCAAAGTTGATGTGTGGTGGCAGGTCAAAGTTGAGATTGTGAGCCCTTCCACCAACTATCGATTCTTACTTAGAAATGCTCGGAAATTCCGCTGGCTCAATGCTGCTGGAGTTTTTGCCAGAGATGTTGTGGACCACTTTGACTTCAAGATAGTTGCACGTAGTGATGCTCCGAAGTGGCTTCATAGTGCGGTTTTCTACCAAATCTTTCCCGATCGTTTTGCGAAGTCCGGTGTAGCTCGAAACCTTCCCGATTGGGCCATTCCTCGGAAGTGGAGCGAAATCCCAGCCCTGAATCAAAGGGAGGTCTCGCAAGAATTTTATGGAGGAGATTTCCGCGGGGTAGAACAGAAGCTCGATCATCTAACTTCACTAGGAATAAATGCTATTTATTTCACCCCTATCTTTGCGAGCCGGAGCAATCATCGATATGACGCATCTTCATTTGATGAGGCAGACCCTCTGCTGGGCGGGGATAAAGATTTGATTTCACTTAGGAAGGCAGCCGCTGCAAGAGATATTCGCCTTATGAGTGACCTAACGACTAACCATTGCGGCTTAGGGCATCCATGGATCCAAAAAGCCCTGAAAGACAAAAACAGCAATACTCGAGAGTTTTTCTATTGGACCAAAAAGAGCAAGTGGGGTTACGTTGGTTGGTGGAACGTTGAGAGCCTACCTAAACTCAATTTTAATTCACAAAGACTCCGCGAGCTGATGTGGGGCAAGAAGAGTTCCATCGTTCAGCGTTGGTTAAAGGAACCTTTTGGTATGTCTGGATGGCGTATTGACGTTGGAAATATGACTGGTCGTTATTACGGTGATAATTTCAATAAAGAGATTGCTAAGAGTATTCGCACCGCAATGGATGACGCAAACCCTGACGCGTGGTTAGTTGCCGAGAATGCTGACTTTTTTGCGGAAGATTTAGATGGATTTGGCTGGCATGGCACAATGAATTACAACGGATTTACTAAACCGATTTGGTATTGGATGAATCAAGAGAACGAAGACTTAAAAGACTCGTTTGGAATGCCTGCTCCTTTGCCCCTCATCGATGGTAAAGCTATGGTCGAGATGATGCAGCAATTTGCTGCTGGTATTCCTTGGCGGTCCTTAGTTGCGAGTATGGTGCTTTTAGGTTCACATGATCGCGCTCGCTTTCATACAGTTGTCGGAGGCGATGAACACAGAAATATTGCAGGTGCTACATTGTTGATGACATATCCCGGAGTTCCTTCAGTTTTCGCTGGAGATGAAATTGGACTTGAGGGCTATTGGGGCGAAAATGGTCGTCGCACAATTGATTGGGATCGTCCCGATACTTGGAATAGCGAACTTCTTTATGACTACATGGAGTTGATTAAGATTCGCAAGACGAGTCATGCTCTGTCTCATGGTGGGATCCGCTGGATTGATGTGAGTAATGATTCAGTGGCTTTCTTGCGAGAATCCTCCAAAGAAACCCTTCTTGTATTTGTCTCAAGAAAAGGCATTAAGAAAGATATTGATCTCAAACCATTTGGGTATGCAATCAAAAAGAGTATCTTCGGGCCATCATCAAAGGGCCATGTGCTGAAGATAAGATCTAGTGAAGCTGTGGGTGGCATTTGGCAATTAACTTAAAGCGTGCACTTCTATTATCGGTATCCAGCGCGACTCTCGCTGCGCTTCTTCCGATAACCGCAATTAGTAATGCGGATACCCTTCCAAGCTTTAAACCCATTGCCCGGGGAGCGCTCTCGAATGACTCCATTTACTTTGTAATGACCGATCGCTTTGAAAATGGAAATACTAATAACGATGATGCTGGAGTCCCCGGAGGAGTCGAAGTTAATGGACTGGATAAGAAAGACATCGGCTATTTCCATGGCGGAGACTTTGCGGGGCTAACATCAAGACTTTCCTATATTAGAGAGCTTGGATTCACATCCATTTGGATTACACCTCCCGTTGTCCAAAATTGGATACAGATTGGATCTGCGGCATATCACGGATACTGGGGAACAGATTTCACGACTGTAGATCCACATCTCGGCACAGAGTCTGAATTCAAGGCTATGGTGTCGCGAGCACATGAGCTTGGCCTAAAAGTCATTGTTGATATTGTTGCAAATCACACGGGTGACATCATTCAAAATTCCTATGGAATGTATAACTATGTATCGCTAGATATGGCGCCGTATAAGGACTCGCGAGGAAAAGTTTTTGAGCTGGACAAATTTAATGGAAAGCAGAATTTTCCAAAGTTAGATGTGAAGAAATCTTTCCCACGCCCTCCAGTCGTGTCTAAGGCCAATAAAAACATCAAAAAACCAGCTTTCCTCAACGATCTTACGAATTATCACAACCGTGGTGACTCCACATTTTCGGGAGAATCAAGCATTTACGGCGACTTTTTTGGACTCGACGACTTGTTTACCGAGAAGCCAGAAGTTGTGAACGGCATGATCAAGCTTTGGTCGAGCTGGATCACCAAGTTTGACATTGACGGATATCGTATTGATACTGCAAAACATGTTAATCCGGAATTTTGGAACGCCTTTATTCCCAAAATCATGGAAACTGCAAGAAAAGCTGGAAAAAAGGACTTTGGAATTTTCGGTGAAGTTTATGATGCAAATCCATACATGCTTTCAACATTTGTTCAGGAGCAATCATTTCCAAGTGTTTTAGATTTTGGTTTTCAGAGACATGGTCTCGCCTTTGCTCGAACTGACGGACAGGTTCCGCGATTAGTAGATCTCTTCAATCAAGATGATTTGTATACAACGGCGACTCAGTCGGCCTACGGAATGCCAACTTTCTTAGGTAATCACGATATGGGGCGCGTAGGATCATTCATCCATTCGGCAACTTATGGAGATGAAGAATTGACTTTGCGACGATCTAAGTTAGCCAATGAAGTCTTGTTTTTCTCTAGAGGTGCACCCGTTCTCTACTATGGAGATGAAAAAGGAATGGTAGGCGACTCAGGTGATAAAGCGGCCCGCCAAGATATGTTTCCAACAGAGGTAGTTGAATGGCAAGAAGAGTATCGAATTGGCTCAAGTCCAATCGGATTGCGAAGTTCTTTTGATGTCATTAACCCTTTGCAAATGCAGATTACACAGATTAACGGATTGATTGCTAGAAATCCCGCACTTCGAAAAGGCACTCAGCAGCTTCGAAAGACGTCAAGAAGTGCGATAGCTTTCTCGCGCTACCTTGATGGCCAGGAATATCTTGTCATTCTCAATTCGAGTGAAGATTCCGATACGTTAGAAATTCAAGTGACGACTGATTCATCATGGGAGCAGATTTATGGGGCTAATGCAACATTTTCGGTTGCGGGGAAAAAGGTTTCGATCACAGTCCCAGCAATTTCAACAGTTGTACTAAAGGCAAAATCTACCTTTACGGCAAAGGAAAAGATTAGTGTCAATTTAGCGAAGATTGACTACGACTTTTCTACCCCAAATTGGCTTGCGCTACGTGCAACTGTTCCAGGAGATGAATTTGTGCAAGTGAATTTTCAGGCTCGCGTGAAAGGTTCCAGTAAGTGGGGAAATGTGGGAACTTCGGATAGACGCACATTTGAAACTGATGAGGTTCAAGGTGGACTACATAGGGTTTTTTTGACCCCGAGGAAGTTTAAGTCCGGCACAACTATTGAGGTGATTGCAATAGCAAGAAATGAAAATAACGAAATTGCTTACTCAAAAGTCAGAGAGTTTAAGATCAATTATTAAGCCAGAATTGAAGTGGCTCACTCACGTAACTAGCCCATGATCTCTCATTGTGCGCAGTTCGATGAAAAACTTTACTTTTGAAGCGTGGTTCATTCCAACCGAGTTCTCTCATTAACTTATCTGCGCGATTCTGGAACGGCTGATAAGAAGCATCAAGCCCTTTTGTTCCTCGACTCATCCAAATCTTCATGTACTCCTTGTTTGGGAGTCTATTGACTGTCCAATCAACTAGTGCATCACCGCCAAGTGGCCAATGAGGAGAGAGAGCCAGAGCAGTGTGGAATTGGTCATGAAATCTGATTGCAGAATTTAGCGTTGCTAGCCCTCCCATAGATGATCCGATCATGGCGCTAGTTTCTGGAGATACACGGCTCATTGTTTCCTCGATAATAGTCGGAGCAATTACCCGGAAGATTTTCTCGAGATAACTATTGCCGCGAAGCTGGTCGACAGTGAGTGGAGTCTGAATTTCTGGTTTAACTCCCTCTCGGAAAGCATCCTCAGGTGTTAAGTCCTTGCCTCGCCCGTGGGGATCGGCCGCGGTAGAACTATGAAAAACGCCAACAACCAGTGGTGCTTTTTTTCCAGAATCTGTTGCCACTCTGATTGCACTCTGGGCTAACTTCCAGGTGTAGATAAACGTTGCAGTCTTGCGATCAAAGATATTCTGGCCATCGTGAGCTAGTAAGAGGTGGTCACTACCACCAATAGGACTCCAGTAATCGACAATCGTTCCTTCAATTACAGCCCGATTCACATAACCGGGAATACCGCGAACCTGGTACCTGCCCTTGAGCTTCATGTCCTAATGATCTCAGATGCAGTTAGTTGGAGTAGAGGACCAGTGTAGAAAGAGCTCTAACTTCCACAACATCAGTGTTCTTGATTGTTCGCAGTGTCTTAACCCCTGCTTTATTGCCCTCGACAACCACATTCCAATTACCTTTTGCGGGAAGCGTTACTTTGGAAGAAGCAGTTTTGGCATTGTGAATTACAACTATTGACTTCCACGAGTCTTTCACCGCACTTCCTTTGAGGGAATATGCAATCACCTCATCTGATGTCTTAAGGAACTTCAGGTTGTTCTTTACATCTGCCGTCGAGCTCAATCTGAAGGCAGGGTGCTGGGCTCTGATTTCTAGCATTCCTTTGAAGTAATTACGCGTTACTGCGTTTTTGCTGATGAGGTTCCATTTAAGAGAATTAATCTCGTCACCAGACTTGTAAGAATTTGAATCACCACCCTTTGAACGTTGAAATTCTTGTCCGGCATGAATGAAAGGAATGCCCTGGGCCAAAAGTGGAATTGAGCTGGCGAGGCGGTGATACGAAGCAATGAGCGTAGGGTCTTTCGTTGAGAGACTCAAACGCAGCTTATCTTCCAAAGTATTGTTGTCATGCGCCTCAACATAGTTGACCGATTGCGCCGGCGACAGTGTAGTAAATGCGGGAAGTATCGTTGATGAGTAATCAGTATTGCCAACGATACCGGCCATGACATTATTCTTCTTGCCAAAGGTGCCAGTCGCAAAACCTTTATCAGATGCAGTAAAAACAGATCCCTTTATTCCATCTCTAATTTGGTCATTAAAAACAGCAATTCCTGCAAGTTCATCGATATTTGCCTGCGTGGAGCGAATTTCACTGGGATGAGTACCCATGTTCCAACCTTCTCCAATGATGATGATGGTTGGATCAATCTTGGAAAGCTCTTTACGGACCTCTTGCATAGTTTGGATGTCGTGAAGCCCCATGAGATCAAAACGGAATCCACTGATGTTGTATTCGTTCGCCCAGTATTTCACTGAGTCGACAATGAATTTACGAACCATTGCTCTTTCGGAAGCCGAATCGTTTCCACAGCCAGAAGCGCTTGTTAACTTGCCGTCGGAGTCGGTTCGGAACCAATAACCGGGAACGATTTTGCTCTGACTAAAAGTGGAGGCATCAAAAACATGGTTGTAGACCACATCCATAATTACTCGAATACCTTGTTTATGGAGCGACTGGATAGCTCCCTTCAGTTCAGTAATGCGCGCCTTCGGATTTTTTGGATCACTGGAATACGAACCTTCAGGGACGTTGTAGTTCAGCGGGTCATAACCCCAATTGAAAGTTGGATTCAATTCGTCGACTGAAGCGAAGTCATAGATCGGCAGAAGTTGCAGGTGTGTGACACCCAGATCCTTTATGGCTGCCACGCCAACTGGTTGCCCAGAGGAACTCTTGAGATTCGGGTATGTGAGTCCAGAATATTTCCCTCGAGCAGATTTGGGGAATGGAGCTGATTTATCCATTGATAAATCACGTACATGAAGTTCATAAATAACTGCATCAGTGGGATTTCCAGAGAAGTCGGGCTTCTCCTCGTTCCAACCCTTTGGATTGGTGGTGTCAAGGTTTACGACAACGCTTCGTTTTCCATTTTCGACAGCTGCTCTTGCATAAGGATCTACCGCTACATTCTCTTCTCCGTAAACTTCCACGTTATAGGCATAAATCAGCCCATCCTGATCTCCATCGAGTGAGTGAACCCAAGTACCTTGTACGTCAGACTTCATAGGAAACCTACTCTTCACACCAGATGTTGAGGAGCTAAAGGTGAGTAATTCAACTTTTGTGGCAGTTGGCGCCCAAAGTCGAAATGCAGTGGAATCCTTCTTATATATATTGCCTAGGTCATCACCCTTGTACGTGAATTTCTTCTCGAATTCTTCAGTGGTTATTAGATTTCCGAGAGCAATGTCGGCTGACCCATATGTTGAGTGTGAAACCTTGTATCGCTCAGTCAGCGAAATATTGCCATTGAGCGTAAGAATTAATTCAGTATCTTCAGGAAGATTGGGATTTTCAGTTCGGGCGCTGATAACACTCAAACCACCACTAACAGAAAAGCCATTTGATGAACCACTGAGTGGTTTGAATCTCTTATTTAATTCGACCTTTACTTCATTAGTCGCCTCAAAAGACGCTGATGAGATCTTCATTTCAATTGTAGGTTTCTTTGTGTAGATAGTTTTGTCGTTTTGTACCAGCCAGACTTCTGCGTTTCCGTTTGCATCAAATTCGGTGATAAATCGATCATCATTGACATCCTTTGCGACCCAATCATTAAGTCGAACAATTATTCCGAGATCCTTATAGTTCTTCATTCCATCGATATTGATTGTCACGACCTTGCCAAAATCGTCATTACCGGTGAATTGAACCCCAGAAGAAGAGACCGGTGTATCGAGTGAGTTGTTGTCGGAGTTCTTCCAAATCCACAAATTCCATCCAGTGTAGTCGCCGCCGGGGCGTTGATAATGCACAGTAAGTTTTACGGAATCTGGTGCGGCCACAGCAGGGAATCCACTGAAAATTAGCGATAAAGAGGCTAGTAAAGCCGACACAATCTTTCTCATGAACAATCTCCTCAGTTCTATGCAAGATAGAGTCAAAATCTACTAGGTGTGTTTAGGTATTTCTTGCATTGATATCGCTGTACTAGTTGAATCGTGCCATGGGTAAACGGGCTATTTTCTGGTTTAGAAGAGATTTACGACTTGCCGATAATCCAGCTCTGCTTGCAGCCATAGATGAAGCAGATGAAGTGCTCCCACTTTTCATCTTAGATGATGAAGTTTCCGAACGCGCTGGTTCACATCGTCGTTCATATCTTGCCGCCTCATTACATGCCCTTAATGAATCTCTAAATGGAAATCTCATTGTGAAGAGTGGCAGCCCTGTAGAAGTAATTACAGATCTCATGAAGCGCTATAAAGCCGAATCTGTCCATTCCGCATTTCCTTTTGCTCCATATGGAGAAGCAAGAGATCAAGAATTGAAGTCAGCAGGTATCGAAGTACAGCAACTTGGTAGTGGGTACGCAGTTGCGCCTGGCAGAGTTAGAAAAGATGATGGGACAAATTATCGGGTGTACACGCCTTTTTATCGGGCATGGTTGGCACATGGTTGGCGCGCTCCAGTGTCAGCTCCTAAGAAAGCACAATGGGTATCTCCCCAGAAAGGTGACCAACAACTTCCTGGTTGGCATATCTCTGAAGGAGTTTCGATTCAAGAAGCAGGAGAGAAAGCAGCCCTCAATCGATTCAAAGCATTCTTAAAAAAAGCTGCAGATGACTATGGCGATGCGCGAAATATTCCTGGAATTGAAGGAACTAGTCGGTTAAGTCCACATCTTCGTTGGGGAGAGATTCATCCGCGCACAATTCTTGCTGCACTTGGCCAATCAAAAGGACACGAGGTGTATCGCAAAGAGATTGCTTGGAGAGAGTTTTATGCCGATGTGCTCCATCACAATCCCCATACTTCGCGAGATTATTACGATGCCAAGTACAAGAAGATGCGCTACGACAAGCCAGGCAAGCAGTTTGAAGCGTGGTGTGAAGGCAAGACAGGTTACCCATTTGTTGATGCTGCAATGCGCCAGCTAGTCAAAGAAGGATGGATGCATAATCGAACTCGAATGGTGGTGGCATCTTTCTTGGTAAAAGATCTTCATATCGAATGGCAGTATGGTGCTAACTTCTTTATGAAGTACCTCATTGATAACGATGTAGCTTCTAATTCTCATGGTTGGCAATGGACAGCAGGATGCGGAACTGATGCATCTCCTTATTACCGAGTTTTTAATCCAATCGAACAAGGCAAGAGATTTGATCCAGATGGGGTTTACATTAAGAAATTCATACCAGAGCTTTCTCACCTATCTGGCGATGATGTACATGAACCTTGGGAATCAGACCAGGGCTATCTAAAGAACTATCCAAAGAGAATTGTGGATCATGCAGCAGAAAGGCTTGAGTCGCTCGCCCGCCTTGAAGAGATCAAAGCAGCAAAGCCACTCAAGCCTTAAGCAGAGCTACCTTAAACTAAGAAGTTAGTGAACTGCCACGGATCATTGCGATCCACTTTCTTATTGTTCCAACCCTCGAATAGATCTTTTCTATTCATAAGTGGATCCCAATCTGCTGCTTGTGAGTGAATTCCACCCCAATACTTCTCGGCATAAGCCAAGACTTCGCGCCACGGTAATTCATCTGGAACAAGAAGACCCTTGTCGGGGTTCTTCATCGCCCATGCAACTGCGGCATATACAGCAGAGGAAACCTGAACAGTAGTAGCAGATTGACCAGGAATAAGTTTGCGTGAATCATGAATGTTAAGCAGTGAACCAGTCCACCATGATCTATATGGATGGCCCATGAGCAATACTCCAAGACGATCATCGCCGTCGGTGATTTCATCATTCATAATGCGTTGATTCTTATGGAGATCCCATGAACGCATCTCTAACTCTTTCATCGAGGAGATTGCTTCATTAGTGGGGCAATATGCATAGTGAACCGTCGGGCGATAAGTCGCTTTCTCCCCATTCCAGACAGTGAGGTGATCTGAAATAGTGAAAGCCTCACCATGGCGAATGACCATTCCATGGATTTCAAAGTTAGGAACCCAAGATCGAACCCACGTTGTTGCACCAGGTTGTGCAATCGCAATCTGATTTCTTGGACCTGAGGGATGCTCATAAGCGTTGGCAGGAAGCGTTAACTCATGCGTTCCCCATCCAAGCTCTGCCGGGGCAACGCCTTCTTCGTAGAAACCTTCGACCGACCACGTGTTAACAAATTCGCCCCATTGCTTCGGCTTATTTGTCACTTGTGTGTCGCGCTCTGAAATGTGAATAACTTTGACATTAAGTAGGTGCGCAAGATCGTTATAGCGCTCTTCGGAGAGCGCAGATTCCACACCATGTGCAGCCTTGCCATCTTTGATCGCCTGAGTTGCGATATCAACCATGGACTTCTTTACAAGATGAGAAACCAGACCTGGATTTGCACCATGTTCAACAATTGCTGTCGCGCCTTTTTTGCTCCACTGAGATTTCATCTCGCGCATGCGCATATGGCGGTAATACAGAGTTCTTTCTAGAGGATGCTTATTTGATCCACCTTCATACGGATCCCATTCTTCAACTGAAGTGTTGAGGTATAGAACGCCATGATCATGGCACCAATTAAGAATTGTGTTGGCATCAATGTTCCAGGCTAAATCGAGAAGAAAATCTCCGGCCTTGAGGTACTTCGATAATTGGGCGTCAAGATTCTCGCGAGTGATGGAATCTTGAATATATGTTGCGCCTTGATTCAACGCTTCTTGCACGCGCGCACGGTTATCGCGCATATCCATGATGGTAATTTGTTTTGCATCAACAAGATGCTCAGTGAGAAGTGGTAAGACTGATTGCGAGACGGAACCTGCACCGAGAATGAGTACTCGATTAGCGAACTTTTCTGCCAATTAGGGAACCTCCTTAGGGGGTTGTGGATCTCACCTCATATGTTGAGTTTCCTGGCTCTCCCGAGCGAAGAACTCCTTGGTTGATAGGGACGGCGGAAATTTACAACCTACGAGGGCTAGCACCTAATTCCTACTCCATTCCTACTCCTCAAAATCGTGCACCCACCTCGGAGCTCCACCGAACTACGCCGCGCTTGGTGCGCTTAGCTTCGTACATGGCTTGATCAGCGCGACGGAGCAAGATGTCAGCGGGGAGTTGACCTGGCTCATTGCGACTTTCGCCGATAGATACATCAAGAGAGATATCCATTCCATTGATGTGGAAGGGATAGGAGAGTGTCGCGCGTAGCGCGAGCGCTACCTCGTAGCCATCATGACCGCGAATTAGCGCTCCGAATTCATCACCTCCCAGGCGAGCTAGCAGAGAACCATTGGGGATAGCGCGCGAGAAACGGGTAGCAATCTGACGCAAGAGTTGATCGCCAACGTCGTGACCACGTAGATCATTAACAGGTTTAAACCCATCAAGATCAAGGATCAGTACCGAACCTTCGCCTGTTAAGAATTCTTCGAAATCGGTCATGAATTTACGTCGGTTAGCAAGGCCCGTGAGTTCATCTGTACGGGCCAGAATTTGCTCATTACTTATATTGCGCGCATCGTTGATGGCAACCCCCATACGTAGAAACGAGAGAGCAATCGTTGCAAAGGCAGGAACAATCAGGAAGCGAGGAAAGTATGTGGGTTGGAGAACTGAGATCGCCAATATTGTCGAACTGCCCAGAAGTGCGATAGTCGCAACTGCCGGATTAAAGGATCTACCACTCAGCTTTTCGTTGGATGAATGCCAGAAGCTCTCTGAGAACAGAATAAAACTAGCCAACCAACCGATATCAGAGAGCGATCCAAATTGATAATTTCCTGATTGTGAGAGGTAAAGAAAGTAAAGATCTGTAGCAGTATAAGTAGTAGCGCCAAGAATCAAGAGAATATTACGCATCGAGAGTGATTGAACGGAAATGAGAGTGAGAACGGAAACCAATATAACAATGTCGCCAACGGGGTAGAAAATCGTAAGAAATACCTGAAATGTGGAGCCAGAGATACTTGCCATAGCAGGCTTAACGAGAAAAGCCGCGAGAATCGTTGTGCAACCAAGCGCAATAATGAGAGTGTCGAGCAGCTCCATTGACTTACTAATTCTTCGAAAATGAATCGCTCGCGTTAATCCGAAGAGCGCGACTGGATAGAAGAGCACGTAGCAACAGTCTGAAATCAAATCTAGATTTACTGCGAGTGGAATAGCAAAGAAATTATCAATTGATGACGAAATAGATCCCATGGTCCACAGGCAGATAGCGAGAGCGACTCCTCTACGACCCCATAGGTCATCAGGAATAGGCGACACAAACAGAGTTGAGAGAGCTACTAATGCAATGAGATTGAATAGGAGAAGATCTAATTGCCATGAAGGTTGTGTATTAATCCTGAGAATCAGGTAGGAAACCAGTCCAATCGTGGCAACTCCGCGAAAAACGAGATAAGTTCTCACTCCTCAAGAGTATTAAGGGAGATGAGATGCATAACGATAAAGATGTATCACGACGAGCAGTACTGTGTGGATTGGCAGTTCTTACGCTTGGATTAGTGCCTGATACTGCTATTGCCGCGACAGGTGTCAAAGTGCTAGCAAATGGAAAAGTAGAAGTGTCTCTCTCACGCAATCCAGCTTTAAAGAAAGTTGGCGGAACGGTGCAGTTTCAAGACAGAAATGGTCAATCATTTGCACTTGTGAGAACTGGAAAATCCTCTTCAGCTTATCGTGCGATGAATCTCTCGTGTACTCATGAAGGCGAGAAAGTCGTCAAAAGCGGTACTAAGTGGGTCTGCCCTGAACATCGCGCTGAGTTTGCACTAAATGGTGATGTCAAAGTCGGCCCAGCGAAAGCGAATCTAGTGCAGGTACCGGTGAAGGTATCCGCTACCAAAGTAACGGTTGGCTAATCTCGTTCTTTAGAGTCCTGGCTGGCAGGCATTCTTTCGATTCTCAAGAGTAGATTTTACTTCTTCCTGAGAATTCTTGAGAGTTTGAGCAACGTTTAGCTTTTGCTTTTCTTTCTTTGACACTTCATTAATTTTGTCGCGCAAGCTAGCTGCTGATCGTTCGAAGTTCTTAGCAGCAAGTCCATAACTATTTGCAGCCTTGCTCCATTGAGTCGCAGCGTTGGTGTAATTCCTTCCGGCAGAAGTTGTAGCACCGAACCGTGCGGCATTGTCAGTTGCTACTTTTGCTTCGGCAAGAGCATTCACCTGCTTTGCCTTGGCATCTGCAGCTTTCTGGTCGAAAACTTTGGCCGATGCTTCATCAGCTGGAGCTTCAGCTTTGATTGCGGCAATTTCTGTGTCGAGCATTGTGAGAGCTTTCGCGGCCGACTCATTAATCGCCTTCAAGCGGGAATTAGCATCGAGATAGAGCTTGTGGGATTCAACGCATCCAATCCAAACCCAAGTCAATCTTGCTTTCTTAACAGTGGGGTTCTTGGTGCAGAGATATTGATCGCCACCAATCTTCGTCTTGGCGTTTGCTTTGGTGCATCGTGCGCCAGCCTTATTGGCAGCGTCGGCGGGGATAACTGAGGTTGTGGCCATGAGTAGAGATGTAGCAGCAAACAAGGTTGCAGCTTTACCTAATTTATTAAATGAGCGACGCACAACAATCCTCCCGTAGGGTTTTTACGATGTCGCAATACTAAAGGCTTAAACCTCACAAATTGGTGAGGGAAACTCCACAACCTTCACAGAATTGGCTGAGAAAGTGGCAATTCAACTCTCTATTTGCGGCGCTGTCGGGCACGTACGTTCATACCCGCTCTTCTCACTAGAGGTCTAGGGGCAAACCGGGAAATAAAGGAGATTACTTTGTAAGGCAGCCCCGGAACTGAAATTGCTTTACCCGCAATAGCGGCCTCCCATGATTCTCTTACAACTCTCTCGGCGCTAAACCATAGAAAATCAGGGACTCCACCCATTTTCATCTTCCCGCGCTGATGAAATTCAGTTCGGGTGAAACCCGGACATAGCGCATGCACATTTACCTTGCTTGATTTGAGCTCAGTATGGATAGATTCACTCAGAACTGTTAGGTAAGACTTGGCTGCGCTATACGAACCGCCAGTAATCCATCCGGCAACGCTGGAGACATTGATAATCGTGCCGCGGTCTCGGCTTTTCATGGCGGGTAGAACTGCGTGCATAAGGCGCATCGGAGCAGTAACAAGAACATCTAGTAGTGAGATTTCTTCAGCAACATCACTCGAGGTAAAACTCTTGTTCAATCCAAAACCGGCATTGTTGATAAGAACGTCTACGGGACGACTTATATTCTGGAGGCGAAGTTCAATGCGGCGGATATCTTCATCGCGCGATAAGTCAGCTTGAATCACTTCGACTTCGACACCAAATTTTTCTCGCCATTGCTCAGCACGTTGATGTAATCGAGGCAGATCACGAGCAACAATGACAAGATCATGTTGCTTTGATGCAAGGAGATCACCGAATGCAGCGCCAATTCCTGCAGTCGCACCAGTTATGAGTGCGATTGGACGGCTATCGTGCATTACCGAACGATATCGCTAGCGTCCTCATCGCGAATATGCCAAGAGGTGCCATATTCCTGGAGTAGGTCCAGGAAAGGCTTTGGCTCAAACCATTCAGGGCCGTTAACACCGAGTGGAGACCAGAGACCCTTATGAATCAATTCCATTGCTACAACAGGGTTTACTGCGGTCTGCCAGACAACAGCTTGATCGCCATATTCCTTCATCGACCATTCATTATCAATGACGTTATAGATATAGACAGCTTTCGGTGCGCCAGATTTATCTAATCCACGGATCAAAGCACCGGCACAAGTTTTACCTTTCATGCGTGAACCAAGAGTTGCAGGATCTGGAAGCGATGCAGCAAGAAGATCGCGTGGAGCGACTGAGACGCCTTGTACTTCTACATTTTCTTTACGATCCATACCGAGCATATTGATGGTCTTTAGGATCTGAATAAACTCAGCTCCAAGCCCATACTTGAAGTTAACTTTCTTAGCATCAATCTTCTGTGGGATTAATACAACTTCTTCGTGCTCCACATTGACGCACTCAACAGGGCCAATTCCTTCAGGGAAGTCAAAGGTTTCCAATTCGCTAAATGGTTCAGTAGTAAACCAACCGCGACCATCTTCCCAGACCAAAGGTGGATTGAGACATTCTTCAATTGTGGTCCAGATTGAAAATGAAGGAGCAAAATTTGCACCTTCCACCCTGAGATTAGATCCATCCAAAATAGTGATGGAATCAATGCGACTAAATAGCTCATCATTTGCGTACTTAGCAAAAATGTCGCTCATGCCAGGCTCAACGCCCATACCAACAAGGGCATAGATCTTTCGCTCTTCCCAGTTCCAGTCGCGCGCAAATTGTTCGTCGCCTAACTTCACGCCAGTTTCGCGATGTGGATAGTGAGGATGTGGACGAGATAGCGACATCGCCATATCAATGTAATTCGTGTTTTCGATTTCGCAGGCCAAGAAAATTGGCATCACAAATCTCGGATCAACCGCATTAATGACAACGTCCGGATCAGCTTTGCGGATCAATTCACGTAAATCCTCGAGTTCAGCAGCATTGACCTGGGCTGCGGAGAATCGAGGGTCTTTGACGCGATAAACGGCTTCTTCAGCACGCGCGAGGGTTCTATCGGCAATGACCATCGAAGTAATAAATGACCTTCGAGATGCGATATTTGCTATCGCTCTTCCGACGCCGCCCGCACCAATTACTAGGGCTTTCATGGTTAAAAATCAACTCCAAACGAGATTCGTGCGTACAGTATCCGAAGTAATTGATTAATGCAATTTACCGTTCAATTCCGCTCAATTATCATTAGTTATGTCATATTTATTGAGCAATGTAATTAATATCTACAAAGTTTAAAAATGTGATGTATGTCCTTGTAGCTCAGTGGATAGAGCAACCGCCTCCTAAGCGGTAGGTCGCCGGTTCAACTCCGGCCAAGGACACAATTAATTTAATTAAAAACTACGGTGCGATTGCCGACGATAAAAATTCGATCTTCTGCAAATAGTCGTACTGCTTTAGCAAGAACTCGGCGTTCGATATCGCGTCCGATTGCGATGAGCTGTTCGGGTGTAGATGCGTGCGTTACGTGGGCAACATCTTGTTCGATGATGGGACCTTCATCGAGATCTTCGGTAACAAAGTGCGCTGTCGCGCCGATAATCTTCACACCTTTTGCATGCGCTTGGTGATAGGGCTTTGCACCTTTAAATCCAGGTAAGAATGAGTGATGGATATTGATGATGCGGTTGGATAGCTGGGAACAGAAACTTGGAGAAAGTATCTGCATGTAGCGTGCAAGAACAACAAAATCAATCTTGTCGGTGCCAACGATAGAGAGCAACTCTTTCTCTGCGGCTCCTTTTGAGTCAACACTGACTGGAAGATGCTTGAACTTGATGCCATGGGATTCAACAAGTGATTTCAATTCATCATGATTTCCCACTACGAGCGGAATCTCGATAGGCAGTTCTCCGAGTTCAAGTAGATAGAGTAAATCGCGAAGGCAGTGGCTCTCTTTTGTGACCATTACAAGGGCGCGCTTTGGGGCGGCGTTATCGCGAAGGTTGAGAACAGGATTGAACCTTGCTAATCCATCTGCCAGAACCTCGCGAGCTTTTTCTAGCGAGGAGTTGGTCTCAAAGCGAGTCCGCATCACAAAGGAGTTGGTGACAGGGTCAGTGAACTGTTGGTTCTCGATGATGTTGCCCGATGCGGCCAAGACTGAGCTCGTCATCGCATGCACGATGCCGGGTTGGTCTGCGCATTGCAGCGTTGCGATCAAATCCACCGCAGGATTCTACCTGCGTGAATTAGGTCAGTGATTTATCTGGAATCGCTTAAGCGAGCGGGGCGCCCACCAATTCCTTTCACCGAAGAGTCTCATCAGTGCTGGAACTAAGAATGCGCGAATTAACGTGGCATCAAGCAGAATCGCAAATGCAACACCGAAGCCCATCATTTTGATCGATGTAACGCCACTGATTACGAATGCAGCGAAGACAACAGCCAGGATAAATGCAGCTGCGGTAATGATTCGGGCTGATTTCTGGAGTCCATAGGCCACAGCATCAATATTTGATTTGCCCGCATCATGCTCTTCTTTGATGCGAGAGAGCAGGAAGACTTCGTAGTCCATTGACAGTCCAAAAGCCACTACCGCAATAAGCACCATCGTGTTGGTATCGAGTGAACCAGTTTCGATGAAGTCTCCGACGAGAAATTTCATATTCCCATCTATGAATATCCAAGTGAGCACACCCATGGTTGCTGCCAAGGAAGTGAAATTGAGGATTACAGCTTTGATTGGCAGAAGAACGGAGCCGGTAAAGGCAAAGAGGAGAAGTAGAACAGTGATCATGATCCAACCAATAACTGCGGGCAGAGTCCGCGAAATTGCACCTTGGGTATCTGCGTAATCGGCCGCCGCACCACCAATCAAGGTTCCTTCTGGGGATGGTAGATCCCTTAGTTTATGAATCAGATCTTCACCTTCTGATGTTCTAGGTTGCATAGAGTGAATTGCAACTACTCGAGCACTAGCGCCAGTAATTTCTGGTTGACCAACTCGAATAATCCCTGGAGTTGCAGCAACTCTTGTCATGAAGGAATTGATTTCTTCAGTTTGTGAAGCGCCGTTTGGAAAGACAATTTCGATGGGATTACTCTCTTGGCCAGGGAACTCATCTGCAATGAATTGAGAAGCGATGTAAGCCCGATCACTCTTAGGAAGTACTCCGCTATCAACTTGGCTAAATTTGATATTGGTAATCGGTGCAATCATCACGAAGAGAATTGCAAGAGATGCGGTAACAACACTCACAGGACGGCGCATAACAAAACGAGCCACCCTGGCCCAACGGCCATCCTCTTTCTGAACGATTGCGTTCTTACGAACGACGCCCTTATTAATCTTGGAACCCATTAGCGCCAATATCGCTGGAAGTGGAATAAGTGCTCCTAGGACCGCAAGTGCCACAACAGCGGCGCCGGCATACCCCATGGATTTCAAGAAGTTTTGTGGGAAGAACGTGAGTGAGATCAAGGTGAGTACGACAGTAAGTCCAGAGTAGAAAACCGTCTTTCCAGCGCTGCGCAATGTGTTCACAATTGCGCTCTCGTTATCCAATCCTTTAGCCAACTCTTCTCGGAAGCGGTTCACCATCAGAAGTGCGTAATCAATGCCCAATCCAAGGCCGAGTCCTGTGGTGAGATTAAGAGCAAAGATGCTGACATCGGTGACAAGTGTGAGTAGGTACATCACTAGGAAAGTTCCCAAGATTGCGGTAACACCCACTAGTAACGGCATCGCAGATGCTGCCATCGCACCAAATACAAAGAGAAGAAGCAAGAAAGTGAGTGGAATAGAGATAGCTTCCGATATCTTGAGATCATTTTGGATTCGACCATTAATGGCGTTAGCAAAGACAGCTCCTCCAGATGCATACACTTCAACGTTTTCAAAAGTTCCGTCATATTTCTTCTGGTATTCGCCACCAAGCTTGTCTATTTCTGTGAAGTCTGTAGATTTCAAATAGACGAAAATGAAGGCCGAGGTTCCATCCTTGCTCTTCAATGATGGGGCGCCACCGGCTGACCAATAGGAGATGACATTCTCGGTGCTAGATTCACTGCGTACTTGAGATTCAATTTTCTGGGCAGATGCGACAACTTCTGGATCATCAACAGATTTATCTTTACCATCAACTACAAGAACAATGGCTGGATCCTTCACGTTAAAGGTTTCATCGAGATACTCCCAAACCTTGGCTGAATCGCTGTTTGGGTCGGAGTAGCCACCGGAATCAAACCGGCTAAAAACCTGAGAGCCGATTCCGCCCGCCAGCACAGTTGCGAGTAGGAAGAGCGAGAGCACCGATTTCTTGCGCTTCGCGATGAGATGACCCAGACGCTCAAACATGTGTACCCCTTCGAATATCTATACAGTGTTCAGATTATTGAGTTCTATTTGAACATTGTCAAGTTATGGAGCATGATTTGGCTATGGCACAAAGAGCAGCTCTCAAGTCCTCCTATCATCACGGAGATCTGGAGAGTGCGCTCGTCGAAGCAGCAATTTCCTTGGTAAGAAAATATGGACCAGATCACCTTTCTCTACGTGCAGTATCTGCTGAGATAGGAGTAAGCCCAAGTGCGAGCTATCACTATTTCCAAGATAAAGATTCCTTAGTTTCTGCTGTGGGCGAAGTTTTGTTTGAACAGTTAGCAGAGATGCAAGAACAGGCTATTTCCAAAGTCACAACTACTGGTGCACGAGGGGCTAAAGATCGTTTTGAAGCTATGGGAAGTGCTTACTTCAAATGGGCGCTGGTAGAACCAAATCTCTATCGTTTGATCTTTGGAGGGTTCTGCGAACATCATCAAAGCCATGGTGAAAGTAGAGCGTGGAAGTTACTAGAGGAAGGTCTAGATAACTTGGTGAGAGAAGGTTTGATCACCAAGAGCGCCCGCCAAGGTGGCGAAGTCATGGTCTGGTCTGCTGTTCATGGAGCAAGTTCGCTGATCATCGAAGGTTTAATGCCAAAGAATTCTTTCCCACTTGTCATTAAAGGTGTACAGCGTTCGCTGGGTATGAAATGAGTGAATTTCTTCCATCCGTTACATCGGACGAAATCGATTTAGAAAAAGACAACTCTAGAGATGATGAGATAAAGGGAGATAAACCCCCTCATCACGGATAACTACTCGCTCGTCTTGGGAGTTGAAGAAGTGGTTGGAGCAGGTGGAGTTGAGGTGGGTTTGGACTCACTCTTTTTTGCTTGGGAATCTGTCTTATAAAACCCGGATCCTTTGAAAACAATCCCCACATTCGAGTAAATCTTGCGGACATCTTTGCCGCACTCAGGACATACTGAAATCGCCGCATCTGTGAAGGATTGCACTACCTCGAAGGCGTGATCGCAAGCATTACATTGGTACTGATATGTAGGCACGGGCGTAATCTTAGGGATGTACTTTTGCCTAGGCGAATTGAGTTAGAGGTCCTGAAGTGTTCTTCGATATAGCCAACACAGCGCTATCAGTATTGGTGGTTGGCTCGCTGATTTCAATTTCTTTTCTACTTCCAGAACGTGACGGTTATTTGCTGGACTCGTCCGACCGCACCAAGACTTTCCTTAAAGTGACCTCAGGATTATGGGTTATTGCTGCGATTGGAAATCTCTTATCAACACTGGCAAATATCTTTGAATCAAATCTCAGTGAGGTTCTTCAAGCCACAATCATTCGTTCATTCATTACGCAAGTTACCTTAGGAAAACTTCTTGCATATCAAGTGGTTGTGGCGCTTCTCGTCTTTCTACTTTCATCGCGGATAAAGCGAAATGGTGGAGGGTTCTGGTTGATGGTTATTGCGTTCACCGGATTACTTGCCCCTGTCTTTCAGAGCCATTCAAGTTCATTGGGAAGTCATAGTCTTGCAATTGGCTCACTTCTTATCCACGTTTTGGCGCTGACGTGCTGGATTGGAAGTGTTGTTGCACTTCGTTTGATGGCAACAGTAGATCAAGCTTTGGCGTTTCCTCGAGTTTCATCGATCGCGCTCTGGTCTTCAACCGCAGTTGTTTTAAGTGGAGTTGTTAATGCTTGGACGCGTTTAAGAATAAGTGATAGCTGGTTTACTAGTTATGGAGCGCTGATTGCAGCAAAAGTCACTCTAACAGTCTCTGTATTCATTCTGGCTAGCAAGCTTCGAAAAGGCATTAGTCTGCAATGGTTACTTCCATTTGAAGTTGGATTGATGTCAGTCATTCTTGGAATCGGGGCGGTCCTCAATCGCTTTACGCCAGAGGAGACCACTCCAGCTACTTTTGATCGAGTCAGAGAGTTAACCGGTATTTCAATGCCACCTGAGCCCACGCTCTCTCGAGTCTTCTTCGAATACGAAGCAAATGGGCTAATGCTTGGACTGTTGGTTTTCGTTACTGCGCTCTACATTCGTGGTGTTGTTGCACTTTCGCGTCGCGGGGATAAGTGGCCAGTGGGAAGAACGATCTCTTTTGCAATTGGAATAAGTCTTCTCGATTATGCGACTAGTGGGGGATTAGGACTTTACGCACATTTCTCATTCCAGTATCACATGATTGCTCACATGGTTTTGAGCATGATTGCGCCGATTGCAATCATCTTGAGCGCGCCAATAACTCTTGCCCTCCGAACTCTTCCGATAGGCCGCACTAAAGAGGAACGAGGTATTCGCGGTCTACTCATTGCATTCCTTCATTCAAAATCAACCGCAGTATGGACCCATCCTGTAGTAGCGCTAGCAATTTTTGATGGTTCACTTTTTGCACTTTACTTCACGCCTTTGTTTGGAGATTTGATGTCAGGTCACTTCGGTCACCTGATTATGGATCTCCATTTCATTGGCGCAGGTTTACTTTTCTTCCATGTCATTGTTGGAATAGATCCCAATCCAAGAAAAGTTCATCATTTAGTAAGAGTTGTAATCTTGTTGGCCGCTATGAGCATTCACGCCTTCTTCTCAGTAGCGCTCATGTCAGCAAACAATCTGATTGATGGAGGGTATTACCAACTTCTTGATCGACCCTGGGCCACAGATTTACTGAGTGACCAGAAAGTCGGTGCGGCGATCGGTTGGGCCATGGGAGAGGTTCCGATTGTTGTGGCCCTCATCGCAACCTTTATTCAATGGATGAGAACCGATGCACGCGAGGCAAAGCGGGCTGATAAGAGATCCGCCACAGATCTAGCGGAATACAACGCTTATCTCGAGAAGCTAGCGTCGCGAGAAGATAAGTAGTATTCGCTCCATGGAATCGCTCTTCGCTCTGCCTGAAGAATATCAAGCGCTACGCGAGAGCGTTCGCGCGCTTGCAGATAAGAAGATCCAACCTTTTGCACATGATGTAGACGCTAATGCGCGGTTCCCACAGGAAGCATTTGAGGCGTTACAAAGCGCTGGTTTAGCGGCTGCTCACGTTCCCACTCAATACGGTGGCGAGGGTGCAGATGCGCTCGGCGTTGTCATTATTATTGAAGAGGTAGCGCGAGTTTGCGCATCATCGTCATTGATTCCGGCAGTAAACAAACTTGGTTCAGTTCCTCTGATGTTGGGCGGTAATGAAGAGCAAAAGAAGCGCTGGCTTACTCCACTCGCCCAAGGAAAAGGTTTCTCCTATTGCCTCTCTGAATCTGAAGCTGGATCTGATGCAGCTGCGATGAAGACGCGCGCAGTACGTAAAGGTGATGGATGGGTTTTGAACGGAAGTAAGAAGTGGATCTCACATGCTGGCTTCTCAGATTTTTACACTGTCCTTGCTTCAACTGATCCAGAAAAAGGTTCAAAAGGAATTACTGCTTTCGTTGTAGAGAAGAGCGATGCCGGAGTCTCGTTCGGCGCACATGAGAAGAAGATGGGCTTTAAAGGTTCACCAACTCGTGAGGTTTACTTTGATAACGTCGAGATTGGCGATGACCGCCGCATTAGTGAGATTGGTGCTGGTTTTGCATTGGCGATGAAGACACTTGACCACACACGGATCACAATTGCTGCCCAGGCTCTTGGAATTGCACAAGGTGCATTTGAAGTTGCCACAAAATATGCGCACGAGAGAAAACAGTTCGGAAAGTCGATCTTTGATTTTCAAGCTGTTCAATTTATGTTGGCCGATATGGCGATGGAAATAGCTGCGGCTCGCCAACTCACCTATGCTGCTGCAAGCAAGAGCGAAAACTTAGCTAGCGATCTCACTTTCTTCTCAGCTGCCTCAAAGTGCTACGCCACCGATGTTGCAATGAAAGTCACGACCGATGCAGTCCAAGTTCTCGGTGGATATGGATACGTGAGCGACTATCCAGTTGAGCGAATGATGCGCGATGCCAAACTCACCCAGATCTATGAAGGTACCAATCAGGTCCAACGCCTAGTAATGGCGCGCAATCTCAATTCTGTTCTGTAAATCGCACCAGAATTTCAGGTGTGGCAGCAGCGTCTACCTGCTGGTCATGTACTTCTCTCGGGACCTCTTCACTTGTTAATTCGCCGGGATATACCAAGGCCACCTTCCAAGCTTTAGTTCGTGCCAGTGCGCGATCGTAAGAGCCGCCACCTTGTCCTAGTCGATTTCCTCGGCGATCGATATGCAACGCTGGAACTATGACGACATCGATTTCCCCGTTGTACGCATCACCGATGGGTTCATGAACTAATCCCCGAGGAATCAAATCTTCTTCTTTTCCACTCCAAATCACCCAATCTAGATCATCATCTTCTCTTAAGCGGGGTAGAAGTACTTTCTTGCCGGCCTCTAAAAGTGATTGATTGAGTGCAGAAGTATTGGGTTCATCGCCATAAGAGCAGTAACTTGCCACGAATTTAGCGGCGTTGACTTCACGAGAATCTAGGAGATGTTTCCAATGTGATTCGACGACAAGAAACTCGCGTTCCGCTCGAAATCGCTTCCGTAACTCTGATTTGATTTCGGTCACGGACTTAGTTGAATCCACGGGAATAGCGTAGGTACAAAGTATGGTAGCGGCGTGAGCGAAACGATAAAGGTCGCAGATTTAGCAGCTGAGTTATTGGCCTTGGCAAAACCACTAGCGGCATTTGAAATGCCGTTACTAGATTCCCACGGTGCAACTCTTGCTCTGGATGTCTCTTCGGGTGAGCGCGTAGTAATGAAGTCTGGATCTCGCATTCGTTCCACTCAGATCGGCTTGGCAGCTTCCTTAGGACTTGATCATCTGCCTACTCGTCCACAACCACGCGTTGTCGTTGTTTCTGTCGGAGATGACTTAGTAGAACCTGGCTCTCCGCTGCGTGATGGTGAAGATGAGTTCGAGACTAATTCGTGGCTATTGACCACTGCGGTAAAGGAAGCCGGTGCAGTTGGATATCGAGTGCACACGATTCCTGAACGGGCTGAGGCGCTTAAGGATGTCGTAGAAGATCAGCTAGTTCGCGCCGATCTATTGGTCATTTGTGGTGAGAGCCATGATGAATCCTTTGATCTCATTCATACAGTGCTATCCCAACTTGGAAACGTACGTGAGGTTTCACCGCTCATTGAAGGAACGGGACGCCATGCCTTTGGCGCTATCGGGCCAGATAAAACACCTGTTGTTGCGCTACCTGGTGACCCAATATTCGCCTACATCTCCACTGAACTTTTCATTCGACCCATGATTCGAAACATGATGGGGCTATACGACATTCATCGTCCGGTAATTAAGGCCACTCTGACTAATGATGTTGCCAGCGAAAGTGGTCGCCATTCATTTATTCGTGGAATTCTCTCTACTGATAATCCAAGCCGCCGACTTATTACCGCGATTGAAAACCAAGACGACCTGGTTGGTCTATCTGATGCAACGGGGTTGATTGTGATTCCTGAGTCTTCAAGCGGTGCTCGAGCCGGCGAGGAAGTCGATGTGCTGGTTCTAGAGCGTAGGTTTAATTAGTTTTTATGGCGCGGGTTTCACGTAACCAATGGCCCCTTGTATTGGTAGAGGGCGAACTGACACTTCGACCGCTTCGAATTCGTGATCGTGGTGCATGGCTCTCGGTGAGGCGTAAGAATCGAGAGTGGTTGAACAAATGGGAAGCCACTTCGCCGATCCCAGAAGAGAATCGGAATTTGCCTACCTTCATTGAGATGGTGCAATTCCATAGCCGTGAAGGAAGGGCTGGTCGCTCTCTTTCATTAGCAATCTGGTTTAACAGCGAGCTGATTGGTCAGATCACTTTGGGTGGTATCTCCTATGGCGCATATCGGGGTGGCCATATCGGATATTGGATTTCAGAGAGCTATGCAAATAAAGGGCTCACTACGCGCGCGGTCCGAGAATTAACGCGCTATGGATTAGAGGAACTTCGTTTACACCGAATCGAAATTAATCTAAGACCTGAGAATGCGGCATCGAAACGGGTTGCTGAGAAAGCCGGTTATGTCTTCGAAGGAGTTCGCCCGCGCTACTTACATATTGACGGGGATTGGCGCGATCACCTCTGTTATGTAAAAGAAAATCCCAGGATTTAAAAGTAGAAAAATCCCGCAACGAACAAGGGGAAATACCCGAAAAGTCCAATTGTTACCTTTAGGGTTGGCTTTCGTGGGATCAGGACTTATCTACTTCATCATCGTTGGCATGTGGATTGCTTATTTTCTGCCACGGTGGATCTCAACCCATGAAGAAGTCTCTGGGCGCACTGTAGAGAAATTTGAAAAGACCATGAAAGTTGTCGGTGTTACTTCAGGCAATGCAGCCCCCGATTTTGAGGCGATTGCCAAGAGGCGCGAACAACAGATTGCGGTGCGACGAATTCTTTTCTTTTCGATTATTGGATTTACTGTTGTAGTTGCAATTTTTGCTCTCGTTGGCCTGGTTTCACCCGTTGTGCTTACTCTTCCAGTCTCGGCACTTAGTTTGTATGTAGTCAATGCGCGCCACCAAATTTATCTTTTGCAAGAAGAAGAAAAGCGAGCTCGATCAATTGCCAACGTAACCGCGCGACCCTCAAGTCGCAATTACTCAGAGATTATTGCTCGCTCAAAAAGCGCAACTACTAAGCAAACTATTTTTGAAGAGTACGAAAATTCTGAGCAATGGACTCCGCTTTCCGAGAGAGTTTCTTCATACGCAAGAGAAGTTCAAAGCATCGTCATATTGCCAAAAGGAAGTGCACAAGAAGGCGCGCAAAGGTGGGAACCTGTTTCAATCCCCACTCCCAATTATGTGAGCGCACCAAAAGCTGTGCCGCAACGCCGCGTTATTGATCTGACTATTCCCGGAGCGTGGAGCGAAGCCCAAGAACGCGCTATGCGTGAGGCGATGTCGCCTGCTCCTGATCAAATCTTTGATCAGGTTCAAGCCGACGAGTTTGAAGAGCATCTACGCACACAACGCGCCGCAGGTCAGTAATTAAATCCAGCTCGTAAACCACATCCGTGAGTACCAATCCTGGTAGGTCATTACGCCGCCTACGAAAAGTGGGAAAAAGTAAGCAAAACATAGGGCAATCAGGGAAGTGCCAGCAATGACATATTTCTTTCGTACGCTGCGAAGCTCCGGATTCTCGAGCGCTTTTGAAATTGCATAGATGATCATCAAAATCATGAATGGTTGAAATGCAATGGAATAGAAATAGAAGGTAGTTCTCTCGGGAAAAGCCAGCCATGGAAGATAACTTGCACAGAAAAACATGAGGATCAAGCCAGCACTGCGCTCACGACGATATATGAAGTAACCAATACCGATAAAGAGGGATACCAGCCCAACCCACCACAACAGTGGTGTTCCCATGGCTAAGACTTCTTGAGAGCAACTATCACTCCCACAGGATTTGGGAGTTGCATAGAAAAAAGATGTAGGTCTGCCAAGTATCAACCAATTCCATGCACTTGCTTCATATGAGTGTTCAGTCGTAAGACCAGTATGAAAATTGAGCATCTCACGGTGATAGTGAAGCCACGAAGTAATCGGATTTATAGAGTAATTTCTACTCCAGCCATTATCACTGAGAAACCATCCCGTCCAGGAGATGAGATAAACGAAAAGTGGAACTAATCCAAATTGAATTGGAGTAAGCAGTATTTTTCGATTGCGAATCAACAAGTAGATTCCCAATGCAGCTAGGACATAGAGTGCACTCCACTTTGTGGCAAGAGCTAAGCCCATCACAATTCCAGCTAGCCATAGCCGATTCATGATTACTAAATAAAATGCCAAGAGTATAAAAAATGATAGGAAAATATCTAAGAGCGCAGTTCGAGACATCACTAGATGAAGTCCATCAAGAGCCATCAAAGCAGCTCCAGTAATACTCAAGAAATATGAGTGGAACAGCTTTCTGGTGATTAAAAAAATTAGCGCTATTGATAACAAGCCCACGACTGCTCCACTGAATCTCCAACCGAATGGAGAGTCGCCAAATACTTGTATTCCGAGGGCAATTGCCCATTTGCCAATTGGGGGGTGGACTATGAATTCAGCGGCGCCCTTATCGAGCTCCACGCCAGAAGTAAGGAAGTCACGAGCGCCATCGACGTAATAGACCTCGTCAAAGACAAGTTCGTCGGGTCTGCCAAGGTTGATAAAACGTGTGAGGGCTGCAAATGCGAGCACTAATGCAAAACCAATTATCTTTTGCTGGCGTAGGGAAATAGCGGTCATGATGGATAAGGATACTGACCGCCATAATGGCTCCATGAGCGAGTTGATTTTGGCGGCAGTTCCATTAGGAAATCCGGGAGATGCATCTACTCGCCTTAAAGATGCGATTGCACAGGCCGAATTCATTGCGGCTGAGGACTCACGTCGCTTTCTGCGACTTTGCAAAGATCTCGACATTGAATGCCGAGCTCAGGTCATCTCTTTTTTTGAGGGCAATGAAAGTTCGCGCCTTGATGAAATCGCCGCAAAGTTAACATCAGGTAGCAATGTCCTGCTAGTGAGCGACGCAGGTATGCCATCTGTTAGCGATCCCGGTTATCGCGCAGTTCGCATGGCAATTGATAAAGGATTCAAAGTTTCGATCATTCCTGGACCTAGTGCAGTGCTTTCAGCTCTCGCTCTCTCAGGTCTACCGACTGATAGTTTTGTATTCGATGGATTTCCGCCACGTACAGCTGGCGCCCGCCAACAATGGTGCGACGAGCGTGCACACGAAGCTCGTACCTTGGTTTTCTTCGAAGCGCCTCATCGAATATCTGAGACAATTGAAGCGTTCCGTCGCGCATGTGGTGGAGATAGACCTGGCGCAATCTGCCGTGAAATGACAAAGACCTATGAAGAAGTTATTCGTGGAACTCTTGATGAATTACATGAATGGACTCTAAGTAAGGAAATGTTAGGGGAATTTACCGTTGTTATTTCTGGATATGATGCAAAATCCCGTGATGTGAGTAGCGATGAAATCGCTGCCATGGTGAAGCGTTTTGAATCAACTGGAATCACACGCAAAGAAGCCATCACTATGACAGCAAAGGAACTTCGCATTCCTAAGCGTAAAGTCTTCGACATCATGGTTGTTGAGAAGTAGATAGAATTCCCTCCATGTCGAGCGCAGCAAAATCTTTCTATTTAACAACACCCATTTATTACGTTAATGATGCGCCACATATTGGACATGCCTACACAACTGTCGCGGGCGATCTCTTAACTCGTTGGCATCGCCAAAAAGGAGAGTCCGTTTGGTTTTTGACGGGGACTGATGAACATGGTCAGAAAGTTATGCGAACTGCAGAATCGCATAACACTGCACCACAGCAGTGGTGTGATCGTTTAGTAGAAGATGCGTGGAAGCCAGTTTGGAAACATCTGGAAATTGCCAACGATGACTTCATTCGAACAACGGAACCACGACATATGGAGCGGGTTCAAAAATTCTTACAAGGCCTGATGGAAAGTGGCTTCATTTACGAGGGGAAATACGAAGGTCCGTATTGCGTGGGCTGTGAAGAGTTCAAGTTACCTGGTGATCTCGATGAAGGTAAATGCAAAATTCATTCAAAACCCGTCGAGATGGTGAGTGAAACTAATTGGTTCTTCAAGCTATCGGCTTTTGTACAACCTCTGCTTGATCACTACAAGAAGAATCCCGAAGCTTGCGAACCAGCGAGTGCAAGAAATGAAGTAGTTTCATTCCTAGAAGGCGGCGTCTCTGATCTCTCTATTTCACGTTCCACATTTGATTGGGGCATTCCCGTTCCTTGGGATACCAAGCAGGTTGTCTATGTCTGGTTTGATGCGCTCCTTAATTATGCAACAGCAGTTGGACTTACCGATTCACGGGAAAGCGATGCTGGAAAGTTTTTTGAAAAGACGTGGCCTGCAGATGTGCATTTGGTCGGAAAAGACATTTTGCGCTTCCATGCTGTGATTTGGCCAGCCATGTTGATGGCTGCCAATCTTCCCGTTCCAAAGAAAGTCTTTGCTCATGGCTGGCTTCTTGTTGGCGGCGAGAAGATGAGTAAGAGCAAACTCACCGGCATAGCGCCTTCTGATATCACCAACCACTTTGGAGTAGATGCATTCCGCTATTACTTCATGCGCGCCATACCTTTCGGTAGCGATGGGTCTTTCTCCTGGGAAGATATGTCAGCTCGCTATACAAGTGAATTAGCTAATGACTTTGGGAATCTAGCCTCTCGCCTTGCGGCTATGGTGGAGAAATATTGCGACGGAGTACTTCCAGGAAGAGCAGAAGATGCTCATCTCAAAGCGGAGCTAGAGAAGACGGTTCGTGAAGCTGACCGCGCTATCTGTGCTTTGGACTTTCAAAGTGGCATCAATTCCGTGATGGATTTCTGTAAGTCAGTCAATGGATATGTAACTTCTCAAGAGCCATGGTCTGTTGCCAAAGATGTCAGCCGTAAAGCAGAGTTAGATTCGATTCTTTACAACACTGCAGAATCCCTGCGCGCGCTAGCAATCTTGCTTCATCCGATAATGCCCATATCGACTCAAAAGTTATGGAGTTCATTAGGCGCCGCAGATTCACTCGGCGAGATTGGGAAGCAGAAGATTGCCGATGTTGCACGCTGGGGCCAGCTCATCCCAGGCACCAAAGTGTCAAAAGGCGAAATCCTCTTTCCTCGCTTACCTGAATTAGAGAGCTAATTTCTTCATGGCTGATCGTCACAATCGCGATCTTGATCGACAACCTGCTCCATTGCCAGACCCGCTTCCTTCTAGTTGCGTTGATTCACATGCACATCTTGAGATTGTCACAAATACCGAACCTGATCATCCGGAGATTAAGAGAGTTTTGGATGAAGCAGCTAGTGTTGGAATTGATCGAGTTGTGCAAGTGGGTTACTCGGCCGAGCAATCAGAATGGTCGGTTAAATGCGCGGAGACGTGGAATACACAAGTCCTGGCAGCAGTCGCGCTTCATCCAAACGAAGCACCTGTTGTTGAAGATCTAGACAAAGACCTAGCAACTATCGATCGACTTGCCGATCATCCTCGAGTTCGAGCGATTGGCGAGACTGGACTAGATTTTTTCCGCACCGAGCCAGCTCTTCAAGAGAAACAGAAATATTCTTTTGTAAGACACATCGAGATTGCAAAGCGTCACAAGAAAGCTCTTGTTATCCATGATCGCGATGCCCATCGCGCAGTTCTGGATACGTTAGATGAAGTTGGTGCACCTGATATCACGATTTTTCACTGTTATTCAGGTGATGCCCAGATGGCAGCGGAGTGTATTGAAAAAGGTTATGTTCTCTCGTTTGCAGGAACTGTGACTTTCAAAAATGCCCCACAACTGAGAGAAGCTGTGAAACTAGTGCCACATAATCAAATTCTCGTCGAAACTGATTCGCCATTCTTAGCTCCAATGCCCCACAGAGGCTCGCTCAACACGCCCGCTCAGATTCCACATATTTTGCGCTTTATCGCGGCCGAACGCGGCGAAGATCTAGCAGTTCTCACCGAAGCCATTAGCTCCAATGCAGATCGAATTTTTGGATCCTTCCAACCATGAGCATTTCACTGCTTGGCGCCGCAGAAATTCGTGAGATTGCAGAGAGATTAGATTTACACCCAGCAAAATCTTTGGGGCAGAACTTTGTTGTTGATGCCAATACTTGCCAAAAAATAGTCCGTCTTGCTGTCATTAGCCATGGCGATCATGTCGTAGAGATTGGACCAGGTCTTGGATCTCTCACCCTTGCCCTGTTGCAAGCAACAGATAAAGTCACCGCGATTGAAATCGACGAAAGATTAGCTTCGCAACTACCTCATACTGCTGCAGACCACGGAGTTACAAGTGGGGCGCTGAGCGTTATCAATGAAGATGCGATGAAGGTCTTTGATATTCCCGGTAATCCCACAAAGTTAGTGGCAAATCTTCCCTACAACGTTTCAGTTCCAGTTCTCTTAACTGTTTTGGAGCGATTCCCATCGATTACTTCAGGAGTTGTGATGGTACAAACTGAAGTTGCTGAAAGATTGGCAGCTAAACCAGGTAGCAAAACTTATGGAGTCCCCAGCGCAAAAGCGGCCTGGTGGTGCGATGTGCTCTTATCTGATTCAGTTTCACGAACTGTGTTCTGGCCAGTGCCAAATGTTGATTCATCTCTAGTGAAATTCATTCGCCATCAACCATTAGGCGATGAAGCTCTACGACGTCGCACCTTTGATCTCATCGATCGAGCATTTGGCCAACGGCGCAAGATGTTACGCGCGATATATTCCGATATTTACGGTGGTTCTGGCGAGGCCGAACGAGCCTTGTTAAGCGTAGGCATTGATCCCACAATCCGTGGAGAGTCGCTCTCGGTCCAACGGTTTGCAGCTATCGCCAAAGAACTTGATAGGCGCTAACGAGCACAAAGTAATACGCTCGCCAGGTGCTGTCATCAGTAGTTACGCGCGTGCCAGGCAAGATCAACTTGCAGCTCTCCGTCGGTCCGCTGCAATCTGATGGCTATCACCCGGTCGCGACAGTTTTTCAAGCAGTCTCAATATTCGATGATGTCAAGATTTCATTATCTAACAATCCTGGAATCACTCTTCATTCAGCTAAGCAAAGTGATCATCTTCCGCTTGATAAGAATAATCTTGCCTTTAAAGCAGCTGAATTGATGATTAAGAAGTTTGATATTAAAGATGGGTTAGAAATAACTTTAACGAAAGAAATTCCAATTGCCGGTGGCATGGCAGGTGGAAGTGCAGACGCTGGAGCAACGATTGTAGGAATGGACTCTCTTTTTGGTTTGGGTCTGAGTCGAAATGAATTAGAGAAGATTGGCTCGACATTGGGTGCTGATATTCCATTTACAATCTCTGGTGGCACTGCAATTGGCACAGGTCGTGGTGATCAGATCACGCCTGTTCTCTCCCGTGGTTCGTATTGTTGGGTTCTTGCACTCTCGAGCGCGGGGCTTTCAACGCCCGCTGTCTACAAAGAATGTGATCGATTGCGCGAAGGCCTACAAGTAGCGCCGCCGTATGTCAGTGATGCGCTGCTGCATGCGCTGACGGCTGGTGATGCTGTTGCGTTAGGAAAAGCTCTCTCCAACGATTTACAACCAGCTGCATGTTCTTTGAAACCTGCACTGCGCTTAATTCTCGATGTAGGAATGGATTACGGCGCACTTGGTGGATTAGTTTCTGGATCTGGTCCCACTGTTGCATTCCTTGCCGAGAATGAAGATCACGCGCTCGACCTCGTTGTCGCCCTGACTTCCAGTGGCGTTGTGGGAAATGTTGTCCGAGCCAGCGGCCCAGTTCCTGGCGCGCGGGTAATTGAGAGCGCATAGCTGCTCGATTTCTACAGCGCACGCTGCACCCAATAGAATTCAGGTTCCTCCATTGTGTAGTGGCTAGCACATGGGCCTTTGAAGCCCAGGGTCCAGGATCGATACCTGGTGGAGGAGCCACTTGTGAGCAAGGCTTACAGAAAACTTTAAATAGAATAAGGCACCAGACGCGAGAAAGGTGGGGAGTTGAGCCAGCTGGATCTCGCAATCGTCCTTGCTGCTGGCGAGGGCACGCGAATGAAATCCACGCGCGCCAAAGTTCTCCATGAAATTGCAGGTCGCTCTCTTCTAGGCCACGTTCTAAACGCCATCGCACCGCTTCAGGCAAAAGAAGTTCGCGTTGTGGTGGGAGCCGCAAAAGAGGAAGTTATTGCACATGTGCAATTGATTTCTCCTAACGCGAAAACAATCTATCAAGAAGTTCGTGGCGGAACTGGCCATGCAGTAAAGCTTGCGTTAGAAAATTACCATGGTTCTGGCAC
>Ga0209033_1000108_pt1 | contig 40754 bp, 31 predicted proteins | sample LauGreFa1BDMLBDN_2_FD_188218 | JGI IMG/M metagenome (GOLD analysis project Ga0209033, IMG submission 188218) | Freshwater lake microbial communities from Lake Michigan, USA - Fa13.BD.MLB.DN (SPAdes) (version 2) | ecosystem: Environmental > Aquatic > Freshwater > Lake | place: Lake Michigan, USA...
AGGCAGCCCCTGCACCACTTGTAGTTCAATCTGATGAGAATGCGTGGAGTGCCACAGAATTAAAAAGTATTAAGGTTGAACTGTCTAAAGATTTAGTCAGATTGAGAAAAGAATTAGAGATTGCAGAAGCTGAAATGGAAGATTTGGTTGAAGCCGCTGGAGTCGGAGCTGGTGATGATCAAGCCGATGCTGGTGCAAAAACATTTGAACGCGAGCATGAGATGTCTTTGGTCTATAACGCTAAAGATATGGTCCAGCAAACAGAGCGAGCACTTGAAAGAATTGATAACAAAACTTATGGCAAATGCGAGGAGTGCGGAAATTTTGTAGGTAAAGCCAGACTCCAGGTCTTCCCACGCGCAACCTTGTGTATGGTCTGTAAGCAGAAGGAGGAACGACGCTGAACTTAATTCAGCGAAAATTGCTAGCGGTTACCGCTCTAATAGTTTTTGCATTTGATTATTTAACAAAAACACTGGCGATAGAACATTTATCAAGTCAACCCAAGCAAATAATTGGCGATTTTCTGCAACTTAGATTGACCTATAACTCAGGTGCAGCATTTAGTTTGGCAACAAGCGGAACCATATTTCTCTCAACATTTGCAATTATTGTATGTGCAGTTATTTTCTTCTATGGCAGAAAAGTTGCCTCAAACAGATGGGCTTTTGCCCTTGGCTTAGCATTGGGCGGAATTTTTGGAAATCTATCTGATCGAATTTTTAGAGATCCAGGAAGATTGCAGGGTGAAGTTGTGGATTGGATTGAACTACCCAATTGGCCAATATTTAATTTAGCTGACATGGCAGTTGTTGGCGCTGCGATTCTTATTTCAATCTTAAGTTTCAAGAATGTTGCTTTTGATAAACCACAGGAGAAAAAATGAGTGAAAGAGAAGTAAGAAATCTCTCTATTCCTGAAGGGTTAAATCAAGAGAGAGTTGATGCAGCACTTTCAAGGCTTCTTGGCCTGTCTAGAAATGTGATTGTTGGATTAATTGAAGCTGGAGAGATTTCTAAAGATGGAAAAGCCGTTGGAAAATCAGATCGCGTGATTACTGGTGATCAATTAGAGGTAATACTTCCTGCAGCTAAAGGTGAAGCCAAACTCGTTGCTACCCCAATAGATGGATTAAAAGTTGTTTATGATGATGAGTTCCTAATTGTTATTGATAAACCTGTTGGCATCGCAGCTCACCCAAGCCCGGGATGGCAAGGGGCAACAGTAGTAGGAGCGATATTTGCAGCTGGCTACCAACTTGCTACATCAGGGGCAGCAGAGCGTCAGGGCGTTGTGCACCGATTGGATGTTGGAACATCTGGATTAATGGTGGTTGCAAAAAATGAGATTGCATATTCAAGTTTGAAAGATCAATTTCGAAATAGAACTGTTTCAAAGGTTTACCATGCTTTAGTGCAAGGGCATATGGATCCAACTGTTGGCACCATTGATGCGCCAATTGATCGCCATCCAAGAGAGGATTATCGTTTTGCAGTTGTTGCCAATGGCAAACCAAGTATTACGCATTACAAAACTTTAGAAGTTTTCCCAGCTGTCACCTTGTTAGAAATTGAACTTGAAACAGGAAGAACTCATCAGATAAGAGTTCATTTTTCCGCTCTCCACCATCCATTAGTTGGAGACTTAACCTATGGCTCTGATCCAGCCCTGGCCATGAAATTGAGTATTTCTAGACCTTGGCTACATGCCAAGCAGCTGGCATTTGATCACCCTGGCTCTGGCGAGCGTATGTCCTTTAATGCTGAGTACCCAGCGGATCTGACACGCTCACTAGAGATACTTTCAGATATTACGCGCTAGAAATATCAGCCAGTAGTAATCTCACCACCCATGCCTAATTCATCCGGAAACCAAAGCAACTCGGAGAATTTTGCACATCTTCATGTGCACACCGAGTACTCAATGCTGGATGGAGCGGCAAAGATTTCAGAATTGATAGCTGAAGTTGCCAGACAAGAAATGCCAGCGATCGCAATGACTGACCATGGAAATGTTTTTGGTGCATTTGAGTTTCATAAAATTGCCAAAAGTGCAGGTGTTAAACCAATTATCGGAATAGAAGCTTATGTTGCACCGGAATCTAGATCTGATAAGCGCAGAGTTAAGTGGGCCGAGGGTGGAGAGGATGATGTTTCAGGTGGCGGTGCTTATACCCACATGACGCTCTTGGCTGAAAATAATGTTGGTTTAACCAATCTTTTTAAACTTTCTTCTTTGGCATCCCTTGAGGGTTTTTATTACAAACCAAGAATGGATCAGGAATTAATTGCCCAATACAGCAAGGGAATTATTGCCACCACCGGTTGTCCGGGAGGGGAGATTCAAACTAGGTTGCGAATGGGTGCATATAAAGAGGCGGTTAATGCTGCGGCAAAGATGAGAGATATTTTTGGAGCAGATAATTACTTCCTTGAAATTATGGACCACTCAATTGATATTGAAAAACGAGTTCTGACAGATCTTCTGAAATTAGGTAAAGAGTTAAACCTACCTCTGCTTGCAACCAACGATTTACATTACACCCACCACAAAGATGCTGCCGCTCATGAAGTAATGCTCTGTATTCAGTCTGGTGCAACTCTTGCTGATCCGAAGAGGTTTAAATTTGAAAACTCTGAATTTTATTTAAAGACTGCTTCGCAAATGCGTCAATTGTTTAAGGATTTCCCGCAAGCTTGTGATAACACTTTACTTATTGCTCAGCGCTGTGAAACAACTATGCGAGAGGGTGAGAATTTACTTCCACGGTTTCCCGTTCCTCAAGGAGAAACTGAAGATAGCTGGTTAATAAAGCAAGCAAATCTGGGTCTAGCAGAACGTATGAATGGAAAGATTCCTGCAGAGTATCAAGAACGATTAAATTTTGAATTAGATGTAATGATAAAAATGGGTTTTCCAGGATACTTTCTCGTAGTTTCAGATCTTTGTAACCATGCGCGTAAAGTTGGTATCCGCGTAGGGCCAGGTAGAGGCTCAGCAGCAGGCTCCTTAGTTTCATACTCACTTGGAATTACTGGATTAGATCCAATCAAATTTGGTTTGTTATTTGAACGTTTCTTAAACCCAGAGCGTATTTCCATGCCCGATATTGATTTAGATTTTGATGAGCGTAGAAGATCAGAAATGATTATGTATGCCACAACTAAGTATGGCGATGATCGAGTTGCTCAGATTATTACTTACGGCACCATTAAATCTAAACAGGCAATCAAGGATTCAACTCGAGTGCTGGGGTATCCCTATGCACTTGGTGAGAGATTAACTAAATCACTACCACCATCGGTGATGGGTAAAGATATTTCACTTGGTGGAATTTTCAATATGGATGATGATCGCTATGGCGAGGCTGTTGAATTTAGAAATCTTTATGAATCTGATCCTGATTCAAAAAGAATTGTCGACACAGCTTTAGGAATTGAAGGTTTAAAGCGCCAGTGGGGAGTGCATGCCGCTGGAGTTATTCTTAGTAAAGAACCATTATTAGAGGTAATACCAATACATAGGCGTGAGGCTGATGGAGCAATAATCACTCAATTTGATATGGGTGCATGTGAGGCTACTGGATTATTAAAAATGGATTTTCTAGGGCTTAGAAACCTTTCAGTATTGGATGATTGTTTAATAAACATAGAGAAAAATCTTGGTAAGAAAATCGTCCTTGAAACTTTGCCACTAGAAGATGACAAAACTTTCGAATTACTTTCCAGAGGTGACACACTTGGCGTTTTTCAGTTAGATAGCGCACCGATTAGATCACTTCTTAGATCGATGGCACCTGATAGCTTTGAGGATATTGCAGCGGTAATTGCTCTTTACCGTCCAGGCCCAATGGGTGAGGATTCCCATAACAAATATGCCGATTACAAAAATGGTAGAAAAGTTCCAGTTGCGATCCATCCAGAGCTTGATAAGCCACTTAATGAAATTCTAAAAGACACTTATGGATTGATTGTTTATCAAGAGCAGGTATTAGCCATTGCAAGAAAGGTGGCCGGTTTCACTTTAGGTCGAGCGGATTTGTTAAGAAAAGCAATGGGCAAGAAGGACAAGAAAATTCTAGATAAAGAGAAGGTGCATTTCGAAGAGGGTATGAAATCTAATGGCTTTACTGAAGATGCAATTGAAAAGCTATGGCAAACACTTATTCCATTCTCAGATTATGCATTTAATAGAGCGCATAGTGCTGGATATGGATTGTTGTCATTTTGGACTGCATACTTAAAGGCTAATTATCCGGCAGAGTACATGGCAGCCCTGCTTACCAGTGTTCGTGATGATAAAGATAAAAGTGCCTTGTACTTGAACGAATGCAGAAGGATGGGAATTAAAGTATTACCTCCAGATGTCAACGAATCTGATTCTGGCTATACGCCAAGAGGCAAAGACATTCGCTTTGGATTGACAGCTATCAGAAATGTTGGCGAAAACGTTGTGGCATCAATTATTGAAAATCGAAGTGCAAAAGGAAGATATTTAAATTTTGGCGACTTTTTGGCCAAGGTTGATTCACATGTTTGCAATAAGAAGACAATTGAATCTTTGATTAAGGCGGGCGCATTTGATTCTTTAGGTCATACTCGCCGGGGCTTGATGATGGTATTCCTAGAAGCGCTAGATGCAGTCTCTGAGGCAAAAAGGGCAGAGTCCATCGGTCAGTTTGATTTATTTGGCTCAGCAAATGAAACATCAAGTGTGAGTGGCGTTGAACTTGAAATTCCAGATTCTGAATGGGAAAAAATGATGCTTCTAAGTTATGAACGGGAGATGTTGGGATTGTATGTTTCAGATCATCCACTTCTTGGCGTGGAGCACATACTTAAGTCAGTGGCAGATTTTTCAATAAGTCAGATCTCCGAAGCAGGACATGATCAGATAATCAATATTGGCGGATTGATCACACAGATACAACGAAAAGTTTCAAAGCAAGGCACTCCTTGGGCAATTGTTACCGTTGAAGATTTAGAAGGGGCAGTAGATGTGCTTTTCTTCTCAAACTCGTACGCAACTCATGGAGTTAATTTGGTTGAAGATCGAATTGTTGCGATTAGAGGTCGGGTAGATAAAAGAGAAGAACAGCCACGTATTTCGGCGCTGGATTTAACCCTCCCAGATCTAAAACTGATTCCTACTGGACCACTTATTATTTCAATGGAAGCTTCACGATGTACGCCTCCAATAATCGACAAAATGAGTGAAATCCTTAAGTCTCATCCAGGGGCTCGAGAGGTTCATTTGAGATTAATTGATGGTGAAAAGAAAACAATTCTAAAACTAGATGAAGCTTTGAAAGTCACCTCTTCACCTGGATTAAGCGCAGATCTTAAAACTGTTCTGGGTCCAGATTGTTTAGTGGTTTAAATGACTACTAGTCCAATGCAGTTGTTGCCTGCCGTAGATATTAAAGCCGGTGCGGTATTCCAAAATACTGATACAGATGTAAAAGTCTCTGAATTCTTTGGCTCACCTGCTGAGGTGATAACTAGCTTTGTAAATTTTGGAAGCAAGTGGATACATCTTGTTGATTTGGATACGGCTTATGGAACAGGAGAAAATTCGCAACTCATCAACAATTTAGTTGGCTCCTATCAAGTAAATTTTCAAGTTTCTGGTGGAATATCTAACTCTTTTACTTTAGAAAGAGCACTTAAAAGTAAGGCGAAATGGATTAATTTATCCACTGCCTGCTTAATGGATATTGAATGGACATTAGATCAAATCAAAGCACACTCAGGCCGTATTGGAATTTCACTTGATGTGTTAAATGGAGTATTGACTGCAAGGGGCAGCAACACGGTGGTGGGTGATTTGCAAACTTATGTAGAAAAACTAAGTAAAGCCGGATGTACAAGATTTGTGGTAACAGATAACAGCACAGATGGAAAAATGAGTGGACCGAATTTTGATTTACTAACGCAAGTTTCAAAGATCACAAAGGCTGAGATTATTTCAAGTGGTGGGGTGTCAGATTTATCTGACCTAGTAAAACTTCGCGAGTTTGGGATTGCTGGAGTAATAGTTGGTAAAGCCTTCTATACGGGTCAAATTAACTTCAAAGCCGCCTTGGACACTTGCTATAAGTAATTCGGCTCCAACTGCATCAGAATTACGGCACAATAGGTGCGTGGGTACAGCGCAATTAACAATAGAAAAATTTCGAGATTATGCTCGAGATTTTAATGTTATCCCGGTTGCTCGAGTTATTGAAGATAAAAATCAAACACCACTTTCTATTTATGCCACATTAGCTGGCCATCGAACAGGAACATTTCTACTTGAATCAGCTGAATCTGGAATTTGGGCGCGATATTCTTTTATTGGAGTCAATAGTCAGGCGACATTAACTGAATCTAACGGCGTTGCAATTTGGAGTGGTGTTATGCCAGCTGGTGCTCCTTTTGGCATTGACCCTTTAATGGCTCTGCGAATTTCCACCGAACATTTGAAATCACCAAAAATTCCCGGGTTACCACCATTAACAGGTGGCCTAGTTGGTTACCTAGGATATGAAATAGTTCGAAGACTTGAAAAAATAGGCAACACTTCCCAAAAAGATATTAATATTCCAGAAATTGCAATGATGCTTACTTCAGACTTGGCAGTTTATGACCATCTGGAGGGGAAAATAACTTTGATTGCTAATGCAATTAATTGGGATGGAAGCTCTGAGAGAGTTGATTTGGCATATGAAACCGCGATTGCTCGCTTGGACAAAATGGAGAGCGATCTAAAGAACTCTTCATATCAAGTATTTAGCAGCATTCCAGATAATATAAAGCCAGAATTTACTAGAAACACTACTGATGAAACATATCTAGCGAAAGTTGAATTAATCAAAGAAGAAATCAAATCGGGAGAGGCTTTTCAAGTTGTGCTGTCTCAGAGATTTTCTATGCCAGCTAAATCAGAACCATTTGATCTTTATCGAGTTTTAAGGGAGCAAAACCCAAGTCCTTACATGTATTTATTTAGATTCAATGATGGGTTATCAATAGTTGGTTCAAGTCCGGAAGCTTTAGTGAAGGTGACGGGGGATGAGGTTGTTATTCATCCAATTGCCGGAACTAGGCCTAGAGGCAAAGATGATAAACAAGATTTGAGTATTGAAAAAGAATTACTGAATGATCCTAAAGAACGAGCAGAGCATTTGATGTTGGTTGACCTTGGACGAAATGACTTGGGCAGAGTATGCAGTCCAGGATCAGTTGAAGTAACTCAATTTATGCAAATTGAAAAATACTCCCATGTAATGCACATTGTTTCTACTGTTGTGGGTAAGTTGTTAAAACATATATCGCCAATTGATGCATTATTTGCAGTATTCCCTGCAGGTACGTTATCTGGAGCGCCAAAACCAAGAGCAATGCAAATTATTGAAGAGCATGAACCTACGCAAAGAGGAATTTATGGCGGCACAATTGGTTATCTTGATTTCACTGGCAATATAGACACATGTATAGCAATTAGAACTGCGGTAATTAAAGACAACATTGCTTATGTTCAAGCAGGGGCTGGAATTGTTGCAGATTCAGATCCTGCCTCCGAAAATCAAGAGTGCATCAATAAAGCAGCAGCAGTATTAGGTGCAATTGCAACTGCTAACTCAATGGTGGTTTCAAAGTGAGGGGATCAATACTTGGCAGTCTGCTTGTGGTCGGATTAGCAACTTACTTAATTATTCGGCTAAGCCGGAAAGAATCCTTAAAGCGGTATGAAAGAAAACCAAAAAATAATTGGAATGCATTATCTGAAGGGGTGGATCCGACAGATGAGTGAGTCAAATGTATTAACCTCGATTGTTGAGGGCGTATTAGAGGATTTAGAAAAACGCCGTATTCCAATTTCTAAATTAAATGAACAATTAAAAAGTGCACCTGATTTGAGAGGAGCATACAAATCCCTAAGTAAGCCTGGAATGCGATTGATTGCCGAGATAAAAAGATCATCGCCAAGTAAAGGCGCTTTGGCAGAAATTGATGATGCCAAATCTTTGGCAAGTAAGTACCAGGAGGGTGGCGCTGATGTGATCAGCGTTTTAACAGAAGAGCGTAGATTTAAAGGAAGTATTTCTGATTTGATCGATGTTCGAAATTCGATTGAGCTACCAGTACTTCGAAAAGATTTTATCGTCACTGAATATCAAGTTTTAGAGTCCAGAGTTTTAGGAGCGGATCTAATTTTGCTCATTGTTGCGGCCTTGACTGATTCACAATTAAAGGATTTTTATCAACTATCAACTGAACTTGGCATGGATGTATTAGTAGAGGTACATGATTTAGATGAAGCTGAAAAAGCTTTGAATATTGGATCTAAAATCATTGGCGTAAATTCAAGAAATCTTAAAACCTTAGAAGTCAGTGAGAAGACATTTGAATTGATCCTGCCACAGCTTCCAGAGAGCGTCTTGAAAGTTGCAGAGTCAGGAATCAGTACTGGTGAACAAGTTGCAAAGGTTCAATCTTTGGGGGCAAAAGCGGTCCTAATAGGCGAGAGTTTGGTTAAATCAGGTAATCCAGTTCATACGATTAATCAACTTCTAAATCGATAGAGATCCAATAAACTATCGTTATGAGCACTGGTAGCTATAGAGAAATTCTGAACGAATCTGCGGTCGGACATTTTGGTCCTTACGGTGGTCGTTTCGTACCGGAAGCTTTGATATCTGCTTTGGATGAGCTCGCTGCTGCACACACAGCTGCACAATCTGATCCTATTTTTCAATCTGAATTAGCCGAGCTACATAAGAGTTACACAGGTCGTCCAAGTATTCTGACTGATGCGAAGAGATTTTCTGAACATGCAGGTGGCGCAAGAATTCTTTTAAAGCGTGAAGATTTAAACCACACTGGCAGTCATAAAATAAATAACGTTTTAGGCCAGGCACTTCTGACAAAGAAGATGGGCAAGAAAAGAATTATTGCCGAAACTGGCGCGGGTCAACACGGCGTAGCCTCAGCAACTGCAGCTGCACTTTTTGGTCTTGAATGTGTGGTTTACATGGGAGAGGCAGACACTCAGCGGCAGGCATTAAATGTGGCCCGAATGAAATTGCTCGGAGCAACAGTTGTTCCTGTAACCCAAGGTTCTAAAACACTAAAAGATGCAATTAATGAAGCGATGCGAGATTGGGTAACAAATGTAGAGACTACGCATTACTTACTTGGAACTGTTGCCGGACCACATCCATTCCCAACCATGGTGCGAGATTTCCAGCGAATAATTGGAGTTGAAGCAAGGGAACAAGTTTTATCGTTAACTGGGAAACTTCCTGATGCGGTGTTGGCTTGTGTTGGTGGCGGCTCAAACGCAATTGGTATTTTTCATCCATTTATTGATGATAAAACTGTTCGGCTAATTGGATTAGAAGCAGGTGGAAAAGGAATAGAAACTGGATTGCATGCTTCAACTATTTCAGGTGGTAATCCAGGGGTATTGCATGGAACTCGTTCATATGTTTTGCAAGATCAAGATGGCCAAACTGTTGAGTCTCACTCTATTTCTGCAGGTCTAGATTATCCTGGAGTTGGACCAGAGCATGCTTATCTAAATGACATTGGCAGAGCTGAGTACCGATCGATAACAGATGATCAGGCTATGTATGCGTTCTCGTTGATGTGCAAATCTGAAGGAATTATTCCGGCGATTGAAACAGCTCATGCTTTAGCAGGTGCATTAGAGCTTGGTCATGAACTTGGTAAAGATGCAACAATTCTTATTAACCTCTCAGGTCGAGGCGATAAAGATGTTCAAACTGCAGCTGAGTACTTCGGATTACCGCTCTAATGCCAACAGCTCTTGAAGCATTGTTTGTCAAAACTAAAAGTGAGAATCGTGCTGTTCTAATTGGCTATATTCCAGCGGGATTTCCAAATCAGAAAAGTTCAAAGAAAATTCTAAAAGCAATGATCGATGGTGGTATCGATGCAGTTGAAATTGGATACCCATACTCAGATCCAGTTATGGATGGACCAGTTATTCAGGCTGCCTCTGAGGAAGCTATCAAAAATGGTGCAGGCGTAAATGCTGTTTTTGATTTACTTCAAGAAGGGGTCAAGCAAGGTATTCCTTCGATGGTTATGAGTTACTGGAGTCCAATCGAAAAATATGGTGTTGAGAATTTTTCAAAAAAAGTTTCAGAGTTGGGTGGGAGTGGTGTAATTACTCCTGACCTGACAGTTGAAGAATCCAATGAATGGCTTAGTTATTCAAAAACGTTTGACTTAAATCGAATATATGTCGTAGCTCCTAGCTCATCAAGTGAGCGGTTGTCCAAAGTTACTGAACAGTGCTCTGGATTTATCTATGCAGCCAGTCTTATGGGTGTAACAGGTACCAGAGATTCTGTTTCTGGAAATGCTAGATCATTGGTGGAACGAATTCGCAAGGTAAGTAATACGCCCGTAGCAGTTGGACTTGGTGTCTCTACAAAAGAACAAGCAAGCGAAGTTGCTAAGTATGCTGATGGTGTCATTGTCGGTTCTGCATTTATTAAAATTATTCAAGAATTCGGAGCAGGCAGAACTGGTTTAAAGAAAGTTAAGCAACTGGCAAAATCTCTCTCAGAAGGAGTTAGAAATGTTAAATAAGTTTAAAACCTATCAACCATGGCTTACCTTGCTTTCTCGCCTAATTCTAGGTGGAGTTTTGTTCGCAGCAGGAGCTTTAAAAATTGGCAACCTTCAAAAATCTGCAATGGCAGTAAGAGCTTATGAAATGTTGCCTGTTGAATTAGCTAACTTTCTGGGATACGCACTACCTTGGATTGAAATTGGAATTGGCCTACTTCTAATCGTCGGAGCTTCGGTGAAGATCTGCGGTTTGCTAGGGGCATTTACTATGTTTGCATTCATTATTGCCATTGCGCAGGCATGGGCACGCGGGCTGAGTATTGACTGTGGATGTTTTGGTGGTGGGGGAACGATTGATCCCGAGGAAACTAAGTATCTTTCTGAGATAATTCGGGATATAGGATTACTAGCTATGGGAGTTTTTCTATATTACTTCCCAAAGGGTAAATTAAGTCTAGATCGATAATCGATAACGGGGAGATGTAATGGCAACCAATTCTGGAGCTGATAAAGGAACTCGCAATTTAGTAATTGTTATGGTTTTGTTTATCGTCGCAGTAGGAGTGATTTTTTCATTAATTAGCAGTCGTTCAAATTCAACTGCAGCTATTCCAGCGGCCGTTTCAGAGGCCGACGGCTATGGAATAGTTCTAAATCCTGAAAGCACTCCAAAAATTGATGTCTATGTAGATTATCAGTGCCCTGCTTGTCGTTCCTTTGAACTAATTAATGGCAAATATTTAAATGAAGTTATTGAGGCAAAAAAAGCAAAGGTTGTATTCCATCCAATGACATTTATTGGTCCAGAATCAATCTTGGCAGCTAATGCAGCAGCTTGCTCTGCAGATGAAAATAGGTTTGTTGCTATGAATTTAGCTCTTTTCCAAAACCAACCTTCTGGTGAAAACACAGGTAAATGGCAAAATCCATTCTTTATCGAATTGGGTAAATCCATTGGTATTAACTCAACAACTTTTGAATCCTGCGTGAATGACGGAAAATATGTTGATTGGACGACAAACGTTGCTTCAGCCTCCGCAAAGGCCGATGTCAATTCAACTCCAACTGTATTAATCAATGGAAAGCCACTTGATCGAAATACTCAGTATGGAGACCCAGCAAATTTCAAGGCAGCACTTGAGGCAGCTGGCGTTAAGTAATTTTACTTAACAAAGGTGCAGCAATTGATTCCTAGTCCATCCCGTTCTGCTTTTGAGATTGGTCCACTGACCATACATTTTTATGCTCTTTGCATAATTTTGGGTATTGCAGTTGCGGTTTGGTTGGGTGGTAAGCGATACCAAGCACTAGGTGGAAATTCAGATGATGTATTTGAGGTTGCCATTTGGGCTGTGCCTTTTGGAATTATTGGCGGGCGCATTTATCACGTAATCACTTCACCAGCTCAATACTTTGGTGAATTTGGAAATCCAGCGGATGCCCTTCGAATTTGGAAGGGTGGACTTGGAATTTGGGGAGCGATATCACTTGGAGTACTTGGTGCATATCTTTACTTCAAGACTCATAAAACTTCACTAACTTTTGCGCAATTGCTAGACAGCTTGGCTCCAGGAGTAATCATTGCTCAAGCAATTGGACGTATTGGCAATTATTTCAATCAAGAGGTGTTTGGCAAACCTACCGATTTACCTTGGGCGCTAAAGATTGATTTGTTTAACAGACCTGTAGGGTTTGAGCAATTCACAACCTTTCACCCCACTTTCGCTTACGAATTGATTTGGTGTTTAGTCATTGCCTTCCTATTGATAAAGATGCCAGAATTTATATCTAGGTTATGCACTCGAGCAGGTGATGTTTTTGTTCTTTACGTAGTTGGGTACACCAGCGGCAGATTATGGATAGAGACGCTAAGGATTGATGAAGCAAACACCTTATTTGGGTTGCGAGTAAATATTTGGGTCAGTTTATGTGTGCTGCTTTGCGCATCGTTGTATCTTTATAGAAACTTTCGCCGTGGCAGTACGAAGAAAGAAGCTCATTCCAGTTAGTATTTCTTCATGGGTCTAGAAGAAGTCCAAATGAGAAATTTGGAGCACCGCGCAAATCGAGCGGGATGGCTTCGAGCGGCAGTATTGGGTTCAAATGATGGCTTGGTTTCGACTGCCAGTTTGATGATTGGTATTGCTGCTGCAAATAAAAGCGAATTTCTTATCACCGCAGGCCTTGCCGGTATAGCGGCTGGTTCAATGTCAATGGCGGTAGGAGAGTATGTCTCTGTTAAATCCCAAAATGATATTGAGAAGTCAGATCGAGAAATCGAAATTAAGCAATTGGCAACTGACCCTGAAGGTGAATTTGCCGAGTTGGTTGATATCTACATGAAGCGTGGTTTAACAGAAGAGTTAGCAAAACAGGTTGTAAGTGCAATGCATAAAAAGGATCCGTTAGAAGCGCATCTTCGAGATGAACTTGGCCATTTTGATCATACAAGAGCAAGACCTTTACAAGCTGGAGTGGCTTCTGCAATTGCATTTACAGCAGGAGGCATTGTTCCCTTGCTCGGAGCATTAATTTCATCAAAGAATCAAATTGAACTGATTTTATTTTTTACAGCGCTAGGTTTGCTAATTGCAGGATTTATCTCTGCAAAAATTGCAGCATCTCCGATACCTAAAACCATTGCCAGGATTTTTCTAGGCGGGGCACTTGGAGTTGCAATTACCGCTGGAATTGGCTGGCTGGTAGGGCTTACTGGAGTTTGATCACCCTGCTACTATTTGCAGGTAGTTTGAAGTAGTTGGGCCACTGTCGTCCCGACCCTTAACGGGAGCGACCCTTTTCTTGGATTCTAAATCAGTTTTTTCTGCCACTCCAAAATCAGTTGGGTTATACAACCCTGAATTTGAACATGACGCATGCGGTGTTGCGATGGTGGCTACCCTAAAAAAGATTAGAAGTCATGAGATTGTTAGTTTGGCACTTACTGCCTTGAGAAATTTAGAACACCGGGGCGCTTCAGGTGCTGAGCCCGATAGCGGTGATGGGGCTGGCATATTAATTCAAATTCCAGATAAGTTTTATCGTTCAATTGTAGGTTTTGAATTACCAAAGCAGGGTAATTATGCAACTGGCATTTTCTTTGTTGAAAGCTGGAGTGAAGAGATTGAACAGCAAATAAGGCAAATTGCGACCGAAGAGGGCTTAAAAATTCTTGGTTGGAGAGATCTGCCAATAAATACAAAGTCCATTGGCAAAACTGCACTGTCTGTGATGCCAACTTTCAAACAGATTTTTATTTGCGGAGTTAAGGGTGAAGTTGATCTTGCATTAGAACGACTTGCGTTTTGTTTGCGAAAGCGAATAGAGCATTCACTTCCAATTTATGTGCCATCACTATCATCAAAAACTATTGTTTATAAAGGAATGCTCACAACTGGACAGCTAGAAGAGTTTTTTCCAGATTTATCTAATCAATTAGTTGAATCCTCATTAGCTTTAGTGCACTCAAGATTTTCAACAAATACATTTCCTTCTTGGCCACTTGCACATCCATATCGCTACATCGCGCATAATGGAGAAATCAACACAGTTAAGGGTAATCGAAATTGGATGCGCGCTCGAGAAACATTGTTGGAAAGTGATCTGATACCAGGTGATTTAAAACGTTTATTCCCAATAATAAACAACTCTGGAAGTGATTCTGCATCTTTTGATGAAGTACTTGAATTACTTTATCTTGGTGGCAGGAGTTTGCCTCATTCAATTTTAATGATGATTCCAGAAGCTTGGGAAAATCACAAAACTATGTCTCAGGAGCGAAAAGATTTTTACGCTTTTCATTCAGCATTAATGGAGCCATGGGATGGACCGGCATGTGTAACTTTCACAAACGGAACTCAAATCGGTGCTGTTTTAGATCGCAATGGTTTGCGTCCTTCTAGATTTTGGGTAACTGATGAAGGTTTAGTTGTTCTAGCTAGCGAGGTTGGAGTTTTAGATTTCAAACCTGAATCAATTACTCGTAAAGGCAGATTGCAGCCAGGCAAGATGTTTTTAGTGGATGTTGAACAGGGAAGAATTATTGAGGATGATGAGATAAAGCAAGATTTGGCTACAGCCAAACCTTATTCAGATTGGCTGCATGCTGGTTTAGTGAAGTTAAGTGAATTACCGGCACGTGAACATATTGTTTATCCGCACTCCTCTGTTGTTAGAAGACAAAGGGCGTTTGGATATACCGAAGAAGAAATCAGACTGATTATTACTCCAATGGCCAAAAATGGCGCAGAACCATTAGGTTCAATGGGAACAGACACACCAATTGCTGCCTTGTCCGAAAAACCAAGATTGCTCTTTGATTATTTTGCTCAACTCTTTGCTCAAGTAACTAACCCGCCATTAGATGCGATCCGCGAAGAACTTGTTACCTCACTAGGAGGATCGATTGGTCCTGAACATAATTTGCTTGAACCAGGTCCATCTTCATGTAGACAAATATCTCTTCAATTTCCGGTAATCGATAATGATGAATTAGCAAAGATAATTCACGTAAATGCCGATGGCGACCAACCTGGATTTGCTTGCCATGTTGTTCGGGGTTTGTTCCCAATTGCAGGTGGTGGTAGATCTTTAGTCGCTCGTCTGGAGCAAATTAGGCAAGAGGTTTCAAATGCCATCAACGATGGAGCTCGAATCATAGTTTTGTCAGACCGCGATGGTGATGCTGAAAATGCACCAATTCCTTCACTACTACTTACTTCAGCGGTTCACCATCATTTGATAAGAGAGAAGTCCCGAACAAAGGTTGGTTTAGTTGTTGAAAGTGGTGAGGTTCGCGAAGTTCACCATGTTGCATTGTTAATTGGATTTGGGGCTGCTGCGGTCAATCCATATCTTGCTATGGAAAGTGCCGAAGATTTGGTTCGACAAGGAGTGATTTCAGGAATTACACCTGAAAAGGCTGTCAGAAATTTAATTAAATCCTTGGGCAAAGGTGTTCTAAAAGTTATGTCAAAGATGGGTGTCTCCACGATTGCCTCATATACGGGTGCACAAATTTTTGAAGCTATTGGTCTATCTAATGAAGTGATCGAGGAGTATTTTGTTGGGACTACTTCACGTCTTGGTGGTGTTGGGATTGAAATCATTGCCCAGGAAACCATTAAACGCCATCACATTGCCTATCCACCTGGGGGTGGGATTCCAGGTTCAAAGAAATTACAAATTGGTGGGGAGTATCAATGGCGACGAGAGGGTGAACCACACCTTTTCGATCCAGAAACTGTATTTACCCTCCAGCATGCAACTAGATCAAAACGTTTTGATGTATTCAAAAGGTATACAACAAGAGTTGACGATCAATCCAAACGATTAATGACATTGCGGGGTTTACTAACTTTAAAGCAAGGCGTAAGAACTCCAATTCCGATCGATGAAGTTGAACCAGTTTCTGAAATTTTGAAAAGATTCGCTACGGGGGCGATGTCTTATGGATCTATCTCACAAGAGGCTCATGAAACTTTAGCAATTGCAATGAATCGAATTGGTGGAAAATCAAATACTGGCGAAGGCGGAGAAGATCCAGCCCGAAACATTGTTGATCAAAATGGAGATCTGCGTCGCTCAGCAATAAAGCAAGTTGCAAGCGGAAGATTTGGTGTTACAAGTGAATACCTTGTTAATGCTGATGATATTCAAATCAAAATGGCTCAGGGTGCAAAACCTGGCGAGGGCGGACAACTGCCCGGAAACAAAGTTTATCCGTGGATTGCAAAAGTTAGATATTCAACTCCTGGTGTTGGATTAATCTCACCACCACCGCACCATGATATTTACTCAATTGAAGATTTGGCTCAGTTGATTCATGATCTAAAAAATGCCAATGATCAAGCTCGTATTCACGTCAAATTAGTTGCTGAGGTTGGTGTTGGAACTGTTGCTGCTGGAGTTAGTAAAGCGCATGCAGATGTTGTTTTGATTTCAGGCCATGATGGCGGAACGGGTGCATCGCCATTGACCTCCTTAAAGCACGCGGGTGCACCTTGGGAGTTAGGACTTGCAGAAACACAACAAACATTGATGCTTAATGGTCTTCGAGATCGAATAGTTCTGCAAGTTGATGGTCAAATGAAAACTGGTCGAGATGTTTTGATAGCAGCTTTACTAGGTGCTGAAGAATTTGGTTTTGCAACCGCGCCATTGGTTGTATCTGGATGCGTAATGATGCGGGTCTGTCATTTAGATACCTGTCCAGTTGGGGTAGCAACGCAGAACCCAGAGCTGCGCAAGAAATTCAACGGTAAACCAGAGTTTGTGGAAACCTTCTTTGAGTATATTGCTGAGGAGGTAAGAGAATTATTAGCGCAACTTGGATTCAAAAAACTTGAGGATGCAATCGGACAAGTTGAATTACTAGATACCAACGCGGCAGTAAGTCACTGGAAGGCCAACGGTTTGGATTTAGCGCCAATATTGATTGCACCTGAAAACGGAACAGCTCGTAGAAATATCACAACGCAGAACCATGGCCTAGAAAATGCCCTAGATAATAAGTTGATTTCCCTGGCGAAAGAAGCCCTTGAAAACTCTAAAGAGGTAAGAATTGAGATGCCGGTTAGAAACGTAAATAGAACTGTTGGAACAATGCTTGGTACTGAAATTACTAGAAAATTTGGCGGTACTGGATTGCCATCGGACACTATTGATATAACTTTTCACGGTTCTGCCGGACAATCTTTTGGAGCATTTATTCCATCAGGGTTAACTTTAAGACTTTATGGCGATAGCAATGATTATGTCGGTAAAGGTTTGTCAGGCGGACGAGTAATCATTCGCCCAGATGAACGAGCCGGTTTTGCCTCCGGAGAAAATGTAATAGCTGGAAATGTAATTGGGTATGGGGCTACATCAGGTGAGCTATTAATAAGTGGCAAAGTTGGCGAGAGATTTTGTGTTAGAAACTCCGGAGCTCATGCTGTTGTTGAGGGAGTTGGCGATCATGGATGTGAATATATGACTGGCGGCACAGTTCTTGTGCTTGGTAAAACTGGTCGTAATTTTGCTGCAGGAATGTCGGGTGGAATGGCATTTGTCTTAGATTTAGATCCTGCTCTAGTAAATACAGAGATGGTTGATTTACTTACGTTGACCGATAAGTACGAAGAGTTTGTCAAAACAAGTATTTCGAAATTCTTCACTGAAACTGGTTCTAAAGTAGCGCATGAACTACTTAAGGACTGGGATAAGAGCAAAAATCGAATCACCTTAATTATGCCCAGGGATTACGCTCGCGTAATAGAAGTAATGGCGAAAGCGCAGCGCGAAGGTTTACCAGTTGAAAGCGCAGTTATGGCGGCTATCAATGGCTGATCCAAAGGGCTTTATCAATACTCCACGTGAGCTTCCAAAACGACGTCCAGTTGATGTAAGAATTAAAGATTGGAAAGAGGTTTACCAAGAACAGGAATTTTCTCATCTTCAAAAACAGGCTGGCCGCTGCATGGATTGTGGAATTCCATTTTGTCACCAAGGCTGTCCGCTAGGGAATCTGATTCCGGAGTGGAACGATTTAATCTGGCGAGGCGAAAAACCTGAAGCAATCGATCGATTGCATGCAACCAACAATTTTCCAGAGTTCACCGGCAGATTGTGCCCTGCACCCTGCGAAACTGCGTGTGTGGTTGCAATTAACGCCGAAGCGGTAACCATTAAGCAAGTTGAGTTGCGAACTATCGAGGAGGCGTTTTTAGAAAAAAGAATCGTTCCACTAATTCCAGATCGCTTAACAGGCAAAACAGTTGCGGTTATTGGCTCTGGCCCCGCAGGTTTAGCAGCTGCGCAGCAGTTAACTAGAGCAGGTCATACAGTGGCCGTTTATGAGCGTGCGGACAAAATTGGAGGATTGCTACGTTATGGAATCCCTGAGTTTAAAATGGAAAAATCTATTGTGGATCGACGTCTTTATCAGATGGAACAAGAAGGAACTAGATTTAGAACCAATGTAAATGTTGGAAAGGATATAACTGGATCAGCTTTGCGGAGTAAATATGATGCAGTGGTAGTGGCAATCGGAGCTACTAATTGGCGTGATTTAAATATCCCAGGCCGCGAAGCGAAGGGTGTGTACCAAGCCATGGAGTATTTACCGTGGGGCAATAAACAAGCATTAGGAGAATTAGAAGCTACTCCTGAGATAAATGCTGCTGGAAAAAATGTAGTGATCTTAGGTGGCGGTGATACTGGAGCAGATTGTCTCGGTACTGCAATTCGTCAGGGAGCTAAATCGGTTACGCAGATTGAAATTATGCCTCGCCCAACGCAAGAGCGACCTAGCAATCAACCATGGCCAACTTATCCGATGATTTATCGAGTAAGCAGTGCGCATGAAGAAGCAGGTGAGCGAGTTTATTCCGTTTCAACTCAGGAATTTTTAAAGGATAAAGAAGGTAATTTATCTGGGATTAAACTGATCGAAACTAAACTCATTGATGGAAAGTTTGAACCGGTTGCCGACAGTGAAAAAATTATTCCAGCAGATCTAGTATTTCTTGCACTTGGTTTCACAGGTCCAGAAAAAACAGAGCTTTTAACCCAACTTGAAGTAGATCTTGATGATCGGGGCAATATTGCTCGGGATGAAAGCTATGCCACCTCAGCCGACGGAGTCTTTGTTTGCGGTGATGCAGGACGCGGTCAATCCCTAATAGTTTGGGCCATCGCTGAAGGCCGCAGCGCGGCTTCATCCGTTGATAAGTACCTGACTGGAAACACGCAGCTGCCTTTTCCAATTGAACCGACTGCACGTCCATTGATGGTTTAAGGTTTTTATCATGCGTCGCGCGAAAATAGTCTGCACCATCGGTCCAGCCGTGGAATCAATTGAGAAAATTACCGAATTGGTCGATGCTGGTATGAATATGGCGCGTTTGAATCTATCTCATGGCGCTCACGCAGAACATCAAACTCGTTTGGATAATGTTCGTGCTGTTGCTAAAAAATCTAATAAAGCTGTTGCAGTATTAGTGGATTTGCAGGGACCAAAAATACGGCTAGGAAGATTCAAAAATGGACCTCATGATTTAGCCAAAGGTGACATATTTGTTATCACCACAGAGGATATTGAAGGAACTAAGGAAAGAGTTGGCACAACTTATAAAGGTTTACCTGGGGATTGCCGTACCGGCGATAAAATCATGATTGATGATGGAAAAGTAACGGTAGAGGTTATTGAAGTAAAAGGAAATGATGTTGTCACCAAAGTTATTCAACCCGGCGCAGTAAGTAATAACAAGGGTATCAATCTGCCAGGCGTTGCTGTCTCTGTACCTGCTATGTCTGAGAAAGATATTGCAGATCTCAAATGGGCTTTAAAAGCAGGAGTTGATTTCATTGCTTTGTCATTTGTTAGAAATGCAAAAGATGTTAACGATGTTCATAAAGTTATGGATGAAATTGGTGTTCGCCTTCCGATTATTGCCAAGATTGAAAAACCGCAAGCGGTTGAGAATCTTCAAGAAATAGTTGATGCCTTCGACGGTATTATGGTTGCGCGAGGTGATTTGGGCGTTGAACTTCCAATTGAAGATGTACCAATGGTTCAAAAACGTTGCATTACTTTGGCAAGGGAGTCTGCAAAACCCGTAATTGTTGCGACCCAAATGTTGGATTCAATGATTAGCAATTCACAACCAACTAGGGCGGAAGCAACAGATTGCGCAAATGCTGTTTTAGACGGCGCTGATGCCTTGATGCTTTCTGGTGAAACCAGTGTCGGAGATTTTCCAATTGAATCGGTAAAAATCATGGCAAGAATAATTGAGAGAACTGAAGAGATTGCACTTGATCAAATTCCACCACTGAAACATTCACCTGCTACTAAAGGTGGTGCAATTACAAAGGCTGCAACAGAGGTAGGACTTACAGTTGGAGCTAAATATTTAGTCGCATTTACTCAAAGTGGTGATTCTGCTCGAAGAATGTCCCGATTGCGTTCACCAATCCCGATGCTTGCACTTACGCCAGATTCAGGTACATATAATCGTTTGGCACTGTCCTGGGGAGTGGAGTCCATGTTGACTTCAGTTGTGAACCATACTGATGAGATGGTTATGCAAGTTGACACTATTTTGATTAATTCAAAACGTGTAAATATTGGTGATTTAGTATTGATCGTTGCCGGTTCACCACCTGGAATTCCTGGTTCAATCAACGCAATGCGTGTTCACAAAATTGGTGATGCAGTGTCTGGGGTTGCCCCCGCTTATCGCAAGTAATTTAGTAATAAAACCTTTCCACTATAAACTACATACCTCTTCCGCCTCGGTACTCCAACGGTAGAGAGGACGGTCTCAAAAACCGTATAGTGTCGGTTCGAATCCGACTCGAGGCACATGAATAACAAAGCAGAAAAATTACGCATCTTAGTTGCCGAGGATGAAACTATTATTCGATTAGATTTAGTTGAGATGCTAACTGAATCTGGCTATGAAGTTGTTGCGCAAGCTGAAAATGGGGCAGTTGCAGTTGAGTTGGCAAAGCTGCATAAACCTGATCTTGCAATTTTGGATGTGAAAATGCCAGAAATGGATGGAATTACTGCAGCTGAGCAAATAATTTCGATCGCTCCAGTATTAATGCTCACAGCGTTTAGTCAAAGGGATTTAATTGAAAGAGCACGTGATGCTGGAGTAATGGCATATGTTGTTAAACCATTCTCGATCAATGACCTTTTACCGGCAATAGAAATTGCCATAAGTAGACATCGACAAATGAAATCTCTTGAGTCAGAGGTGGCAGATCTATATGATCGATTGGAAACTCGAAAGATTATTGATCGCGCAAAAGGTATTCTTATGAAAGCGATGAATTTATCAGAACCTGAAAGTTTCAACTGGATCCAAAAAACTGCAATGGATAGAAGAATTTCAATGAAACAGGTAGCTCAAGCCGTTATATCTCCGGAGTCAGCTCCGGATCGTTGATTACCGCTCTGCCAGAATTAGGCAGGTTATTCTTGCGCTACAGGTCCGTTCGCCTTTGTCATTAGTAATCTCTACTTCATAACAGCATAGAGTTTTTCCTAGCGTGACCGCCGTCGCAACAGCTGTAACGATTCCTGAAGTTGCAGATTTATGATGGGTTGCATTTATATCAACCCCAACAATTCTTCGATTTGGACCTGCATGCAGTTGAGTTCCAATCGAACCTAAACTCTCGGCTAGAACCACATTGGCGCCACCATGCAAGAGGCCAATCGGTTGGGTATTACCTTCAACCGGCATAGTTCCAACTAATCTGTTGGGTGAGGCCTCAGTTATTTCAATGCCCATTTTCTTATCTAAGGCACCTGAACCTCGTTGTCGAATAATCTCCAAATAATCGCTCATGTTCTGAAGTTTATCCTGTTGGGGCAATTAGAATCCCAATATGAGTGATGCTACAAAGCGATTATTGCTAATAGATGGTCATTCCATGGCATATCGGGCTTTTTTTGCCCTGCCGGTCGATAATTTTAAAACCTCTGATGGGCAGCCAACCAATGCTGTTTATGGTTTCGCTTCTATGCTGATCAATCTAATTAAGGAAGAAAAACCAACTCACATTGCCATTGCTTTTGACGTCTCTCGCAAAACCTTTCGTACTGAGAAATTTCCTGAATATAAAGCGAATCGAGCAAGCACGCCAGATGAATTTAGATCCCAAATGTCTCATATCAATGAAATGGTCGATTGTTTTGCAATAAAGCATTTTGAACTACCAGGTTTTGAGGCAGATGACATTATTGCCACTTTTGCAAAGAAAGCAGAGGCTCAAGGTTTTGAGGTTTTGATTTGCACTGGAGATCGCGATTCCTTCCAGTTGGTGAATGATCAAACCACAGTTTTGTATCCCAAAAAAGGTGTTACAGAAATGTCTCGGATGACACCAAATGCAGTCTTTGAAAAATATGGGCTAACTCCTACTCAGTATCCAGATTTCGCAGCATTGCGAGGGGACCCTAGCGATAATCTGCCATCAGTTCCCGGTGTTGGTGAAAAAACTGCAACTAAATGGATTGCAGATTACGGATCACTAAGTAATCTGTTAGAGCACGCAAGTGAGATCACCGGCAAAGTAGGGGAGTCATTACGAGCAAATATTGATTCGATAAAATTGAACCGAGAACTCACTCATTTATTGGATGATTTGGAATTGTCAGGAGATATACCAGAGCTGAATTGGGATGGATTTAATGCAGATTTAATTGGTAAGTTCTTTGAGAAATTAGAGATTAAAGCATTGCGAGAGAGAGTTAAATCCTTGCCGCAAAAAGGGCAAGTAGAGGTTAAAGAAATACCAATACAGGTTAGAGAGTTAAACTCAGAAGCGTTGGAAGATTTACTTTCAACCCATGACCTTCCAGTGGCTGTTTCGTTTCACTTTCTAGAAAACAAACTACAAGAGTATTCTGTAGCGCTCTCAACAAATGAAGTTATTTTAGTTAAATCTGAGAAAATCGGAAAATGGATTGAGAACAAAAAATTGGCAAAGTATGTCCATGGCGCCAAACCTGCAATCAAAATTTTGGGAATGCTGGGATTAAAAGCAGATATTGAATTGCTGGCTTATTTAGTAAACCCAGGAAATAGAAATTTGGGGTTGTTGGATTTGTCGGAAAGATTATTGGGTGTTAATTCTAATTCTACAGATTTATTCTCCGATTTCGAACCTTTGAGTGCATCATGGATATTACAAATTCATTCCATTCTGCAATCTGAAATTGAAAGTAAGGAAATGCAGAACCTGTATCTAGAGCTTGAACAACCAACCCTCTTGTTGCTTTCCGAAATGGAAGAAGTGGGAATAGGAGTGGACACAAAGAAATTGTCAGATTTGTCTGATCATTTTTCGGGAATCGTTTCCTTAGAAACTCAATCTGCATATCGGGAAGCTGGCAGGGAGTTTAATGTTGGATCGCCTAAGCAATTGCAGACAATTCTTTTCGATGAGTTAAAACTTCCAAAAACTAAGAAGATTAAAACAGGTTTTACAACTGATGCTGAAAGTTTGGAATGGTTGTTGGCTAAAACCAAGCACCCTTTACTGAAACATCTTTTGAGGATTAGGGAAACTAGTAAATTGCTCACAACTATTGATGGATTAATTGCTGCAACTGATGCGGACGGAAGAATTCACACCAACTTTCAGCAGACCGTTGCGGCGACTGGACGGCTATCCTCAACAGAACCAAATCTGCAGAACATCCCGGTAAGAACAGAAGAGGGAAGAGGGATTCGTGATTGCTTCATTCCTAAATCTCCTTTTATCGAATTGTTAACCGCTGATTATTCTCAAATTGAAATGAGGATTATGGCCCATTTCTCAGATGATAAGGGTTTAATTTCTGCTTTCGAATCAGGGGAGGATTTACACTCAACTGTTGCATCGCAAGTATTTGGTGTTCAAAAAAATGAAGTTGATTCTGAAATGCGACGAACTATTAAGGCAATGTCATACGGTTTGGCATACGGTTTGTCTTCATTTGGTTTGGCCCAACAATTAGATATTGACCCAAATGCAGCAAGTGAACTTATGAGTAAGTATTTTGAAAGATTCGGTGGAATACGAGATTATTTAAAAACTGTTGTAGTTGAGGCTCGCGATAAGGGCTACACAGAAACCATATTAGGACGAAAAAGATACTTACCTGACTTGAATCATGAGAATCGACAACGGAGAGAAATCGCAGAGAGAGCAGCTCTTAACGCCCCTATCCAAGGTTCAGCTGCAGATATTATTAAGATAGCAATGCTTAATGTGGACAGTCATATTAAGCAGTTGAATCTAAAATCAAGATTGCTTTTACAGGTTCATGATGAACTGATTCTAGAAGTTGCACCAGGAGAGAGTGCTGACCTATCTAGGATCGTTAAAGAACAGATGTCTAACGCTTTCAAGCTTCGCGTACCTTTAGATGTGAATATTGGAATTGGTAAAAGTTGGGATGCGGCGGCTCACTAAATATTCAACCTTGATTTTCATTTGACGTATACCTAATTAAACAGATTGAAATCAGATCCCTTAAAAGGCCACGGGGGTCAGAAATGAGGTAATTTGCAGGCCTAGTTTGATGATTCTTGCCAGTTTCTACTGGTAAACCCAATCTGAATCTGACCAGTTTGACCCCTACCTGCGTTGGAAAGTACTCTTGCCCGTCCCTGTCCCTACTAGTTGTTTTACCCGGAGTACACCTACCTAATGACACCCTCTCAAATTGCTGTAAATGATGTTGGATCTGCAGAAGATTTCTTAGCCGCTATCGAAGGCACAATCAAGAATTTTAATGATGGTGATCTAGTCTCTGGAATAGTAGTTCAAATTGACCGTGAAGAAGTTTTACTTGATATTGGTTATAAAACCGAAGGCGTTATTCCATCTCGTGAATTATCAATCCGACATGATGTTGACCCAAGCGAATTAGTAAAAGTAGGAGATCGAGTAGAAGCTTTAGTTTTACAAAAAGAGGATAAAGAAGGTCGCTTAATTCTTTCTAAGAAGCGCGCCCAATATGAACAAGCATGGGGCGATGTTGAAGGTAAAAAAGAGCGCGATGAAGTTGTTACCGGAACTGTTATTGAAGTTGTTAAGGGCGGACTAATTGTAGATATCGGTCTTCGTGGTTTCTTGCCAGCATCATTGGTAGAAATGAGACGAGTAAGAGATCTAACTCCATATATCGGCCAACAAGTAGAGTGCAGAATTATAGAATTAGACAAAAACCGTAACAACGTAGTTTTGTCTCGTCGAGCTTTCCTAGAGCAATCTCAATCAGCTTCTAGAACCACATTCCTAAATCAACTTCAAAAAGGCCAGGTACGTTCTGGTGTGATTTCATCAATTGTTAATTTTGGTGCTTTCGTTGATCTTGGTGGGGTAGATGGCTTGGTTCACGTATCTGAACTTTCATGGAAGCACATCGATCATCCATCAGAGGTTGTTGAAGTTGGCGATGAAGTCACTGTTGAAGTACTTGAAGTAGATTTTGAAAGAGAGCGCGTATCACTTTCTTTGAAGGCTACTCAAGAAGATCCATGGCAAGCATTCGCCAGAACTCACACAATCAATCAGGTAGTTCCGGGTGAAGTTACTAAGTTGGTGCCATTCGGTGCATTTATCAAAGTTTTTGAAGGCATTGAAGGTTTAGTACATATCTCAGAGTTAGCAGAAAGACATGTTGAAATTCCTGAGCAGGTTGTTCAGGTTGGAGACAAGTTATTTGTAAAGATTATTGATATTGATTTAGAGCGTCGCCGTATCTCTTTATCTCTGAAGCAAGCTAATGAAGGCCAAGAGGTTGAAATTGAAGCCTTTGATCCAACTCAATACGGAATGCCAGCTCGTTACGATGCAGCAGGAAACTTTATTTATCCAGAAGGTTTTGATCCTGAAACTCAGGAATGGAAACCAGGTTTTGAAAGCCAACGTGAGGAGTGGGAGCGTCAATACGCAGAAGCCCAATCACGCTTTATGGCTCACAAAAAGCAGAAGGCTGAGGCTAAGGCCGCTGACGCAGCCGCTCCAGCTGCGGAGTAATCATCATTAACTATGGCCCCAGAAATCTGGGGCCATTTTTTTATTGTGTAGGGTTTAACTTATGTTAATCGTCGCCTTAACCGGGGGAATTGGATCCGGTAAATCAACTGTGGGTGAGTTGTTCCAGCAGTTAGGTGCGGTGGTTGTGGATTCTGATCAACTTGCTCGCGAGGTGGTCGAAAGAGGTAGTTCGGGTTTCGAACAAATAGTTACTTTATTTGGGGATGAAATTCTAAAAAATGGTGAAATAAATAGATCCTTGCTGGCTGAGATTATTTTTAAAGATCCAGCAAAGCGAAAAGATCTTGAGCAAATCACTCATCCCTTAATCCGCAAAGCCTTTGCCGATATTGTTGCAAAATCAGGTGATCAGGCGATTGTGATAAACCAGATACCTTTATTGGTTGAGTCCAAATATGAGTACAACTTTGACCATGTAATTACCGTATCAACCTCAGAAGATAAGCGAATCGCAAGGCTTTTAGCTAAGGGGTATACCCAGGAGCAAATTCACAACCGAATGAAATCTCAGGTCAGTGATGCAGATCGGGAGAAGATTGCGGATTCAATAATTCAAAATAATGAAAGCGAAAAAGAGTTATTGCCGCAAGTTGAGAAAATATGGGAGCAACTTCAGTCCAAGCTAAAGAGTAAATAATGCGCCCAATCTCCGACCTAACTCGAAGAGTTGAACCTTTTCAGGTAATCAGTGATTACGTTCCTGCTGGTGATCAGCCAACCGCCATTGCCGAATTGGTAGCACGTTTAGCAAAAGGTGAACAGGATGTTGTTTTACTAGGAGCAACTGGCACAGGTAAATCTGCGACTACAGCTTGGTTGATAGAACAAGTGCAAAGACCAACTTTAGTAATTGCTCCCAATAAAACATTGGCTGCCCAATTGGCAAATGAGTTTAAAGAGCTACTTCCAAATAACGCGGTTGAGTACTTTGTTTCATATTATGACTACTATCAACCCGAAGCCTACGTTCCGCAAACAGACACCTTTATTGAAAAAGACTCATCTATAAACGATGAAGTAGAAAGATTGCGACACTCTGCCACAAATTCACTGTTAACTAGGCGCGATGTAATTGTAGTTGCAACAGTCTCTTGTATTTATGGTCTTGGCACGCCACAGGAATACATAGATCGAATGGTTAAGTTAAAAATTGGAGATTCCATAGATCGCAATACATTACTTAGAAAATTTGTTGATATTCAATACAAGAGAAATGACATGGCGTTTGAGCGAGGAACATTCCGAGTGCGCGGAGATACTATCGAGATCATTCCCATGTATGAAGAGTTAGCTTTAAGAATTGAAATGTTTGGCGATGAAATTGAGAAGATCATGACTCTACATCCGTTAACTGGAGAGATTATTCGTGATGAAACTGAGATGTACGTTTTCCCAGCAACTCATTACGCAGCAGGTCCAGAAACTATGGAGAGAGCGATAAAGGAAATTGAGTCTGAACTGGAAAAGCGCGTAGATGAGTTTGAGCGCTCAGGCAAATTACTTGAAGCACAGCGAATAAAGATGCGAACTACCTTTGATATTGAGATGATGAAACAACTTGGTTTTTGTTCAGGGATCGAGAACTATTCAAGGCATCTTGATGGCCGAGCAGAGGGATCAGCGCCTAATTGTTTGTTGGATTACTTCCCAGAAGATTTTCTAGTAGTTATCGATGAATCTCATGTGACTGTTCCCCAGATAGGAGCTATGCATGAGGGTGACGCTGCAAGAAAACGCACTTTAGTAGAACATGGATTTCGTTTACCAAGTGCAATGGATAATCGCCCTCTGAAATTTGCTGAGTTTTTAGATAGATGTGGCCAAAAAGTTTACTTATCTGCTACTCCAGGAAAATATGAACTTGAAAAAACAAATAATGATGTAGTTGAACAAGTCATTAGACCAACTGGTTTGGTGGACCCAAAAATTGTCATAAAACCAATAAAAGGGCAAATTGATGATTTGATTGCCGAAATTAGAATCAGGGCAGAGAAGAATGAAAGAGTATTAGTAACAACTTTAACCAAAAAAATGTCTGAAGATCTAACTGATTACATGCTGGAGATGGGCGTTAAGGTTAGATATCTACATTCTGAAGTTGATACCTTGCGAAGAGTTGAATTACTTAGAGAGTTACGAACTGGTGAATACGATGTATTAATAGGAATAAATCTTCTTAGAGAAGGTTTGGATCTACCAGAAGTTTCATTGGTTGCAATTTTAGATGCTGATAAAGAGGGATTCTTACGATCTGCAACTTCGTTGATTCAGACGATTGGGCGAGCAGCACGCAATGTTTCAGGCGAAGTTCATATGTATGCCGACAACATTACAAAATCAATGGCCAAAGCAATTGATGAAACAAATAGGAGGCGAGCCAAGCAGGTTGCCTATAATCTTGAACACGGGATTGATCCAACTCCGCTGCGCAAGAAGATTGCAGACATCACAGATTTGATCACTAAAGAGGTAGATGACACAGAGGAATTGTCAGCAAAAACCAAGAAAATCGGTTTTACTAGTGGGGTTAATCTGAAGAATGCCCAATCACTTCCTAAACAGGAGCTAATTGCGTTGATTGAGTCTCTTACAGATCAAATGAAATTGGCAGCCTCTGAGTTAAGTTTTGAATTAGCGGCTAGATTAAGAGATGAAATAAGAGAACTAAAGCGAGAGCTAAAGGGAATGCACGAGGCAGGCAATTGATGAATGATCGCTTAATAGTTCGCGGTGCCCGTGAGCACAACTTAAAAAATGTTTCCCTTGATATGCCTCGAAACTCGCTTATCGTTTTTACAGGTTTATCCGGTTCCGGAAAATCATCTTTGGCTTTCGATACGATATTTGCTGAAGGCCAACGTAGATATGTTGAATCACTTTCAGCTTATGCTCGACAATTTCTTGGTCAAATGGATAAGCCTGATGTTGATTTCATTGAGGGACTATCTCCAGCGGTTTCAATTGATCAAAAGTCCACCAACAGAAACCCAAGATCAACAGTTGGAACTATTACTGAAGTTTATGATTATTTAAGATTACTTTTTGCAAGGGCGGGTAAGCCTCACTGTCCAAAATGCGGAAAAGCGATTGCCAAGCAAACGCCACAAAATATCGTGGATCAGATATTGCAAATGGAAGAAGGATTAAAATTCCAAGTTTTGGCTCCCGTAATTCGGGCAAGAAAGGGAGAGTTCCTGGACCTGTTTAAGGATTTCACAACACAGGGTTATTCCAGAGTTAGAGTTGATGGCACTACATATCAAATTGCCGAAGTGCCAAAACTAAAGAAACAAGAGAAACACACAATTGAGGTTGTTGTTGATCGTTTAAGCGTGAAATCTGAAAGTAAATCAAGAATCACCGATTCAATCGAAACGGCACTTAAACTTGCAAGTGGTTTAGTCATTCTTGATTTTGTGGATGCTAAAAAAGGTTCACCAGATAAAGAAAAATCATTTAGTGAGCATATGGCTTGCCATGAATGCGAGCTATCTTTTGAGGAGTTAGAGCCACGTTCGTTTTCTTTCAACTCTCCATTTGGAGCCTGCCCTGAATGCACTGGTATAGGAACAAAACTTGAGGTAGATGAAGAATTGATCATTCCTGATGATTCTTTATCAATTGATGATGGTGCAATTGCGCCTTGGTCAGGTGGTCAATCTTCAGAGTATTTTCTGCGCTTGCTTGAAGGTTTATCTGCTGATTTAAAGTTCTCGTTAACGGTTCCGTGGAAGAAATTATCCGAGAAGGCAAAAGGCGCAATCTTAAATGGCTGGGATTATGAAGTGCATGTTAAATACAAAAATCGCTATGGTCGCGTAAGGAATTATTCAACAGGTTTCGAAGGAGTTATTCCGTTTATCCATCGTCGCCATGGCGAAACAGACAGTGATTACAGCCGCGATAAATATGAGGCATATATGCGGGAAACTCCATGTCCTTCGTGTAAGGGGAGTAGGTTAAAACCTGAAGTACTTGCTGTAACGCTCGGTGGTAAAAACATTGCGCAGATCTGTGACTACTCAATAGCTGAATGCGCAGTATTTCTTAAAGACATCTCTCTGACAGCTCGAGAGAAAAAAATTGCCGAACGAGTACTTAAAGAGGTTCATGCACGCTTGGGATTTTTACTAGATGTCGGTTTAGATTATCTATCCTTAGCCCGACCTGCAGCCACATTATCTGGTGGCGAGGCCCAGCGAATTCGTCTTGCTACTCAAATCGGTTCTGGGTTAACAGGAGTTTTGTATGTGCTCGATGAACCAAGTATTGGATTACATCAACGTGATAACCGGAAATTGATTGAAACTTTAACAAGGCTTAGAGACTTAGGTAATACGTTGATTGTGGTTGAACATGATGAAGACACGATTCGAACTGCTGATTGGATTGTAGATATCGGACCTGGCGCAGGCGAGCACGGTGGCAAAGTTGTATCTTCTGGAAGTTATGAAGATCTGATTGCGAGCAAAGAATCTATAACTGGTGCATATCTATCAGGCAAATCAGTCATTGCAATTCCTAAAAAACGTAGAGCAATAGACATGAAAAAATCTCTAACTGTTAAGGATGCTAAGGAGAATAATTTACAGAATATTGATGTGACATTCCCGCTTGCTGCATTTATCGCTGTAACCGGTGTTAGCGGATCTGGAAAATCAACTTTAGTTAATGACATTTTGTACTCAGTTTTGGCTAACAAATTGAACGGAGCAAGGATTGTTCCTGGTCGCCATAGAACTATTACTGGTCTTGACCAATTAGACAAGGTAGTTCATGTGGATCAATCGCCAATTGGTCGAACTCCGCGTTCTAATCCCGCAACATACACAGGTGTTTTTGACAAGGTGCGCGCTTTGTTTGCAGAAACTAGTGAAGCTAAAGTCAGAGGTTACCAACAAGGCCGTTTCTCTTTCAATGTTAAAGGTGGCAGGTGTGAAAACTGCTCTGGCGACGGAACTATAACCATCGAAATGAATTTCCTCCCAGATGTTTATGTGCCTTGTGAAGTTTGCCATGGAGCAAGATATAACCGTGAAACTTTAGAGGTGCACTACAAGGGAAAAACAATTGCTCAAGTTTTAGATATGCCGATTGAAGAGGCAAGTAAGTTCTTTGAATCTGTCCCAGCTATAGCAAGATTTCTTACAACCTTGTGCGATGTTGGTCTTGGATATGTAAGGTTGGGTCAATCAGCCCCGACGCTTTCTGGAGGAGAAGCTCAGCGCGTAAAACTGGCAACAGAGTTACAACGCCGCTCTACTGGACGCACTATTTATGTACTTGATGAACCTACAACCGGCTTACATTTTGAGGATGTGAGAAAGCTGCTTTTGGTTTTAAATCGATTAGTGGATACAGGTAATACCGTTATCGTCATCGAACATAATTTAGATGTAATTAAATGTGCGGATTGGGTAATTGATCTTGGCCCAGAAGGTGGATCAGGTGGCGGTTTAGTTGTTGCAGAAGGACGCCCGGAAGATATTGTTAAAAACCAAAAGAGTTATACCGGAAAGTTTCTAGCCAACGCGCTTAAGAAATAACCCATGAGTGATCCAAAAAGCTACCGACCTACCAACCTTCCCAATGATCCAGGTGTGTATCGCTTCTTTGATAAGAACGACAAGATTATTTATGTGGGTAAAGCTAAGAACATAAAAAATCGACTTAACTCTTATTTTGGCAGCAATTTACAAATAAAAACTCGAAGGATGGTAAACACTGCAGTTCGGGTTGATTGGACAGTTGTTAACACTGAAGTAGAGGCACTTCAGTTGGAGTTCACATGGATAAAGCAATATAGCCCAGATTTCAATGTGCAGTTCAAGGATGATAAGTCATATCCATATTTAGCGATAGATTTGAATTCTGAATATCCACGATTGTTCATATCCAGGGCAAAGAAAATTGCAGGTGTCAAATACTTTGGACCGTATTCGCATGCCTGGGCTTTGCGAAGCACATTTGAAACCCTTATCAAGATCTACCCAGTGAGAACTTGCAGTGAATCAAATTTTCAAACTGCTAAAAGAAATAAACGACAGTGCTTGCTAGGTGATATTGGTAAATGTGTAGCACCATGTGTGGAGTGGGTAGACCAATCTGAGCATAAGAAATTAGCAACGGATTTGGCATCATTCTTAGAAAAGTCACCTGAAGAAATTTCACTACGAATTGAAGAGGAAATGAAAGTTGCTTCAAATATGCAGGAATATGAGCGAGCTGCAAAATTACGCGATCAGCTTGAAGCAATAAATAAGGCATTCGAATCTACAGATCGTTTTTTGAACCAGAATATTGATGCTGACGTACTAGCGATACATGAAGAGATCACACATGCTGCATTATCGCAATTTATTATTTCCTCTGGAAGAATTACTGGTTCACGATCTTGGATCATTGATCGTGCCAATTTACTCGAAGATGAATCAATAATCTCGGCATTGATAGGAAAAGTTTATGGAGACAGTATTCCTCCCAGCGAGATATTAGTTGATTCTTTACCAGTTGATCATGAGGTGCTTGAAACTTGGTTAAGTGAGAAGCGTGGGAAATCTGTTGAGTTAATACAGCCTTCACGGGGTGAAAAATTTGATTTAGTGCAAATGGTGAAAAGAAATGCCAATCAATCGTTAATACAGTATTTAAGTAAAAGGGCTAATGATGCTGCGGTTAGTGGATCAGCTCTGGCTGAAATAGCAGAGCAGCTTGAGTTGGTAGAACTACCGCTTAGGATTGAATGTTTTGATGTGTCTAATATTCAAGGAACATCAATGGTAGCTTCAATGGTTGTGTTTGAAGATGGTCAATCAAAAAAGAGTGATTATCGAAGGTTCTCAATATCCGATGACTTAGATTTTGATGATACAAAAGCGATGTATCACGTAATTACGCGGCGGTTTAAGAGATATCTGGAAGAAAAAGATGTAGATCTTGTTGATTCAAAGATTGCAGGTGGTACGCGTCCAAAATTTGCTTATCCTCCTCAATTAGTTGTTGTAGATGGCGGTAAGCCTCAGGTGAATGCTGCTGCGAAAGCTTTACAAGATCTAGGAATCACAGATGTTGCATTGTGCGGCTTAGCAAAACGACTGGAAGAGGTGTGGTTACCAAACAATAGTGAACCAGTAATTTTCCCAAGGCATAGCGAGGCTTTGTACTTATTGCAGAAGATCCGAGATGAAGCACATCGGTTTGCGATTAATTTTCATAGAAGTAAACGATCTAAGTTAATGCTTGAATCTCTACTTGATGATTTAAGTGGATTAGGCGAGGCCCGGAAAAAGGCATTACTTACACATTTTGGATCAGTAACTGCTTTACGTAGTGCAACTGAATCTGATATTTCTGAGATCCCAGGGATTGGCGAAAAAATGGCAAAATCGATAGTTGAACAACTAAAAGTAGTAATCAATGCGAACAAAATCGATACTGAAACAGGCGAAATTTTGGGTGCTTGACAGATGTAGCAAGATATTCATATGAAGAGTGATACAGAAATTTTAGTTATCTCTGGCATGAGCGGGGCAGGTAGATCAACGGTTGCCCATAGCTTGGAAGATTTAGGTTGGTATGTTGTCGATAATCTACCCCCTGCTCTTGTTGGTAATTTAATTGAATTAGTAGAAAAATCAGTTCAGAAAATTGCAGTAGTAATTGATGTTCGAGGTAGAGCTTTTTTTGATGACTTAACAAATGCACTTGCCGATTTGGCCGAACAAGGAATTTCAAGAAAAATACTTTTTGTCGATGCGGCCGATGATGCTTTGGTTCGCCGATTTGAGTCCACTCGCAGACCCCATCCCTTGCAAGGCGGTGGAAGAATTCTTGACGGCATAAGCAAAGAGCGTGTTCGTTTGCAAGAAATTAGAAACGCAGCGGACATAGTTATTGATTCATCTGCGTTAAATATTCATCAACTCGAAAAGAAAGTAAATGATTATTTCAACCAAAGCTCAGATGTTGATCTTAAGGTGAATATTCTTTCCTTTGGCTATAAGTATGGGATACCTGTTGATGCAGATTTAGTCATGGATTGTCGGTTCATAGCAAATCCTCATTGGGACCCTAAATTGAGACCATTAACTGGAATGGATAAATCCGTTAGTAAAGCTGTTTTGGAAAGTGCGAATGTCGAGGAATTCTTGGAGAGATACCAATTGCTTTTTGACACTTTAGCTAAAGGTTTCATTACTGAAGGTAGAAAATTCTTAACTCTTGCAATTGGGTGTACAGGAGGAAAGCATCGATCAGTGGCAATAACTGAGGAGTTGGTTACTCGATTGGCTAATGGAAAAAATCTCTCTAATTATCGAATCCAAACTCATGGCATACATCGGGATTTGGGAAGAGAAATTTAGATGCTTCAAAATCCAAAAGTAGTTTGCCTAGGTGGAGGTCACGGATTGGCTGCCACATTATCGGCAATGAGGAACGTAACTAAGAATGTAACTGCGGTAGTAACTGTTGCAGATAATGGAGGTTCCTCTGGAAGATTGAGGGAGGAGTTTAATTCGCTGCCGCCTGGAGATTTACGAATGGCATTAGCAGCTTTGTGTGCAGATGATGAATGGGGAAGAAGCTGGGCAGAAATAATGCAGTACCGATTCACAAGCGAAGGTCCAACTAATAACCACGCTGTAGGGAATTTATTGTTGACTGCACTGTGGGATCGCAATCAAGATCTAGTAAATGGTCTTGATCGCATTGGTGATTTGCTAAAAGTTGTGGGTCGGGTTTTACCTATGGCACTTGAACCATTGGATATAGAAGGAAAATTTGAGAATAATGGCCAAGCTACTGTTGTTAGAGGTCAGGTTCAAGTTGCAGTGGCAACCGGAAAGGTTAAAGAGCTTCGACTAATTCCAAGTAATCCAAAGGTAACGCCAGAGGCGATCGCAGCAATTGCTGATGCCGACTGGATAACATTTGGTCCAGGCTCGTGGCTATCCAGTGTGATGCCGCATTTCTTATTCAAAGAACAAGCAGATGCCTTTAAGAATAGTCCAGCAAAGAAAATTATGATTTTCAATTTACCTGACAAATCTACATCCGATGAGTTCTCAGGTATTTCTCTCGAAGAGCATTTGCAGTTGGTCCTTGATCATGTGCCAGATCTAACATTTGATATTGCGTTGATTGATAAAGTGTTTGAAGGTAAAGAACCTGGATTTAGTCAGTTGGTAGAGAAATGTGGTGGCAGAGTCATTACTCTTGACCTAGCAGATAATGTTGTTAATTTCCACCATGATAAGAATAAATTAATTTCTGCTTTCACCCACATTTTTAGCTAATACCTGCTTAGATATCCCATAGACGATAGGAGGAACATTTATGGCAATGACAGAAGCGGTTAAAGATGAATTGGGCAGGTTGTCCATTTCAAAGCCTTGTTGTCGTAAAGCTGAAGTTTCTTCAATACTCCGTTTTGCCGGTGGATTACATATCGCAGCAGGTAAAATAATCATCGAAGTGGAATTGGACGCGGCCCAAAGCGCCCGCAGATTACGCAAAGATATAGCTGAAATCTTTGGGCATGAGAGTGAATTATCAGTCGTCTCTTCAAGTGGAATTCGTAAAGGAAGTAGATACATAGTCCGAGTTTTAGTAGATGGTGATGCATTAGCCCGGCAAACTGGATTAGTTGATGCCAATAACAGGCCAATTAGAGGATTACCGCCTCAGGTTGTATCGGCAGCTATTTGTGATTCAGAGGCTGCTTGGCGAGGTGCATTCTTAGCACATGGTTCCTTGACTGAACCAGGCCGCTCATCCGCACTTGAAATTACCTGTCCAGGACCTGAAGCTGCTTTAGCGTTAGTTGGCGCAGCAAGAAGATTGGGAATTACTGCAAAAGCTCGAGAGGTTAGAAGTGTCGACCGAGTTGTGATTAGAGATGGAGATGCAATCGGAGCTTTGTTAACTAGGTTGGGTGCGCATGAAACTGTCTTGGCATGGGAAGAAAGAAGAATGCGCCGTGAAGTACGCGCAACTGCAAATAGGTTGGCTAATTTTGATGATGCGAATTTACGGCGTTCTGCACGCGCTGCCGTAGCAGCATCAGCAAGAGTTCAACGCGCGATGGAAATATTGGGATCGGAAATTCCTTCACATTTAAAAGAAGCTGGTGAATTACGAGTTAATCACGGTCAGGCTAGTTTGGAAGAATTAGGATCCTTAGCTACACCGCCCATGACAAAGGATGCGATTGCAGGCAGGATACGAAGGCTTTTAGCGATGGCTGATAAGAGAGCCAGGGAATTAGGAGTACCCGATACTGAGGCTAGCATCAGCCCAGATCTATTGAATTAAACAAGATTTAAGAAATGGTAAGATAATTTCCTCTCACAGTGTTGTGATTTTTTAAATATAAATTTATCAAGCGAGGATGTCATGATTAAAGTTGGAGTTAATGGGTTTGGAAGAATTGGCCGGAATTTTTTAAGGGCTGCACTGGAGTCCAACGCAGATTTTGAGATTGTCGCTATCAATGACTTGACTGATAATGCAACACTTGCACACCTGCTTAAATACGATTCAATTTTAGGTCGCCTGGGAATGCCAGTTAGCCACACTGATACAACTATTACGGTTGGATCAAAAACCATTCAAGTAAGTGCTGAACGTGACCCTGCAAATATTCCCTGGGGTAAGTACGGTGTTGATGTCGTAGTTGAATCAACAGGTATCTTTACGAAGGCAGCTGATGCAAATAAACATATTACTGCTGGTGCAAAAAAAGTTATTATCTCCGCACCTGCTACTGATGAAGATATTACGATTGTTATGGGCGTTAATCATGAGAAATATGATTCTGCAAAGCATAAAATTATCTCAAACGCATCATGTACAACTAACTGTTTGGCGCCAATGGCCAAAGTACTCAATGATGAATTTGGAATTGTCCGCGGTTTAATGACCACAATTCATGCTTACACAAATGACCAAGTAATTTTGGATTTCCCACATAAAGACCTACGTCGTTCTCGCGCGGCAGCCTTATCAATTATTCCGACATCCACTGGAGCTGCAAAAGCAATTTCATTGGTATTACCCGAGTTAAAGGGAAAATTAGATGGCTATGCGTTACGTGTACCAGTTCCAACTGGATCAGCCACTGATTTAACCGTTGAGCTGGCGAAGGAATGCACAGTAGAGCAAATCAACGCAGCATTGAAAAAAGCTAGCGAGGGTTCATTAAAGGGCTTTTTAACCTATACCGAAGATCCAATTGTTTCAGCCGACATTGTTACGGATCCAAGTTCATGCATTGTTGATGCTGGACTAACTAAAGTTATTGGAACTACCGTTAAAGTTGTTGGCTGGTATGACAATGAGTGGGGTTACTCAAACAGATTAGTAGATCTAATCAAATATATCGGTAAAACTTTATAGATTAGATGAGTATAAAAAACTTCTCTGAAATCACTCCGCAAAATAGAAAAGTAATACTGCGTTGTGATTTAAATGTACCGGTTAAAAATGGTGTAATCGGCGATGATGGACGAATTGTTGCCTCACTTAGCACCATAAAGGAACTTCTAGATAACAACTGCTCAATAGTTGTTATCGCCCACCTAGGACGGCCAAAAGGTCAAATAAATCCTGATCTATCACTGCAACCAATAGCAAAAAGACTAGGTGAGCTTTTAAATCGAGAGGTTAAATTCTCCACGGAAATACTTGGAATAAAAAATGTTGCGCAAAGCTTGGCTCCGGGTGAAATTCTTATGTTGGAAAATATTCGTTTCTTAGAAAATGAAACTAGCAAGGATGAGGCTTTGCGAAATAAACTTGCCACGGAACTTTCAGAGTATGGTGATTTCTACGTTGGGGATGGATTTGGTGCTGTTCACCGTAAGCACGCCTCAGTTTATGAACTTGCAAGACTGTTGCCACACTGTGCAGGTAACCTAATTTCCAATGAAGTTAAGGTTCTAGAGAAATTAAGTTCAAATCCTGATAGACCATATGGTGTGGTATTAGGTGGAGCAAAAGTGTCAGACAAAATAGGTGTTATTTCAAATCTGCTAGATAAAGTTGATGTGCTCATTGTTGGTGGAGGTATGGTGTTTACCTTTCTTGCGGCAAACGGAATGCAGATTGGTAAATCTCTCGTTGAAACGGATTTGGTTCCTACTGTGAAAGATTTGTTGCTTCGTGCTAATTCTTTGGGCGTGAAGATCTTATTGCCGAGTGACATAGTTGTTGCCAAGGAGTTTGCAGAAAATTCACAGCCATCAGTGGTTTCATCTGACCAAATCCCCATGGATCAGATGGGACTTGATATCGGACCAGTTAGTGCAAGTGCTTTTGCGGATGAGATTAAGAAATGTAAAACTGTGTTTTGGAATGGTCCGATGGGGGTTTTTGAGTTCGCGAATTTTTCCAATGGCACAAAGGTTGTTGCACAGGCTTTGACTGAGGTTAAGGGTTTAGCAGTGGTCGGCGGGGGAGATTCGGCAGCGGCTGTTCGTAAACTAGGATTCGAGGATAATCAATTCGGATATATCTCAACTGGTGGCGGTGCATCTCTTGAGTATCTTGAAGGGAAAGAACTCCCAGGATTGAATGCTTTAGGTTAAGGATGATCAGATGCGTAAACCATTAATTGCCGGTAATTGGAAGATGAATTTAAACCATCTGGAAGCCATCGCTGTCACACAAAAATTGGCTTATTCATTAGAAGACAGAGATTATGATGCGGTAGAGATTGTTGTTATCCCTCCTTTTACTGATATTCGTTCTGTTCAAACTTTGGTAGATGGCGATCGCTTGAGATTGGTTTATGGCGCACAAGATTTATCAGCTTCAGAATCTGGTGCGCATACAGGTGATATATCTGCTGGCATGCTTGCAAAGTTGGGTTGCACATATGTTTTGGTTGGACACAGTGAAAGACGCACAAATCATCAAGAAGATGATCAGTTGGTGAATAGAAAGATTAAAGCCGCATTAGCTCATGAGTTAAGACCTATTCTGTGTGTAGGGGAAGATTTATCAATCCGCGAAGCAGGAACACACATCGAACACGTGTTAACTCAGTTAAGAGATTCATTAAAGGGTTTTCATAAGCCAGATCTTAAAAAGATAGTTATAGCCTATGAACCAGTTTGGGCAATTGGAACTGGTAAAACTGCAACCCCAGAAGATGCTCAAGAGGTTTGCGGGGCTATAAGAAATGAGTTGCGCAAAATTGGAAGTGATGAAATCGCTGATAACTGTCGAATTCTTTATGGTGGATCGGTTAAATCAATAAATACTCTAGATATTATGAAGGAGCCTGATATTGATGGTGCGTTGGTGGGCGGCGCATCACTAGATCCTGAAGAATTTGCTCGGATATCTAAGTTTCATCGAGTTTTGAACAAGGTTTGAAGGTCAAATTACTGAATTTTGATTGCGGGATAGTATCCTAGGGCGGTAGAACAACTGCCCAGACTATAAGTAAAGGCGAATAAATGACTTTAGCGTTATCCATTATTTTGGTTCTTACTAGTATCTTGATGATTATTTTGGTTTTGCTTCACAAGGGTAAAGGATCTGGATTGTCTGATCTTTTTGGTGGCGGCATTTCCTCTACTTACGGAGGCAGTTCTGTTGTAGAGAAAAACTTAGATCGAATCACGATCGTTGTTGGTGGTATTTGGTTTGCAGCTGTAATTGCTCTGAGTTTGTTGCTTAAGTAGTAATTCAAGTAGAGGAGAGATCATGGCCGGTGGAAGTGCAATACGTGGAAGTCGCGTCGGTGCTGGCCCAATGGGTGAGGCTGAGCGTGGTGAATCCATTGCGCGATTTAGAGTTTCATACTGGTGTGCAAATGGTCATGAAACTAAACCATCTTTTGCCGAAGACGGAACTGTAGAAGTTCCGGCTGAATGGGATTGTCCTCGCTGTGGTTTTCCAGCAGGTCAAGATAAAAATAAACCACCAATGCCAATGAAAAATGAACCTTATAAAACACATTTAGCTTATGTTAAAGAACGTCGTACTGAAGCTGAAGCTACGAAAATACTAGATATCGCCCTGAAGAAAATCCGCGGGGATGAGTAACTAGTTAAAATCTGTAAGTAGTTTTGCGATTCCAGTTTTAGTGTTTTTAAGGTGTATTCGCACTACCGGTAAATTTCGTTCAGCCAGAGCAGCTCCATCGCCTAAAGCTTGTGCCATAATCAATTGCGAGAATTTATAGCCGCTACCTGGAATTTCTAGATCATCAACCATCTCAGCAGTTATTTGAATAAAAGCTCCGTTCATTTGCCCGCCCTTGTGGAGCTGTCCTGTTGAATGCAGAAATCTGGGCCCCCAACCGAATGTCACGGGCTTACCTGTTTTTAAAGATATCAGTTGCCGTAAAACTTTAACTTCATCATCGATGCCTTTTCCTAAATAAGCCATGATTGAAAAGTATGCCGGAGTTGATGTTAAAAAATCTGATGGGTGAGCGATTTTCATATTCGAAAAAAGAGAGTAATTCACAGTTTCCAAAATCGGTTTATCGGCTTTGAATTGTTGATCGATCATCAAGGCCAGAATTTTTCCGGTACGTTCCTTCGCCTCAGCAACGTTAGGTTGGTTGAAGGGATCAACTTGAAGCAAGTAACACAGCAGCAC
>Ga0209033_1000117_pt1 | contig 40158 bp, 45 predicted proteins | sample LauGreFa1BDMLBDN_2_FD_188218 | JGI IMG/M metagenome (GOLD analysis project Ga0209033, IMG submission 188218) | Freshwater lake microbial communities from Lake Michigan, USA - Fa13.BD.MLB.DN (SPAdes) (version 2) | ecosystem: Environmental > Aquatic > Freshwater > Lake | place: Lake Michigan, USA...
GCCTTACCGAGGTGCCATGCAACGACTGCACCATCCAACGACAGATAACCCTTGGTGGGAAGATCGTCGCTAAGTGAAGTAGTTGCCATAAAGCCAGCGCCACTCAAAACAGTTCCGGCGCGCTCAACTACGTGGAAAGGCGTCGGGCATTGGTCGAGCCAGTGCATGAGACTGTGCACAGACAACTCAGCCATGGAACAGACCTATTGGTAAACCGCTTCCCCGTAGATGGGAAGTCTCGTTGACGGAAAGAATGCTTCTGTGACCTGCAGATGAAGCAGCAATGCGATGTATTGACGTGTAGTTCGGATAAAAGAATTGGTTTGACTCAAGACCGAGAACATGAGACAGGTACTCGTTGATAACACCGCCATGGCAAGTAACCACTGCGGTACCACCCTTATGGCGAGCAATAATCATCTCGAGTGATTCAATGACACGGTCGTGAAACTCCTCAGGAATTTCATCCGACGACCAACCACCGTCCATGATTTCGCGCCAACGAGGATCATTGGCTGCCTTCAACTCCTCTATAGGGATGTACTCGTTGGAGTTTTGGTCCCATTCGGCTACTCCTGGAACAATCTCAGGTGTTACGCCGATGAAACCCGATAACGGCAAAGCCGTTTGATGAGCTCGTTTCAATGGGCTCGAATACAAGCCGTCGATCTGTTCAACCCGCATGTACTCGCCGAACAGTCGAGCCTGTTCGTGACCTTCAATAGATAATTCTGGGTCGGCTGGACCGTCGGTGTTTTCACGACGAACTGGGAGACCATGGCGAACAAGTATTAATTCCATTCGTATGGAATGATAAGAGAATGCAGGGGGCTCAGCATCATTCATCTGATGAGGGGCACATATTTTCTGAAGAAGCAGGGCTCGTAGGTGGTCCTTTAGTTGTTCTCATCCACGGCAGTCTGGATAGAAGCACTGGAATGCTCCGTCTTTCCCGCCAACTGCATGATGTTGCACGAGTGCTTCGATATGACCGCCGGGGGTATGCAAAATCGTGGCCACACCCTGGTCCGTTCTCTGTGGCTCACCAAGTGGAGGATCTGTGCAGTTTGCTGGCTGGTCGCAATGCTGTTCTCATTGGGCATAGTTACGGAGGAAATGTTGCGCTTGCGGTGGCGCAATCCTTGGGTAAACAGATCACGGGTGTGACTACGTATGAAACTCCTTTGTCATGGTTCGACTGGTGGCCAGGTACTACCGCAGGAGCCATAGGAGTTGCATCACATGTCGATGATGCAGCGGAGGCATTCATGATTCGTTTGATTGGTCAGGAACGCTGGAACGCACTTCCAGAACGGACTAAGAACGAACGACGCAGAGAAGGCGAAGCACTAGTTGGGGAGTTGTCTTCGCTGCGGCAGTCCGCGCCTTGGGAAGCATCGCTTATCAGTACTCGTGTGTTGTGTGGATATGGCAATCGCGGTTCTGCTCATCACGCGGACGGTGCGCGTTGGCTTAATAGCAATCTCTCCGACAGTTCATTGGTGTGTATCGACGGGGCGGGCCACAATGCACACATGACGCACTCAGCCGAGTTTTCTCGACTGCTTGTGCAGCCTCACTTAGAAGTTTGAGGAATCTTAAGAGTGATCTCTTGACCAAAAAAATTGCATGTGGCTTCTGGCGTCTCTGTACTAATAGAAGTGGCCTCAGCCTGCACCTTGTTTGCACAATCCACGATGGATGCGCGCTGTGAATAACCAGCAAGCGCAATCGCTACGAAAACCACGAGAGAAACAACCTTGCCCACAACGTTCGACACCACCTTCATCAGTATCAATCCGATGATCAGGGAGGCACCTGAAATGCCTAATGCGGCGGTTTTGATGGTCTCTATATCGAATCCGGTTGATGTGGCTGCCCATATTGCGCTCATGACCCCACCATAGATGCCCAGAAGCCCTTAGCCTTGACACTATGTCTGGACAGGATTTCACTGTTGCCGTTCTCATAGGGGGAGACAGTTCTCGCATGGGAACCGATAAGGCGACCTTTGAAGTGGAAGGTTCTTCCATGGCTTCACGAGTCGTGCAAGCAGCACGCGATGCCGGCGCTGCACAGGTGTTTCTCATTGGTGGACCGCAGTCTCGAGCCAAGGGCATCGATGCAGTGTGGAAGAAGGATGCGTTTCCTGGAGAGGGGCCTCTCGGTGGAGTCATCACTTCGTTGAAGGCAGCCACCAATGATGCTGTCGTGGTTCTTTCATGTGACATGCCATTTATAACTCCTGCCGTCATACAAAGCTTGGTGCGTGGTCTTGATGATGCGCAAGCAACGGTTGGCCGCACTGATCGCCTTAATTGGTTGTGCGCTGCCTGGTCAAAAGAAGAGTGTCTGACAACCTTGCAGTCGGTGTGGAAACGAAATGAACGGGCCGTACACCGTGCCGCGGTGCTGCTTGACGTTGCCGAAGTTCCTGTGCCAGCAATGGCTGTGCGAAACATCAATACTCCGGCAGACCTCGATGCAACAGACGATGGAACTACGGTGTAGTCATGAATGCGGTAACAACTAACGAGCTGTCCGAACTAGAGGCCCCAATTCTCATCGATGTGCGCGAGGTAGATGAATACGTTTCAGGACATGTGCCTGGCGCAATCAACATCCCGTTGTCGGAATTGGTGGGACGAGAGTCTGAGTGTGGATTAGGCGTCACCGTGTACGTGATTTGCCAGGCGGGTGGGCGCAGTGCCCGTGCGTGTGAGCATCTTTCTCAGCAACTGAATCTTCAAGGTGTTTCTTTTGTCAATGTCTTGGGTGGCACTGGTGCCTGGATCGCCGAGGACAAGAAGGTCGTTGTAGGTGTCGATCCCGTCTGAAATCCACTACGAGTGGATTGCCACAAATCACGATCTGCAAGAGTTTGTTCAGTTTGCAATGCAGACAAACGAGTACTACTTAGACACCGAGTTCCATAGAGAAAAGACCTATTATCCACAACTCGCACTGATTCAGATCGCATCTGGAGACCGCATTGCAGTTATTGATCCGATTTCTGCTGATGCGAAACTATTACGTCCGCTTTTTGAAGGTCCGTACATGTGCATTCTTCATGCCGGCCAACAAGATCTGGATGTACTGACGCAGTCTCTTGGGATGATTCCTTCTCAAATGTTAGACACGCAGTTGTGTGCCGGTTTTATTGGCTACTCGCAGCCTTCACTTGCTTCGTTGCTGCAAGCCAAATTGAAGATTGACGTTCCAAAGGGGGACAGGCTTACCGATTGGTTGCGTCGTCCTCTCACAAAGGATCAGCTTCGCTACGCAGCTTCTGACGTTGCATATCTTGCTGAACTGAGCAAGCTGATATTCGATGAACTCGAAGCACGCGGTCGTATGCAGTGGGCTCGTGATGCCTGTGAGGAGTTGCGCACTCGTCCAACGGGACCACATGCTCCTCATGATGCATGGCTTCGTGTAAAAGATGTCCGCACGTTGAAGGGTAAATCACGTTGGGTTGCTCAAGCAGTGGCTCACTGGCGCGAAGAACGTGCGATGGATCTCGACCTTCCTCCACGTCATGTGTTGTCCGACATCGCAATCTTGGGAGTAGCGCAACGTACTCCAAGAACTACTGATGATCTTCTGCAAAGTAGAGGAGTAGACAACCGTCATGCCAATGGGGCACAAGGTCGCGCCATATTGGAAGCAATCAGCGAAGGCATCAAGAACTCTGCCAACGGCGATTTGTCTTTCCCCTCCTCAGACGGCGATGACGTCGATAAATCTCTTCGCCCAGCGGCCACGTTGGTTTCTGCGTGGATAACAGAACTCGCACGGCAGTCCGATCTAGATGCCGGTCTCCTGGGGACCAGAAAAGACATAACAGACCTTCTCAATAAATCTGAAAGTGCTCGTCTTCGACATGGATGGAGAGCAGAGATAGTCGGAAATGACATTGAAGACCTTGTTGCTGGTCGAAAAGCCCTCACGTTTAGCCCGGACAACGGTGCCGGCCTGCGACTTGTTGCTATCCAAGAGTCGTGAGGCAATTACCGTCTTTTTGTCTCATTACCGTGTAGAATTTAGGCAATTGTCCATACGGCACTTGTGCCACACACTGTTCGGAGACCGACCGTGAAAAAGGGTCGACATCGCCGGTTCGAAGAAGCGCGGAAACTGAAGCAAGCAGGCCCTAGCGCCGCAGACCTTGGTCTGGGCGAGTCTTCACGCAGTAGCTCTTCTGAAGACGACGAATACGCAGCCATCGCAGAGCGCTATGGGGTGCGCTTCGACGACGAGGACGAAGAAACCGAAGACGACCTCGACTAGTTCGGAAAGCCGAACTGAGAAATACCCCCATGACTATTAAATTACGTAACGTTGCCCTAGTGGCGCATGTCGATCACGGCAAAACCACACTCGTAGACACGCTTCTTCGTTCAACTGGAGCTTTTGCAGCTCACCAGGCAATCGTCGACCGCGTGATGGACTCAGACGACCAAGAACGTGAGCGTGGGATCACCATCCTCGCAAAAGCTGCTCGCATCAACTGGGGCGACACATTGATCAATCTCGTGGATACTCCAGGTCACGCTGACTTTGGTGGAGAAGTAGAACGCGCCCTTGCCCTTGTGGACGGCATTGTTCTACTCGTTGACGCCGCTGAAGGCCCTTTACCTCAGACGCGTTATGTACTTTCAAAGGCTCTTGGGCTCGGGCTTCCAGTCATTCTTGTTATCAACAAGGTGGACCGTGGCGACGCCCGTCCTGACGAAGTACTCGAAGAAGTAGAACAACTATTCCTCGACCTTGCCAGTTCAGATGATCAACTCGGTTTCCCAGTTATCTCTGCTGTTGCTCGCGAGGGTAGGGCAATGATGGGAATCGGAATGCCGGCAGCCGACGCTGACCTTTCCTGTCTTCTTGACACAATCCTTTCTACTGTTCCAGCACCTACCGGCGATCCAACAGCTCCACTCACAGCCCTTGTCACCAACCTTGATGCTTCCGATTATCTCGGTCGTCTCGCAATTGGTCGAGTTCACAGTGGTGTCATGACCAAGGGTCAGACAGTTGCATTGTGGGGTAAGGACACCGACGGCAATCCTCTCAAGCGTCGTATTGCTCAATTGAGCGTGTTTGACGGCATCGGACGTACTGAAGTTGATTCGATCTCTGCTGGTGACCTTTTTGTTCTGGCAGGAATTTCTGAAGTTGAAGTGGGCGACACCATCTCGGGTACGGACGTAAATGCTCCACTTGCACGATTAGAAGTAGACGAACCAGTTATTCGTATGGCATTCGGCGTAAACACCTCACCATATGCAGGACGCGATGGCAAGTTTGTAACAAGTCGACACCTGAAAGATCGCTTAGCCAAAGAGATTCTCGGAAACGTCTCTATCAAAATCACGGACACAGATTCCCCTGATGTCACCAGCGTTGCCGGTCGTGGAGAATTGCAGCTTGCAGTACTCATTGAGAACATGCGTCGTGAAGGTTTCGAACTTCAAGTCGGTCGTCCAGAGGTAATTACCAAGGAGATCAACGGTAAGAAGCATGAACCACTTGAATCTGGTACATGTGACGTCCCCGATGAGCACGTTGGAACAATTACGCAAGCATTGGCCCCACGAAAGGGTCGAGTTACCGATTTACGTCCTGGAGACCCAGGCCGCACCATCGTTTCTTTTGAGGCCCCATCTCGCGGGCTCATCGGATTTCGTTCGATGTTGATGAGTTCTACTCGTGGAACTGCTCTCTTGCACCAAACTCATGCGGGTTGGACAGCATGGGTGGGAGAGTTGCCTCACCGTACAGGTGGCGCGATGATCGCGGACCGTGTCGGTTCAACAACTGGCTATGCACTCGACAATCTTCAATTGCGAGGCGAACTCTTTGTTGATCCGGGCGTAGAAGTGTACGAAGGCATGATCATCGGTGAATCTGCACGTGGTGAAGAGATGGTCGTCAACTGCGTTCGCGCAAAAGAAAAGACAAACATTCGTACTCACAGCCACGACGATGGGCCAAAGCTTGCTGCTCCTGTGGTACACACGCTTGAAACAGCTATCGAATGGATTGGCGACGACGAACTTGTGGAAGTAACTCCAAAAAATATTCGTATTCGTAAGCGTGGTCTTGCTTTAGAAGACCGACGACGCGCCGCTAAAAAAGGTTAATCCTTCTTGCGTAATGCAGGGTGAGGTAGCGGAACTCCAACGGGTGCTGAAAGCATCTTGACGAGAATCGCATATGACTTCTTGCCCATGATCTCTGTGAGTTCATCTGAGAAGAATGTGTATGTTGGGTCTTTGCCCACAAACGAGTCGCTGGATTCGGTGCACCACCAATGGAAGTCGTCGCCGCCTTCACCCCAGTCGCGCCTCTTCCATTCTCTGATAGTCGAGACAACGTAGCCACCGTCTTCAACATGCTCTTCGAGACGAACAGGAACCTGCCAGCACACGTCTGGCTTCCAGTCCATATGGCGCTCGCCGGCTTCCTCGGCAGCGATGTGGAACGCACAACCGGTGCCACCTTCAAAGCCAGGAGGGTTGTGAAAGATACATGCTCCATTAACGACGCGTGTTTTCGATTCACCATCTTTGTTGGTGGTAAACCAGCCCTTGTCTTTTGCCTTGGACTTGTTCTTCCAATGTTTGCTTGACAAACGCTTCACATACTTTTTGACACTTTTGAGATCCTTCTCATCGAGAAAGTGCGCACCAAAGGAGCAGCAACCTTGCATCAATTCGGGAGTTGGGTCGTCGTGAACGCCCTGGCAACCTTGGCCGTAAATGCACTTATAACTTGAACGCAAGAAAGTTGCGTCAATCATCCATGTTCGTAGTTCATCAGGATCTTCGAAGCTGATCCATTCGTGGGGTTGTTCTTCTCTTGGCACGGATACAACGCTACGCCATAGAGGTGGTGCTACGTCGCATCGTCCTGTCTGTGGCATTCTGTTTACCTGTCGGCAACCAAGGAGCAACATGGAAACTGTGGACGACATCATTAGCCAACTGGAGTCGATTAGTGAATCACTGAACGATTGCGCTATGTCTTTGCTTTCAGAAGCAATACGAGAAGGCCACTCCGAACGCCCGCCTATGGAGAAGCGAATCTCTCAAGCACGACGAGCCGTAGAGAAGGCTCTTCAGCACTTACGCCATGGCTAGAAGACGTTAATTGCGTCTATCAATCCACGTAGATCAGCGAAACCTTTGGGTGTATATCGAAGTCCAATACGTGCCATAGAGACAACATCGTTGTCTTGCACTTCTTGTGATGTGGCTTCCATTTGGCGAATAACGCCGCCTTCGGCAATCCAGGAGAATTCTTCTTTTACTGCCTGAAATGCTTTTTCAGGTATTGGCCTGTTCATTCGCATTATCAACTCGTCGTCAACGAAACGTATGGAGTGATAGTTCCGATAGAAGCCAGTGATGATTGAGACAGCTTCCGACACGCTGCTCGTAATGGTGTACAAAGACGTGTCCGAAGGCGAGATAAGACCATGATCGATTAACAAGGGTTCGATTGACTTCATCAGCGGTGTCCAAAACGGCGCACCAGGAACCTCGAGAAACACAATGGGCACCGGTACAGACTTCGCAGTTTGAGCAAGAGTCAATAATTCGAAAGTCTCATCAAGAGTGCCGAAACCACCAGGGAGACACAAAAACGCATGAGACTCTTTGACAAGCATCAATTTTCGTGTGAAGAAATAACGCATGCTGACGTATTTTTCGTCTCCAGCAATCACGGAGTTCGCGCCCGTCTCAAAAGGCAGACGAATGGACACACCAATTGAATTGGCTCGACCAGCTCCGACCATTCCGGCTTCCATGATTCCCGGACCAGCTCCAGTGACGACCATGTAGCCCTGTTCGGCCAATGCAGCGGCAGTCTGAGCAGTGACGGTGTAGATCGGGTTGTCAGCTGTTGTTCGGGCCGAACCAAAGATGCTCACTTTGCGCGTGTCACGATAAGGGGCGAACATTTCAAACGCCCGAGACATTTCATTGATTGCTGATGATGCAATCTTTATGTCCAGTGATGATGAATTTCCTTCAACTAAGTCGGCTGTGGTGGACAACATCTGAATCAGGAAGCGAATATCCGATTTGCTCCGCGTTGAACTAGAAAGGACAGACTCAAGGCGATTGAGAACCTTGTCCCTCGAATCACCCGTGGAAGCCATTAGAGCGTCTGCGCCTTTGCTTCAAGTGCGTGAATGAGTTCTTCGAAACTTTGGATAAAGGACGTAACGCCTTCACGCTCTAACTGCTCAGCAACGTCGTCCACATCAATTTGGTTCATTGCCAGTTGCGCCCATTGGCGCCGCGAAGTTGAGAGATCTTTGTCAATTGTGCAGGCGACGGTTCCGTGGTCTGCGAAGGCATGCAAGGTTGGTTCAGGGAGAGTGTTGACTGTGTGTGGTCCGATCAACTCGTCCACGTACTTGGTATCCGGATAATCAGGATTCTTCGTCGAAGTAGATGCCCACAATGGCCGCTGAACTTGCGCGCCAGCGGCATTCAGTCGCTCCCAACGTGGGCCACTAAATGTCTTTTGAAACAACGCGTACGCAAGGCGTGCTTGATTGACTGCCGCTGTACCAAGAAGCGAGAGCGCATCTGCAGTTCCGAGAGCATTGAGACGTTTGTCAATCTCGTTATCTACGCGGCTAATGAAGAAACTTGCAACGCTAGATATGCCGACGGGGGATAGGCCAGATTCAACTCGCTGTTCAAGCCCGTCTATATATGCGTCCATTACGTCTTGATATCTCGACAAACTGAATATGAGCGTCACATTTACGTTTCGTCCCTCTGCAATCATTTCTCGAATCGCAGGAATGCCCTCTCGAGTGGCAGGAATCTTGATCATTACATTCGAGCGGTTGACGACCTCATGAAGACGTCGCGCGGCCGACAAAGTGCCGTGACCGTCGTGGGCAAGGCGGGGATCTACTTCAACACTGACAAAACCATCGCCACCATTGGAAGAGTCATACAGGCCCTGAAAGACATCAGCAGCGCCATTGATGTCTGCAATCACCATCTCCCAATATGCATCAAGGGGAGTTGTGCCTTTAGATAATTCATCAGCAAACTGCTCGTCGTAATCACTACTGCCTTGAATGGCCTTTTGAAAAATCGTTGGATTCGATGTGAGGCCGCGCACGCCATTTTTCACCAGGTCTGCAAGAACACCAGAAGTGAGATACCCACGTTGCAAGTTGTCCAACCACGGACTTTGAACTTGTTCGCTATAGAGCCGACGCAGAAGTTCGGTCATTTGTTCACAGCCTCACGGGCTACACGTGCGACATTGTCTGGTGTAATTCCGTATTTCTGCATCACAACATTTCCGGGCGCACTCGCTCCGAATGTGTCGATACCTACAGAGTGTGTGGCATAGCGCGCCCAGCCGAATGTTGATGCAGCTTCAACGCTGACGCGTGGCAAATGATTTGGCAAGATTTTTGCCTGTTCTTCTTTCGACAAGAGAGCAAAACGATCCCACGAGGGCATCGACACTACGTTGGCAGCAATACCTTCTGCTGACAACAGCTCACTAGCTTGCAGTGCAACGCCAGTTTCGCTGCCGGTACCGACAAGAACCACTTGTGGGTTGGGTACGGCACGAAGAAGAGCCGCACCTGGAGCTACGGCTGAACCATCCGTAATTGCTGGAACAGTTTGTCGAGACAAGATGATCGCAGTCGGACCGTCATGAGTTGCGGCGATTAACCATGCCTGTGCAGTTTCGTTTGCATCGGTCGGACGAATTACCTGAAGCCCAGGAATGGCACGAAGCGATGCTAAATGTTCAACGGGCTGATGAGTAGGTCCGTCTTCGCCAACTCCGACAGAGTCATGACTGAACACGAAGACACAACGCGCTCTTGACAATGCGGCTAGTCGTATTGATGGTCGCATGTAGTCAGCGAACACAAAGAACGTTCCACCCACAGGCAATACGCCACCATGTAGCGCCATGCCGACCATGGCTGCACCCATGGCATGTTCACGGATGCCGTAGTAAATCTGTTTGCCTTCGCGGTGTGATGACGAGAACGCAACGGTGCCTGAGAGTTTCGAACCCGTATTACCCGTGAGGTCGGCTGCGCCCGAGAGAACGTGTGGCATTACTGGGCCTGTTGCTTCCAAGACTTTCTGGAAGGCCTGCCTTGTGGCAAGTGACGTGCTTGCGTCGAACACGGGCAATGCATTTGCGATTGAAGATGAATCAGGAGCGTTGGCGGAGTCGTACCACGACGTTTTGCCCGCTGCGGTCTTTTCCCATGATTGACGAGCATCTGCACCACGTGACGCAACGTGAGTGCGATAAGCCTCAACAAGTTCAGACGGAGCGTAAAACGCTTCATTGGGTATTCCCATCACTGATTTTGCACTGGAGGTGAGTTCGGCATTGAATGGGTTGCCATGGGCTTCATGCTTGTCAGTCATCTCTGGCGAAGGGAAACCAATGTGTGTGCGAAGCACGACAAGTGTCGGTGCACCAACATGGTTCTTTGCCTGCAGAAGAACTTTCTCAAGCGCGTCACAATCATTGGCAATCTCGCCGGCCTCAATGACATTCCAGCCATATGAACGGAATCGTGCGGCGACGTCATCGCTACACGTGAGGTCGAGCGAACCGTCAATAGTGATCTTGTTGTCATCAAAAATACACACCAAGCGATCGAGTTTGAGGTGCCCAGCGAGGGATGCAGCCTCATGACTGAGGCCTTCCATGAGGCAACCATCTCCAGCGACCACATATGTGTGGTGATCAACTACAGAAGAACCATGAACCTCTCGCAGATGCGACTCTGCAATCGCCATGCCAACAGCATTGGCAAAACCTTGGCCAAGCGGACCAGTAGTTACTTCAACGCCTGCGGTATGTCCTGCTTCAGGATGTCCTGGCGTAGCTGAACCCCATTGGCGAAACTCTTTGAGATCAGAAATCTCCAAGCCGTAACCACTGAGGAAAAGCATGGAGTACTGCAAAATTGAAGCATGACCGTTCGACAATATGAATCGGTCACGATTCATCCACTGTGGTGCCTTTGGATCATGGTTCATGATTCGGCTGTACAGAACGTGAGCAAGTGGCGCAAGAGACATTGCAGTTCCTTGATGGCCGCTATTCGCAGCGAGGGGGGCATCCATTGCTAAACCTCGGATAACCGAGATTGCCAATGAGTCTTGTTCTGGAGTCAAATTGCTAGGCACGTACCGACTGTAATCGGCGGAGGGTCTTGACCACACGAAGCGAGGAATCAAGACCATTGATATCTGCCTGATGACCCACTTGGAGGTGGCCAACTGATGCCATGTTCAGCAGGCGAGCAGGTGAGGAAGTTGCTGCTCGGAGCGCATCTTCTGGAGCCACGTTGCAACAGGCTGCAACGTTTCGAACACAATGCGCCAATGGAGTACAAGACCCGGCCAATGTGCCGTCGGCTAACCGAGGAGCTCCGTCGGCAATACGCACACCATGAGATAACGCCCACGGAGCGTCCCAAGCGATGGAGTCCGACACGAGACACACACGACTAGCCGACTTGGCGGCAAAAGCTAGGGATATGGCCGACGGTTGCACATGCACCATGTCGGCAATTACTCCGGCGTATAACTTTTCATTCGTTAGTGCCTCGAGCGCTAGTCCGTAATTTCGATGGTGTACACCACTCATACCGTTGAACAAATGTGTGACCATCTTGGCTCCGTTATGAACAGCGTCGACACATTGCTCTTCGTTAGGTTGAGAGTGACCTAGTGACACAACAATTCCTTGCGTTGTCAGCGTTGCAATTGCTTCTTTTGCATTTCTATTCTCAGCAGCGATAGTGACAAGGCGTACCTCTGGCGGTAACTGCTGTAACCATTCAATGTCGGCATCAATGATGAATCGTGTGTCGTGTGCGCCTGGCGATTGACCTAAAAAAGGTCCTTCGACGTGTATGCCAATGCATCCCCGCATATGCGGCATGGCAGCAATGATCTGAGAGATCGACTCGGACATTTTGGTGAGTGGACCACTGACGATAGTGGCCAGCCAGGAAGTCGTGCCATGGTTGGCTAGAGCTTCATCTAGCGCCACCATTTCTTCCACGGAAGATCCTGCAACATCCCATTTGTCAAAGCCATTCATTTGAACGTCGACGAAACCAGGCACTACGTACGCGTACTCGGCCACACCGTCAAATGGGGCAATACTGCTAACAATCCCGTTGTCATCTACTTCGATAATGCGCGCACCGTGAAGTGTCTCGCCATCGAAGAATTGCTCAGTGGTGAGAATGTTCATAACGAGAGCAATCTTATAAGCCGTTCAGTTGGTGGTTGTTTTGGCACTTGCTGTGAGGCGAATGTCGCTAAAACGCACTGTGGCCAGGCGTAACACCGACAACGATCTGATGACCCACCAGCCCGGATCTATTTGATGCCACTTATGGGATAGACGAGGAGAAGAAGGAGCTGCGTGATGATTGTTATGAAGTCCCTCACCCATGGTGCAAAAGGCCAGCCACTGCAGATTGGTTGCATTGTTTGCATACGGACGTCGACCAAAGTGATGACCCAAGGCATTCACAGCAGCATTGGCCGCGAGGTAGAAATTTGCGTGAAGGAACGCTGCCAATAAACCAGCAATAGGGCCGATAGCAACCATGATGATGGCAATACCAAGTATTAATCCGGTCTTTTGGTGCCCGAAGAACATGCGATCCCACTTGTCATCAGGAATATCTTTTGCATATTTTGCGATGTTGACAGGGTCTTGTGCAGCTTCGCGATACAACAGCACATTTCGTTTCTGAACAGTCCACCAGCCGAGAAGAACTGGCGAATGTGGATCTCCATCAACGTCTGTATATGCGTGATGTTTGCGATGTACAGCAACCCATTCTTTGGGCTTAATACCGGTGGTTAGCCAAATAATGGCGCGAAAGAGGAAAGCAGCAGGAAAACGGACGCTCAAAGCTCTGTGACTCAGTGCGCGATGCAAATAGACAGTTGTACAAAGGTTTGCAGCTGTCGTGATGGCTATTGCGGCCAATACGGAGATTCCGATAGTCGATAAGAATGTGCTCATAAGGGCACCCTAACCTGCTACCTACCAGTAGGTAGGCAGTTTCACGGGATAAATTGTCACAGTGTCGGAATTGCAAGAAGAATCATCTCGGTCTACTCGAGACCTCATTCTTGACGAGGCTCTCCATTGTTTTGCTGAGCGGGGATACGAAGGAACCAGCCTGAATGACATCGCGGCCGGGGTAGGTATTCGTCGGCCAAGTTTGCTGCATCACTTCGCTAGTAAAGAAGTGTTGTACGGAGATGTATTCGAGCGCCTGTTGTCCGAATGGATGGAACGTCTTGATACAGCGATTGCTTCGCCACAAGCCGGATGGGCAAAAGCAGAGTTGGTGTTGCGAGCAGGGTTCGATTTGTTCGCTGACACTCCTGACTATGTACGCATTATGCGACGCGAGGCGCTTGACGGGGGCATCCACTTAGGAATCGACCTATCAGCTACCTTGCGTCCGCTGTTCGATAAAGCCTGCGAATATTTTGACGAACAGATGGATCGAGGAACGTTCCGGCGACACGATTCACGTCATCTGTTGATCACTGGTTATGGAGCCATCCTCACGTATTTTTCAGACGCTCCGTTTATCGATGGGCTTTTAGACGAAGAAGCATTAACACCGAACAACATTCGAGATCATTGCGAGCACGTTGTCGGGTTCTTTAGGGCAGCCCTACTCACTGATTAGTTCAGGCATCTGTTCGGTTATCGTCTTTGCATGGCGATCTTTGTACGAAACAATCGAAACATTGGATACAACGTGGCAGGCGATGGTGCACCAATCCTTGCCTTTCACGGCACCACACAGGCTGGTAATGCATGGGACCAAGTACGTGCTGCGTGCACGCCATTGCAGTGGGTGAGCTTTGAATTTCCTGGCTCTGGCGAATCTTCAATGCCAGATTCACCTATTGACCTCAACGCAATGGTGGACGACGCAGTAGCACTGATGGAGTCGCTGGGACATTCTTCATTTCACGTGACTGGATATTCATTGGGTGCAGTAGCCGCCCTGCAAACTGCTTCACGTCACAGCGACAAAGTACAAAGTGTCACGTCGCTGTGTGGATGGGCAGTCACTGATGCTCGCATGCGTCTCACATTTGACGTGTGGCGTCGACTCATAGAAATCGATCCAGCGTTGTTTATGCGTTATGCACTTGTTGATGGTTATACCGCAGCGGGACTAACAGCGATTGAGCCAATGCATCAAATGGTCATTGACATTGCTTCTGCTGCAGTTCAGCCAGGCTCCGATGCGCATTTAGAGTTGGATTTACGCATCAATATCGATGACTCTTTGTCGTCGATAACCGCGCCATGTCTTGTGATTGGTGGCATAGAAGATCGTTGGGTTGATATCTCTCATTCGCGCTACCTCGCAAGTCGAATTGCCCACGCAACTCTTCTAGAGCTTCCAGCTGGACATTTGGTGATTGGCGAAATGGCAGAGGCAATCGCCGGAGCCATGTCACATCACGTCAACTCACTGAACTGAGATCGCAGCACCTCTGGTTAGGGGTTTGCCAAGTACCGTATATACCTATGTCCCAGCACCCGACTGCAACCACATTGTCCGAATCCGACTCCAAGAGCTTGCTGAGCTCCTTTGGGGTGCCCTTTGCGGCAGAGCGAAAGGTCTCAACAGGGGGAGATGCAGTGGCGGCAGCCAAAGAATTGGGTTATCCCGTTGTGGTCAAACTGGGTGGCGACAAGATTGCCCATAAGACCGAACGCGGCTTAGTTCGCTTGCGCCTATCTAACGAAGAGTCTGTATCAAGAGCTGCCCAAGAGTTACTTGATGCAGCAGTCCCAGATGATGGCGAAGTTCATCTTCTTGTGGCGCCAATGATCAGTGGAACGCGGGAGTTGATAGCTGGATTGTTGGTGGACCCGCAGTTTGGACCAACAATCATGGTGGGCGTTGGTGGAGTGATGGCTGAGGTAATCAAAGATGTTGCTTTCCGACCAGCACCGGTTGACGAAAGAATGGCGCGAGAGATGATCGCATCACTTCGAATGCAGGATCTTTTATTGGAGTTTCGCGGTGAGGCTGCGGTCAACATTGATCAACTGGTCGCAACAATTGTGGGTCTGTCAAATTTCTCAGAGCAACGACAAGACGTTGTCTCAGTAGACATCAACCCACTCATCGTGCGTGAGACTGGCGAGCTTGTAGCTGTTGATGCCTTGGTTGAGATTGGAGTTCGCAATGTCTCTAACGTTTCCTCTCGCACGCCGTACACAGATAGTCAATTCCGTGCGCTATTTGAGCCACGAGGAGTTTTGGTAACTGGTGCGTCTTCCCACCCAGGCAAATTTGGTTTCGTTTCTTTGCACAATATTTTGGCCAGCGGATATGCCGGTGGGGTGTATGGCACAAACTTGAGTGGTGAAGAAGTGCTTGGCATTTCCACCGTTGCAGACATCGATCAATTGCCTGACAATGAAATCGATCTTGTGTTCGTGTGTACGCCTGCATCGGCAAACCCAGATTTGTTGCGGGCTTGTGCGCGCAAGGGTATACGTGCAGCGTTTCTCACCTCTGCTGGTTATGGCGAAGCGGGAGATGAAGGCAAGAAACTTGAAGATGAACTCATCCAGTTGGCAGATGAACTGGGAATTTTGTTGGCCGGACCAAATGGTCAAGGTGTTGTTTCAACTCCATCGAATTTGTGCGCTCAGATCGTTGCGCCTTATCCACCAGCAGGCCACATTGCTGTTGCCAGCCAAAGTGGAAACTTTGTTTCCAGTTTCTTGAACTACTCAAGACAAACTGGAGTGGGCATTAGTCGTGCCGTTTCTGCAGGCAATGCTGCCGCTCTCGGTGTGGCTGATCTGATTCAGTGGTATGCAACCGACACAGCGAGCAAAGTTTCGCTTGCTTATGTCGAAGGCATTGTCGATGGACGCGGTTTAATGTCCAAGTTGGCTGCAGTTACAAAAGTAAAACCAGTAGTCCTCGTTAAAGGCGGCGCAACAGACAAGGGCGCGCGTGCTGCTGCAAGCCACACCGGTGCACTTGCTGCAAACGATTCCATTTTCGATGGGGCATGTCGTGCTGGAGGAATCACCAGAGCTGCAACAGTAGAAGAAGCTTTTGAAGCCGCCGCTACGTTTGCTACTCAGCCCTTGCCTAAAGGACCAAACGTCATCATCTTGACAACAGCTGGGGGTTGGGGAGTGGTGACTAGTGATGCAATTGCTCAAGACGGGTCACTTCAGTTGATGGCATTGCCTGAAGACCTTCAAGCAGAGATCGATACGAAGTTGCCACCGCGCTGGAGTCGGAATAACCCAGTCGATTGTGCAGGTGGTGAAACACGCGACACGATTCCCGAAGTAATGGAGATGATTGCGCGCCATAAAGATGTTGATGCTGTGATTTATTTAGGTCTTGGAATCCAGGCGAACCAAGCGCGTCTCATGCGCGAAGGTTCGTATTACCCGGATCACGGTCTAGAAAGAATCGTGGAGTACCACGAACGGCAAGACGCACGCTTTGCAGAAGCTGCACATGCTTTGTCAGTGTCAACTGGTAAGCCCATTCTCGTAGCAACAGAGCTAGCGGTAGCAGACCCCGACAATGCGGGAGTAAGAACCGTCCGTGAAACCGGACGCCTGTGTTATGCGAGCGGCAACCGAGCTGCAGTTGCCCTCGGACACATGTACCGGTACGCCGTGCACATTGGTCACGCACAGAGATAGAGACACAATGTCGCGCCGAGCTCGTAACCCTCTCTCCGTGGTCGTCACAGCCGCAGGAATAGGTACAGCTCTGCTGGTAGTCGCATATTTTTATGTGAACGGTGTTGCACACCGTGTGGACCCGAAGTCTGAAGCCACAATTGCTGTTTCTCCGCGTGTTCCTGTTCTTTCAGCACGGCGCGCACCAAACACGTTGTCGACCATCACCCGTATAGACCGATTAGATCGCGCATTGACGACTGTCGAAGGCCGGATACCAAGTAGCGCTTGTCTGGCTGTGAATTGGATGGATAGATCCATGTTGGATGTGCGCGCAGACACTGCGTTCGTACCTGCGTCGAGCACCAAGTTGATTACAGCTGCAGTTGCGTTGAAGGTTCTTGGTAAGGATTTTACGTACATCACAAATGTGCATGCGAAAATGGATGCGAACGGGACCACCGGAGACTTGTTTTTCGTAGGGGGTGGAGACCCAAGTTTGATTCGTGCGGAATACCCGTCGCTTGAAAAGTATGCAACTACCGCAGGAACGTCCCTGGAAAAACTGGCCGACGCAATTGTTGCTAGTGGTGTTCGTCAGATTTCCGGATCAGTTGTCGGTGTAGATACCCGTTACGACAACATTCGTTTTGTCGCTGATTGGCCGACGTCGTTCTATATGACAGAAGCTGGACCACTCGGTGCACTGTTTGTGGATGATGGAATGATTCTCGGACAACAGTTCAAACCAGACAATCCTGCTCTCGCAGCTTCCCAGGAGCTCACCAACCTTCTTGTCGCTAGAGGCGTCATCATTGCCGCAGCGCCACGACATGAACCCCTGCCGGATGATGTTCCAGTTATTGCTTCAGTAGCCTCCGCACCGCTCACATCGGTATTGAAAGACATGCTTGTGAACAGCGACAACAACACTGCAGAACTTGTGTTGAAAGAGATCGGTTTTGCCGCAAAGAAAGCTGGTTCCACGGTTGCTGGATTACAAACCGTGCAAGAGGTCCTCGCTAAATGGAAAATCAAAGACGTTGTGATGAATGATGGATCTGGGTTGGCATCTAGTAACCGAATCTCGTGCTCTGCATTTCAGAAAATCCTTGCACAAGAAATCGATGTGTTTCCTTCTCTTCTCGCGATAGCCGGAGAAACAGGCACAATCCGAGATGCCTTCACAGACTCGTCGGTTAAGGGCAGCCTCGTTGCCAAGACCGGCACTTTGTCAGGAGTGAAAGCACTGACCGGATACCTCACTATTGAAAATAGTGAGCCCGTGATTTTCTCGCTAGTCATGAATGAAGCAGGTATCGATAACAAGAGTGCGTATCGCCCAGTGTGGTACGCCTTGTCTGATGCACTGAATCGTGCCAAAAGCACACCGTCGTTAGAGCAGTTGATTCCGTAGTTATGTCTACGCCTGTGTTTCCATTAGGAACTGCATATTTGCCTGGTGAAATTGTGGTTTTGAATATCTTTGAGCCCCGCTACTTGGAACTCTTTCACAATCATTGCAATGTCAAAGGTGAGTTTGTGTCCGTCCTTATTGAACGGGGAAGTGAAGTTGGGGGCGACGATATACGTTGCCAACATGGAGTGAGCATTGTGGTTCACGAAATTGTCGCTGTCGACGAAAGACTGGTTGTCTCGGGCGTGGCGCATTCCATTGTCGACATTATTGAGTGGTCGCACGAGTTCGTCTTCCCCTCAGCAAACGTCATCGCACAATCTGTTGATGACATTGACATGCCTGATCGTTTCGATGTTGCGTCATCGCTATCACTTCTCGCGCAAAACGTCCGTCGTGTTCTCGCCATGTTGCGCGAGGCTGGCGTAGTACAGCCTCAGCAGAATTCAGGGGTAGCACTAGAGACAATTGCTGCCGGAAGATGGTGGGATGAGCGCGTGACACAAGATGACCTGTGGAGAGCGTTGTGGCTCGTGGCGCGACATGTTCCATGCGGGCCGATGGATAGATACAACCTGCTTCGTCCTGGCACATTGATGGAAAGGGCCGAGCGACTTCGGCTCAACGTGGATCATGTGACAGAGATTGCCAATTTTCGCTTCTCGGAATAGCCCCTGTACAAGGCCCACAAAAGGGCCGTAGAGTGGTCTCCCCATGGCCGAGACATCTCCATTTCGTCGTCGCATAAGCACCAGCGACCAAGTCAGTGACATTGTCGACTCCGTCAAGCAGTACGCACGCCAGGAAACCATTGAACCCATGAAGGGCGCTGCTCGCTGGGTGGCAGTGGGGACCATTGCAGCACTTTCGCTCGGCATCTCAATTGTGTTTCTTACACTCGCAGTACTTCGACTCAGTCAAGACCTCGGTGGAAACACACTTGATGGCTCGTGGTCGTTTGTCCATTACTTCATCACTCTCGCGGTTGTGTCTGTTTTGGTGGCATTGTCCTTCTCGCGTATTTCACAACGAACACTTGCTAAAGGAACAGCATCATGACAGAAGAGAAGCGAATTTCTCGTGACGACCTCGAGTCGAAGTTTCGTGCACTACAAGCCGACATTCAGGGACGCACCGCCGACAAGAAACAGTCACTCATTGCCGCTGGTTCTGCCGTAGCCACTGTTGTCGTGATTCTTGCGTATCTGTTCGGTCGCCGCCGTGGTCGCCGCCGTGCATCACGTGTTGAATTTCGACGTTTCTAATCTTCATGATCGCACTAGTTCGATTTATAGGTCGCAGGCTCTTCAATCGTCAGCTTTCAAAGAGCAGATGGGCAGCTCGATTAGTTACAGCTGTAGCACTGTGGAGATGGCTTGACCGTAAGTTCATTTCAACTAAACAATTTTCTTTGAAGAAGAACGAATCAATGGAGATACGTGTGACAACACAAAAAGGAAACCTCCAATGAGTGGCGTGTTCAAGGAAGGGGAGAAGGCTCTCTTTATTGACTCCAAGCAGCGCCGATACCTCGTGCAACTTAATGTCGAGGGCGAGTTTCATAGCCACGCTGGTTTTGTAGCGCACACTTCGGTAATCGGTACTGCACCAGGTTCCCCAATCGAATCAACCAAGGGATCTAAATACATAGTTCTGCGTCCAACTCTTGAGGATTTTGTTGTAGAGATGCCCCGTGGTGCACAAGTGATTTACCCCAAAGATCTTGCGCCAATGTGCATGATTGGTGACATTCATCCTGGCGTTCGTGTCTTTGAGACCGGTGTCGGTTCCGGAGCTCTTTCGATGACGATGCTTCGATATGGGGCACACGTCACCGGACTTGAACTACGCGAAGACTTCATGAACCGTGCAAACACAAACGTGCGGTCGTTTCTTGGCGAGGAAGCTCTCAGTCGATACAAAGTCTCATTAGGTGACAGCTATACGGAATCCCCAGAGGGCGAGTTCGATCGCGTCATGCTCGACTTGCCTGAGCCATGGCAAGTAGTTCCTCGCACTGAACACATGCTTGTCCCGGGTGGTCTGCTTGTTGCATACACGCCGTCTATTACTCAGGCAGTGCAGGTGCGTGAATCAATGGGCAAGGGCTGGGTTGATCAACGAACTCTAGAAGTGCTGCACAGAACGTGGCACATTGAAGGCATGGCAGTACGACCTGACCATCGCATGGTTGCGCATACTGCGTTCTTAACTGTTGCGCGTTGGATTGGCGCCTAAGACTTAGGGCTCAACAAAGATGCATTCGCCGGGGCATTCCTCGGCAGATTCAAAAACGGCTTCTGCGAATTTGTCGGCGAAATTAGCAAGGCCTTCTGCACCTTGAGCATTTCCCTTCGCGGTGGCGTACACAGTGTCGCCTTCCTTCACGTAGGCGAGACCATCATCAAGGAGGGTAAACACGTCGGGAGCAATCTCTTCACAGAGTCCGTCGCCGGTGCACAAGTCCTGGTCGATCCACACTTTCATTTGGGAAATCCCTTCGTCATTAAACCGATTCATTCGGCTTCGATGTTCCCCTGGGGGGTGTCACCATGTTACACAGGAGCCCTCTCATCAGGGGTATGGGTGGGCCATGAATTCTCTATAGGGTGAACATGTGGACACGCATGAACGCGACGCCCTTCTCGCTGAGATAGAGGACCTTCGAGGCAGATTGTCTCGTGCGCCTATTGAGCGCCGTGAATGGGAAGAAAAGTTACTCACCGCCAAGGGGCAATTGTCACAAGCGGAGAACCAGCGACAGCAACTTGCGAATCTCCTGCGTGATGTGCGTGAGCAGGTCGAGTCCTTACGCAGCGAGGTGGCCCAGTTATCGGCTCCACCTTCGGGATACGGGGTGCTACTCGATGTGAACCCGGACAATTCACTTGATGTATTTGTCAATGGACGCAAGATGCGCGTACTGGCCTCTCCCCAAGTGAAAGTCGATGACCTCTTTCGCGGTGCGGAGGTTGTTCTCAATGATTCCTTCAATGTTGTGGCAGTGAGAACGGCAGATCTCACAGGCGAGGTGGCCACTATTGAAAAAGTTTTGGAAGATGGCATTCGTGCTGTTGTTTCCACTCGTGGCGATTCCTCCGTCGTTGTGACTTTGAGCGATCTGTTGCGCGGTTCGGTATTGAGGGTGGGAGACACCTACCGCCTAGATGCCCGTGCTTCAGTTTTGATAGAGAAACTTCCCCAACCGGAGGTTGAAGATCTACTTCTCGAAGAAGTTCCTAATGTTCGTTACAGCGATATCGGTGGACTTGATTCGCAGATTGAACAGATTGCCGATGCAGTGGAGCTTCCGTATCTACACCGCGAACTTTTCAGCGAGTACCAATTGCCTGCACCAAAGGGCATCCTTTTGTATGGCCCGCCAGGATGCGGCAAAACACTGATTGCGAAAGCGGTGGCAAATAGTTTGGCCCAGAAGGTGTCAGAACGAACTGGTACGGATAAGGGTCGTTCGTATTTCATCAACGTCAAAGGACCCGAACTGCTCAACAAATATGTCGGCGAGACAGAGCGGCACATCAGGCTCATCTTTCAGCGTGCGCGTGAAAAGAGTGAGGAAGGTTGGCCCGTAATTGTCTTCTTTGACGAGATGGATTCCATGTTTCGTGCTCGTGGTACGGGCATCTCGTCGGACATGGAGTCGACCATCGTTCCTCAATTGCTGGCCGAGCTAGATGGCGTTGAAAGTTTGAGCAACGTAATTGTGATTGGTGCAACAAATCGCGAAGACCTCATCGATCCAGCAATTCTTCGTCCGGGGCGTCTGGACGTGAAGATTAAAATTGAGCGTCCTAGCGTGGCTGCGGCACGACATATTCTCGGTCTGTATATCACCAGCGACATTCCGATTGATGATGACCTAGTAAGGGAACACGGCGACATTGATACTGCCATCAGTAACTTGATCACTGAAGCTTCGGAAGCAATGTATGCAACCACTGAGGAAAATGAATTCCTCGAAGTTACGTATCAAAACGGCGACAAAGAGACTCTGTATTACAAGGACTTCTCAAGTGGTGCGATGATTGAGAATATTGTTCGACGAGCGAAGAAGAATGCGATCAAACGAGTTCTTGCCAATGGCACTGCAGGACTGAAGGCAGATGACATCATTCAGTCCATTCGTGACGAGTTCCATGAAAACGATGATCTACCGAATACCACTAATCCGGATGATTGGGCTCGGATCTCTGGCAAGAAGGGCGAGCGAATCATCTTTATCCGCACCCTGTCTAAGCCATCGCCAAGCAATGAGACGAACCTTGGTGGTAAGGCCATCGAACGTACGGTGTCGGGCCAGTATCTATAACTCATGTCAATTCCGAAGATTTGCGGCATCGAGACCGAGTACGGCATTCATGTTCGTGGATCAGATGTCTCCGCTGTTGTTGCTTCGTCGATGCTTGTTAACGGTTATGGCCTCGATACCGATGGTGTGCGGACTTGGGATTTCCAAGATGAATCTCCTGATATAGATGCGCGCTCGGGCCAACGTCCTGAGGCAGATTTTCCAGTAGTCGAGACTCTGATGGCCAATACCATCCTCACGAACGGTGCTCGGTATTACGTGGACCACGCTCACCCCGAGTATTCGTCTCCCGAATGTGCGACTCCTCTTGAAGCCGTGTTGTATGACCGCGCAGGTGAAGAAGTCGTTCGAAGATCAATGATTCGAGCCAATACTTTGCTCGATGATGGCGTTGAACTCATCGCACACAAGAACAACTCTGACGGCAAAGGCAATAGCTATGGCTGTCACGAGAACTATCTAGTCAATCGCAACGTACCCTTTGGCCGACTAGCCCAGAGTGTCATGGCGCACTTTGTGAGTCGTCAGATCTTTTGTGGCGCCGGAAAAGTCGGCGTTGAAGCACAACGTGAAGGGGAGCCGTGGGTTCCATTTCAAATTTCACAGCGGGCTGATTTCTTCGAGGAAGAGATTGGACTGGAGACGACTATTCGACGTCCGATTGTCAATACACGCGATGAGCCTCACTGCGACGCAGAGAGATGGCGCAGGCTTCATGTGATTGCGGGAGACGCAAACATGTCAGAAGTTGCCACTTATTTGAAGATGGGAACGACTGCGCTCGTGTTAGGACTCATTGAGGACAAACAGTTTCCGATGAATCTTGTACTCGAGGATCCGGTGACATCAATTCGCAAAATAAGTCATGATCCCAGCTTGCAACAGACCGTTACGTGTGAAGGCGGCAAACTTCTCACTGCACTCAACATGCAGATTGCACTATATGAGGCTTGCAAAGATTGGTTTGAGTCAATTGACAATGACCCAACTGGAGGTTGTGGTCATGACGTCTTAGAACGTTGGGGACAGGTATTACACGATCTGCAAAACCTTGACCCGCGTCTCTCGAAGACGGTGGACTGGTGGGCAAAACTTCAAGTTGTGCAGGGCATGCAAGAAAGACACCAATTACCTGATGGTGATCTCCGACTCAGAGCAGTTGACCTTCAGTACCACGACATGCGTTCTAGTAAGTGTCTTGCTCAGAAAGTCGGCTTAGAGACATTGGTATCGCCCGATGCTGTCGACCATGCCGTCCATCACGCCCCTCGAAGCACACGAGCCTATTTTCGAGGAGAATGCATTAGCCGATGGCCTCAACAGGTGGTTTCGGCAAATTGGGACAGCCTTGTCTTTGATGTGGGTCAGCCACAACTGCAACGCGTTTCTATGCCAGACCCAATGAAGGGAACGTTTAGCCATGTTTCTGAACTGCTGAGTCGTGTGGGAACCATCGATGAGTTATTGGCTGAGCTTGGGTCTGAAGCGGTGGAACCATATGAGCAGGACCCAGGCTGGTAGTGCCACCTGCGGCGAACTAGGTACGGTATGAGCATGCAAGAGCGAGTTCAGCAAAACAGGACGGACGCAGATTCGAAGGTCGACCAGTCCCAAGACACCACGTCGGCAGCCACTCATGACAAGTTGAAAAATGATCTTGATGATCTGCTCGATGAAATTGATGAAGCACTTGAGACCAACGCTGAAGAGTTCGTGAAGAACTATGTGCAAAAAGGCGGGGAGTAATCATGAGCATGCCACTGTTCACCCCGTCTAATGACCCAGGCTCCAACTTTGTGGAATTAGTGAAGCGTGTAGGGCTAACGCCACCGCATGAGACATGGTCCGGTTCAGTCGATGTACCCCACGCGACAACATGTGTTGCTCTGCGTTTTTCGAACGGTGTTGTGATTGCGGGCGACCGTCGCGCAACCTCAGGCAACATCATTAGTCATCGTGCAATGGAAAAGGTTGTACAAACCGACCATTTCAGTGCGGTTGCCATTTCAGGCGCGGCTGGTCCTGCAATGGACATGATCAAGTTGTTCTCACTGACGTTGGAACACTTTGAGAAGATGGAAGGCCGGTTGCTTTCACTCGAAGGTAAGGCAAATCAGTTGTCCATCATGGTGCGAAACAATTTGCCAGCAGCCATGCAAGGCCTCGTAGTGATGCCTTTGTTTGCCGGATATGACGACGTCGATCAACAGGGCCGTATCTGGGACTACGACGCAACAGGTGGTCGATACGAAGAACGCGAGTTCGTAACTATTGGGTCTGGCGGCACTCTTGCAGGAACTGTCATAAAAGTTGGATGGCGAAGTGAACTCAGCCGTGATGCAGCAGTAACGCTTGCTTGCAAGTCGCTTTGGGAGGCAGCTGATTCGGATTCTGCAACTGGTGGCCCAGATGCCTTGCGCGCCGTATATCCGATTGTTGCAACCATTACGAATGAAGGCTGGAGCCGTGTTGATGACACAGAGTTGAGCCCTATCTTTGAATCATTCGCTGAAGAGATGAGAGCACGATGAGCATGCCTTTCTACGTTCCTCCAGAACAGCTGGTCAAAGACAAGGCAGACTTCGCACGTAAGGGCATTGCTCGCGGGCGGGCTCTTATAGCGATGCGCTATGACGGAGGAATCGTTCTCGTAGCCGAGAATGCTTCAAACACCTTGAGAAAGATCAGTGAAATCTACGACCGCATCGCATTCGCCGGTGTTGGGAAGTACAACGAATTTGATTCTCTGCGGCAGTCTGGCATTCGTGCGGCAGACCTCACTGGCTACCAGTTCTCCCGTCGCGATGTGGACGGACGTAGCTTGGCTAATCAGTACGGACAAATTATTGGTCAAGCCTTTACTCACGAATCAAAGCCACTTGAGGTTGAGATTCTGATTGCAGAAGTTGGCATCACCGCCGAAAGCGACTGCATGTATCACATCTCATTTGACGGCACCGTTTCAGATGAGAAGGCCTTTTGTGTCCTCGGAGGTGATGACGCAAGTATCACGACTCGCTTACAAGAGTCGACAGTTACGGATTCAACATTGAGGTCCAGTGTTCAACGCGCTGCAGCCGCACTAGCTGGGCCAGATAGAACCCTCTCAGCAGACGATCTCGAAGTTGCCATCTTGTCTCGATCATCTCAGAGAAGGTGTTTCAGTCGAGTAACTGACGCTGATATCAGCGAGATGTTGTCCTAACCCACAATGCAACGACGTATTTACGGTATTGAAACCGAATACGGAATTACCTGCGTACTTAAGGGTCAACGCAGACTCACTCCCGATGAAGTAGCTCGATATTTATTTCGCACTGTCGTTGCTTGGGGACGTAGTTCGAATGTCTTTCTTACGAATGCCGGGCGTCTATACCTTGACGTCGGTTCACATCCTGAATTTGCCACCCCTGAGTGTGATTCAGTTCTCGATGCGGTGAAGTATGACAAGGCTGGCGAATTGATACTGAACGATCTTGTGGAGAATGCTGAAAAGCGTCTCAAAGATGAAGGTATCCGTGGAACAATTTTTCTCTTCAAGAACAACACTGATTCGGCGGGGAACAGTTATGGATGTCATGAAAATTTTCTTGTTCGTCGAGCCACTGAACCAAGTTCATACGAAGAGTGCTTCATACCGTTTCTGGTGACCAGGCAGATCATCGCTGGGGCTGGAAAAATAGTGAATACCGTTAAAGGCCCTGTGTACTCCATCTCACAACGAGCTGAACACATTTGGGAAGGAATTTCATCTGCAACTACTCGTTCGCGCCCAATCATCAATACGCGCGATGAACCGCACGCAGATGCAGAGGAGTTCAAGAGGTTGCATGTAATCGTCGGGGATTCGAACATGTCCGAGTACACCAGCTTTCTTAAAGTTGGAAGTGCTGCTTGTGTCTTGCGCATGCTGGAGAGCGGACTTGTACATTTGCGAGACCTCACACTTGAGAACCCGATACGCGCTATCCGAGAGATCAGTTCCGACATAAGTTGCCGTCGCCCCGTGCGGTTGGCAACAGGCAAAGAAATGTCCGCGCTCGATATTCAGTCATACTTACTCGAGAATGCGCTTGCTTGTGAGTCCAAAGGCATCTTTTCCGAAGAGGAAGTACGCGCTTTACGCATGTGGGAAGAGGTGATCTCCAACCTTTCAACAGACCCCATGAAGTTAGATCGAAAGATCGACTGGGTCATCAAGAAACGCCTCATCGACAACTACTCAGAACGTCATGGCTATTCACTTGATTCACCGGAAGTACAAATGCTTGACCTGCGTTATCACGATATTCACAGCACGCGAGGCGTGTACAACACAATGCGTAGACACGGAGCGGTGGATACGTTATTGCTTGACACGGACGTCGATAGTGCGATGACATCTCCACCGCAAACGACGCGTGCAAATCTACGAGGCAGATTTATACAAGCCGCTATCGACAAGGGCCGTGACTACACCGTCGACTGGGTGCACTTAAAGGTCAATGATCAATCGCAGAGAACGGTTGTGTGCAAAGACCCATTTCGCGCTGTAGACGAGCGAGTGGATCGCCTTATTGAGAGTTTGTAACGCTTCTGAGCGGTTGAAGCAAGTAGCGTAAGAGTCTCATGTCTGAAGAAATCGACCTTCCAGTGGAAGAAGCCACGCCTGATCCACATCTGGGAAAGATTTTGCGTGACTGGCTCGTTGTGGTGCTCATTGCCCTAGGCGCAGCCATGCTGGTTCGCGTCTATGTGTTGCAACAGTTCTACATCAGTGGTCCTTCCATGCAAACAACGTTGTTGGAGAACAATCGGGTTCTTGTGAATAAGTTGAGTTATCGATTGCATGATGTGCGTCGTGGTGATGTTGTTGTCTTTGATCGCGTTACAACTAACGATGGGGTAGTGGCACACGATGATCTCATCAAGAGGGTTATCGCAGTTGGTGGAGACACGGTTTCCATCTCACAGTGCAATGTCATTGTGAATGGCAAGAAGATTGATGAGTCGTATCTTGATGCCAAATCGGGTGGAAGTCAGAATCTCGTCGATCGCTGTCGAGTCATTGATCTCGCAGAGCAGACAATTCCAAAAGACAAGATTTTTGTAATGGGAGATAACCGAGCAGAGTCGTTTGATAGCCGTAGCTTCGGTCCAATCGACAAAGACCTCATCGTTGGGCGCGCTTTTGCAATTGTTTGGCCCTTGTCGAAACTATCCGGGCTGTGATTTCGCGGGCACATGGCCCACTTCCGCTGAGTACACGTCAACTAGACGGTCCACATAGTCGCTATAAATAGCATCGACGCCCATGCGAAAGTGGTTCGTCATCACATGTTCAAATTGCATGTCCCAACTAAACGCGAACAGTTTAAACTTGTGTGCAAGCGTGACCAGTCCACCATTCCAGTCTGAGTGGTGCATATTCAGGACGTCGACACCGTGTTCCAACAAAAGTGCGCAACGCCGTTCAGGACCTTCCTTCATACGCGACAATCTTGTTGAGTCAACGAAACGGACATCGGGGTAGATGGCTCGATTACTCACGGTGACGTCCACTTTGTGATGACAAAGCCAAAGCCGGGATAGGTCGAATGTACTCTCACTACTAATGCGCACGATTGATTCATACGCTTGTTCGTCTTTGACGTCGACGCTGAAGTGGAAATCTGTCCCAATCTCTTCATAGAACTTTTCTAGGGTGGGAATATGGCTCGGAAGAGCAGATAGGGGAACTTCGCTGATGGGGCGGGAACGACCCCAGCGTTTCACGATGCCGTCATGATCAAGGACAATGTGCCCATCGGCCGTGCGCCACATGTCTGTTTCGAGACCATTAGCGCCGAGTCGCAAGGCTAAAGCGAAGGCCTCAAGGGTGTTCTCTGGAGCATGGGCCTTGGCGCCTCGGTGAGCGAACGCAATGGGGTCACCAATGAGGGACGGAAGTCTTTGCTGCACACTCTGCACAATAGGTGGTGGCTTCTATGCTGGAAGAGTGTTCAACCTCAGCGGAAGCGAAATAGTTTTCCTCCTGCTCGCAGGACTGGTGGTCCTCGGACCTGAACGGTTGCCAGGCGTGATTCGCCGTGTGGGGAAGACGTACGGCGAAATAAGACGCGCAGCGTCTGGATTTGAACGAGAATTCCGAGACACGTTCAAAGAGCCCCTCGATGACTTCCAGAAAGCCGCCAATGACATCAGGAGTGGATTTGGAGAAGTCGACCACGAACCATCTCCACCATTTCGGCCAGAGCGGACAGCTTTTCCGACACCAGATTTTTCACCATCACCTCCAGTCGAAAAGCAGGACGATTCGGTCAAGAGTGACGAGTCAGATCAATGAGCGACTCCAGTACGCGTAATCCTGACGCGATGCCCATCATGGAGCATCTACGAGAGCTTCGTTCACGCATCATCAGATCTTTCTTGGCTATCGCTGTTGCCTCACTGACGATGCTTACGGTGTACGACCCGATCAAGAATTTTCTGACACAGCCGTACAGAAACCTGTGTTCAGCAAGACCCGACTTTAAGTGCGACGGCTCGTTGTTCTCATTGGGACCACTCGATGGTTTTTCTGCGCGCATGCGAATTTGTTTGTACGGCGGCGTCGTACTGGCGCTACCTGTCATCTTGTGGCAGATCTGGCGATTCATCGTCCCAGCATTATCAAAGAAGGAAAAACGTTATGCAGTTCCGTTCATCGTTTCTTCGATTGTGTTGTTTGCTGTCGGTTGTTCGCTTGCATATTGGACCCTCGATAAGGCTCTAGAGTTTCTTATCTCGTGGTCCGGTACTGATGTTTCTCAGGCGTACCAAGTAACGAAATACATTTCACTTGTAGTGCTGATGATGTTGGCATTCGGAGTCGGATTCTTGAGTCCTGTCCTCTTGGTTTTTCTTCAATTGGTATCCGTTGTCACTCCAAGAGCACTCATCAAGCAATGGAGATACGCAATCATGGGCATCTTTGTTGCTGCAGCGGTCATCACACCGTCTGGTGATCCGGTAAGCATGTTGGCGCTCGCGGTACCACTATCAGTTTTGTACTTGTTGTCAGCCTTAGTCGGTTGGCTCCTTGTGCGCCGAAGGGCCACATAACTCAATGACAAATGTTCGACAAGAGTTTCTCAGTCAACTGAGTTATGCACCAGATGGCTTCCAAATAAAGGCTATGGATTCCATTGATGCAGACGCGTCCGTACTAGTGGCTGCACCTACTGGTAGCGGAAAAACACTGATCGCTGAATACGGAATTGCTCGTGCTCGTTCTCTTGGCCTCCGCGCGTTCTACACAACACCAATCAAGGCTTTGTCTAACCAGAAGTATCGCGACCTTCAAATCTTGTATGGAGCACACAACGTGGGTCTCGTCACAGGTGATAATGCGGTGAACCCTGAAGCACCTGTAGTTGTGATGACCACTGAAGTGTTGCGCAACATGATCTATTCGCAGTCCACCAGGCTTGACTCACTGGGTGTGGTGGTTCTGGACGAAGTGCACTATCTACAGGACGCCTATCGCGGCCCAGTGTGGGAAGAAGTCATCATTCAGTTAGACCCTGAAGTACAACTTGTGTGCCTCTCCGCAACAGTTTCAAATGCTGACGAAGTTGGGGAGTGGCTTTCCACTGTGCGCGGTCGTACAGACGTAGTGGTGGAGACCACACGACCCATTGAACTCGTGAATCATTTTGCATTGTTTGACACGGCAACCAAAAAGACCGAGATGTTTCCCACAGTTGTGAGCGGCGAACCTAACCGACACGTACAACGACTTCTCGCCTCCGGCTCATCAACTCGTGGCAAAGGTGGCCATATCACTGGAAAGAAGACACGGCGATTTTCCCCGCCTTCACGACCAGAGATAGTGGACATGTTGGAAGACAACAAGATGTTGCCAGCCATTGTTTTCATCTTTAGCCGCGCTCAATGCGAAGACGCTGTTCTTTCCTGTATGCGAGCAGGCATCGTGCTCACCTCGATGGACGAAGAAGCCCAGATCAGAGACATCGTCGAGCGTCATTGCGAGAATCTGACAGCAGATGACAAAGATGCTTTGGAGTACGGCAACTTCATAGATGATGTCTCAAGTGGAATTTCGTGTCACCACGCAGGGATGATCCCCATGTTCAAAGAGGCCGTTGAAGAGTGCTTTGTCAATGGGCTCGTAAAGGTTGTCTTTGCAACAGAGACACTTGCCGTAGGAATCAACATGCCGGCGCGCGCTGTTGTCATCGAGAAGTTGACGAAGTACACCGGCGAGCACCACCAGTTGTTGCGTGCATCAGAGTTCACACAATTGACAGGGCGCGCAGGTCGCCGTGGCTTAGATGAGATTGGTCACGCCATCTCACTGTGGAACCCATTTGTTAGTTTCGACCAAGTTGTCTCGCTCGCAATGAGCCGCAGTTTTCGTTTGTCTTCTGCGTTTCGCCCCACTTTTAACATGGCAGTCAATATGGTGCGCAATCACTCCGAAGATGGAGCCCATCACATTCTCAATCTTTCTTTCGCCCAGTTCCAAGCCGATCGCGATGTCGTAACTTCCGAGGCGACGCTTGAAAAACGAAAGAAGGAGCTTGCACTACTCGAGCAGGCTTTTCAATCCCACGAGGCTCCGTCAGCATCTTCGGAAATGATGGCTTCTGCTGTAGAGGCTGAGATTTCTCTACGAGCACTACGCCCTGGAGACGTCGTTATGTTCGACGCGTCCAACATTCGCGGCAGGGGACTTGTGTTGAGTACTGCTGCGCGCCGATCGGGCATACGACTCACTGTTGTTACGCCTAGTCGGAAAGTTATAGACGTAATGGCAAAAGATCTCCGTGCTTTGCCTTTGAAAGGTGGTGCGGTGGACCTTCCGGTTCCGTTCGAGCCAGCACGCACAGAGTTCATTAGAGAGGCAGCTACGCGTCTCGCTAAAGCAAAGGTTGACGACATTGTTGGACGTTCGCTAGAGGCCAATGATGAAGAGCGCGTGGTTGATTCTCCACTTTCTGCCAAGAGCATCAAAAGGCTACGCAAGGAAATTGAACAACTAGAAGAACGCTCACGGCACAGATCCGGCTCCGTTGGAGCAAGGTTTATGGATGTTGTTCAACTCCTACGGGAGATGGACTACATCAACGATTGGGAACTGACCGATAGAGGACACACACTTGCAGGAATTTTCCACGAATCAGATTTGCTCATCGTTGAGGTCATGAATCGAGGGATACTCGACAATCTCTCTGTCAATGATCTTGTCGCGGTGTTGTCAACTCTGGTCTTCGAACCACGTGGCGGTGATAACGGTGGGCCTCCACGTTGGCCATCTGATTTGGTTCGCCAAAGGTTCAAGAGAGTTGAGAAGGTGAGTCTGCAGTTGCAAGATATGCAGCGTGAAAAAGGAATGCACTTGCATCGTGCTCCCAATGGTGGATTGGCTTTTGAAACTGCCGGTTGGGCGTCAGGGAAACCATTATCGCGAATTCTTGATCCCGATTTGACCCCAGGTGACTTTGTGAGGTCCATGCGACAACTGATCGACTTGCTGCGTCAAATCTCAAGCACCACTACAAACGATTCATTACGCCAAGTTGCAATGGATGCGTCACGCGCCCTCGACAGAGGAGTCGTCTCAGCTGCTGCTGGAGAATCAATATGACAATTCGGAAAGGGCAGGACTGGGGGATCCCGTTCGTGATGCCCAGTGACTGCAAGGTTGTATTTGGTGATGCCGATGCTGCTCGCTCAGAACCTCAAGCACCGTTTTATGTATCAAGTGGCGACATCCATGAAGCCCTCGGCAAACCTCGTCAACCTAAGGCGGGAGAAGAATGCCAACTGTTACCAATTGATGCAATGCAGTACGCGATTCAGAATTCCGACGGAAAAGTAGTATCAGCATTCGCAATCTCGAGCATCACCATTGGCCGTTGGTATCGAGGTGCGTTCTTTGTTCTTTCCAATTCTGGTTTTCACAAATCTCGGCATCTCTTGCCTCGTGCTCATCCAAACGATGGGTTCTTAGATTTGCTTTCACTGCGCAGTTCGATGCCTTTGCGACAGCGTTGGCTCTTCAAAAGGAAGTCCCGAATCTCTGCACATTTGCCTCATCCAGATATTCGCGTCGAGCGACTTGATTCATTTAGCTTCACCAGAACAAAAGCACATGAGCCTTTGATCATTGATGGCATCGAGATAGGCAGTTGGTCTTCAATTTCTGTGACTGTACGACCCGATTACTGGCTTACGGTCGTCTAAGCATCTACGGTAGAACCATGAAAGCATGGATTTTGAATGACTCACCCGGCACCTACTCGTGGGGAGAAATTGAGACTCCTGCATTGGGCCCAGATGAAGTGCGCATCCGAGTTGTAACTAGCGCACTCAATCACATGGACTTATGGGTCACTCGCGGTATGCCAAAGCCTCCACTGCCGCATATCCCTGGTTGTGACGCAGCAGGAATCGTTGAAGAAATCGGCAGTGAGGTTACTTCCGTTGCCGTTGGAGACGAGGTTGTTGTTAACCCTGGGGTGTCACCAATCGAAGACATCGTGAAGTACGGAAACAATTCTCCAATGGGCCCTGGCTTCATGATTTGGGGAGAGCACTGTCAAGGTGGACACGGAGCGTTTGCTGTTGCTCCTACTCGCAATGTTCGCCGTCGACCATCAACGCGTTCTTGGGAAGAATGCGCAGCGTTCCCTCTCGCATATCTAACAGCACTGCGAATGCTGAACAGAGGAAGAGTGCGTGCCGGAGACACGGTATTGATAGTTGGTATCGGATCAGGCGTTTCCACAGCAGCACTTTCGCTGGCTCATTGGTTTGGAGCGCGCACCGTCGTTACTAGTCGCGACCCCGCCAAGCGTGAAGCAGCGTTGCGCATGGGAGCATCCGCCGCAATTGATAGCAACGACGACCGTTGGCCAGTAGAAGCCGATGTCGTTATTGAGAGTGTCGGCCCAGCTACGTGGGATAAATCCGTGCGTTCATTAGCGCCTGGAGGCCGAATGGTTGTGTGTGGCGGAACTTCTGGGCCAAAAGCTGAGATCAATATCCCTCGTCTGTTCTTTAAGCAATTTGAAATCATCGGTTCTTCTATGGGTAGTTATGAAGAGTTCGACCAACTTCTCACCATCGTCGACGCAGGACTACCCATCGAAATTGACAGTGTTTATCCAATTTCCGAATACGAAGCAGCTCTACACAAACTTGATCAGGCTGAACAACTGGGCAAGATTGTGATCACACATGGTGACTTGAAGTGAATTCAGATATTGAGCAATTGAAGGACAGAGCGTGTCAGTTAATTGACGATCATGCTCAGATTCTTATAGATGTCAGTCATCAAATTCATGACAACCCCGAAGAGAATTACCAGGAGCATTTTGCAGCGGAATTGCTCTGTAGAACGTCAACAAACTTAGGTCTCTCCGCAGACAAAGGTGCCTACGGTGCACCAACTGGTTTTGTTGCCGACTTGGGCTCTGGCAACACAGTGTGCATCATGAGTGAATACGACGCGCTGCCCGATATTGGTCACGGTTGTGGTCACAATGTGATTGCCGCTGCTGGGCTTGGTGCTGCTGTGGCTCTCGGAAGCATCGCTGCGGATGCTGGTGGTCGAATTCGTTATTTAGGAACGCCTGCCGAGGAGGGCGGTGGCGGAAAGATACTCATGGCAAAGAATGGCGCCCTCACCGATGTCGATGTTGCGATGATGGTGCACTCCGCTGACGCTGATCTCACGACAATCGATGCGATAGCCCTTCAACAGCTGTTGGTGGAGTATTTCGGGGAAGAGTCGCATGCCGCAGCTGCGCCGCATCGTGGGCGAAATGCGCTTGATGCAGCAGTGCTTGGGTACATGGGCGTGGCCGCCCTGCGTCAACACATTCTGCCGACTGAAAGAGTGCACGGAGTATTTCGTTCTGCAGGCGAGAAGCCGAACATTGTTCCTCGCGAAGCATCCACCGAGTGGTATGTCCGTTCGGACACCATCACCACCCTGAACGAATTGAAACCACGCGTACTGGCTGCACTCGAGTCCGGTGCTACTGCCTGTGGCTGCACATCCAAACACACATGGGTAGGAACGCCGTACGCAGACATGATTACGAACGAAACATTGAGTGCTTCATATGTTCTCAATGCCGCGCGTCTCGGCAGAACAGTGACGGACCCTCGCGTCAGTGGACATAGGGTCGTTGGAAGTACAGATATGGGCAACGTGAGCCACCTGGTGGCTTCAATTCACCCGATGATTGCGTCAGCACCACATAACACTGCAATCCACACCAGTGCCTTTGCTGAACACTCCCGTGGCCCGTTGGCAGACGCGGCAGTGATCGACGGGGCAAAGGCCATGGCATTGACTGCAATCGACTTTTGGACTTCTGAACAAATGCGCACATCGGTCCAAGCCGACTTTGCGAGAGCCAACCCGGACAAGGATGTTCTGTAACTGGTATCCCCAGAGGACGGTCGTCAGGCTCCTAGGCTAAATAGCCGTGACTGTGTATGTTCCCGAGGAATTCACGGACGCAGAGTCAGATATCTTGCGTCGTTATTTCAGCAACTTAGATCAACCTGTTTTTGCGTTAGTTAATCTGCCTGAAGTTGTAAAAGGTGCTCTATTTGCTCGTTACAGCAGAAGTCCACGCAGCCTTCGTCGTCTGTTTCTTGATGAGTTCGTCAACGATTTAGAAATTGCTGGAGATCAGGCAGTAGATGCAACCGTTGGCGTCGACCGTGCTGAGTCTTTGTACGAGAAAGTCTTCGTCGAATATGGCGATGACTCTGTTGCGCAATTAGGCGGTGTGCATCTTGCTTGCGAGCAAGCGTCAAACATCCTCACCAAGATTTTGGAGTGGGGTCGCTTGATGAGTTACCTCGAACAAAGCACTCGCTACATCGCCTACGACGAGCGTTTGGGCGGTCGATTCAGGTATTACCGAGACCCAGATGTGGTTGCCAGCAAATTTGGTACCCGCTATGTAGGCGATATGGATCGCATGTTCGATTCGTATAGCCAATTGGCAGAGATTGTTACAGAACACGTTCGCTCTACAGTGCCTAAGGGTGCAAAAGATTCTGACTTTGTATATCGCCAAGCGACTCGTGCGAAGGCGTTAGATGCTGTACGCGGAATGTTGCCGGCGTCGTCTTTATCAAACGTAGGCATCTATGGCAGTGGACAAGCGTTCGAGCAGTTGTTGCTGCGGATGCGTGCACATCCACTTCCAGAGTCTCGCCTGTACGCCGACATGATGTTGACCGAGTTGCGAAAAGTCATACCGTCTTTCTTGCGTCGCGTTGATGTTGCAGAACGTGGCGGAAAGTGGTCTGAGTACCTCAGTACTAATGCGGGCAACATGTCCGAGCTCATTGATTCGATGATGGGGGACACCGTCGCCAGCGATGTTGACGAAGTGACTCTCGTGGATTTTGATCCTGAGGCCGAGAACAAACTGGTTGCCGCTGCTTGTTACGCGTATTCACATCTTCCAGAGTCCCAGATTCGTATGCGTGTAGAAAAGATGAGTACCGCCGAAAAGACCGAGATTCTCAACACCTACATCGGTGATCGCGATAACCGCAGACACCGTCCTGGACGCGCGTTCGAAAGCATTGACTATCGATTTGATGTTCTCTCTGACTACGGCGCTTTCCGAGATCTTCAGCGTCACCGTTTGCTCACCATCGAATGGCAACCACTAACTCCGTATCACGGATATGCACGTCCAGAATTGGTGGACGCAGCAGGGGGAACTGCCTTGTTCGACGAAGTGATGGATAGGTCATCGTCACTGTATGACGCACTTGTTACCGACTATCCACAACAGGCTGCCTATGCCGTCTCGATGGCGTATCGCATTCGCTATGTCATGCAGTTCAACGCACGCGAGGCTATGCACATGCTGGAACTTCGCTCGAGCCCACAGGGACACCCTGCATATCGCCGTGTGGCACTCGAGATGCACCGTCAGATCGCTGAGAAGGCCGGTCACAAGGCCGTAGCTGCGTCAATGAGCCATATGACGACCGAAGCCCCCGAGCTTGAGCGTTTGGAGTCTGAACGGCGTGCAGAGGCCAAGAGAAACAAGCATTCGTAGACAATCTGCAAAAGTGACGCGCGTCACTTTTTTGTAGCATTCGTCAAATCGACACAGTTTGTGCCTAGTATCCCGCCGCGAGCTGTTGCGCAAAAAGAGGAGCACATAGTGGCAAAAGATGACATCGACCCAGAAGATATGGACGTTGATATCGATATCGAAGGTGACGAGATAGACATCCTTGAGGACCTCGGCGACGACCCATTGTTGGTCGACGAAGATGATGTTTTAGATGACGACGATGGCGATGACGAAGACGCCGTCGGCGCCACAGTTGTGCGTAAAGCCGGAGATGACGACGACGATGACGACGACATGGTTGCACCAGATGATGTTGAAGAGGACCTCGCGTCCATTCTGAAAGATCGTTTGGCGAGCGAGGATCTTCCTGCAGAGGAAGACGAAGTTGTTGAAACTGACGATCGCACAGCAGATGATGCACTGCAACCTAAAAAGGCCGACGAAGTGCAATGCACAAATTGCTTCTTACTTGTTCGCAATAGTGCGCCATCGTGTCCAATGGGCGACGATACGTGCCCATTGTTCCCACCGAAGTGACATGAACCCGCTTTCGCTTGCTTCCTCAATAGTGCGTCACATGCAGAACACTTTGAGAGGCATGCAGAAGCAAGCGCCTGGTGCACGCATGGTTGGTGAGTTTGCTGTTCGCCAAGCGGTGAAGGAGGCCACGAAGACCGTTCAGAACTTCCAATCTGGCCGCGCTTCCAGTGCAGACAACGAGCAAAGCCCTGATGCCAAACACTGACATCTTCGTGCGCCGGTCCACAGCATCTGATTTGGACGCTATTGAGAATCACATTCAACAGGCTCGAGCAGAAGCATCCCAATACCGCGGTGCAGGCACACGTTCTCCCGAACAGGGAGCATTGTTACTGAACTATGTAGCCGGAGTTGGCGAGACAATCATGGCTTCACTGTCTGCCTCTGGTTCTAAAGACACATCAGTGTTCATTCACCATGTGTTTGTCGTTCCCGACGCTCGAGAGATCGGTCTCGGTGATGCACTCATTTTGCATTTACTTGATGAACTTCATGGGCTCGGGGTATCTCATGTTTCCGCGCATGCGCTTCCCGGAGACAGAGCAATGAAGAACCTATTCGAACGTCACGGCCTAGTGGCACAGACGATCGTTGTTGGAAAAAGTCTCTAACGACCCTTCCACTGAGGTGCACGCTTCTCGATGAATGCCATGAGACCTTCTTTTGTGTCTTCTGACTGAAGGATGGGAGCGAATTCCTTGTTCGTCATCGCAATCAGTGCTTCATCGCTTTCATAAGCTGATGCCAAAATGACACGGCGACTTGCGGCAACTGCCAAAGGTGCTGACGTCGCAATCTTTTCACCAAGAGCAATAGCAGCCTCTACTTCTTCTCCTGGTGCCACCACATAATTGACGAGACCCAGTTGATGTGCGCGTTCAACTGAAAGTGGATCACCAGTCAGAATGACTTCCATCGCGACTGACTTGCCTATGGCGCGGGGAAGTCGAAAAAGTCCGCCGGCTCCCGCGATGAGATTTCGTTTTACCTCTGCGAGACCAAACGAGGAGCGTGAAGATGCAATCACCATGTCTGATGCGAGCACGATCTCACAGCCACCGGCGGTAGCTAGACCGTCCACAGCAGCGATGACGGGCTTAGTACGTTCCCGATAGACGAAACCTGCAAAGCCACCACGCTTAGTACCAAGAGTTTGTCCACCTGCATTTAGCGCTTTGAGGTCTGCGCCTGCACAAAACACAGGGGACTTATGTCCCTCTGTATTTGCCGTGAGTACTCCGACCCACGCTTCATCGTCTGCTTCCAACTGATCGATACATGCTTCCATGTCGGCTGCCAGTTCATCATTGACGGCATTGCGCGCGTCTGGACGATTGAGAGTAATGATCGCGACTTTGCCACGACGTTCGTATGTCACCATATTTGCCATATCGCCACCGTAGTGGGGTAACGGCTAGTGAAAGAAGTTGCGGTCTATTCGGCTGCTTCAGCAGGTGCGTCAGCAACAACAGAGGCAGGTGCTTCTGTAACAACTTCCACAGGCGCTTCAGTCACGACCGGTGCAGGCACTTCAGACTCAACTGGTGTGCTGGTGCTCTTAGGGGCAGCAGCTATGTCTTTGTCCTTCTTGGGTCCACGTGGGCCCCTTGCCTCTGCGGTCTTGTTGACATCAGACGCACGCTTGCGTGTCCCTTTGTCGTTGCGCGGTGCTTGAAGTGGACGTGGTGCACGAGCCTTCGGATCCACAACAATGCCGAACAACAATGCCAACTGGGGCATCAATGGTCCGAGGCGCGTGATCGTCTTTGTGAGCTCTTCAGAAACAACTGCAGGAATTGCTGGTGGCAATACTTTTCCGTGGATGGGAGAGAACGCAGCAGCCTCAAGAAGTGCGATCCATCGTTCTGCTGGTGCATCGGGTGTAAGACCAAGAACGGTGGCGTCTGTGAGCTGTACAGCGAGTGCTGGTGGGAAAGGCAGTCCAGCCTTTGGTGGCTGTGATGACAGACGAAGCGCACGCACAACACGACCAACGGTCATCGCTGCAGTGATGTCTTCAAACCAGTTCTTTGTTTCGGTTTCTTGACGCACAACCAGTGCTTGCTTCATCTTGGCTACTAGACCACGTGTTGCTTCATCGATGGCTACCAATTGGTCAGCAGTGACAACGATGGAACGAAGGTCCCGTACATCAACTTCTTCGATGATCTTTTCTGCAGACAATGCTTTGTCGCGCCATTCGGCTACGCGAAGACGGGGGAGCAACTGCTCAGCAATCTGAATGAGACCATCTGCTGGCACTTTCTCGCGGCCTTCCGAAACAGCCTTCTTGTTTTGCTCTTCGATAGCTGCGCGAACAGCCGGTACACCACCGATGAGGACTTTCTCGGCGATGGTGCGATGTGCCTCTGGTAATTCAGCAAGCACTGCATCGACATTGACGCGCAACGGACGAATTCGTTTTGCTTTCGGGCGCTGTGGCAATTCTGGTGGTGCGTCAAAGAACTGACGGCGAGGACGATCGGTTTTTGCATCGCCACCTTCGCGACGTGCGCCATCTTTGCGCTCACCACGAGGGCGGTCACCATCACGACGTGGACCTTTGCGCTTGTCACCGTCACGAGGTCCCTTTTTGCGCAACTGCTGAGTGACTGCTTCAAATGGCTTGTCGGAAGGGAGGATCTCGAGCAGACCGCTACGTTCGGCCTTCTTTTTTGTAGGAGCGATGGCAAGCACACGTGTGCCGTCCAAGTCCTTCTCTACGTCTGCGACAACTACGTCGTTCACTGAGGTGTTGGATGGGACAAGCGTGTCAGCAACTTCGCCTTTGGGCTCACGGGCACCGGCTGCACGCCAGGTCCATGTGCCGTCGGGGCGTTTGCTTGTGAGTTGAATCTCGAGACGACGTGACATAGGCACTTGACGCTATCTCGGAAAAACCCAATGACCATCGGTCACAGCGCTTCCACTTGCTACCTTGTGGCATGCCTATCTACGCGCTCGGTGACCAAGTTCCATCTATAGACCCCACGGCCTATGTC
>Ga0209033_1000119_pt1 | contig 39985 bp, 38 predicted proteins | sample LauGreFa1BDMLBDN_2_FD_188218 | JGI IMG/M metagenome (GOLD analysis project Ga0209033, IMG submission 188218) | Freshwater lake microbial communities from Lake Michigan, USA - Fa13.BD.MLB.DN (SPAdes) (version 2) | ecosystem: Environmental > Aquatic > Freshwater > Lake | place: Lake Michigan, USA...
AGGATTTGTTTAAATTAATGAGCACCATTAAGCAAGGACTTGCGCAACAACGCGAATTAGAGCTCAGCAAAAATCAAGTGGAAGGCCTGAAGAGTTTACACAATAAAACAGAAAATGCGCTGGCAAAAGTCGTGCTAGATCAGCTCCATTCTTTACCTAAAGAGGATGGAAATAAACAATTATGGGCGCTTGAATTGCCATTTTTAATTGATAACAAAGTTGAAACATTAGCGATGGAAATTCAACATGATAAAACACCCAACGCACAAAATCAGCAGGATCAACATTGGTCTGTGAATTTGACACTTGCGCCTCCTGCCCTAGGTAATGTGCAGTGCGTCATTTCGTATCAAAATGGCGTTATTAATACGCACTTTAAAAACCAATTACCTGAAACCACCAATTTAATCAGTAAAAATTTAGATACACTCAAGCAGCAGTTACAAAATGCCGGATTAATTAGTGGTCTGATGACTTCAAATAACAGTTTTAAACCACTTAAATCCGTATATGCATCAATGAATCAATCATTATTGAATGAAACCGTGTAATTTTTTTGCTAGAATGCAAGTCGCAATCAAAAATACGAAACCAAATCATAAAATTGTTTAGTTTTTGCTGTTTTGCATAATGACACGTTAAAGGAAATTTACGATGACTGATAAAAAGCTGAAGATTTTAATTGTTGATGATAATGTCCAATTACGGACGCTTTTACGGATTACGTTTACTCGTCAAACAGATTATCAGTTACTAGAAGCAGAAAATGGCGTTGAAGGTTTAAAATTAGCACTTGATGAGCGTCCTGACGTTGTCATCACAGACGTAATGATGCCGGGCGAACTTAATGGTCTTGATTTGTGTCGCAAAATAAAGGCCTCTGAACATAAGTCTTGTTTCGTTGTTTTGCTTTCTGGTAAAGGTCAACAGTCTGATATTGACAGTGGCATGCAAGCGGGTGCTGATGTGTATCGTGTCAAGCCATTTAGTCCGATTGAACTTATTGATATCGTAAAAGAGTTTCAAATAAAATAATTATTTTTTATTAGATTTATGACGCCGAGAGACGAAAAAGTCTTTCAGTATTTGAGCGCAGTGTGTTTCTAAAACTCCACCGTGCCAGTTTACACGATGATTTAAAAATTCTGCATTCGCAAGGTTAAGCGCGTTGCATACAGCTCCTCTTTTTTCGTCAAAAGCACCAAAAACTAGCCGTTTGATTCGCGCTTGACCAATTGCGCCCATACACATAACGCAAGGCTCTAACGTCACATAGAGCGTAGTATCAATTAACCTGTAATTTTCAAGCTGTTTACCTGCTTGCCGCAAAGCGACAATTTCTGCGTGTGCGGTTGCATCATGCGTTGCAATGACGGCATTAGCACCTTCAGCAATCATTTTTTCATTTTTAACCAATACAGCACCCACAGGCACTTCTCCTTGATCTTGTGCGCGTTGAGCAAGTCGAAGTGCATAGCGCATCCAACTTTCATCTATTTCACGTTGTTTGTCAGCTAAATCGGTTAAAATATCAGTCATTTTTTACTCTTAGTATTCATACTCTAAATTCATGTCGAAATCACATTTTATTCATACACTCTTTCGTCCAGAAGTTTTAGCGCTCTCTGCGTATCATGTCGCCAATGCTAAAGGTTTTATTAAACTCGATGCAATGGAAAATCCGTATACTTGGCCGCTGTCATTAAAAGATCAATGGCTAAAATGTTTGAAAGAGTGTGAAATTAATCGCTATCCTGATCCACAAGCACACACATTATCTAGCACACTTAAATTACGTAATCAACTTCCCGAGTCCGTTGATATTTTGCTTGGCAATGGATCAGATGAAATTATTCAGTTATTACTGATGGCACTTCCACCCGATTCTCATGTGCTCAGTACAACGCCAAGCTTTGTGATGTATAAGCAAATCAGTGATTCTTTAGGGTTGCATTATCATGGTGTTTCACTGCGAGAAGATAATTTTGATCTCGATTTACCTGCAATGCTTCAAGCCATTGAGCAGTTCAATCCCTCGGTTATTTTCCTAGCGTATCCTAATAATCCAACAGGAAATCTTTTTGATGAAAAGGCCATAGAACACATTATTAGCGAAGCAAAGGGGCTGGTGATTATCGACGAAGCTTATGAGCCTTTCGCTAATAAAGCGAGCTTTATGCATAAGGTTATGCACAATGTACTCGTTATGCGCACTGTTTCAAAATTGGGATTAGCTGGTTTACGCCTTGGATATATCGTTGGTGAAAATGAAATTATTGCGCAACTTCATAAAATCCGTCTTCCATACAACATTAACGTACTCACGCAAGCCAGCGTTCAATTCGCACTTGAGAATCACTCGGTTTTTGAAGAGCAAACCAATGCCATTTGCATTGAACGCACCAATATGTTCAACACCCTTAATGCGCTAGATGGAATTTGTGCTTATGAAAGTGCTGCCAATTTTATTTTATTTAAAGTACCACAAGATAATGCCAGTCAGATTTTTGAATCACTAAAATCGCAAGGCGTTTTAATTAAAAATATGTCACCACAAGGAGGGCTACTTCGTGATTGTTTGCGCGTTACTGTTGGAGCGCCTGAGGAAAATCAGGCTTTTTTAAACGCTTTAAAAATCGCATTAAATCACTAATTATTCTGGCAACATCTCAAAGACAAGTTTTGCCATAGTTTGAATGCCGCCACCCTGCCCTAATTTTTCGCGAACAATGTTAAGATTCTCGCGTTGCATTTGGTCAGCTGATGGATTGCTTAATAAACGCGACACTTCATTCGCTAAATTTTCAGGCGTTGCGTCGTGTTGAATTAATTCACGTACAATGCCTTCACCAAAAATAATATTAGGTAATCCAATAAAGCGTGTTTTAACCAAATACCGCCCAAGCCAATAGGTCAACGCATTTAATTTGTAGCAAATCACCATAGGGATATTCATCAAAGCGATTTCAAGTGTGGCAGTACCCGAGCACGTCATTATCACATCACAACATTGCATCACATCATACTGCTGATGTTTAATGACCCTGACATCTATATCAGCCATGTTCAAATAAAACCCAATGAGCTCATCAGAAATGGAATCAGCTTGCGGCAAAATAAACTGGCACGTTGGGAAACGCATTTTTAATTGCTGTGCAGCAGGCAACATAATGGGCAATAAGCGCTTAATTTCATTCACACGACTTCCAGCAACCAATCCAACAACTGGCACATCGGAATTCAAATTAAACGTAGCCAGAGCGTCTTGCTTGCTTAATTTAGGGATAACTTTATCTATAGATGGATGCCCCACATAACGCACAGGCACATTTTCAGCTTCATAATACGCACTTTCAAATGGAAAAATGACCGCCATCATATCAATGACCGCACCATATTTCTTCACGCGATCACGCCGCCACGCCCATACTTGTGGGCTCACGTAGAATAAAACTTTAATGCCATGTTTTTTAGCGAATTTGGCTAATTGATAATTGAATTCTTTGTAATCAACGCAAATAAGTAAATCTGGTTGTTCATGAAGTAAGGCATTTTGCATTGCTTTAAGTACGCGACGTATTTCGATATAGCGTCCCAATACTTCAGCTACCCCAATGACTGAAATTTTACTTGAGTCATAGCAAAGTTCGATACCCGCTTCAGCCATTTTAACACTACCCATTCCAACGCCAATAAGTGATGGACGTTGTGTTCTTAATTCGGTAAATAAATTGGCCGCGTGCTGATCACCCGAACTTTCACCCGCACTAAAAAAAATCTTAATGGTGCACCAATGTTCTATCAACTTCAGAAGGTTCGTCTTGATAACGCGAATGAATATCTAATACATCGTCCCATACGTTAAAGAAGGCATTCACACATTGTGGATCAAAATGTGAACTGCTGTTGTCTTTTAAAAATTGACACGCCTCCTCAAGCGTCCAAGCGCGTTTATAGGGGCGAGGGGAAGTGAGTGCATCAAAAACATCGGCGACGGCAACTATTCGGCCATATAGTGGAATATCTTCGCCTTTTAAACCATTTGGATAACCACTACCATCAAATTTTTCATGATGTGTTAGCGCCAGAATTGCTGCTGTTGAAATGAGATCACATTCACTTCCATCTAAAATTGCATGACCAATAGAGGCGTGTTGTTTCATAATGAAAAACTCTTCCTCCGTCAATTTTCCCGGTTTAAGTAAAATGGCATCGGGCGTCGCCACTTTACCAATATCATGCATGGGTGCAGCTTGAAGAATTAAATCTTGTTCATCAATAGAAAGCCCTAACTCTCCAGCAATTAACCGTGAATAATTGGCCATACGCAGCAAATGCTGACCTGTTTCGGGATCACGATGCTCGGCAGCTTTTGACAAGCGAATAATCATTTCACGCTCTCTTGCGCGAATTTCCTCGGTGGATTTTTTAACTTCAGCGGCTAACCATGCGGCGCGATCAGAAAGTGCACGTTGACTCTCACGCAGGGCCAATAAATTACGAACGCGAGCCAATAATTCGAGTTTATCCACCGGTTTATTGAGAAAATCATACGCGCCTAAATCGAGCGCGTTGGTTCTCACATCACTTTCGGTATCGGCAGTGACCATAATGATGGGAATCGTTTGATGCTCATAAATGGCTTTGAAACGCATAATAAATTCTAGACCATCCATTTCCGGCATCATGTAATCAAGCAAAACTAAATCCGGTTCATGGCTTCCACACCAATCAATAGCTTGTTTTGGCTCACTAAAACAAATCGATTCCAAATCGTCTATTTTTTTTAGCAAATGGCGAAATAAAGTGAGATTAGTTGCATTATCATCAACAATTAAGACTTGGTACATAGCAATGCCTATTTATTATTTTGAATAAAATGTTGAGCACGATCCATTTCAATGTGAATTTGTGCAGTTAATTGTTCAACTTCAGGCCAATTTTTGTCTAATGAAATTTTTTCAAGCTGCTCTGCTAGCGTAGCTAATTTCAATGCACCGACGTTATATGACGAGCCTTTTATTTCATGCGCAATGGCTTTGATTGTATCGGAGCGATTATCCATAGCACTGCTTAATTTAAGTTTCAATGAAACTAGGGACTCGCAGAACACATCAAGTCGTTCATTGATAATATCAATATCATCATCAAATAGAGCACTTAAACGCTGCCTATTGATTGGCGATTCATCCAATACGTCTTCGTTTGTTGAGGCGTCGTCTAAACTAATGGAAAACAATTCGATTTCTTCGGTGTTTTCTTCTTCTGGGAGCCATTTATCAAGCATTTTCGATAAAACAGCACTGCTAATTGGCTTGGTCATATAATCATCCATGCCAGCATCTAAACATAATTTTTTATCGCCTTCAATGGCGTTCGCTGTCATAGCAATAATTGGCAGTCGTATTTTATTGACGTGTGATTCACTCTCTCGAATAATTCGTGTCGTTTCAAATCCATCCATGACAGGCATTTGACAATCCATTAAGATCAATGCGTAATTTATTGCGTCTAGCTTTTCTAATGCTTCTTTACCATGATTGGCTATGTGAATACTGTAACCTAATTTGCCTAGCAAATGTTGCGCGACTTGCTGGTTAACCAAATTATCTTCCACAAGGAGAATTAAAAATTGTTTTTTGGGTAATGTGATATTTTTTTGCATTACCGATCGAGGAAGCACTGAGCGCATAACTGCCTGCCCATTATTTTCAATTTCAGCAAAATCTTCAGGATGAAATACTTTAACAATCGAATCAAATAACGCTGATTGTTTAACGGGTTTAACCAATACGCTTGCTACACCATTATTAAGTAATTGCTGTTTCAAATTAGCATCAAGCGCATCTTGGCAAGCAATAATGGGTAAATGGTAGAAATGCCCCTCTGAATGAACAGCATCAATCATGCTCAACAGATTGTCAATTTTCAATTCTGCTAATAAAAGCAAATCATAATCATGCCCAATAGATTTCGCATCATTGAGTAAAAACAACATTTCATTCACATTATCTGCCGTATTAATCAAACATCCCCAAGCACTTAAATACGCTAAATAAATATCGTGATTTCCGCTGTTTTCGCCGACAACTAAAACGCGTTTACCGCGCGATTTTTCAATCGAAAATTCTTTTTGTGTGAGAGCGATGTTTAATGGAATTTCAATCCAAAAAGTAGAGCCGCTGTCTTCGATACTCGTCAGACCGATACGCCCACCCATGAGTTCAACTAAGCGTTTTGAAATTGAAAGCCCAAGACCTGTGCCACCATATTTTCGTGTTGTTGAACTATCCGCTTGAGAGAACGGTTTAAATAAATTTTCCTGCGCTTGTTTGGAGATACCTATTCCACTGTCACTCACTTCTGCGTGAACCCAAACAACACCCTCATCAGGTTGTTGCTCAATAATAGTCGCACGCAAAATGACAGCGCCATACGAGGTAAATTTGATAGCGTTACTAAAGAAATTAAGCAGAATCTGACGAATGCGAATAGGATCGCCAATAAGCAATTTTGGAATATCGGGATCAATAAACGTCATCAGTGACAACGATTTTTCATAAGCTCGTGTTGCCATCATATCAGCACTACTTTCTAACAAGTGCTGTAAAGAAAACTCAATAGATTCTATTTGAAGCTGTCCCGCTTCAATTTTTGAAAAATCTAAAATATCGTTGATAATTGTCAGAAGTAGATGTGACGACGTCTTAATAATATTGGCAAATTCCACTTGTTCTTCATCAAGTGGCGTATCAAGTAAAAGATCCGCCATGCCGATAACACCATTCATCGGTGTACGAATTTCGTGACTCATTGTTGAGAGGAAGTCAGATTTAATGCGCACGGCATTTTCAGCGTGTTGTTTTGCGAGTTTGAGTTCTTCTTGAATGGCTTTAATTCGGCTAATATCGCGAAAACAAGCAACTGAACCCACTACCTTGTCACCATCAATCAGCGGTGATGCAACCATACTTACTTCAACACGTTGACCCTGCTTATGAAAGAAAATTTCATCATCTGAGCGATGGCGTTTTTTGAACTTCATACACAGCGAAATTGAACTCTCTTCAAACGGCAGTACTGTACCATCTAAGCGTTGAGGATGAATAATATCATGAATAAACTTCCCTTTAACTTCCGCAAGTTGCCAACCTAATATGCGCTCCGCTTCAGAGTTTAAATAGGTTAAATAACCGTTCTCATCAAGCGTATAAACCCCATCACCTAAATTATCTAAGATCGTTTTTTGCCATGTTTCAGTTTGCGCGGTGACCTTATCGAGTTCTTTTTGCGCCGTGATATCGGTTCGAACCGAAATATAACGATCAATTTTTCCATTTTCATCCTTACAAGGAACAATGGTCGATTTTACCCAGTAAAATTGACCATTTTTTGAACGATTACAAACAGCCCCATTCCAAATACGCCCACTTTGGATGGTTGTCCACATATCAATAAAAAAGTCATTTGAGTGATACCCGGACTTTAAAATACGATGATTTTCCCCAATTAACTCCTTTTCACTGTAACCACTAATTTCGCAAAATCGTTGATTGACATAAATAATTTTTCCATGGCTGTCACTGATACTGACAGTGGCGTGTTCATCTAACGCACTTTTTTGCAGCCGTAAGTCATCTAAAATATCAGTGACAATTTTTTCGTATTGGCGAGTATGTCGTATGATGAAAATGTAACTGATAAAAACGCCAACCATAAGCATTTTGCTAACCGGCGAAAAGTCAGTGGACAATAAAACAGCGGCCGAAAAAACAAAAGCACTTACTAAAGCGAGAAAACGCAATCTAATTTGTTTTTTTCGCAACTGATTTTTGATATCAAACAACATATAGAGAGCGTCCTATTTGAATATGATAAAAACAGGCCATTTTTTATTCAAATGACCCTAGCTTTATAAACAATCCAAAAATTATTTTTTAGCGATAGTGTTCCAAGCAGCAATCCACGCTTGTGACTGATATAAATCACTTTTTTTATCTAATGTTCCATTTAAAATCAATTCTAGCGTAGTGTAGATAATACCAAAAAAGCAACTGTAAATTAACATTGGCTCAAGCGAGCGAATTTCACCGTTATTGATTCCCAACTGAAATATTTTCAGCATTTTATTCACCGCAGGTGTTTTCAAAAAAGGTTTTTCATCACGCAAAAATTCTGCATGATTAACGGTTAATAAAAAACGTAACGCATCTGGGGCTTGATCAACCAATTTAAATAACAAATCAACTAAACTATGCAACTGATCCGTCGATTTTTTATTTCGACGTCGAATATCATCAATAGACACACTCAAACTATCCACAATATTGCTATATAAAACGCACGCCAGATGCTGTTTATTGTCAAAATACGCATAAATTTCTTGCGTATTATTTAGTTTTGCTGCAACAGCAATATCACTTAGTGATGTATTTAAATAACTTTTTTGAACAAATAAACTCAGTGCAGAGCGCAAAATCTCATCTTGCACTTGAGTGTTTTTTTGGGTAGAAATTTTTTCTTGTTCCATTTTATTCTCAGGGAGCCCAATCAATCAATGATCGGTTTTTTGTGTAGAATTAATAGCGGTAAATGCCGCCTGTAAATATTGAATCATCGACCATAATGTGAGAATAGCCGCGACATAAAGTAAGCCGTATCCTAGTGATAAAACGGGCAATCCAAACAGATCATCGCGATAGAGAAAAAAGCCAATAGCGAGCATTTGCGCACTGGTTTTCCATTTACCAAGCACTGATACTTGAACCTGAGCGCGTTTACCAATTTCTGCCATCCATTCACGAAGGGAGGCAATGGTAATTTCTCGCCCAATAATAATGGCTGCTGGAATAGCAAGGTAAGGACTGTGAATCCGCTCAACAAGCATCACTAGGATTACTGTGACCATCAATTTGTCCGCCACAGGGTCTAAAAAAGCACCAAATTGCGTTTCGAGTTGCATTCGCCGTGCTAAATAACCATCTAACCAATCTGTGAAACCAGCTAATAAGAAAATTAACGTACACGCAAGGTTACTATATTCCCAAGGCAAGTAAAAAACGACCGCGAGCAAAGGTATCAACGCAATGCGAAGAAAAGTTAAATAGATTGGGAGATTAAATGCCAGTGCCATGTTAATGCGCTAAGTCGCTCGTGAGTGAGTAGCCAAAGAACTCGGCTTTGTGATTAAGAAAGAAGTTTTGGCAACGCGTTACCATAAATATGTCAGTATTGTAAACGATGCTTTAGTATCATCAAACTATTTTTGTTACAACTCCTAACAATTAATAACGCAATGTTTCTGAATTTTTTAGTGAAATCATCAAAACTCAACGCCACATAAATCAAAATTAGACGTTATCCGTCTGAATTTGATTACTCATTATGATTAAGAACCAAAATAGTGCATAACAAAATAATCCTTGATTTTTTTGGTGCAAAGGCACAGCTCAAAGAAAATTATTTTATATTTTTTATTGAACCATTGTGATAAATAATATTTTTTATGTTTAAAATCAATAATATAAAAACATAAATTGATTTTTATTAATCATGGTATATCGATTGCTTTAACTAAAACAAAGTTAATTTTTTAGGTAAAGCATGAACATGAAAGCAAAAAATTATTTCGATGAAATGCGTATTGATAATCAGACCATTCGTGATATTTACGAGCGTTATCAACATTGGCAAAACCAATTACCTAGCGGTGCACTTGAGCGTAAAAGTGCAGAGGCAGAATTACTTTTTAGACGTTTAGGTATTACATTTGCCGTTTATGGCGAGTCTACAGGATCTGAGCGACTTATCCCTTTTGATGTGGTTCCACGAATTTTTAGCGCCACTGAGTGGAATCGACTTGAGCGCGGTATTAAGCAACGCGTCAAAGCATTAAATGCGTTTTTACATGATATCTATCACGATCAAAATATTATCAAAGCAGGCATTATTGGCAAAGAACAAGTATTAGGAAATGTGCTTTATTGCCAAAAAATGCAAGGCGTTGATTTGCCTAATCAAGTTTATGCGCATATTGCAGGAATTGACCTAGTGCGTGTGGCGGAAAATGATTTTTATGTACTCGAAGATAATTTGCGAACACCATCAGGTGTTTCTTATATGCTTGAAAACCGCAAAACCATGATGCGCTTATTCCCTGAATTATTCGCAAGTCATGCTATCGAGCCCGTTGAGCATTACCCGCAAATGCTTTTTGATACATTACGCGAGTCAGCCCCCGCCGGTGTGAGCGACCCTGTCATTGTGGTAATGACACCGGGTTCCTATAACAGTGCCTATTTTGAACACGCTTTTTTAGCTAGTCAGATGGGCGTTGAACTGGTCGAAGGGCAAGATTTATTTGTTCACGATAAAAAAGTATATATGCACACCACCGAAGGTGCTCAGCAGGTGCATGTCATTTATCGTCGTGTGGATGATGATTTTCTGGATCCGCGAGTGTTCAGACCGGATTCAACATTAGGCGTTCCTGGTTTAATTGATGCGTATTGTCACGGGAATGTGTCGCTGGCAAATGGGGTTGGTACGGGGGTTGCCGATGATAAATCGACCTATTTATTTGTGCCGGATATGATTAAGTTTTATTTAGGAGAGGAACCACTGCTCTCCAATGTACCAACATGGCGTTTAAGTATGAAAGACGATCTGAAATATGTGCTTGAACATCTGTCTGAATTGGTTGTCAAGGAAGTACAAGGTTCTGGCGGCTATGGCATGCTAGTTGGGCCAACCAGTTCAAAAGCGGAAATTGACGCGTATAAGCAACGTATTTTAAGTGATCCAGCCAATTTTATTGCTCAACCCACACTTGCACTATCAACCTGCCCAACGCTTGTGGAATCAGGCGTTGCCCCTCGTCATGTCGATTTACGCCCCTTTGTATTATCGGGAAAAGAAATTCGTCTGGTACCGGGTGGATTAACACGTGTTGCCCTCAGTGAAGGCTCATTAATTGTCAATTCGTCGCAAGGTGGCGGAACGAAAGACACTTGGGTATTGGAGAATTAATATGTTATCACGTACAGCAGAAAATTTATTTTGGATGGCACGTCACATTGAACGTGCTGAAAACACAGCCCGCGTCCTTGATGTTGCTCATCGAACATCCTTACTGCCTCTTGATATCGAAGGGACGGAGGCTTATTTATGGTACGCGCCGCTCAATATTACCGGTTGCGCTGCAGGTTACGAGCGTAAATACGGGTTGGCTAAAGCTGAAACAGTGACGTATTACTTAGCGCTTGATCCAGATAATCCTTCAAGTATTTATACCTGTTTAAAAATAGCGCGTGAAAATGCAAGGGCAGTTCGCAGTGCAATTACGTCTGAAATGTGGGAGGTGATTAATGCTACATGGCTCGAACTCAATCGTGTTTCTGAGCAAATGGAATATGAGAAATTTCCCGATTTTTTTGATTGGGTAAAAGATCGCTCTCATTTATTTCGTGGTGTCACGCTGGGAACCATACTCAAAGATATTTCACTGAGTTTTATCAAGCTGGGAACATTTTTAGAGCGTGCGGACAATACCGCGAGAATTTTGGATGTGAAATATCATATTTTACTCACTGAAGCTGATAATGTCGGTAGTGCGGCAGACTATTATCAATGGGGCTCTTTGCTTAAATCGGTGAGTGCATTTGAAGCCTATCGAAAAATTTACCGTGATGTTATTTCACCACTGCGCGTTGCTGAATTGCTCATTTTAAGGGACGATATGCCTCGTTCGTTGCATGCCTGCATGAATGAAGTGGAATCTGCTTTGATTGATATTAACGGTTCCGCAGGCAGAGAAGCACGCAGGTGCGCAGGCGAACAACATGCCGCACTGCACTTTGGGCGCATTGAAGATGTTTTTGCACAAGGTTTACATGAATATCTGACAGATTTTCTTGGACACATGGATTCGCTTGGCAAAAATATTCGAGATGCCTATTTATCTCGCAGAGATAATTTTGACAATTTACCTACTAGCAGAGCGGTACAATCACAACAACAAATCACAACTTAAAAATAATAATTATGACTTATTGTGTTGCATTGAAGCTGAATGAGGGCATGGTGTTCGCTTCAGACTCCAGAACTAACGCGGGACTTGATCAAGTATCGAGCTTTAAGAAAATGCGTAATTTTTTTAATCGAGGTGATCGCGCAATCATCATTTTGAGTTCGGGCAATCTATCGGTTACGCAAAACGCGATTAATTTACTTGAACAGCGTAGTTCACAGCAGGAAATTCGCAATATCTGGAATGTAAAGTCCATGTTTGATGTCGCCACCTTACTTGGCGAGTGCTTACGCGAGGTGCGTGACAGAGAAAGTGTCTTTCTATCGCAAAGCAATATCGATTCCAGTGTGAATTTTATTGTGGGTGGGCAAATTAAAAATGAACCCATGCGTTTATTTCTTGTTTATGCTGAAGGCAATTTTATTGAAGTCAGTGAAGAAAACCCGTTTTTTCAAATTGGCGAAACAAAATATGGAAAACCTATTATTGATAGAGTGATAAGTCCTAAAACGCCTATTAATGACGCTGTAAAGTGTATTTTAGTGTCATTTGATTCGACGATGCGTAGCAACTTATCCGTGGGATTTCCCATTGATTTAGTGTGCTACCAAAATAACAGTTTGGATTTAACTTTTCAGCATATTACTCAAAATGATGATTATTTTGCACAAATTAGTCGTTGTTGGGGTGAGGGGTTGCGCAGTGTTTTCGCCTCACTCCCCAATCCACATTGGCTAAGCAATAATCCTCCCCCCTTTTAATTAGTACAGCCTAAAATAGAGAGTTGACCATTATGACAATCCAAGTTGCCCTGCATCATAAATCGCACTATGTGTTTGATCGTCAAGTGGTCATTTCTCCACATGAAATTCGCTTGCGCCCCGCTGCACATAGCAGAACGCCTATCTCAAGCTATTCTCTCAATATTAAACCCGCCAATCATTTTGTCCATTGGCAGCAAGACGCTTACGGCAATTTTGTCGCACGCATTACTTTTCCAAAGCCTACGCAAGAAATTGAAATTAACGTTGATTTAATTGCGGACATGACGATTATCAATCCTTTTGATTTTTTCGTGGAAGACTGGGCAGAGCATTTTCCTTTTACCTATCCGGCGAATTTAAAAACGGAATTGGCACCCTTTTTAGAAATCGTCAACGATAGTCCTAGCCTTGATGCGTGGTTAAAACATTTTTCGATGCATATTCCAGAGGACATCACTACCACCAATTTTCTTGTTTATGTGAATCAACAGCTTCACAATGAAATCAATTATTTGATTCGCATGGAAGCTGGTGTACAAAGTTGCGAAGAAACATTAGAGAACAAATCAGGATCGTGTCGAGATAGCGCCTGGTTACTTGTTCAAATTTTACGGCATTTAGGCATTGCAGCCCGTTTTGTGTCTGGCTACCTCATTCAATTAGTCGCCGACGAAAAGTCGCTTGATGGCCCGTCAGGAACGGATATCGATTTCACCGACTTACATGCATGGTGTGAAGCGTATATTCCCGGTGCTGGCTGGGTGGGCCTAGATGCCACTTCAGGCCTGCTTGCAGGTGAAGGGCATATTCCCCTTGCGGCAACCGCTATTCCTTCGTCAGCGGCCCCTGTAAGCGGTATGACGAGTGTTTGTGAATCCACTTTAGATGTTGAAATGATTGTGACGCGCATTCATGAAGATCCCCGTGTCACTAAACCCTTCAACGAAAAGCAATGGCAAACTATTCAAGATTTAGGCGAGATAGTTGATTTACAACTCAAAGACTTAGATGTTCGTTTAACACAAGGTGGTGAACCTACGTTTGTATCAGTGGATAATATGGAAGGTGCTGAATGGAATATAGCCGCGTTAGGTGAAGAAAAATGGACACTCGCGAATACGCTTTTGACACGATTACAACAACGTTTTGCTCCTCATAGTGCACTGCATTTTGGTCAGGGCAAATGGTATCCCGGCGAACCACTACCACGTTGGGCATTAAGTATGTACTGGCGCAGTGATAACGTGCCTGTTTGGCATAATGAATCTTTAATTGCCATGCAGTCTCAACTCATTGAAACTACAACACTACGCACATTCGCAGAAAAATTAACAGCGAGATTAGCCTTAAACTCAGGTTATTTAATTCCTGCTTACGAGGATCCGTGGATTGCCTTAGATAAAGAAAGCCGTCAGCCAATCAATATTGACACCCATAAAATTGATTTACAAGGAAATTTAGGTGAAATAATCGGTTACGTTTTGCCTCTGAAAGCATTGAATAAAACACATAAATGGAAATCAAGTCTTTGGCCTCTGCGCCATGACAGGTTATACCTTGTACCGGGCGACTCTCCTATGGGACTTCGTTTACCGCTAAACAGTTTGCCATGGGTAGCGCCTGAAGACTTTGACATTGAGTTACCTTGTGATCCTTTCGCCGAGCAAAGTCCGCTAGCGGATTATCCCTGCGATAAAGAGATTGAAAAACCTGATGAGATACACACAGCGCCTACACCTAAAGAAGTTATTCACACGGCATTAGTTTTTGAAGTAAGAGAAGGATTTTTATATGTCTTTATGCCTCCGCTAACGCTTTTAGAAACATGGCTGGAGTTAGTTGCCGCAATTGAAGATACGGCTAAAAAATGTGCGTTACCCATTCGTTTAGAAGGCTATGCCCCGCCGCGCGATTCAAGATTACTTTCGCTTTCTATTACGCCAGATCCCGGTGTTATTGAAGTCAATATTCATCCAGTGGCTACGTGGCAAGAGTTGGTTAAGAATACAAAAATTCTTTATGAAGAAGCACGTCTAACGCGACTTTGCGCTGAAAAATTTATGCTTGACGGTCGGCATACAGGTACAGGTGGAGGCAATCATATTACCTTAGGTGGCATTACCGCTTCGGATAGTCCCTTTTTGCGGCGGCCAGATTTACTTCGCAGTTTAATTACGTATTGGCAGCAGCATCCGTGTTTATCTTATCTTTTTTCTGGGCAATTTATTGGCCCAACTAGCCAAGCACCGCGTGTAGATGAAGCGCGTGATGATAATCTATATGAACTCGATATTGCCTTTGCGCAAATAGACAAAAAAATAACCGCTGGCGAAGAAAATCTACAGCCTTGGCTGGTTGATCGATTGCTGCGCAATTTGTTAATTGATTTAACAGGTAATACACATCGCGCTGAATTTTGTATTGATAAATTATATTCGCCTGATTCAGCCACTGGGCGACTTGGATTACTTGAGTTACGTGCTTTTGAGATGCCACCGCATTATCAACTCAGTTTGCTCCAATCGCTCTTACTACGTTCGTTGGTAACGCGTTTTTGGAAAACGCCACATCAAGGAAAATTAGTTTATTGGAATACGGCACTGCATGATCGTTTTATGCTACCGCATTTTATTGAACAAGATATCAATACTATTTGCGCTGATTTACGTCATGCGGGTTATGCGTTTGAGAATGAATGGTTTGCCGCCTTTTTAGAATTCCGTTTCCCACGTTATGGCAAGGTGATTTATGAAGGCGTGCAAATTGAGTTGCGCCAAGCTATTGAGCCTTGGCATGTACTTGGTGAAGAAGTTAGTGGCTCTGGAACGTCACGTTATGTTGATTCTTCAGTTGAACGACTACAAGTCAAAATCAGTGGTATGACGGAAAATCGTCATTTGGTACTTTGCAACAAGCGCGTTTTACCATTGCATCCAACGGGTGTACCGGGCGAATATATCGCCGCTGTGCGATTTAAAGCATGGGCGCCACCATCAGCGCTGCATCCTACCATTCCAACAGATTCGCCTTTGGTATTTGATTTATTTGATAGCTGGAGTGGACGTTCAATTGGGGGCTGTACTTATCATGTAAGTCATCCTGGTGGACGCAATTATGATGTATTCCCTGTCAATGCAAATGAAGCTGAGGCACGTCGTCGTTCACGTTTTTGGGATCATGGTCACAGCGCAGGAAGCATAGATATTACTCATGAACCTATTAATCCACGTTTTCCTTTAACCTTGGATTTACGCTGGAAAAAATAATCTTTTTTTCTTTCTATTACTAGGTAGTGACAAACGTGATTTTTCACATTTGTCACTAAAGTGCCCTTTGTTATTCTAAGAGCGAATCAGAAATTAAGCTGGCATATAATTTCGCACCTTGATGCGTCAAATGAATGCCGTCACTGCCAAATACATTTTTGGCATTCATACTGTTTGAGCGCCAATCAATCAAATGAATATTCGCCTTTTTAGCGCCTGCTTCATGGAGTAGCTGATTGTTTGAACTTTCGTAATTTCTCGGTAATTTCAAATTCACAAATATAATGCGTTTTGTATCACTCAAAAGATTGAGCAATGCTTCTATCTGATTTGAGTTAATGGGACTATTATTTCCTAAGTGAATAATGACTGTATCACTGAGTAAACCTTTGCTTTTACGTTCACTTAAAATTTGAATGCCTTTGCCAAGTTGTCGTCCAACTTGCGAATCTAAACTCACACAAGGTAAGCGTTTTAACAATTCTGTCGTTGCTCCCACCATAACAGAATCACCTAGTAAAAAAACGGGGGTTTTGGCATTCGGCTGATCTACTGTTCGAACACGATTAACGTAGCCAGATCCATTTTTTGCGTGTTCAAACTCTAAATTATTTTGATTTTTGCGTTGCTCTGTATGTCCGCAAATCGTATTAGACAATATCGAATTATCATATTTATTTTTTTTGGTAGGTTCTGTTAACGTTGTTTCGTCATATTGCATAGAGGCGCTGACTATTTCAGGTGTCTGCGTTGCAATGCTTGCATCGTCATTTTTTTCCGCCAATATGGGTTCAAATGCGTCGCTATTAATTTGTGGGCGTTGAATCATTTCTAAATGATTTTCGGTTGCAATCACAAGGCTTGAACATCCCGCTAAGCAAAGGCAACCTGTTAATGACCATGCAGTAATTAATTTTTTCTTTTCTGTCCCAGTCGAAGTGATTATAGATTCTAATGTTCTTGCTATACATCCACTGCGTATCGGGTTTTCAATAAAGCGATAGGTGATTTCGGAGAAAAAAGCGGTTAACACTAATCTAAAAATAAATAGTGTAGCACCTTCAAAAGGCACATCTACCCAAGGCTGTGTTAAGCCAAAAATAGGCCAGTGCCATAAATAAATTCCATAAGCGCGAATACCGATAACACTTAATATATTGCTGCTCAATATGGATAATATAACGCTAGAATGATTTTGTTTTGACATTAACAAGCATGAGCCAATAACGATTGCTGTCAATAAAGATACACAAAGAAAACCACCTTGAAATAAAGCTGAATCTGTTGACTTTGCATACACACAAAACAATATCAATCCAACTATGCTAAAAATGCCCAGTAAATTTGTAAACTGGCATTGTGCATAGCTAAGTGGTTCTTTAAATTTTTGAAGTAATAAAGCAAGTAATGCCCCAACAAGCAAAGCACTCGCTCGTGTATCAGTTCCAAAGTAGACGCGTGAGGGATCTTCATTAGGCGTATAAAGTGCGAGCATCTGGCAGGTAGAATATAACGCCATATAAATAATTGCTACCGTCGCAAACCAACGCGGTTGTTTAAATAATAGACAGCAAATAAGCGCCCACGCCACGTAAAACTGAAATTCGATACCAAGTGACCATAAATGCTCAAATAGGCGTGGTCGCCCAATAAGCTCAAAATATGAGCGTTCATTTATAATGTAATTCCAATTATTTAAAAAACTAAACCCATAGGGCAAATCTTCAGATATTTGGTTAATTTCATCGGGAAATAAAAGTAGCACACAAATCCAGGTGCTAATCATCATGGCAAATGCAGCAGGTAACAAACGACGTAAACGCCGAATCCAAAAACGCCCTAAATCGACACGACCAGTTTTATTCAATTCGTCAAAAAGTAGTTTTGATATGATAAAACCACTAATCACAAAAAAAATCTCAACCCCTAAAAATCCACCATGCAACCAATTATTGTCGCCATGGAAAAGTAAAACGGCAATAATCGCAAACGCTCGTAATCCATCTAAATAAGCGAGATATGAACTGCTATGTTTGGGCGTTAGCTTTGCTATATCTTGTAATGTGTCAATTTTTTTTATATTCACGTTCATGGCTAAATGATTTCAAAAGTAGTGGTTTCATATCATGAGAAAAAACTCTCTCTGCCCAGTGTAAAGCAATTACCGTACCTTCTTTTCCGCCATAATGTAAACCATCACCACCCACACTCGGGTAGAGAGTATATTTTCGACTATCTATTAATTGGCAATGATGTGGTTTAGACATTTTTTTAAGTAGACTATAAACTGAATTTATCTCTTGCACACTAAATTTTCTTGAATCGGGCGGACCAATCCAGATACAACGGCTGGATTTTTTTTCAATCATCTCCATGAGTTTATCCGTATACGTTATACGCTCATCTTCATTCATTAAAACAATATTAGAGCCGAGTGCAACAATAGTTAATTTAGGTTTATTGTGCATCAATTTTTCTAATTTCGGTGTATTCGCTTTATGTTCTTCTATTTGAGAACCATCAGGGCGCCTTTGCCAAAAACCACAACTGGTAGGCTTGCTTTCAATCCACCATTTTGGATCACTACCACAACTTGCAACAGTGGTGATATCCACACCAGGCAATGACTCAGTAAGCAACTTGGTTAATTCGTGCCCAAATACACCAACAGAATGTGAATCACCAATAAATAACAACTGCGGTTGTGCGCGTGTTTTTAAATGAATCACATTCTCTTTAGCAATCACAGAAAATGAAAGTAAATTTAACGCGAACGATATAACAAACAATCGTCCGCAAAAAATAAATTGTTGCTCGGCTTTTGAAAAATAGGTCATTTAGCTCAGGTGGTCTTTAGTGTTCAATCCCACTATGGCGCAACAAGGCATCACAAGAAGGTTCGCGTCCACGGAAATTTTTGAATAATTCCATAGCATCGTCACTTCCACCTTTTTCTAAAATATTTGTTAAAAAAGCCTGTCCCGTTTCTTCATCAAAGATACCATTTTCTTCAAATAAGGAGAACGCATCACTCGACAATACTTCGGCCCATTTATAACTGTAATACCCTGCCGAATAACCACCTGCAAAAATATGTGAAAAACCATGTGCAAAACGATTAAACTCAGGAACTGGCAAAACACTCACACGCTCTCTAACTTGATTAAGTGTTTCATAAATACGCCCCCCTTTATTAGGATCAAAATCTCGGTGTATATAAAAATCAAATAAACTAAATTCTAATTGACGCACCATGCTCATGCCTGTTTGAAAATTTTTCGCCGCTAACATTTTTTCAAGTAAACTTTCAGGCAGTGTTTCACCCGTTTCATAATGTGCAGAAATTAACGCGAGCGCTTCTTTTTCCCAGCACCAGTTTTCCATGAATTGACTTGGCAACTCCACTGCATCCCATGCAACACCATTAATACCTGCCACACCTGAATAATTTACTTGCGTTAGTATATGATGAAGCCCATGGCCACATTCATGAAACAAGGTGGTGACATCATCATGGGTTAACAATGAGGGGTGTGTTGCGGTGGGTGGCGTGAAATTACAGACCAAATAGGCAACAGGGTACTGCATGGTGTCCGCATTTATTTTTCTACGACCTATGCAATCATCCATCCACGCTCCACCGCGTTTTTTCTCACGTGCATACAGGTCTAAATAAAACCGTCCACGCTTGTTGCTATTTTTATCGCACACTTCAAATAATTGCACATTATCATGCCAGCGATTGAAATGCGTTAATTCAGTAATTTTTAAACCATACAATCGATTTAAAATTGCAAATAAACCATTTAATACTTTTGGCACCGGAAAATAACTTTTCACTTCTTCCTGTGATAATTGATAATTTGCAAGTCGCATCTTTTCAGATAAATAGGTAATATCCCACGCCTCTACTTTTTCGATACCGTAGCTATCTAAGGCAAATTTTCGTAATGCAACCATATCTTCTTTCGCTTGAGGACGAGATTTGTGTGCTAAGTCTTCAAGGAAATTGACTACTTCATCTGTTGTACTTGCCATCTTTGCCGCAATAGATAATTGTGCATAATTCTCAAACTCAAGTAATTGCGCTTCTTCATGTCGAAGTGCAAGAATATCTTCCATGATTTGTGTATTATCAAATTCACCTTCTGTCGCACGTGTCGCAAAAGCGGTGTAGTGTTCGCGACGCAACTCTCGATTGTCCGCATAGGTCATGACCGCAATATAGGAGGGATATTGCAATGTAATTAACCAACCTACAGATTCCTTGGATTGTTCCACGTGAAACATGGCACTGTCATTTGCATCATTAGTTGATTGTTTCACGTGGAACATTTCAGCACTTTGTTTTGCTTGATCAAGAGCGCTTTGTGGCAAACCAGCCAATTCGTCAACATTGGAAATTAATTTAGTCCACGCATTAGTAGAATCTAAAACATTTTCCTCGTAGCGACTAGCAAGTTGACTGAGTTGCTGAGAAATATCCTTGTAGCGTTTTTTATCTTCGGCGTTAAGGGCAACACCAGAAAGTCTAAAATCTCTTAGTGCATTGCTAATAATTTTTTGCTGGGCTTTTTCAAAGGATGTGAAATTGTTACTTTGAGCAATATATTGATATGCTTTAAACAGATCTTCGTTTTGGCCCATTTCAGTCGAATAGTCACTTAGCAAAGGTAAGCAGGCATTATATTCTTCACGCAATTGTTCGTTATTCATAACGGCATTTAAATGACTAACAGGCGACCACGCTTTATTTAAATCATCTTCAACATTCTCAATAGGAGCTACTAAATTTTCCCAAGTGTAATTTGATGTTGCATGAAGGCAATCTTGAACTGTCTTTCTAGCGCGAACTAATAATTCTGATATCGCAGGCTGGACATGCTCAGGTAATATTTGATCAAAATGCGGTAAATCAGTTTGTGTTAAGAGAGGGTTTGACATGGTTTATGTCTCGCTTAAAGATTGAATGAAGGAAAGAATTGCCTTTGAATCAAAAGGCCAATGGATATAACGCTGTGATGTAGAATGGTATAACACAGGAATTAAAACAGCAAACTCTGTTTGCCATTGTATTTCGTTGGCAATATCGATATTTTCGACAGGAATCGCTAGTTGCGATAAAAGCATTTGTGCTTGCTCACACAAATGACAACCTTGAGTACCAAAAAGGAGAAGTGACATGAATTGTGATTGGATACATGATTTCAACGACATTAAAAGCATGTGAACGAAAAGAGGAAATATCAAAGGTGCGAAATGACATTTTCACACCTTTGCATGGTATTTTAGTGTGACGCGTGTTTCTCTTTGTGTTTGAGAATTTGACGATCTAATTTAGTCACTAATTCATCGATTGCAACATACATATCTTCTTGGTGATCTTCAGCAAAGAATTTTGTACCTGAAAAATGTAAAGTTGCCTCAGCTTTTTGGACTAATTTTTCAACACTTAAAATAACGTGAACATCAGTCACTTTATCAAAATGACGCGCTAATTTGGCGAATTTTTCTTCTGTATGCGCTTTTAAAGCATCCGTAATTTCTAAATGATGACCACTAATAATAACTTGCATGGAATAATTCCTTATAAAAAATGAAACATAAAAAGTCAGCGAACGCCTTTACAATAAACGCTTGCGCTGACTAGAGGAGGAAATAAACATCGCTTCGCGATATTTAGCTACTGTTCTGCGGGCAACGTTGATGCCCTTTACTTTTAAAAATTCAGCTATTTTACTATCACTGAGTGGTTTAGCGATATTTTCATTGCTAATAAGTTCTTTAATTAACGCACGAATAGCGGTTGAGGAACACTCACCACCGCCATCTGTTGAAACATGGCTTGAGAAAAAATATTTAAACTCAACAATACCATTTGGTGTGTGCATATATTTTTGGGTTGTTACACGAGAAATCGTAGACTCATGAAGCTCTAACTCTTCAGCAACATCACGCAGCACCATTGACTTCATTGCAATAGAGCCATGTTCAAAAAAAGCAGTTTGTTTTTCAACGATACAACTCGCCACGCGCAAAAGTGTATCGTTTCGACTATGTAAACTTTTAATAAACCACTTTGCTTCCTGCAAATGCTCTTTCATACAAGTATTGTCTTTGCCTGTATCTGATTTTTTAATCAGATTTGCATACGTTTCATTAATACAAAGTTTAGGTGCAATATCTGGATTAAGCTCAACTCGCCAGCGATCATTTATTTTTCTTACATAAACGTCCGGCACAACATATTCCGATAAAGTACTTTGAATTTTTTCACCCGGCTTAGGATCTAAAGTGCGAATTAAAACGACAATATGATCTAACTCCACTTCTGAAATACCTAACTTACGCACTAATTTGGCTTGATCATGAGTCGCAAGCAAGTCTAAATAACGCGTTACCAACAGTAATGCATTGGCTTTATGAGGTGTTGAATCCGGCAACTGTTGGAGTTGAAGCCGCAAACAATCACTCAAATCAATTGCGCCAATCCCAACAGGATCAAAATGCTGAATACGATGAAGTACTGCAGACACCTCCTCAATTTCAATATCAATAATTTGCTCACGCAAACTAGAGAAGATTTCGTCTACTGATGCAAGTAAATAACCTTCGGTATCGATATAATCAATGATTGAAATGGCGATAGCATGATCGCGCTCAGAGAAAGAGACTAATTCAAGCTGATCTAGTAAATGCGTATGTAAACTTAAACTATCGCTGCGCTGCGTTTCAAATTCACCTTCAAAATTAGACGTTTCCCGAATTGTTCCAAAATCATATTCAGGTAAAGTTTCTTGTTCTGGTTCATAGATATCATCCCATGATGAATCAATTGGTAATTCATCAGGAATATCAGTTTGTGAACCTTCACTACCATGCAGTAAATCTAAATTATCACTTTTTTTGTCTTGAAGGGGAGCATCCAATGAAAACAAACCCAACTCTTCTGATTCAAGCTCTAGCATAATATTTGATTCTAGCGCTTGTTGAATTTCTTGCTGCAAGTCCAATGTCGACATTTGCAATAATTTAATGGCTTGTTGTAATTGGGGTGTCATCGATAATTGATGACCTAGCCGTAAATGTAGAGTTTGTTTCATAAGCAATGAACCTGTTGTGAAATGCGCTGCAATGATTTAAAGACTAAAATTATTGCCTAAATAAACGTCTCGAACTTCCTTGTTTGCAACAATAGCCTGCGCATCACCTTCGGCAATAACGCGTCCGTCACTTAAAATATAAGCACGATGACAAATGTCGAGCGTTTCTCGAACATTATGTTCTGTAATGAGAACACCAATGCCACGCTGACTTAAATGTTGAATAATTTTTTTAATATCATCCACCGAAATAGGATCAACACCAGCAAAGGGTTCATCCAGTAAAATAAATTTTGGATTTGATGCAAGTGCACGAGCAATCTCAACGCGTCGACGCTCTCCACCCGATAAACTTAGTGCTAATTGATCCCGCAAATGGGTGATATGAAACTCATCTAACAGATTGATAATAATAGAATCTATTTGTTTTTTATTCAAATCTGAACGCAATTGCAACACAGCACGCAAATTATCTGCAACCGTCAATTTACGAAAAACAGAAGGCTCCTGTGGCAGATAGCCGATTCCGTGCAATGCGCGCAAATGCATTGGCGTATGCGTAAGGGATTGACCATCTAATGTAATTTCACCCTGATCAACCGTTACAAGACCCACTAGCATATAAAAGCTGGTTGTTTTCCCAGCTCCGTTAGGCCCAAGTAACCCTACAACTTCACCGGTTTTAACCTGCAAGGACACGCCATTTACAACATCACGTTTGTTGTATGATTTATGTAATTGTTTCGCCGCAAGAATCATAAATTAGGGCTTGGGTTGAATAACAACATGCACGCGTTGTTTGCTGTTATTAGCATCATCATCTCTATCACCGGCTTTAACTAACGACGTTTTAATATCATATTCAATAAAATCACTCGAATAAGTGCCACTTCCTTGCCAAACAGTTGCGTTATTTATTAATAAAAGCAAATTACGTTTAGGGTAGAACTCACCAGTTTCTGCTTGCCCAGTAATATCAGCAGACCCCGGACTTGGCGTTTGTTTGAATTTGGCCATTTTTCCAGTAAATACTAATTTTTCAGGTTCACCATCTTTTAAATGCACCACTAATTTGTCTGAATTCACCCTTATACTGCCTTGTGTAGCAATAACATTACCTGTGTAACTACTCAATTGTGATTTTTCATCATAGGATGCGCCATTTGAATCAATCATAATAGCTTGTTTTGAATCACTTTCTAACGCAAATGTTTGTGAACTACTCATAAATAACGTTATTAAAGCAGCAACACTTACAGAATTAAAATGGTGCTGGCTTTGTCTATTTTGTCTCATATTTACCATGTACTTTTGCTAATAATTCTAAATGTATGGGTGCATTAAAGGTGGCTTTCATGCCAAGACCTGTTGTGATATTTTTTCCACTGCGTAGCTGTGTCCATTCTTTTGTCTGAGCAAAATGCGTTTGAGGAAAAATAGTTAAATTAGACGTTTCAATAGCTAACTCACGTTCTTTGACATTACCCGAACGCTCAATAAATACAGCACCATTTAACAAAACAAAATCGGAATTTGTTGGTATTTCACCCGTTTGTGCATGAATTTTCCAAGGCGATTTCGTATTATTCTCAAAAATCATCACGGGATTTTCTAAAATAATCGTTTTATTGTCACTGTAATGCGTCATTTTATTGGCAGTCAATTGTGTATCTAAAAGACCTTTTTCATCCATTTGCCACTTTTGATAGCCGACACTGAAATAATCTGCACTATGCGCTACTGCACCACGTAACGTTGTATTTGTATTTTGCTTGAGCAATTCTGCCCATAAAAAACTCACCACAGCAAACGCAATAATATAACCATAAAAAGCCTTATGATTCATTATCATGCCAAATATTGACTCAATAACGGCTCAAAATTATCTTGCGCTTGCAAAATTAAATCACATACCTCACGCACAGCACCTAATCCACCATTCAAGGTAGTACACCAATCTGAACAAGCCTTAACAGCTTCATTTGCATCCGCTACGGAAATAGCTAAACCCACATGCATCATAACGGGCAAATCAATAACGTCATCACCTACATAAGCAACTTCATCACTAGAAAGCTCTAATTTCACAAGTAATTCGTTAAATACAACGCGTTTATCCTCTTGATTTTGATAAACGTGTGTAATTCCCAAACTTTGCATCCGCATTGCAACAATAGGTGATTCTCGCCCTGATATGACAGCAATTTCCACCCCTGTTTGTTTAAGCATTTTCATTCCATGACCATCACGCGCATGAAAAGACTTGTATTCATTACCTTGGTAATCAAAAAACAGCTTACCATCTGTTAATACGCCATCTACGTCTAAAATCAATAGACGAATGCGGCGTGCTTGTTCCATCACACGTACTGGTATCATTTACACTATCCCTGCACGTATTAAATCGTGCATATTTAAAGCACCACACACTTGCTGCTGATTATTGACAACACACAAGGCACTAATTTTCTTTTCTTGCATTACCTGCATGGCTTGCGCGGCTAAACACATCTCTTCAATGACCGCGCAATCACGCGTCATCACATCACTTATTGCGCAATTTGGCAATGATAAGTTTTGCCCTAACAGGCGACGCAGGTCTCCATCAGTAAAGATACCTTGTAATTGACCTTTTTCATCAACAACAATTGTCATACCAAGTTTTTTTGCTGTCATTTCAAGTACGGCGCCACTAACTAATGTGTCAACTAAAACAGTAGGAATGGCGCATCCTGTATGCATAATATCATTTACACGCAAAAGTAAACGACGTCCTAACCGCCCACCCGGATGAGAAAAAGCAAAATCCGCCCGTGTAAATCCCCGCGCTTCAAGTAGTGAAACCGCGAGAGCATCACCCATGACAAGCGCTGCGGTGGTACTTGAAGTGGGTGCTAAGCCTAATGGACAGGCTTCTTGTGCAACAGATACATTCAAATGCACCGTTGCAAAATTGGCTAATGTCGACGTCGTATTGCCTGTTAAAGCGATGAGTGGAATGCCTAAACGCTTAATTAAAGGTAAAATAGCAACAATTTCTTGTGTTTCACCTGAATTAGATAACGCCAACACCACATCATGCATGGTTATCATTCCTAAGTCACCATGACTTGCTTCACCAGAATGTACAAAAAAAGCGGGTGTACCCGTGCTGGCAAGTGTCGCGGCAATTTTCCCTCCAATATGCCCAGATTTACCTACACCGGTGACAACAATTCGACCTTTACAGGCAAATAAAAGTTTACATGCCGCCACAAAATTGGCGTCAATTTGCTTTGCCAAATCGGCAATCGCTTGCGCTTCAACTTGAATAACGGCAAGTCCAAGCTCACGCAAGGCATCATCATGGAGTTTCATGGGTTGTTGGGTTATTTTCGCATAAATTTTAATATAGCTTTATTATGCCATAGATTAATGGAATTAATATTGCGTGCATATAAATTGATACAAAAAAAGGGAATCCAATATCGTTATTATTCAAGAGATAATGAAATGTTTGGCATAAATCCTGCATTATAAAAACAGCAGCAATAATTTCGTCCGCTGCATTTTTCAGCCATCAAAACAACATGGTAGAAAAACGAGTTAACGAAATAGGTTATTGATACAAATATAGTTTGCCAGTATATTTCTGGTGATTAATAGTGAATAAAACGTATAGGTTGTCAAAATGGCAGAAGAAATCGAAAACGAAGAAGTTGAATACGAAGTTAAAAAATCAAAAAAGCCCCTTATCATCTTAGTAGTTGCCATTATTCTGTCTTTGGCAGCCGGTGGTGGAGGTACCTTTTTTGCTGTGAAACAAGGTTTAATTGGCGCTGCTGCACATGAAGAAGAAATTGCCGTGTGTGAAGAGCCACCACCACCACCTGATCACACTCTCTATTTTGAACTAACCAAGCCTTTAGTGGTGAACTTTTCACCTAGCTCTTCAGTACGTGTTGTTAAAGTGACGCTGACTATGTCTGCAGAAGACCCTGCCACTATTGATGTATTGAAGAAAAATGAGCCGATGCTCATGAATAACTTGCTGATGTTAATTAGTGCACAAAATACAGATAACTTAAAAACACACGACGGAAAGGTTGCACTTCGTGACGCCATTTTCGATGACGCGACGGCTATGCTAGAAAAAATGTCGCCTGAAGCGGAAATTAAAGACGTCTTCTTTACTTCATTTATCATGCAATAAGACTATGAGTGACTTACTTTCGCAAGCAGAAATTGATGCCTTATTGAATGGCATGGGCGGCGGCGACCTTGATGTGGGTGACGCAGAAGAAGAGGCAAGTGTCTATTCTGAAGACGATGTCGAGGAAATGGAAGAGCGCGGTATCGTTAAATCGTATGATTTAGCGAATCAGGAACGGATTGTTCGGGGTCGAATGCCAACGCTTGAAATGATAAATGAGCGTTTTGCACGATTACTTCGTGTATCGATTTTTAACTTTTTGCGTCGTGCATCGGAAATTTTTATCTCTAGCATTCAGATTAAAAAGTTTTCGGATTTTTCTCAAGGTTTGCTTGTACCAACAAGTTTAACCGTTATTCGTGTTAATCCATTACGAGGCAAGGCGTTAATCGTAGTTGAGCCAAGCTTAATTTTCACAGCGGTAGATAGTTATTTTGGTGGCGGCGGCTTTTTTGAAAATGCACCTTCCGAAGGTAAAGAATTTACACAGACTGAAATGCGCGTGGTACTTTTAATCATTGAATTGATTTTTAAAGATTTAAAAGAAGCATGGAAACCCGTGATGAATTTAGATTTCGATTATCTAAGTTCAGAAATTAATCCTCGATTTGCCAATATTGTAGAGCCACCTGAATTAGTGGTGGTTTCAACGTTGCATGTGGATTTGGAAGGCGGCGGCGGTGATATTCATATTGCAATGCCTTATGCGATGCTTGAGCCAATTCGTGATTTACTTGACGTTATCAATAGTAATAAAGAAGACGTTGATGAAAATTGGTATGACTCACTTTATCGTGAAGTGATGAGAGTGGATATTCCTGTTAGCAGTTTGTTAATTGAAAAAAATATGTCCATTCGCAGCGTGCTCCAACTCAAAAAAGGTGATGTCATTCCAATTGATTTGCCTGAATCTGTGACCTTAGATGCAGCTAATGTGCCTATATTTACAGGTAAAGTTGGCATCTCTGAAGGCAATTACGCCATTCAAATTACTGATCGTATCGTCACCTGATGATATCGGCACTTGAAACTAAATTAAAGAAAAGATAAGCGAGAAAAATTATGAGCGATAAAGACGATATCGAAACCGTTTCTTTTAAAGAATTCGAAGATCAAGACAATTCACAATCTATTGAATCTAATGAAGAAGTTAATTTAGATGTTATTTTAGATGTGCCTGTTGTGATTTCCATGGAAATCGGACGCACTCAGATTAGTATTCGTAATTTACTGCAACTCAACCAAGGTTCTGTCGTTGAATTGGAGCGTTTTGTTGGTGAAGGTCTTGATGTACTTGTCAATGGAATGTTAATTGCCCATGGCGAAGTTGTTGTGATTAACGACAAATTTGGTATACGATTAACTGATGTTATTAGTCCTTCAGAGCGCGTTAAACGCTTGGCATAATGCGGCAAACTGAACTGATTTCAAGTAGCGACTTTTTAGGTCCGTCACTTGCCTTACTGGCTGTTTTACTCATTTTTATGGTTTGTGTTTGGGCTATTAAAATGCTGCAAAAACAAACGGTACATGAAAATGATCGCTTGCGTATTGTCAGTGGATTGTCACTTGGAATGCGCGAGCGATTAGTCCTTGTCCAAGCAGGCAAAAAGCAGTTGATTTTAGGTGTGACACCCAGTCGCATTGATATGCTTTGTCTTTTAGAAGGTGATGATTGCTTGCAAAAGATAACGCTTGAATCTTCGCCAGAAAACAGTTTCGCTTATAAGTTAAAACAAGTCATGAAAGGAAAAAATCATGCGTAAACGCACCGTTATTTTTATCTTATTTACACTCGCTGCGCTGGGTTTGAGCTCCATAGCCTTTGCCATGCCTGCAGGTATTGAGGCTTTAACGGTGACAAGCAACCCAAAAGGGGGGCAGACGTATAGCGTGACATTGCAAATTTTAGCGTTAATGACCATTATGACGCTTTTACCTGCGATGTTGCTGACCATGACATCGTTTACGCGCATCATGATTGTTTTCAGTTTATTGCGTCAAGCATTAGGTACGGGTCAGGTTCCTAGCAACCAAGTATTACTTGGTCTGTCATTGTTTTTGACACTTTTTATCATGATGCCAGTGTTTGACAAAGTCAATAATGAAGCGGTTAAACCGTATATGGAAGAAAAAATTGATGCCATGGCGGCAGTTGAAAAGGCATCGATTCCTTTTCGTCAGTTTATGACCAAGCAAACACGCGAAAGTGATTTGGAGTTGTTTGTGCGAATTTCTGGCAAAGCTGAAATTAATAACGCTGAAGAAATTCCTTTTTCGCTATTACTACCAGCTTATGTCACAAGTGAAATCAAAACCGCATTTCAAATTGGCTTTATGATTTTTTTGCCGTTTCTGATTATTGATCTAGTCGTAGCGAGTGTATTGATGTCAATGGGTATGATGATGCTCTCACCCATGATTATTTCACTACCTTTTAAAATTATGCTATTTGTACTCGCTGATGGCTGGTCGCTAATTATGGAAATGCTCGCTGCGAGCTTTTATGTTGGCACTTAACGGAGCGTCAAAGCTATGACACCCGAAATTATTTATACCGTAGGCCAGCAAGCAATGATTGTGGCTGTCAAATTGACGGTACCTTTACTCCTGCCTGCGCTAGTAGTTGGTTTAATCGTTGCTATGTTTCAAGCAGCAACACAAATTAACGAATCTACTTTGACGTTTGTACCCAAAATAGTCGTGATAGGTCTTGTCTTGCTTTTATTTGGGCCGACTATGTTGCAACAGTTCCTTGATTATTTTCAGGATTTAATTAAGGAAATTCCCGTTTTGATCGGCTAACATAATGAATTTTACCGAAGCACAAGTGCTTAATACGATAGCGATGATGATGTGGCCGTTCATGCGAATTAGTGCCATGTTTGTGTCTATGCCTGTTTTAAGTGTTCGTGCGATGCCGGCGCGGATTCGAGTGATTATTTCTGGTGCGATTACACTGCTTGTGATGCCATTGCTTCCACCTGTCCCGCAGATTGAGATGCTCAGTTATGCTGGCATTATGATTGGTGTACACCAAGTTGCTATTGGGTTGACGACAGGATTTATTTTGCAGCTGGTTTTTGCGGCGGTTGTGTTTGCGGGGCAGGGAATTGCATATGGTATGGGTCTAGGTTTCGCTTCGATGATTGATCCACAAAATGGCCAACAAGTGCCCGTTATTGCGCAAATCTACATGATTACGAGTACCTTGTTATTTTTGGCGATGGATGGGCATTTAATACTCATTAAGTTACTTGCAGATAGTTTCCTGACACTTCCCATTGGGGAGACTTTTTCCACAAACGATATTTGGGCAGTGATTTCGTGGAGTGGGAGAATGTTTTCAGATGGCTTATTGCTCTCAATGCCAATTATTATTAGTCTATTGCTTGTTAACGTTATTTTTGGCGTTGCATCAAAATCAGCGCCACAATTACAAATTTTTTCAGTGGGTTTTCCGATTACTTTAATGCTAGGCATCCTGCTAATTTGGTTTACATTACCGGATTTATTAGGCTTAATACCTGATTTATTAGATGATGCTTTTGATTTAATTAAACAATTACTCCGCATAAATTAACGTATGGCTGAAGATTCAGGACAAGAAAAAACCGAAGAACCCACCCAGAAACGGTTAACTGATGCCCAAAATAAAGGACAAATTGCCCGTTCTAGAGAGTTAAATACGTTTATTATGCTCATTGTCAGTGCATGGCTGCTTATGACACAGGGTCAGCGTGTTGGTGAGGGCATACTTGATATGATGCGCAGTTATTTTCATTTATCGCGCGACATGATTTTCGAACCTAAATTGACCGTTGTTTTATTTAAACAAGCCATGACAGATGGTTTATTACTTGTTGCACCTATGCTCGCAATGTTAACAATTGCGGCTATTGTCGCTCCCATCGCCTTAGGAGGTTGGATTTTTAGTATGGAATCAATAACACCTAAATTCGACAAGCTCGATCCCATTAAAGGCTTGCCTAAATTATTCTCACTTAACGGACTTGTTGAGTTGCTTAAAGCGATGTTAAAAATGACGCTAGTTGGCCTTGTAGGTTGGCTGCTGTTTAACTCACTATTTGCACAAATACTTGGCTTAAGTGCCGAGCCTATGCAGCAAGCCATTGTCCACGCACTTAAGCTAATTGGTTATAGTTTTTTAATTTTAAGTTGTGCTTTGATTCTTGTGGCGGCAATTGATGTGCCCTATCAATTGTGGAATCACAGTAAAAACTTAAAAATGACGCTACAAGAAATTAAAGACGAAATGAAGGAATCTGAAGGAAGTCCAGAAGTCAAAGGACGAATTCGTCGTGCACAAATGGAAATGGCGCAGAATCGAATGATGGGGGAAGTTGCCAAAGCGGACGTCATTATTACCAACCCGAGTCATTATGCTGTTGCATTGAAATATGATGAAAACTCAGGTAGTGCCCCTGTTTTAGTGGCTAAAGGCGTCGATTTAATCGCCGCTCAAATTCGTAACTTAGCCATTGAAGCAAATGTACCTTTAGTTGCGGCGCCTCCTTTGGCTCGTGCGCTTTATTATTCAACCGAATTAGATACCGAAATTCCACAAGGCTTATATTCTTCCGTTGCTCAAGTGTTGGCATATATTTTCCAACTTAAAGAAGCAACAAAAACACGAGGCACAAAACCGACGCCTCCCAAAGACATTCAAGTTCCCCCCGAATTTAAACAGGAATAAGCTGTTATGGATTTAACTAAACTTAGAAGCATATTGACGATGTTAGGCAAAGCCGAATTAGGTGCGCCTTTTGTCATTATTATGATTTTGGCGATGGTCATGTTGCCTTTGCCGACCTTTTTGCTCGATATTTTCTTCACTTTTAATATCTCCTTTTCGCTCATTATTCTATTGGTGGTGGTGTATACACTCAGACCCTTAGATTTTGCGTCATTTCCGACAGTCATTTTACTTGCAACTCTGCTACGTCTTGCTTTGAACGTGGCTTCAACTCGTGTCGTGCTTTTAGAGGGGCACAACGGAGGTGATGCAGCTGGGAAAGTTATTGAGGCTTTTGGTGCGTTTGTCATCGGGGGTAATTTTGCTGTTGGTTTAGTTGTTTTTACCATTTTGGTTATTGTCAATTTCGTCGTTGTGACGAAAGGTGCTGGGCGTGTTGCAGAAGTTGGTGCACGTTTTACTTTAGATGCAATGCCTGGCAAACAAATGGCTATTGATGCGGATTTAAATTCAGGCCTTATCACACAAGATCAAGCCCGTGAGCGTCGCGCTGAAGTAGCAATGGAAGCGGATTTTTACGGTTCTATGGACGGTGCGAGTAAATTCGTACGTGGTGATGCGATTGCAGGGATTATTATTCTTTTTGTGAATATTATTGGCGGCCTTTCAATTGGGATGTTGCAACATGGCTTAACGTTTGCCGATGCAGGTGAAAAATATGTCTTGTTAACCATTGGTGACGGTCTTGTGGCGCAAATTCCCTCATTGTTACTTTCTACTGCTTCGGCCTTAGTGGTCACTAAAGTTGGTGCGACCAGTCAAAATATTGGTCAACAAGTGAGTGCACAATTATTTGACAACCCTAAAGCCTTAATGATTACCAGCGGGATTATGGGCGCATTGGGATTAATTCCCGGTATGCCTAATTTAGTATTTATTATGCTATCAACTGCATTAGGTGCATCCGCTTACTATATTGATAAACGCAATAAAGTAATGGCACTGGAAAAATTAGATTCTAAAAAAGCGGATTCATCACTCATGCCGGCTGAAAGTAGAGAGTTGGGCTGGGAAGATGTCATGCCTGTTGATATTATTGGTCTTGAAGTGGGATATCGTTTAATTCCATTAGTTGATAAAAACCAAGGTGGTCAATTAATGACGCGTATTAAAGGGGTACGGAAGAAATTATCTCAAGAATTGGGCTTCCTTATTCCCTCAGTACATATTCGAGATAACTTGGATTTAAGTCCAACAACGTATCGCATTTCATTGATGGGCGTTACGGTCGGAGAGTCTGAAATTATTCCTGAAATGGAAATGGCCATTAACCCTGGACGTGTATTTGGTGATTTAGTAGGTAAGCCTTGTCGAGATCCAGCGTTTGGACTTGAAGCATTCTGGATTGAGCCCAATCAAAAAGATTATGCGCAAACGATGGGTTACACCGTTGTTGACTCAGGGACCGTTGTAGCCACGCATTTAAGTCATTTACTGCAATCGCACGCGCACGAGCTTCTTGGTTACGAAGAAACACAGCGTATGCTGGATAATTTGTCAAAAACAGCGCCCAAGCTTGTGGACGATTTGGTGCCAAAAACGCTTTCTCTTGGCGTGGTGGCGAAAGTGCTTCAAAACTTACTTATCGAGCAAGTGCCCATCCGCGATATGCGTACAATAGCCGAAACTCTGGCGGAATACGGTTCAAAAAGTCAAGATACCGACATTTTAACCTCTGCAGTACGTACCGCGCTTGGCAGATTAATTATTCATGAAATTACCGGATCAGCAGAAGAATTAACAGTTATCACGTTAGATAGCGAGTTGGAACAGATATTGCAGAAGTCTTTACAAACGGCGAGCGAAAGTGGTACCGGCGTCGAACCAGGCCTTGCGGATCAAATGCACGAATCGTTGCAGGAGAATACGCAACAAATGGAAATGGATGGACAATTACCGATTCTGTTGGTGTCCTCCTATATTCGACCTTGGTTATCACGCTTTGTTCGTCATTCGATTCCGAACTTACACGTCCTTGCATATAACGAAATCCCTGCCGATAAGCAGGTGAAAGTGATTGCAAATGTCGGACGACGCGCATAACTGATTTATAGAGAATTTAAGGACTTCTAAATGAAAATTAAACGCTTTTTTGCAGAAAATATACGTCAAGCCATGCAGATGGTTCGTGATGAATTAGGTGCAGATGCTGTGATTATGTCTAATCGTAGCGTGGATGGTGGTGTTGAAATTGTCGCTGCTCGCGATTTTGATGAACAAGAAGTTATTCGCACAACGGCACCAACCCAAAAACCGTCGCAAAGTCAGTCATCATTATCTTCATCGCGCGATTATCAAAAGCCCACTGTTAGTGCAAAACAAGTAAAAAAAGTGGCATTGCCTGATTTTGAAGCTGAAAAAAATCATTTACATGTCGTTAGCAGTCCTCGTAAACAAGAAGAGAAAGAAAAAGCCATGAATCGCGGTTCAGCGCGACGTGGAATTGACCAATATGTCGGTTATGCCGAAAAAGTACAATTACGCGGTAATCCAGATGCCGTTAAGCATCATTTTACAACACCCGCTCCAATTCCAACTTCAGCGGCACCATCGGTAATGATTAAAGTGCCTAAAAAAGCCGCTGCGCCGGCCCAAGCTCAACGTGAAGCCATTATGCCTCAAGCTCGCCATGGCCTGCGCACAGAAGTCAGTGATGAAGCGCGAGATTTGCGTCATTTATTCCAAGATGATTACGAGGACGATTTTGACGATATTTTCGAAGAAGAAACGTCGCTCTACACGCCCAATACAAAGCAAGCCTACGTTGAACCAACTGCGGCAATAAACGAACAACCAAAATTTGACACAACGGCTTCTGCTCACATTGAAGAGAAAGAAAACGCATCTGAAAAGTTACTTATACAGATGAGCAAAGAGATTAAATCTCTACGCAACACCTTTGATAGTAAGCTTTCTAGCATTAATTTTGCGCATCATCTTCAAAACAAAGACGCGATTCCAGTACGCACAGAGCTTTTGAAAAACTTAGCAGGAATGAGTATTTCAAAAAAATTAAGCGTCAAAATTGCGAATCGTTTTGCGAATCATACCAATTTTGATTTTGTGTTTACACAAGCACAAGAATTGCTCTCAAAAGTATTACCTATCGCTGAAGACAATTTACTTGAAACAGGTGGCATTGTTGCCCTAGTAGGTCCAACAGGCGTAGGTAAAACAACAAGTGTTGCCAAAATTGCGGCGCAATTCACCATCAAGCATGGCCCCAATCAAGTCGCCCTAATTACAACGGATAACTACCGTATTGCTGCCCATGAGCAATTAAATACTTACGGTCGACTTTTAAATATTCCTGTACGAGTTGCGTCAAGTGCGTCAGAATTAAGTCATTTAATTCATAGTTTTTCTGACAAAAAATTGGTGTTAATTGATACAGCCGGAATGAGTCAACGCGACATGAAACTAATTGAACAAATCAATACACTCAAAGAGAATGATTTGATGATTAAGTCTTATCTCGTTATGTCAGCAGCAACTGAGTACAAAGCAATGAATGAAATTATTGATGCATTTCATATTTTTAAACCTCATGCGGCAATTTTAACGAAAATTGATGAAGCGGCAACCGTCGGTTCGGCAATTTCGTCATTAATTGAACATAATTTACCAATCTCTTTTATTACCAACGGTCAACAAGTCCCCGAAGACATGCGTCATCCCTGTGCAAGAAAGTTAATTGCACAATGCGTTACTGAATTGGATGTTGTGGACGATTACAGCGAAGAAAACAACGAAGCATGGGTGGCTCAAGGTTATGCTTAAACAACCAGATCAAGCAGCGGGCATTCGTAAACTAAACAAAAGTAAACCGGTACGCGTCATTGCCATTGCTAGTGGCAAAGGTGGCGTTGGAAAGACAAATGTTTCGGTGAATGTCGGTATCTCTTTAGTGAAAATGGGTCAACGCGTCGTATTGATGGATGCGGATATGGGGCTTGCCAATGTTGATATTTTGCTTGGTGTGTATCCCAAGTACAATTTGTCGCATGTGTTAACCGGTGAGAAAACGCTAGACGAAATTATGGTCACTTCGCCATCGGGTTTAAAACTCATTCCTGGCGCATCAGGAATTCAAAAAATGACGGAGTTGTCTACCATTGAGCAAGCAGCGGTGATTCGTGCCTTTAGTGAAATTGACCAGCAAATAGACGTATTAATTGTTGATACGGCGGCGGGTATTTCGTCAAGTGTCGTCAATTTTTCACGAGCGTGTCAAGAAATCATCGTTGTCATTTGCGATGAGCCAACCTCACTCACTGACGCTTATGCGTTTATTAAATTGCTACACCGTGATTACGGCTGTAATCATTTTCATATTCTGCCTAATATGGTGCAATCTGTTCAGCAGGGTAAATCGTTATTTCAAAAATTAAACAAAGTGACGGATAATTATTTAGACGTTACCTTGCAATTTGTTGGCGCGATTCCTTATGACGAATACTTACGTCAATCTGTACAAAAACAAAATCCAGTGGTTTTAGCTTACCCACGCAGCAAATCTGCGCAAGCGATGAAAGCCATTGCGACAAAAATTGACAGTTGGCCCATTAAAGCGCAGGCAGGTGGCTATATCGAATTTTTTATCGAACGAATGGTCAAGTACGCGTCTCAAAAGGATGTCGCATGAATAAACGATTACTGACTATGTGGCAGTCAAAAAATTGGCTGTTACTTTTTATCAATGAACCTTTTAACAAATGGGAGGTCGCATGAGCGCAGTAGCAATGTACAGTTCCGTGCAAGTTGGAGGCATTGACGAACAAGTTCTGCAACATGCACCACTTGTTAAGCGTATCGCCTATCATTTGCTAAGTAAGCTTCCTAATTCAGTCCAAGTGGATGATTTAATTCAAGCGGGCATGCTTGGCTTACTTGAAGCATTGCGAAATTATGATTTAAGTAAAGGCGCAAGTTTTGACACTTATGCGGGTATTCGTATTCGCGGCTCGATGCTTGATGAAGTGCGCCGATGCGATTGGGTACCACGTTCGGTTTATAAAAAATCACGCACTATAAGTGATGCAATTCGAATTATTGAAAATGAAACAGGGTGCGCGGCTAAAGATGCTGAGGTAGCAGAATATCTAAATATGAGTTTGGATGAATATCATCATATTTTACAAGATTCAAATAATTGTCGCGTGTTCAGTATTGAAGAATTATCGCAAACTGGTGATAATTACTTAGAAGAATCCTCGAGTGTCAATGATACGCCTCTTGAAAGTTTAACATTAGAGAATTTTCAAAGCGCGTTGAGTGCCGCTATTGCTTCGTTGCCAGAACGTGAAAGATTGATTATTTCACTTTACTATGATGAAGAATTAAATCTTAGGGAAATTGGAAAGATTTTGAATTTGACTGAATCGCGAGTGAGTCAAATTAGTTCACAAGCTGTTCTGCGTTTACGCTCTCGATTGGGCGGTTGGTTAAATAATGATTGAATATTAACCTATTAGCCGTGATAATCATGCAATTATTGAACAATTGCACTGTAATAGGCGCTAGTTATAAAATTTAAGGTATGATAAAACTCCTGAATTTAAAAACAACCTCAATAAGGCAGAGAAAGTAAGCATTTATGTATCACTTTCTCTGCCTTATTGATACTAGGTTAATGGAAATACGTTGCATTTAACAGATTTAAACGCATAAAACGACACCTTTTGCGGAGATTATAAAATGTTAGAAGTTCAAGCTGTTTCAGCCGCTTATCCAATGAAAAAATCTAAAAAAATCCATAAAGATGATGATCGTATGCCCGAAAAAAAACCCCAGCGTAAGCTGAAATTGAGCGCCGATTACGAGGAAGAACATGATGACTCAGCCCCTAGTGAACATATCGACATCCATGCTTAACGAAACGACCATTTTAATTGGATTTATTGCTTTAGCCTTGGTAATTGTTGGATTACTTGTTGCTGTTGTTTGGCTTAGTAGACTCTATTTAAAACTGAATAAAAATTACATAACGATTGAATCCATAACTCAAAGTAATAAAAATGATATCTATGGCTTATGTTCTGCAGCGCTTAGTGTGAACGAGAATACGGGCACTATTTATGAAAAACTGCATGAAGTAAAGCAACAACTTTCTCAAATTTCCGAAAAGATGTCAGCGTTTAGTCAGTATGAACCCATTGATCCAAATAGCCCTTATAATGTTGATATTCGTAAAATTCGAGATGGGGCAAGCATTGAAGAGTTAATGCGTCAATCTGAAATCAGCTACGATGAGGCGGCGCTGCTTATTCGTCTGCATGGCGGCAAACAGCCTACTTAACCTATCCAGATACAAATTAAATGCAGAGAAAATACTTGTGAATGTAGAAAATAAAAGCGGTTTAAATTACAAAGATGCAGGCGTTGATATTGTTGCAGGTAATGCACTCATTGAACGTATTAAACCTATTGCAGCAAAAACTCGTACAGCGGGCGTCATGGCTGGACTGGGTGGTTTTGGTTCGCTATTTGAATTACCGCTTGATCGCTATAAAAATCCTGTTTTAGTGTCTGGTACTGATGGTGTAGGGACTAAATTAAAATTAGCCATTGATTCAGGTATACACAATACAGTTGGCATTGATTTAGTCGCTATGTGCGTCAATGACATTATTGTTCAAGGTGCAGAACCTCTTTTTTTCCTTGATTATTTTGCCACAGGAAAACTCGACGTTGATACCGCTGCTGCTGTTATTGAAGGAATTGGTAAAGGTTGTGAACTCGCTGGCGCTGCGCTTGTAGGTGGTGAAACTGCTGAAATGCCCAATATGTACGCAGATGGTGATTATGATTTAGCGGGTTTTTGCGTTGGTATTGTTGAAAAATCACAAATGCTCGATGGCAGTTTAGTGAAAGCCGGCGATAAACTCATTGGTTTAGCTTCGTCAGGTGCACATTCAAATGGGTATTCCCTCATTCGTAAAATTATTGAACGCAATGAAGCAAGTTTAAGTGATCCATTTGATGGAAAAACGTTAGGTGAAACACTGCTAGCACCAACACGTATTTATGTAAAATCGCTTTTAGCATTACTTAAACAAGTTAATGTACACGCGCTTGCGCATATTACAGGTGGTGGATTAACTGAGAATCTTCCACGCGTTATTCCCGATGATTTACGCGCTAATATTGATTTATCTTCTTGGCAATTCCCTGCTATTTTTGATTGGCTTCAAAGTAGTGGCAATGTTTCGCAAGAAGATATGCTCGTGACATTTAATTGCGGTGTTGGCATGGTGATTTTTGTTGCTGCTGAAGATGAAGTAAATACGTTAGAGCTACTCAGTGAATTAGGTGAAAATGCGTTTACGATTGGTGAAATTGCTGACAGTGAAGGAAAACCGGACGTTCATTACTTTTAAAATTAAAAATGTAAACGGATTGGCAATAAAAAAGGCGAACTAAATTCGCCTTTTTTTATTTCTGATTAGAGAAAAAGTTATTTTTAAGCCGCCTGAACCTGTGGCAATTCACCACCCACTGACCATAATTTTTCAATTTGATAATATCCACGCGATTGCTCGGTCATCGCATGGACAATGACATCACCTAAATCTAAAAGCACCCAATCAGATGTAATATCTCCTTCCATCCCAAGAGGTAAAAAACCTTTCTCTTTAACAGCTACTTCTACATAATCACATAATGCCTTAATGTGACGATTTGATGTTCCTGTGACGACAATCATATAATCTGTGAAGCTAGTTTTTCCTCGTACATCAAGCACGACCATATTGTGTGCTTTGCGTTCTTCTAAAACGTCTTCAACTATTTTTAATAAAGCCTCTGTTTGCATTGTGTTCCTTTTTAAATCGTAAAAAATTACTCTTTGTAGAGC
>Ga0209033_1000121_pt1 | contig 39871 bp, 31 predicted proteins | sample LauGreFa1BDMLBDN_2_FD_188218 | JGI IMG/M metagenome (GOLD analysis project Ga0209033, IMG submission 188218) | Freshwater lake microbial communities from Lake Michigan, USA - Fa13.BD.MLB.DN (SPAdes) (version 2) | ecosystem: Environmental > Aquatic > Freshwater > Lake | place: Lake Michigan, USA...
ATTAACGAAATATCATCTTCACTAGGGCGATCATTAAAATTTGGGGATACAATTCGTGTTACATCACTTAACCAATGGCCTTGAATCTGCATAGAATACTTTTGATTTAGAAAGCGGTAGGGTATTCTAACGCTAATTTAGATATGTTTCGCACCACCTAATAATTAATTATCTCATTTTTCACTTTCATTTTTAACAAAACAACATCATGCAAGAAATTTATCAACCGCAAGACATCGAAAAAAACGTTCAACAAGCCTGGGAAAACACAAAAGTTTTCAACGTGACTGAAAAAGCAGGACAAGAAAAATATTATTGTTTATCGATGTTTCCCTACCCAAGTGGCAAACTACACATGGGACACGTTCGCAACTATACCATTGGTGATGTGATTTCACGTTATCAACGTATGCTTGGCAAAAACGTGTTGCAGCCAATGGGATGGGATGCGTTTGGTTTACCTGCCGAAAATGCGGCTATGCAACACAACGTTCATCCTGCTGATTGGACATATAGCAATATTGACTATATGCGTGACCAATTAAAGCGTTTAGGTTTTGCGTATGATTGGGATCGTGAACTGGCTACGTGTGACCCTGATTATTACAAATGGGAACAATGGTTCTTTTTGAAATTACTCGAAAAAGGGTTAGTGTATAAAAAAACAGCACCTGTGAATTGGTGCCCAAATGACATGACCGTATTGGCTAATGAGCAGGTAATTGATGGTTGTTGCTGGCGTTGTGATACCAAAGTTGAACGTAAAGAAATTGCGCAATGGTTTTTAAAAATTACGGCTTACGGTGATGAACTCTTGCAATCACTTGAAACACTCGATGGGTGGCCAGAGCAAGTCAAAACCATGCAAGCCAACTGGATTGGACGCTCTGAAGGCGTTGAAATGGATTTTGCTGTACCAAATGAAAGTCCAGTGCGTATTTATACTACTCGCCCCGATACGCTCATGGGTGTCACCTATTTAGCCGTTGCCGCAGAGCATCCACTCGCGTTAAAAGCGGCTGAAAACAACGCCGCTATTCGCGCGTTCATTGACGACTGCAAAACCATGGAAACCTCTGAAGCAGCGATGGAAACCATGGAAAAACGCGGTATCAATTCCGGTATCACCGCACTGCATCCAATTACTGGTGAATCGGTGCCGGTTTGGATTGCAAATTTCGTTTTGATGAGTTACGGCACGGGCGCTGTTATGTCAGTTCCTGCGCACGATCAACGCGACTTTGAATTTGCGAAAAAATACGGTATTGCGATTAAACAAGTCATTTTTACTAAAGATAGCATCGATGACGATTGCAACGATAAAGCCTTTACACAAAAAGGCATATTAAAAAATTCAGGGAATTTTGATGATTTAAGCTCACAAGAAGCTTTCACAAAAATTGCCGAAACACTCGAAGCACAAAACAAAGGCACCCGCAAAGTCAATTTCCGTTTACGTGACTGGGGCGTATCACGTCAGCGCTACTGGGGTGCTCCTATTCCTGTAATATATTGTGATGATTGCGGCACGGTACCTGTTCCTGAAAGCGATTTGCCCGTGCAACTGCCCCGCGACGTTGTGCTGGATGGATCACAGTCCCCTCTCGTTGCACACCCCACATTCTCGCACGTTGATTGCCCCAAATGCGGCAAAGCAGCAAAACGCGAAACGGATACGTTTGACACATTCATGGAATCATCATGGTATTTCGCACGTTTTGCGAGTAATAAAGCGAATTCCATGCTGGATGAAAGTGCTAAATATTGGCTGCCTGTCGATTATTATATCGGTGGTATTGAACACGCCATTTTGCATTTACTATACGCGCGCTTTTACACCAAATTATTGCGTGATGAAGGCCTTGTAGCTTGTGATGAACCATTTAAAAAATTACTCACACAAGGCATGGTTCTCATGGATGGCAGTAAAATGTCAAAATCCAAAGGTAATACCGTTGATCCTCAGGCATTAATTGAAAAATACGGCGCAGATACCGTGCGTTTATTTATTATGTTTGCTGCGCCACCTGAGCAATCACTTGAATGGTCTGCAGATGGTGTAGAAGGGGCATCACGCTTTTTGAAACGCTTATGGCGTCAAGTGTATTTGCATACGCAACAAGTTCAAGGAACGCGTTTTAAAATTCAGGGTGAATTGTCAAAAGAACAGCAATCTGTCCGTCGTTTTCTCCATCAAACCATTCAAAAAGTCACTCATGATATGGGTGTCAGAACGATTTTTAACACTGCAATTGCCGCAAATATGGAATTGCTCAATACATTAGCAAAATTTACCGACGAATCCAATAACAGTAAAGCTATTCGACATGAAATTTTAGAAGCTATTGCTATTATGCTTTCACCTATCGTGCCGCATATTTGTGACCAACTCTGGCGCGACTTAGGACATGATAACGCGATTGTTTCTGAATCTTGGTTAAGTATAGATGAAAGTGCATTAGTACAAGATTCGCTAGAGCTGATGGTGCAAGTAAATGGCAAATTACGTGGAAAAATTACTGTCACAGCCAGTGCAACCAATGCAGAAATTGAAACAATTGCATTGAGTGATACTGCAATTTTAAAATTTATTGACGGTCAAACTGTCAAAAAAGTCATTATCGTAGCAGGCAAATTAGTGAACATTGTTGTATAAAACGTCACCGCAATAACACAAAATAAAAAACCGCTTTATATACATTTACGAGGCGGTTTTTTTGCATAATTTACATGGATATCAATCCAAGTATATTAATCATTTTTCAAGTAATTACTCAATAAGGGAATCTTATCCTATACAGAACGACAGCAAGTATGATAGATTTCACTCAGACATGCAGTGACCTAAATTTACTTAAGCACTAAGTATTTACGTATTGCATGCCCATAAAAAAACTATAACAAGGGCTAAAATCGATATGAACTTAATAAAAAAAACAACAATTGCAGTTTCTCTGATACTTTCTTTAGGGCTATTTTCTTCAACTGCTTCGGCACTTTGTCTAGGCATGGCGTGTATGTATAATCGCATGACGCCAATTGAAGGCATTGACGCAACAACCAATCAAATAAAAATCACCATGAAAATCATTCAAGCGAGACATGATGGAAATAATTTGGAAAATGATGAACTTATCGTTAGCAATATCAAAGAAGCTCTAAAATTAAGTAAAGAAATTAACGCTAATGATAAACTTGACCGTAATCGTAATCGCGCAAATGATTCACTTAAAAGAGCAAGAACTGCTGTACAAGAAGGGAATTTAACACTTGCTACCGAACTTTTGAATGAAGCTGAAAAACGCTTTTCTGACCTTAAAAGCATGATTGATTTAACCCAAGCTGACAGGGTATCTCAACAAACGAATTTACTCAACCGTATTTTAGATACACCAGACACTGCTGCTGGGGCGCGAAAATAAAGCCGTATTTTTATGAGTGCGTTTAAATTCTAAAAACAAAAAAAACAGCGACTTTATATAAAGTCGCTGTTTTTTCTTTTAAACATCATGATGCAACGTTATTATTTATTTGCGTCAAGTGCTTCTTTTTTTACATTACTGTCGGGTGTCAGATGGAGTTCACCTGTTTTAAGATCAACACTTGCTGTGTTATCCACACCACCACCTTTAGAGGCGTTAGCCAATTTCTTCGCTAAAAGTGTATTCGTAGCCGCTTGACGAACTCCCATGGTTGCCATCATTTTCCCCGATAACCAAGGATTATCCATTGTAAACCTCTCAAGCTCACTTGGGGAACGAATAACCACTAATCGACTATCAACAACTGCTTTTGCATTATCAGTGCGCGGTTTCTCAACATACAATTCAATTTCACCGAAAAATTCATATTGCTCAATCACAGCAATTTCAATTTCTTTCGTTTCGCCTTGTGTGTAAATTTTCACTGATCCATCAAGAACAAGGAACATGCGTCGATCATCTGCACCTTTTTTAAAAATCACCTCATCCGTGGCCACTTCAATAATTGGAAGCTTTGTTTTTAATACATTTTTTTCTGGTCTAGTAAACAATTCCATAATTCAGAGCCTTATAACAAAGCAGTAGTGGTAGCAAGACGCTCACCCATAATTCGCATCATTTTTCCAGAAAATGCAGGATATTCAGCAAAAAATTGCTCAAGTTGCATACGATTTTTAATACATACTAAACGCGTATCACTCAATGTTCTTGCAGAAAAACCACGCGGTGAATTACCATACATTTCAATTTCACCAAAAAAATCATTTCTATTCACAACAGACAGTTCAACTTCTTTTTTATTGTTGACAACGTAAAGTTGCACACTGCCCTCAACGACGATATACATCATTACACCATAACTTCCCTCTTCAAAAATTATGGTGCCTGATTTGAATTTTCTAACAGGTAGCATGATACATTCCTAAAATTTTAATTTTTATTTTCTAATTCTACTCGATTTTACATTTTTTTTAAAAAAAACCAACGAATTAACAATGATGGCATTTACAAATGTTGTTTGTAAATAGGCTTATTTACATAAAAATGATATAAAGTTAACGCTAAAACCGCTACAAAAAATACAATACCCAAACTCAACATTGCAGCGATTGGACTAAGCGACTGCGCCACTGCATAACTGTAAATGCTTAGAGCCAATAACATAGCAACATTTTGAAAAAATCCCTGTATTGCAACTGCATGCCCTGTACCGATATTATTCACACCAATATTTTGCAATGCTGCATTGATAGGGACGATAAACACACCGCCCATGATGCCCGTTAGCAATAAAATTAACTGTGCATATAGCATCACATCTGTAAAACTTAGGCTAATAATCGATAAGGCCATTCCATATGCCGCAAAACCAACACGTGATAAACTTTTGAGTGAAATTAGTTTTGAAACCACACTTGAGCCAATAATAATACCTATCGCAAGAAATAACGTTAATTGTGCAATATCTGACGCCGTATTAAGTTTAAGCACAACTGGTGCCCATCCGACCAATATTACTCGTAGGGTAGCCGCTACTGCCCAAAATAATGCACCACTCAAAATAACAAAACAGGCTAAAGGTTGCATAAAAAAATGCATTATTTGCCTAAAAAATTCACTCAATGAAGGACGAACATCCGTTAAATAATCGCATCGATATTTAGGCAAATAGCACGCAATCAAAGCTGAGAATAGGAACAAACTCACTGCGCCACCGAGCGCTATAGTCGTAGACGCGTCCGCCACCTTTGCACCAATTATCATTCCAAGCAAAATAGCTAAAATGGTCGATCCTTCAATCCAACTATTCGCTTTAACCAAATTATCAGACTCAACTAATTCAGGTAAAATGCCATATTTAGCGGGGCTATAAATCGCCGCCCCCACACCCACAATGCCATAGGCCAATAGTGGTTCAACTTCACATAGTAATAATACACCACCAAAAGCTTTAACGAAATTAGCTAACAATAATACCTGTGATTTCGCAAATCTATCCGCAAGATAACCGCTCCAAGGAGCTAACACAACAAACGCAATTAAAAAGGCACTTTGCAATGCTGGAACATACCATTGAGGATTATCCGGTGAATGTATAACAATGGTAATAATAGTAAATAGAACTGCGTTATCGGCAAAAGCAGATAAAAATTGAGCCATCAGTAAGGCAAAAAACGATTTAGTCATCACGTAGGAAGAAAATCAGTCACTGCTTTTATGAAAGCGTCAGGTTGTTGAACGTGAACCCAGTGCTCTGCATTGGCAACTATTTGATGTTTCGCTCTCGGAAACAAAGCCTGTGTGCTATTTCGTGGAATATAGTTCGATTTCTCGCCTGAAATAAAAAGCGTATTGCCATAGAAGGGAGGCATATTATCAGTACTTGGGAAGGCAATGATATTATCGCCATTACGCTCAAAAATATCTAAATTAATACGCCACGTATAACTTCCATTTATCAATAATAAATTTTGCAGTAAAAATTGCCGGTAATTTAATTCAGGAATAGACTCCGCTAGTTGCAATTCAGCTTGTTTGCGATTCGTGAGGGACGATAAGGGTAAACTTTTTAGCGAATTGATAAGAGGGGCGAAGCTGTGTGTATAGCTAATAGGCGCAATATCGACAACGATTAAATTATCAATATATTCTGGATAATTAAGTGCTAGCCACATGGCAGTTTTACCACCCATGCTATGACCGATTATATTCACTTCAGCTAACGCTTGCTGATCAATAAAACGCATTACGTCTCCAGCCATAACGTTGTAATCCATAAGGCCATGATGCGCAGATGCGCCATGATTTCGGGCATCTAACGCATAAACACAGTAATCCTTACTTAATTTTTCAGCGCACGCACGCCAGTTTCTAACCGAAGCAAAAAAACCATGCAAAATAATAATCGGTCTTTTATGCGTTTCGCCAAATACCTCAAATGCTAAGTCCATCATTCACACTTTTTATAGCATTAAACCGAAAATACCGCCCAGCAAACCACCAAAAACGCCCCCCCACACGACAAGCCAACCCAAATGTTCTTGCATAATCGCTTGCACCATTTCTTTCACTAATTGAGGTGTCAATTCGTTTAAGCGTTTATCAATAACGGTTTCGATTTTATCAACTAAATCTGCACTAATTTTTTGTGCATTTAAACCGTGTTGCAGTGCCGTTTTAAATTCGCTTGAATCAACCATTTCAATTAGCGTGACTTTTACTTTTTCAACAAAAGGGTCTTTGAGTGGCGTCAATGCTTCAACACCGCCCATCATCATTAGCATTCCGCCAAATGAAGACTCCAAGATCACCATCACCAAACTATCATAAATTTTATCGTAATCAACGACTGCAAGTAGCGGTTCTAAATTTAAAACTTTTTGACCACCTTGCTCTTCGTCTTCGATAAATTGTTCAATATTTTCCGCAGTGAAAAATTGTGACATCATGAGTGTTTTAATGGCACTTTTAAATTCTTCAAAACGCTCAGGAATAACACCCGAACCTCGCAAATAAGGCACTTTTTCAAATAGCATGTGAATAGCAAGCCAATTAGTAATCGCTCCCGAAAGTGCAAAAAAACCAATCGAACTAATCAAACTCGACGAACTCACAAAACCAATAAGAATGACGCATAACGCGACCGCATTGGTTGAATAATTTTTATCGTGAATAAGCGTATTAATTTGTTCTTTATACTTCATCATCTAACTCTTCTGCTGATTTACTCGTGAAATAACTCGGTACAATACTAATCAACGTAATCATTAACGTCGCTAAATAAGGCACCGCTTGAACTGCTAAAATAGCAATCCACAGTTTACCATTCATGTTATCAAGGTATTCGAGTTGACTAACTTCGACAATTCCCCATCCAAGCCAAAGTAATAGTAAAATTTCCTGTTGAATAACACGTAAACCAGCAAATAACGCACCATGTGCTTCATATTTTGGCGTACGCATAAACGGCTTACCTGAGGTGAATAAACCTTGAATGGTTCCTAACGCAACCGTATGGGTTAATGCTAAACCTGACAGTGCCGCGCCAAGTGAATGCCAAACCGAACAGGGAACACGCGCTTGATAAAGCCAAAGTCCACGAATGATTTTAAATACAAATAACCCCACTGTTGGCATCAAGAAAACATTAGCCGGTAATTCAGGATGCGCCGCAAAGCAAATCAGAACGGTAATAGCCAAACTTGCTAGCGTGAAAACAAGTGCCAATGCATCAGAGAACCAAGGCAACCAACCCGCTATAAAATAATACTTTTGCGCGGTGGTGAGCGGTGATTTTTTAGTTGGTAGAAAACTACGCCAATGCGCTTTGATAATTTGCATCGCGCCATACACCCAACGAAAACGCTGCGTCATATAGCCAGAGAATGTATCTGGCATCAAACCACGACCAAAAGAATCTTTCACATAAACTGAGTCATAACCCGCTTCATATAAACGCAGACCCAGTTCACTATCCTCACAAATACACCACTCCGACCAACGACCTACTTCAATTAACGCGGATTTACGAATCATTGTCATCGTGCCGTGCTGAATAATGGCGTTATATTCGTTGCGCTGTACCATGCCGATATTGAAAAATCCCGCATATTCCCAATACGAAAATTCTTTAAACGTACTTTGATGACGATCACGGTAATCTTGAGGCGACTGGATAAAACCGACTTTTGGATTATCAAAATAAGGCACCATGGATTTTAACCAATCGGGTGACAATACATAGTCACTATCAATTAACGCGATAATTTCAGCATCTTCAGCGGTTTGTTCAAGGGCATGATTGATGGCGCCCGCTTTAAATCCAGGCCAATTTTCCAAATGAAAGAAACGGAATCGCTCGCCTAGGCGTTTGCAGTCTTCTTCGACAGGTTGCCATACGGCAGGATCTTTCGTGTTGTTATCCATGACAAGTACTTCGAAGTTGGGATAATCCACTTTTGCTAATGCTTCTAATGTTTTACGAACCATTAAAGGCGGTTCATTATGAATGGGTAAATGCAGCGAAACTTTGGGATATGTAAATTCAGCTGTTGGTTTAAGTGGTTGAAACGTCCGCACGGTTTTGCGATGCCAAACAACCTCAGCAATTTCCAAACTTTCAATCAACAAAATAATGGTGGCAAGTACTTGCATCAAAATCATCAATGCCCACAATGCCAAACTTAATGTGGTTTGGTATTGATGCGCACCACTAGATACAGACCAAAAAATGACTGATGCGGCTAAGTTAGCCATTAAACCAAAGAAGAAAATACCCGATAATTTTAAACTACTGCGCGTAACAACAATGAGTCCCATTAAAAATAAACTAAAGCCTGCTGCGCCAGCTGCCCAATTTTCCCAATCAGGCAACGCCATTACGTCACCATCCATGGGATATTTAGACTGACGATCTGCGTTGAAAATCCCCCAATACGCACCAGCCGAGCCTTCAATGGATTTTTTCCATGGTTGATCAAAGGCTTCAACGACGTAATAAGTTATTTTTTCTTTGTCTGCGCGATTGAGAAAATCACGCAAGAATGTCGCTTGATTCGGAATAGAGGCCGTTGCGTGCTTAACAGGCTGTCCATCAGAAGGCCAACCTACCTCAGTAATGACAATTGGTTTATTAGGATATGCCGCTTTCACGTCATTGTAGCGATCAAAGACATAATCTACCGCATCTTCCGCCGCAATTCCTTCCCAATAAGGCAAAACGTGAATCGCAATAAAATCCACTTCATCCACTAATTTTGGGTGCTTAATCCACACGTCCCATGTTTCAGATGTACTGACAGGGCGATTAGGGTTGCTGTGGCGTACATCACGAATATAGCCAATTAGCGCTTCTTCGGTCACGTCACCACGCAATAGTACCTCGTTACCCACCATAAGACGGATTAACTTAGGGTTGTATTGTTTGCTAATTTCAATGAGCGTATCAACTTGACGGCGATTTTCATCTAAATCCACCCCAATCCACGCACCAACGGTTGAATTTAAATTATGTTTCGCCGCGAGTTCAGGAATTTTATCCAACCCTTTTTCTTTGGATACGTTATAAGTTCGCACCGCAAACACTTTATCTCTTAACAGTTCAAAATCATTTTCAATTTCTTGTGCACTGGGAAAAGTGTTACTCGTCTGCGTATCTTGCTTTCGCAGAGGGTCGTAGGTGACACCCATGGTGGTTTTTGTCCATGACTGTACTTGCAGCGGATTGTTAACGTAACTCCAAATACTAAAGTTGACCGCGAGGAGTAGCGTTAAGGTTAATAAAATTACAAATTTTCTTATCATTTGGGAAAGAGTTAATGTGAAAATAAAGAAATGGCGAGTTGTTTTTTATTTAAGCAAACTTCGATTTTTATAAAGCAACATTTAATAAAGAAATTCCCACCCAACTAAAGCAGAGTAAGGTACATTTGCACTGTAAAATCCTAAACAAAACAGCAAAATCAATTCAAAGTCAATGTTTGCACAGTCATGGTTTTATATTCTTTTAGCTTATGCTTAACTTTAATCATACAATTATATTATTCTTATCACACAAAACAATGTCATCGTAACAAACTGAACTCAAAGACCCCGCTATTCAAGCGAACTAGGTTTAATTCGAGCATACCAGCCATAGTATAAAGCATACGCAACTAAGAAAACTAAATAGCCCGACCATAAAATATCCGAGACAAAATGCCCACCTGCCGTCATGCGGGTAAATCCCATCGTCCAAGCCAAACCTAAGGTTAACGCTAAATAAATTAACTTATGATTTTTCGCTAAAAAATACACTGCAAAGAATGCATATCCGACTGAACAATGTCCACAAACAAAGGATTTATCAAGGGTATGCCCAATTTTAACCGGCGGAATATATTGAAATTCGCCACCAAATTCTTGTATATGCACTGGTCGTGGTCTACCCCAATGATCTTTAACAATCAAATTCACCACCAGTCCAGGCCCTAAAGCAATCACCAGTAAAACATACAAAGCTTGGCGACGATAAGGACGACTATGATCATGAATATGACTTAACAAAAATATCGATAGCGCTGATACAACTATAGCCACTATAAATGGTAAAGCGTAGTCAAACAAAAGCTTTAAAAACCAATGATGCTGTAATGGCCAGACATCACCAAGTTTTTCAGGATGATAAAAAATAGCCGCTAAACGATAATCCCAATCAGTCAACCAAAACACCAAAGTGGTAAGAATGGCTAAAAGTAGCACAATAATTAATTCATAAAAACGACGATAAGGGGTCATATCAATGTTCAAGTTTTCCAGATAGAGCCGATTTAGGCCATTTTTATCAATTTTCAGCTAAATAGACAAAATAATAGGAATTAGCTTGATTAGGATTGATCACTTTCGTTACAAAACAAAAGCTTTCGAATGCTGACTTTAACTCAGCAGGAACTTGTTCTGGACTTTCACTAATGACAATTGCATTTTTACCCATAAATTTTAATGGAACATCCCAACCTTCATATTGAGAAACCATTTGTCCACTCGTTTCAAAACGAAACACGGATGGATGATCTGGCAAATAAAAACCTAATTGACTTGCCAAATATCGATGCCCTAAAGCCACGACAAATGAATTTACATGAAAATCCATCATCGAATTTTCATGCTTTCATTTTGTGATATTTGAAACCATATTGAAAACCACCTTATTCGCAGAAAAGATTTAAACAAATTGGTTTTCGTGATTTTATGTTTATCTGATTGCAATACTCTACTGGCTTTTTTTTAAGCTTATTTGATTGATAGCGACAATATAGGTGAAGTCATAAATTCAAAAAAATCGCACTACGCCAAAATAGCGCGATTTTTAAGATTTAACGAATTACCCTTTTTTTACATACAAATCAGTAATGGTGCCTTCAATCATTTCAGCTGCGAAGGCAACCGTTTCTGATAACGTAGGATGCGCATGAATACTTAAGCTAATATCTTTCATATCAGCGCCCATTTCAAGCGCCAATACGGCTTCGGCAAGTAATTCACCTGCATTTGAACCGACAATTCCTGCACCTAAAATACGTCCAGTTTCTTTATCCGCTAAAATTTTGGTCAATCCTTCTTTACGCCCTGTACTTAGTGAACGTCCACTTGCTGCCCAAGGGAATGCACCTTTCTCGTATTCAATGCCTTGCGCTTTCGCTTGCGTTTCAGTTAATCCCATCCATGCAATTTCAGGATCGGTATAAGCAACTGACGGAATCGTTAAGGCATCAAAATAAGACTTATGGCCCGCAATAACTTCGGCGGCTATTTTACCTTCATGCACGGCTTTATGTGCAAGCATTGGCTGCCCGACAATATCACCAATCGCGAAAATATGAGCAACGTTCGTTCGCTGTTGTTTATCTACGGCAATGAACCCGAAATCATCGACGACAACCCCCGCATTTTCAGCACCGATTTTTTTACCATTGGGACGACGCCCAACAGCTACCAAAACTGCATCAAATAAATCGGATTCTGGCGCACCTTTACCTTCAAAAGCGACTTTCAAACCATCTGATTGCGCTTCAATAGTCGTTACTTTCGTTTCTAGCCAAATATTTTTATATTGTTTTTTGATTTTACGATGCAGTGGCGTTACCAAATCTTTATCACAACCAGGAATGATTTGATCCATCAATTCTACAACGTGAATTTCACTACCTAGTGCATGAAAAACCGTTGCCATTTCAAGCCCGATAATACCACCACCAACAATTAATAATTTTTTAGGTATAAACGGCAAAGCCAGCGCATCACTCGAATCCCACAAACGGGGATCCTCATTAGGAAAAACTGGAATTTGCGTAGGTTGTGAACCAGCAGCGATAATGGCATTTTCAAACGTCACTGTCGTATCACCAACCACCAAGGTACTCGCACTTGTGAACTGCCCAACGCCTTGAACAATCGTCACACTGCGTTGTTTAGCTAGCGCACCCAAACCGTCATTAAGTCCTTTAGTCACACTTGATTTCCATGCACGGATTTTATCTAAATCTAGCTCAGGCTGAGTAAATGTGACGCCATAATTTTTCGATTCTTCTGCTTCATGAATTGTATGTGCAAGATGAAGCATGGCTTTGGAAGGAATACATCCGACGTTCAAACAAACGCCACCGAGCACTGGATAACGCTCAACTAAAACAACCGTTTTACCCAAATCGGCCGCGCGAAATGCCGCACTATAACCACCCGGACCGCCACCTAAAACAACGACTTGCGCCTGTAAATTTTCACTCATGTTTGATTTCCCCGACCCTTTAAACCAGCAAACGGCGAATATCGCCCAAATAATATTTTACGGCTTCCATGAATTGAGCGCCTTCAGCACCGTCAATTACACGATGATCGTAAGTTAAATCCAGCGGTAACATTAAGCGAGGTTCAAAAGTTTCACCATTCCAAACAGGCTGTATTTTCGATTTAGTCACCCCTAAAATGGCCACCTCAGGTGCGTTGACGATAGGCGTAAAAGCGGTACCACCAATGCCACCTAAACTCGAAATGCTAATACATCCGCCTTGCATATCAGAAGGCAGTAATTTTCCAGAACGGGCTTTTTCGCTTTTTTCAGCAAGCTCAATGGCGAGTTGTTTTACCGTTTTACTTGTCACATCACGTAGCACGGGCACGACCAAACCGTTTGGCGTATTCACAGCAATACCAATATTCAAATATTTTTTAAAAATTAAACTTTCGCCATCACTTGAAAGCGATGAATTAAATCGTGGAAATTGCCCCATGGCTGCCGCTAAGGCTTTCACGATAAACAATAACCCAGTGTATTTCACACCCTCTTTATTTTTTTCATTGTTTAACGCAACTCGGAAGGCCTCCATGTCGGTAATATCCACTTCATCGTGATACGTGACCATCGGCAAATTGAGCCACACGCTCGTCATGTGTTGCCCGGTCAATCGATTGATTTTACTCAAAGGCTGAATATCAATAGCGCCAAATACAGAAAAATCAGGTACGGGGATTGACGGAATACCTGCTCCACTCCCTATTTTAACGCCTTCGACAAGAATTTTTTTAACATAATTCTTTACATCATCTTTTAAGATGCGGCCTTTACGCCCACTACCTTGCGTCACTTTTGATAAATCAACACCTAACTCTCTTGCAAATAAACGTACCGAAGGTGACGCATGTGCTGAGTATGATTGCACCTGACTCTCAACAGATACATCTACTGATTTAGCAATTGGCACGTTGATTTCAATTGGCGTAGAGGCAACAGACACCGCTTCAACGGGTTTAACTTCTGCAATAGCAATTGTTTCAAAAACCGGCGTTGCAGGTACTGCAGTGACATCATCTACTAGAACGGTTGCAATTAACGTCCCTTCGTTGACTTTATCGCCAACTTTGATGTGAACTTGCTGAACAGTCCCTGTGGCTGTCGCAGGCAAATCCATACTCGCTTTATCGGTTTCAAGTGTTGCAATCGTTTGATCTAAAACAATCACATCACCTGCTTGAATGCTTACTTCAACGACATCAATGTCATGCACATTGCCCACATCGGGGACTTTAATTTCACAAATGTTGCTCATAATGGCGTGTCCCTTTAATTTATCTTAACCAAGGTGCGACGACGTCAGCGTCAATACCGTATTTAGCAATCGCCACATCCACTTTTGCTAAATCAAACTGTCCGTTATCCGCTAAACTTTTGAGTGCTGCCACGGCAATATAATAACGATCCACTTCAAAGAAACGACGTAGATTTTCACGTGTATCTGAGCGACCAAATCCATCTGTACCGAGCACAACATAAGGTGCCTTAATATCTGCGCGGATTTGCTCAGCAAACGCACGAATATAATCCGTAGCGGCAATAACAGGTGTTTTTGCATCAGGCAAACAATGCGCAACATGCGATTGTTTTGGGGTTTCAGTTGGATGCAGTCGATTCCAACGTTCACAACTTTGCGCATCACGCGCAAGTTCTGTAAAGCTGGTGCAACTCCATAAATCCGATTCCACACCCCAATCACTACGAAGTAATTCCGCCGCAAATTCAGCTTCACGGAAAATTGACCCTGAGCCAAGTAAATGCACTCGCAATTTTGCGTTGTGATCACCTTGTTTAAAGTGATACATCCCTTTCAAAATATCTTGCTCAATGCCTTTTGGCATTGCAGGATGCGTGTAATTTTCATTCATCACAGTGATGTAGTAGAAAATATCTTCTTGATCCACATACATGCGACGTAAACCATCTTGAATAATCACTGCGACTTCATACGCATAAGTTGGATCATAAGAAACACAATTTGGTACGGTAGCTGCCATTAGATGACTATGACCATCCTCGTGTTGGAGGCCCTCACCATTCAACGTGGTACGACCGGCGGTCGCGCCAAGCAAGAAACCCCGTGTACGTTGATCACCCGCTGCCCAAATCAAATCGCCAACGCGTTGAAACCCAAACATCGAATAGAAAATATAGAACGGAATCATCGGTACGTTATGCGTTGAATAGGCTGTACCTGCTGCAATCCAGTCACACAAACCACCCGCTTCGTTAATCCCTTCTTGTAATACTTGACCATGCTTATCTTCTTTGTAGAACATCAGCTGATCCGCATCTTGTGGCGTGTAAAGCTGTCCAACTTGTGACCAAATGCCAAGTTGTCTAAACATCCCCTCCATACCAAACGTACGCGATTCATCAGGCACAATAGGAACAATACGTTTACCAATATTTTTATCTTTCACCAAAATATTGAGCAATCGAACGAACGCCATAGTTGTTGATGCTTCTTTGTCATTAGCTTCAAGTAACGTTTTGAAATCATTTAATACCGGCACATCGAGTGAAATCGATTTTGCACGACGTGCTGGTAAATACCCCCCCAAAGCCTCACGACGCTCTTGCATATAATTGAGTTCTTTCGAGCCTTCAGGGAACGTAATATAGGGAAGATTATGTAGCTCATCATCGGTAATAGGTAAATCATACGCATCACGGAAACGCGTTAATGAATTATCACTCATTTTCTTCTGTTGGTGCGTCGTATTTTGCGCTTGGCCTGAATCCCCCATGCCGTAACCTTTAATGGTTTTAGCCAAAATAACGGTAGGCTGACCTTTATGATTACTTGCTTTTTGGAATGCAGAGAAGATTTTTGAGGGATCGTGACCACCACGATTTAATTCCCAAATATCTTTATCTGACCAATCTGCCACCATCGCTTTGAGTTCAGGTGTATTGAAGAAATGTTCACGTACATATGCGCCATTTTTCGCTTTGAATGTTTGGAAATCCCCGTCAACGCAAGCCATCATTCGCGCTGCTAAAATACCGTCTTTATCGCGTGCAAGTAAGCTATCCCAACGATTACCCCACACTAATTTGATGACATTCCAGCCTGCGCCACGGAATTCACTTTCAAGCTCTTGAATGATTTTGCCATTGCCTCGAACCGGACCATCTAATCGCTGCAAATTACAATTGACGACAAAAATTAAATTATCTAAATGTTCACGACCCGCCATGCCAATCGCGCCCAGTGATTCGGGTTCATCTGTTTCACCATCACCCAAAAATGCCCACACTTTACGACCCGTGGTATCAGCCAACCCGCGATCTTGCAAGTAGCGCATAAAACGTGCTTGATAAATAGCGCAAATCGGGCCAAGCCCCATCGATACGGTCGGAAATTGCCAAAAATCAGGCATCAGCCATGGATGTGGATATGACGACAAACCATTCCCCCCAACCTCTTGGCGGAAATTATCCATTTGATTAAGGGTTAGTCGACCTAGCAGAAATGCTCGAGCATATTCACCTGGTGAAGAATGCCCTTGCGTATAAATTAAATCACCACCGTGTTTTTCAGATGCGGCATGCCAGAAATGATTGTAACCCACATCATACAAAGTTGCGGCCGACGCGAAACTCGCAATATGCCCACCAACGTTGGTATCTTTATTGGCACGAAGTACCATCATCATCGCATTCCAGCGCACATAAGAGCGAATACGATGCTCAATGGTGGCGTCACCTGGGAATTGCGCTTGTTGCGATACGGGAATAGTATTTAAATATGCGGTATTCGCACTAAAAGGAATATCAAATCCTGAATGTCGTGTTACTGCCACTAAACTTTCAATAATAAAATGTGCTCGCTCACTCCCCTCACGTTCTAAAACTGATTTTAAGGCTTCAATCCATTCTTGCGTTTCCACGGGGTCAATATCATTTTGACGCGTGATTTCCGAAAAAAAAGTACTATTCATTCAATAATCCTAATAGTGATAAAAAAAAATTGTAGCGTTTAACATTAACGCTCAATTTGAATAAGTTATACGGGTGGCGGCGCTAAAACAACTCGCGTGCCATTATTTTCAGCTGTACTTACAACCCCTGCCACTTCCATTGCTTCAATAATGGTTGCAGCACGGTTATAGCCCACTTTAAAACGTCTTTGAACGCTTGAAATCGATGCTTTACGCGACTCCGTTACAAAACGAACCGCTTCATCGTAGAGTGGATCAGATTCTGAATTACCACCATAGCTACTGCTGCCTCCACCAAAACCATCTCCACCTTCAGACACTTCCTTAGTAATCTCAGTGAGGTAATTTGTCGGGCCAGTTTGTTTTAAAAATTCTACAACGCGATGCACCTCGTGATCGTCTACAAACGCGCCATGCGCCCTAATGGGAATACTTGTTCCCGAAGGCAAAAACAGCATATCTCCATTTCCAAGCAACGTTTCAGCGCCACCTTGATCTAGAATGGTTCGCGAATCTATACGTGATGAAACCTGAAACGAAATACGTGTGGGTACATTCGCTTTTATTAATCCAGTAAGGACGTCAACAGAAGGCCGTTGCGTCGCTAAAATCAAATGAATACCTGCCGCACGTGCTTTTTGTGCAAGACGTGCGATTAACTCCTCTACTTTCTTACCGACTATCATCATCATATCAGCAAGTTCGTCAATCACAATGACAATACTTGGCAAAGTAGATAGCGTGGGAAAATCTTCACCATCTTCAAGGGGATTTATCAACTGAAACATCGGATCCCGAATGGTTTCGCCACGACTCGCAGCGTCCTCTATCACTTGATTAAAGCCTGCCAAATTTCGCACACCCATTTTTGACATTAGTTTATAGCGACGCTCCATCTCACCAACCGCCCAGCGTAGCGCATTACTAGCCTCTTTCATGTCAGTAACTACTGGAGTGAGTAAATGGGGTATTCCCTCGTAAACCGACAATTCTAACATTTTTGGGTCGATCATAATCAAGCGAACTTGTTCTGGACTCGCTTTGTAGAGCAAACTTAAAATCATGGTGTTAATGGCAACGGATTTACCTGAACCCGTTGTACCTGCTACAAGTGCATGGGGCATTTTACCCAAATCAGCCACCATGGGAACCCCAGCAATATCTTTACCTAAAGCTAACGTAAGATAGGATTTTGCATATTCAAAAGGGGTGGACTTCAATAATTCCCGCAACGTCACCATTTCACGTTCTTGATTTGGAATTTCAAGACCAACGACTGATTTACCGGGAATAATTTCCACAATACGAACACTCGTTACCGACAATGCTCGCGCTAAATCTTTAGATAAACCGCTAATGCGACTCACTTTAACGCCTGCAGCAGGCTGCACTTCAAAACGGGTAATAACAGGACCTGGGTGAAATCCAACCACTGTCACAGTCACATTAAAATCATTTAAAATATCTTCAACCAGACGCGACATTTCCTCTAAATCTGTTTCGGAATACCCAATCACATGAGTATCACGCTCATCGAGCAAATCTAAGGTCGGCAATTTATTTCGTTTTGGATAATGTGGTGCTTTTACTTTTTTAGCTGCAGTGACTTTTAATGATTTTTTTTCTGCTACTTTATCAATCACTTCTGCTTTAACTATTTTTACTTTCTCAATAAAACTACTAAATTTTTTATTGATTGATTCGTCTAAATGTTCGTCAATCCCTTTATCACTCAATTCATCATGCTTTGATTTTCTAGTGGCTTTAGTTTTAGCAACAGTTCCTTCAAATACATCATCTTCAAGCTCATCAAAAAAATCATCAAAATTTGACGAATGGTCATTTTCTGTTTGAACGTATTTTGGAATAGCAACTGGAGTGATTTTGGAGAAACCACGTTTTCGAGGTGTTTTTGTTTGTTTCTTTTCATCGACATCTACTTCGTCAATGTGGTTATCTTGCGCTTCTAATGAACTGCGGTGTTGTTGAAGCGTTGTTGACACATTTTGATAAAACGCACGACTAAAATTAAAGCTGTGTTTACCCACAAAATCGAGCACACTGACAACTGAAATTTCGGTAAATAAACGTAAACTTGCAAAGAGAATTACCAGCAAAAGCAAAGTAGCGCCAGTATTACCAAAAGCGACAGCTAAAAACGCACCAAATTCCTGCCCTAAAATTCCACCTGCACTATGAGGCAGTTCGATATTGAGATGCACGAAATAAAAACTAAACAACGCATCCGCAGATGTAATACTGACAACCGCGCCAAACCATTGAATTGCCATCATCCAACGAGACTGCTCACTTCGTTGCTGACTATAAGTTATATAGCCTTGCCATATCAGGACAAACGGAAAAACGTAAGCGCAAAGACCAAAAAAACTAAGCATAAAATCCGCGAGCCAAGCACCAAAAACACCACCCGAATTGGCAATCGTTTGCACGGCTCCACTATGCGTCCAGCCCGCATCATCATTTCTAAAAGTAATAAGTGAAATAAGAAAAAACAATGCTCCAGCAATGACACTCAACAGTGCAATTTCGCGCAAACCTCGAAACGTCTTATCTTCCATCACTGCAGACATAATTAAAATACTCGCTTATTAAAAATAGTAAATAAAACATGATTATAGATTAATAACAGCATTATTTACATTAAATTTATTTTACTAAAAACCGCTTACACGCCGCACTAAACTTATTTTCACAACAACTCTAGTCGCGTATTGTGACAAAATTCTTACCGTTTATTCAATTAATTAACAATTTCAACTTAAGATGTTGCGCAATTATGTCATCAACAACAGATGAATCAGCCAGCGTTGAAATATCCCCTAACGAATCCATTTCATCTGCAGCCACTTTACGCAAAATACGTCGCATAATTTTACCTGAGCGTGTTTTAGGTAAATTGGGCGCCCACTGAATAATATCAATGGTAGCAATGACGCCAATTTCAGCCCGTACCAAGGCAATCAGTTCTTTCTCAAGTATTGAAGAAGGTTTAACGCCACGTTTCAATGATACATAAGCGTAAATGCCTTGACCTTTTATTACATGAGGAAAACCAACAACTGCGGATTCTGCGACGTTTTCATGTAAATCCAGTGCACTTTCAATTTCAGCCGTACCCATGCGATGCCCTGAAACGTTCAATACATCATCTACCCGTCCAGTTATCCAATAATCACCCTCTTCATCACGTCGCGCACCGTCACCCGTAAAATAATAATTTGGATAAAGTTTGTAATAAGTTTCGATAAATCGCGAGTGATCACCGTAAATTGTTCTCGCAAACCCCGGAACAGGAAAACGAATGGCTAAAAGACCTTCTGCCTTCCCCTGCAATTCATTACCCTCATTATCTAAAATGACTGGTTGAACACCAAAAAAAGGACGGGTTGCAGAACCTGGTTTAAGTTTTGTGGCACCAATAAGCGGTGTAATTAAAATACCACCTGTTTCAGTTTGCCACCACGTATCAACAATAGGGCAATGCTCTTCACCAACGACATGGTAATACCATTCCCATGCTTCTGAATTAATTGGCTCACCGACACTGCCTAATACCCGTAAACTTTTTCGCGATGTTTGCTTAACTAAATCATCACCCTGCGCCATCAGCGCTCGAATTGCGGTTGGCGCAGTATAGAAAATAGTCACTTGATGTTTATCAATTATACGCCAAAAACGATCTGCATTAGGGTATGTTGGCACTCCTTCAAACATAAGTGTTGTTGCACCATTGCATAGTGGGCCATAAATCACATAAGAGTGTCCCGTAATCCATCCCACATCTGCGCTGCACCAATAAATATCACCCTCATGGTAATCAAAAATATATTTGTGCGTGATTGCTGCGTAAAGTAAGTAACCACCGGTGGTATGCAAAACCCCTTTTGGCTTCCCCGTTGATCCTGATGTGTATAGGATAAACAAAGGATCTTCTGCATCCATCCACTGCGGCTCACAATACGTTGATACCTGCATCATTTCTTCATGAAACCACACATCACGATGCAGATTCCAATCAACTACGTTAGCTGTATTTTGAACAACAAAAACCGTCTCAACATTTCGGCAATGCACAAGCGCTTTATCTACCGTTTCCTTCATTGGAACCACTTTACCGCCTCGGACACCCTCATCTGCACAAATGACGAAATGACAGTCGCAATCAAGGATACGCTCTTTTAGCGATTCAGCAGAAAATCCACCAAAGACAATAGAATGAATGGCTCCAATACGCGTACAAGCTAGCATGACAATAGCCACCTCAACAATCATCGGCATGTAAATACACACCCGATCACCTTTTTGAACGCCATATTTTCTGAGTACATTTGCAAATTGACACACTTGCTCATGTAATTGTTGATAGGTTAATTGCTTATCCTGATCAGGATTATCTCCTTCCCAAATAATAGCCGTCTGATTAGCTCTTTTTTCTAAATGACGATCAAGACAATTATAACTGACATTGAGTTTGCCACCTTCAAACCATCTGATATGCGCTTTCACAAAATCATGCGCTAAAACCGTATGCCAAGGATGATGCCAATCTAAGAATGTGTTTGCTTGTTCCGCCCAAAATTGTGCTGGCTTCTCAATCGACTGAGCATAAAGCTGAGCATAGGTCTCCGCATTAATATGCGCGTAATTAGCTACATGCGATGGAACATCATACGTTTTTGAGTCTGACATAAAGAGCCTATCGATTAAAAAGTGCGCGGAAAAACCGATCGAAAAAATTGTGCGCTAGCAAAGCAAGCAAAATTAAAGCCGTACCCACAACGATCGATATCGTCATCGGCTCATTATTCATGCGATGCCCAATCCACAGTGCAAGAACAGGGCTTAGCAATGTCACCAGTGACACTTGCGTTGCTGAGCGTTGCGACAATAAATAATAGTAAAGCATAAAACCCAAAGGCGTTGCGATGACGCCCAAATATAGCACAGCAATAAAACTTACCAGTGTGAACTGCAACGGAATATGTCCGTCAACCATTCCCCATGTAACAAAATAGAAAGGCAATGCAAACAAAAGCCCTCCCGTCACTTGCATCAACGCAGGTAAATGCGTGTGAAGTCGCTTAATTGCAATGGCACTTAATGCTTGAAGTGAAATTGAAATTAATACGCCAATAAGCCCCAATAAGGCTTGTGGACTCAATTTTTCAGCGGAGCCAAACATAATACCCAGGCCAATAACACCCAAAAAATAAGAAAGTAATTTACCGATTGTTAAACTTCGCTCATTTAACCAAATTGCGGCAAATAACGCAGTCACCAAAGGGGTTAAGCCACTAATTACCGAAATCCAACCGGAGGGAATAAACTGCGCTGCCCAATACACCACCGACATCGCACCATAAATTTGTATAGCAACCGCCGCATAGGTAAGAACCGCTAAACGTGAAAAGAGTAAACGTTTCTTGAGTACAAAACCAATAAGAATCATGCAGACAAACCCAATAGTCATGCGTGACGTTACACTCCAGATAACGCCTAATCCTTCAACACTTAACTTTATTGCTAGAGGCGTAGTTGCCCACAGTAAAATCATACCGAGATAGGCGAGCAAGACCTTCATACGGTTAAAATTCTAACTGCAGGCAGTTAAGCAAAACTAACCCGCGCGACCAATACGCGTTGCTTCAGGAACTTCAATTAAGCTACCGGTCGTCACGTCATAAATATAACCATAAACAGGAATATTTGAAGGCACAAGTGGATGGTGACGAATACGTTCAACGTCTTCCACAACACTTTGTGCTAAATCACTAATCGTGAGCCATGAAATGTGTTTCGCTTCATGTGAACCACCACCTTCGCAGCAATCATGCCATCCATTCTCATCTACTGATGCTGTTTTTAAACTACTTGCCAGCAAATCACGCATAATGTCGTCAGTAAACGTTTCCATACCGCAATTTGTGTGGTGAATAACAAACCACTCTTTTGTGCCGAGTAGTTTATAGGAGATAACAAGTGAGCGAATCGCATCATCACTTGCACGACCACCTGCATTACGAATAACATGCGCATCACCTTCACTCAATCCCGCATATTTAGCAGGATCTAAACGTGCATCCATACACGTTAATATGGCAAATTGACGCGCTGGCGGCATAGCTAAATCGCCTTTAGTAAAATTAGCTATATATTCGCGGTTGGCAAGCATCACTTCATTAACTATTTTTGACATAAAAACCCCATTATTATTATTTATTATTGTAAAAGTAAATGCCTCTATGGTGTTCTACTCCTTACTCATAAAAGCCTCAATAGTGTAACAGGTGTCTGAAATCTTTTTAAACTCAATTACGCAAATTATCCATATACACAAACCCCTTTTAAAGATACGCTAATAACATATCTTCGTTAAATTCCATACACTATGTGATAGCATTTGCTATTTTATCGATATAAAAAACTTCTTAAATTTAAATGACAACAATGACAACAAAAATAACATTCCATATTCAAAATGGCGGTCAATTAAACGGTCAAGCGAGAGTTGCTGGCGATAAATCCATGTCACATCGCTCCATTATGCTAGGCTCTCTCGCGCAAGGCGTCACTCATGTAACAGGTTTCTTAGAAGCCGAGGATGCGCTTGCAACGCTACAAGCATTCCGAGACATGGGGGTCGTCATTGAACAACTTGGCGACGGTTGCGTTACTATTCATGGTGTTGGAAAAAATGGTTTAAAAGCACCCACAAAGCCGCTTTATTTAGGTAATTCTGGCACATCAATGCGCCTTTTAAGTGGACTACTTGCTGGGCAAGATTTTGATTGCGTTTTAACGGGCGATGAATCGCTTTCAAAACGCCCTATGAAACGTGTGACAGAGCCTCTGGCAAAAATGGGCGCCGTGATTAAAACATCAGAAACGGGCACATCACCGCTATATATTACAGGACAAGCTGGCAAATTACATGGCATTGATTACACCATGCCCATGGCCAGCGCTCAGGTAAAATCGTGTTTACTATTGGCTGGCATGTACGCACAAGGCGAAACAACCGTTACAGAACCGGCGCCCACACGCGACCATACAGAACGCATGTTAAATGGATTTGGCTACCCTGTATCACAACACGAAAATCAAGCAAGTATCAATGCAGAGGGTCAATTAACGGCTTGCGATATTGATGTACCAAGTGATATTTCTTCTGCCGCGTTCTTTTTAGTAGGCGCCTCAATTGCACCAAACTCGAATGTATTATTAAAGCATGTTGGCATTAATCCAACGCGTATAGGCGTTATCGATATTTTACGTTTAATGGGTGCTAATATTGAAAGTTTAAATGAGCGTGAAGTTGGCGGTGAACCTGTCGCTGATTTGCGCGTCACTTCAAGTCAACTAAAGGGCATTGAGATACCAGAACATCTCGTGCCATTAGCGATCGACGAATTCCCCGTTTTATTTATTGCAGCGGCATGTGCGACAGGCGAGACGCGTTTAACAGGCGCTGAAGAATTACGCGTAAAAGAATCCGATCGTATTCAAGTTATGGCAGATGGTCTGCAAACTTTGGGTATAAATGCAAAGGCAACGCCTGATGGCATGATCATTCAAGGGGGCTCAATGGGTGGTGGCGTGATTGAATCACATGGCGACCACCGTATTGCGATGGCTTTTGCTATTGCTGGCTTACGCGCAAACAGTGCTATTACTATTTTAGATTGCGCCAACGTCAATACTTCTTTTCCTCAATTTAAAGCCATTGCATCCAACTTAGGCTTAACACTAACCAGTCAAGAGGAAGCATGATGAGCGTTCCAATTCTAACCATTGATGGACCAAGCGGTGCTGGAAAAGGCACAGTTAGTAGATTGATTGCGCAAAAGTTAGGCTGGCATTACTTGGATAGCGGCGCTATTTATCGCGCCCTTGCAATTGCTATTACAGAAAAAGGGTTAGCTATCGATGAAATTGATGCCATTGTCAATACAGCAGAAGATATGGATTTAGTATTTCAGTGCGATGCTAAACGCCATATCACACTTGATGGTCACGATATTACTGAACAACTTAGTTTTGAGAGCACAGGCAATACTGCATCAAAAATTGCCGCCATTCCAGAAATTCGCGCTGAATTATTGCAAAAACAACAACACTACAAACAATCCCCCGGACTCGTAGCAGACGGGCGAGACATGGGAACCGTTGTTTTCCCTGAAGCGCAATATAAAGTTTTTCTCACTGCAAGTGCGTTAACACGTGCAAAAAGACGCTATAAACAGTTGAAAGAAAAAGGAATTGATGCTAACCTTTCTGAGATAACTGCCGATATACAAGAACGTGATCAGCGTGATAGTGAGCGCGAATTCTCGCCCCTCATTCCTGCGAAAGACGCGGTATATATTGATTCTTCCGACATGAGCATTGATCAAGTCGTTGAAGAAATGTTAAGTTTAGTCCGATAAGGGACATTCCATTTCATGGCTGCATCGTTTGCAGCTTTTTATTCACTTTTAAATAACAGATAAGATTAGTTTGAAATTAACTAATCTGGGAAACAACAATGAGCGAAAGCTTTGCTGCATTACTTGAAGAGAGTTTAACCCATACCAAAATGAGTCCGGGTGCTATGTTAATTGGTACAGTTATCGATATCGAAAACGATATGGTAATTGTTAGCACGCATTCTAAATCAGAAGGCGTGATTCCAAAATGGCAATTTTTGAACGCGAATGGCGAACTTGAAATTTCAGTGGGTGATGAAATTGAAGTGGCTTTAGATTTATTTGAAGATGGATTAGGTTCAACCATCTTATCGCGCGATAAAGCAAAGAAAAATAAAGCTTGGTTTGAATTGGAAACGGCATTTGAAAAAGATGCAACCATCATTGGTCGTATCAACGGTAAAGTTCGCGGTGGTTTCACTGTTGATGTTGGCGCACTTCGTGCGTTCTTACCGGGTTCACTTGTTGACGTTCGTCCAATTCGTGACACAACTTTCCTTGAAGGCCGTGACTTAGAATTTAAAGTCATCAAAATTGATCAAAAACGCAATAATGTTGTACTTTCACGTCGTGCAGTCGTTGAAAAAGAATACAGCGCAGAACGTGAAGAATTGCTCAAAACACTTGAAGAAGGTGCAAGCGTTATCGGTGTGGTTAAAAACTTAACAGATTACGGCGCGTTCATCGATTTAGGTGGCATTGACGGTTTACTCCACATCACCGATATGGCATGGAGACGCGTACGTCATCCATCAGAATGTGTGGAAATTGGTCAAGAAATCAAAGTTAAAGTCTTGAAATACGACAAAGATAAAAACCGTGTTTCTTTAGGCATGAAACAAATGGGTGAAGATCCATGGCAAAACATTGCACGTCGCTACCCAGCGGGCACACGTGTATTTGGTAAAGTGAATAACTTAACCGATTACGGTTGCTTTGTTGAAATCGAAGAAGGCGTTGAAGGTCTTGTTCACGTTTCAGAAATGGACTGGACAAACAAAAACGTTAACCCTTCACGTTTAGTTCAATTGGGCGATGATGTTGAAATCATGGTACTTGAAATCGACGAAGAACGTCGTCGTATTTCACTTGGCATGAAACAATGCAAACCCAATCCATGGGATGAATTTGCAGCAACACACAATAAAGGCGACAAAATCACTGGAAAAATCAAATCAATTACTGATTTTGGTATTTTCATTGGTCTTGAAGGCGGTATTGATGGCCTTGTTCACATGTCTGATATTTCTTGGGCTGACGAAGGCGAAAATTCAGTTCGTGAATTCAAAAAAGGCGACGAACTTGAAACTGTTATTTTAGCGGTTGATTCTGAACGTGAACGTATTTCACTTGGCATCAAACAGCTAGAACAAGATCCATTCCAAAACTTCTTAGCGACACATGAAAAAGGCAGTGTTGTAAAAGGCACGATCAAAGAAGTTGATGCGAAAGGGGCAACAGTCACCTTAGAAGACGGCATTGAAGGCTACTTAAGAGCATCTGAAATTCAACGTGACCGTGTAGAAGATGCACGTACACTTTTGAAAGAAGGCGACAGTGTTGAAGCAAAATTCATTGGCATCGATAAAAAAGCGAAAACCATTAGCTTATCGATGAAACCCAAAGAAGAACATGTAGAAAAAGAACACACTATTTCTGCAAAAGAGTACGCTTCACAACAAAGCCAAAATGTTGCATCACCTACTTTAGGTGATATTTTCAAGCAACAAATGGAAAAATAAAATCTTAAGATTTGAAGGGAGGTAGCGCTTTGTCGCACCTCCCTTTTTTTATTTTGAAGGAAACACAAGTGACAAAATCTGAACTCATTGACATACTGGCAAAACAGCAATCCCATCTCGCGCTAAAAGACGTTGAATTAACCGTCAAATGTATTATAGAGCAAATGAATCAAGCCCTAGCGGCAGGTGAGCGTATTGAAATTAGAGGTTTCGGCAGCTTTTCATTGCGTCTTCGTCCACCACGCATGGGACGTAATCCAAAAACAGGCGAATCAGTTGCCTTATCAAAAAAACATGTTCCGCATTTTAAACCCGGAAAAGAATTACGTGATCGCGTAAATGCGTCTTCAGAAAATTATAAGATTATTGACTAAAATTGGGCCTATACGTTATCTAAACGCCTAATTTTACAATGATTAGCGCTGCTTTATTTAGCCGCGCTTTTTTTGGCTGGTGACGATGTATTTTTTAAGCTTTTGCGTCAAGAATAATGCCTAATGGACTCTTACCTTGCAGATTTTGAGCAAGTGCATTTAAAAAACTCCCTAGAGTCGTTTTATTCTTTGCTCCCGCACCTTGCGCGTCCAAAATTTGCTGAAAACTATGATTTAATACTGCCATTTCTCCTAAATGACCTGTCCCTTCACGCTCTGCCGTTTCAAATTGATTGACTAATGCTTGTAAATTAGAAACGATATGATCAACCGCTGCACTTTCCTCTGAGGAATACGATGCAATGGCAAAATCGCTTGTTAACGTCGCTGATTGCGATTTTGTTTGTTGTTTAGCGGCCGCTGGTAATTGTTTTGTTTCTTTATCTCCCAAGATTGAAAATAAATCTTGAATGAAATTACTGACCGACTTTTGAGAATCTTGGCCTTTTGCATTGGCTTTACTTGTGCCACTAATGACAGGTGCTAAAACCGCTGTTGGGTTAGCAACACCTATTTGTGCTAAAGCTTGACTGATGTATGATGTAAATGCGGACTGATTTGCCGCACGGTTTGCTAAATTACCATTATCCATGGTTGCCACTTTTGTAGTGGCTTGCGTATTATATATAGCAGTATTCGCAGCGGATGAAATATTAAAATCTGGCATGACGAACCTCGCCTTTATTAGGCAATGAAATCAAATAAAATAAATTGTATGTTGCACGCGATAATTGCGCCCTTAACCTATTGTCGGAATTTTCGACAATTACTTTAAAAATAAAATGCCCTAAATGCTATTTACTTATTTTACTTTTATCAAAAACTCAGGATTCATATGTTAGAAAATTATCGCAAACATGTTGCAGAACGCGCCGATCAAGGCGTGGTACCCAAACCCCTAGATGCTAAGCAAGTTGCAGATTTATGTGAACTATTTAAAAACCCACCTGCAGGCGAGGAGTCAACGCTTTTAGATTTACTTGAAAACCGTATACCCGCAGGTGTTGATGAAGCGGCGTATGTAAAAGCAGGATTTTTATTCTCTATCGCGAAAAAAGAAACAAGCTCACCCATATTAACGCCTGAGCATGCATCGCAATTACTTGGAACCATGCTCGGCGGTTACAATATTGCACCATTAATCGAATTGCTTGATAGTGATAACATCGACATATGCGCTATTGCTGCACACGGTTTATCACACACGCTTCTTATTTTTGATGCATTCCACGACATTCAAGCTAAAGCGAACTCGGGCAATAAATTTGCTGCGCAAGTGATGCAGTCATGGGCGCAGGCAGAGTGGTTTACAGCAAAAACTGCCGTGCCTAAAAAACTGACCGTCACCGTATTTAAAGTGACCGGTGAAACAAATACTGATGATTTATCACCCGCCCCAGATGCGTGGTCACGACCCGACATTCCACTGCACGCAAAAGCCATGCTCAAAATGCCCCGTGAAGGCATCAACAATGCAGAACTGCAAATTGATGAACTCAAACTAAAAGGCTTTCCTGTTGCGTATGTGGGCGATGTTGTTGGTACGGGTTCTTCTCGTAAATCGGCAACTAACTCTGTTTTGTGGTTTATGGGCAATGATATCCCCTATATTCCAAACAAACGTGAAGGCGGCGTATGTATTGGCGGTAAAATTGCGCCTATTTTTTTCAATACGATGGAAGACTCTGGCGCGTTGCCCTTTGAATGTGACGTTAGTCAATTGCACATGGGGGATGTGATTGATATTTATCCCTATCAAGGGGAAGTACGTCATCATGAAAGCAATGAAGTCATTTGCCGCTTTGAATTAAAAACCGATGTACTGCTCGATGAAGTTCGTGCTGGAGGGCGTATTCCGTTAATTATTGGACGAGGTCTCACAGATAGAGCGCGAATTGCATTAAATTTAGCTCCATCAACCGTATTCAAACGCCCAGCAGATGAACAAGACAGCGGCAAAGGCTTCACACTTGCGCAAAAAATGGTGGGCAAAGCGTGTGGCGTCGTAGGTGTGCGCCCAAACACTTACTGTGAACCACAAATGACCACCGTCGGCTCTCAAGATACAACAGGCCCCATGACACGTGATGAATTGAAAGACTTAGCGTGTTTAGGCTTCTCGGCCGATCTTGTAATGCAATCATTCTGTCATACGGCGGCTTATCCAAAGCCTATTGATATTACCATGCAAAATACGCTACCTGACTTCATTATGAATCGCGGTGGCGTATCACTTCGTGCAGGTGATGGGATTATTCATTCATGGCTCAATCGTATGCTGTTACCCGACACCGTGGGTACAGGCGGGGATTCGCATACACGCTTTCCTATTGGCATCTCTTTTCCAGCCGGATCGGGATTGGTTGCCTTTGCCGCTGCAACAGGCGTGATGCCACTGGATATGCCTGAATCCGTCCTCGTGCGCTTTAGTGGTGAAATGCAACCCGGCATTACCTTGCGTGATTTAGTGAATGCTATTCCCTACGCAGCCATTCAGCGCGGCTTACTCACGGTGGATAAAAAAGGCAAAAAGAATGTCTTTTCTGGTCGGATTTTAGAAATTGAAGGGTTGCCCAATTTAAAAGTTGAGCAAGCCTTTGAATTATCTGATGCATCAGCCGAGCGCAGTGCGGCAGGCTGTACGGTAAAATTAAACCCAGCGCCTATTGAGGAATACTTAAATTCAAACATCACGCTTTTAAAATGGATGATTTCACAAGGGTATGGGGATGTTCGCACCATTGAGCGACGCATTGCTAAAATGCAAGATTGGCTAGCCAGTCCCGTTTTACTTGAAGCGGACGGCGATGCCGAATATTTTGAAATTATTGATATCAATTTAAACGACATTAAAGAACCGCTACTCGCTTGCCCAAATGATCCCGATGATATTAAAACGCTTTCTGACGTTGCGGGAACAGTCATCGATGAAGTGTTCCTTGGATCTTGTATGACCAATATTGGTCATTTCCGCGCAGCGGGCAATTTACTCAAGCAACAAAAAGGGGATTTACCTAGCAAACTTTGGATTGCACCGCCAACCAAAATGGATGTGACGCAACTCACGCAAGAGGGTTACTACGATACCTTTGAAAAAGCCGGTGTACGACTCGAAATGCCCGGCTGCTCACTTTGCATGGGCAATCAAGCTCGCGTTAAAGAAGGTGCTACGGTCGTATCAACGTCTACGAGAAACTTCCCAAATCGTTTAGGCGACAACACGAATGTGTTTTTATCATCAGCAGAGCTGGCAGCGGTTTGCTCTATTTTGGGCAAAATTCCAACATTTGAGGAATATATGCACTATACAATGATGCACACCCAAAATGCAGATGAAACGTATCGTTATTTAAATTTTGATCAAATTGACGAGTACCACGTTTAGGCTAAATTTAGGGTAAAAGTGTTTTTTTTGCTAAATTTATTTTAGCGGCTAAATACGTTGAACCACCGCGATCTGGATGCATTTTTTGCATCAGTTTTCGGTGGGCAGTCACAATATCAGATTGAGATGCCTGCGGTGTTAAACCTAAAACATCGTAGGCTTCTTCTCGCGACATTTTGTTTCCACTAGGTGTATGATGCGATCTTTCATGGAAACCCTCTTGCGTTGAATCAGTATGCCCTTGCTCAAAACGCGTGTTTTTCCATTGCATCCAAAGCTTTTGAATCGATTGCCAATGCGGCATAATATGCATCGCGGCAGGTAATAGACGAAATAAAAACGTCACGGTCATAATAATGAAGGCAAAAAACCAATTGAGTCGCCCCGTTGCCAGTAAATAGCTAAACAACATACCAAAAATGCTAATCAACAAAATTTTGCCATACTTTTTAAGTGTCGCTGATGGCGTTTGCATTAATGCTTGCGCGATAAAAAAGGCGACTAAAAATAAAATAATTTGTTGCACACCCCACCCTCTTTTTAAATTTTAATGAACCATTTTTCTTTTTACGGCTGTAAATGATGACAAGCAACTTTTCAACGATTCCTGTACTGGGTTTTGCTGCAGCCAGCGGCACAGGAAAAACCACCTTAATTACGCAAGTTTTACCTTTACTCAAGGCCTCTGGTTTGCGCGTGGGACTCGTTAAACACAGCCATCATAATTTTGATATTGATCACGTTGGAAAAGATAGCTTTCGTCTGCGTGAAGCTGGTGCAACCCCTGTTGTGCTGGTTTCAAAATACCGTCGCGCCATCATTGAAGAATTTTATCATCAAACCGAACCGGAACTAGCTAGTCAACTTGCATTATTTTCGCCAGAGCAAGTTGATTTAATTTTAGTGGAAGGTTTTCGCAGTGAAGCCTTTGCTAAAATTGAGCTACATCGTCCAAGTTTAGGACAGGCGCTTTTATATCCCAATGATAACCATATTATCGCGCTTGCCAGTGACAGTACTTTAGATACTCCACCTCACATACCATTATTAGATTTAAATCAGCCTGCTGAGATTGCGGCGTTTATTTTGCAGACTTTTTTGAAATCATGAGCATTGAATCTTGCGTTATCTATGAAAAACAACCGCTACTAAGTGTTAATGAGGCACAAGAGCGTATTTATGCAGCACTCACCCCACTCACCCAAAGTGAGCTTATTCCATTAAAACACGCGTTTGGGCGAACGTTAGCACAAACAGTTTATGCGCCAAATAATCTGCCATTTGCTCGAAATTCCGCGATGGATGGGTATGCGTTTTGTAGCCAAGAAATGTCAACTAACTCACCCTTTACACTAACTCAAATTGGTGTTGTCTTTGCCGGCAGTCCTTTTAACGGTCAATTAAACAAAGGCGAGTGTGTGCGAATTTTCACAGGTGGCGTCATACCTGATAATGCTGATTCGGTGATTATGCAAGAGCAAGTGAACGCACAGGATTCCAGTATCCATTTTCCATCAGACGTACAATTTGGCAAAAATATTCGTCAAATAGGAGAAGATGTAAGTGCAGGTGATCCGCTTTGCCTTGCACATAAAACGCTTAGCGCGATTGATTTAGGTTTTTTAGCCTCAGCAGGCATTGAAAATGTCAACGTTATACGAAAACTCAACATTGCGTATTTTTCAACAGGTGATGAGTTAATTGGCTTAGGTGAAAAGCTTACCATAGGAAAAATTTACGATAGCAATCGCTACAGTTTGCATGGTTTATTGCAAAACCCCAATTATGACGTATTTGATGGCGGAGTCATAGCAGACAATCGCGATTTATTAAAACAAACGCTCCAGCAAGCTGCCGAAAAATATGATGTTGTGATTACCACTGGTGGCGCCTCTGTTGGTGAAGCCGATTACGTCAAAGATGTGTTAACAGAATGTGGCAGCGTCAATTTTTGGAAAATTGCCATGAAACCCGGCAAACCACTCGCCTTTGGAAGAATAGGTCATTGTTATTTTTTTGGATTACCGGGAAATCCCGTGGCGGTCACCACCACATTTGATATTATTTTAAAACCTGCCCTGCGCTATTTAACTAGTACCTATTCAAAAAAACCATTACTATTTTCAGCCTGTTGCACAACACCACTCAATAAGTCACGTGGTAGACAAGAGTTTCAACGCGGTATTCTCACGCAAAGGCCTGACGGGGTACTTGAAGTGGCTACATCAGGGCATCAAGGCTCACATGTACTAAGTTCTGCAAGCGCTGCGAATTGTTATATCATTTTGGATGTAGATGTTACCCACGTAGCCAGCGGCGATTGTGTTAATGTCTTATTATTTTAATATTAACTCGTAAAATGAGCGTGATTACTCACTAATGATCGATGAAAAACAGCTTACTATGTTGCCTCTTTTTTCTAATCCCATCCCAAATACCCATTGAGCGCAGCGCTTAACATTTTAAATACCGTTTTTGGTTATCCGCAATTTCGTGGACAACAAGAAGCGATTATAAGTGGCGTCATCGAAGGCAATGACGCGCTTGTGTTAATGCCTACTGGAGGGGGGAAGTCGCTGTGCTATCAAATTCCCGCGTTAGTACGCGAGGGAGTTGGTGTTGTTATTTCACCTTTGATTGCGCTCATGCAAGATCAAGTGAACACCCTTCAACAACTCGGTATTCGCGCAGCTTTTCTCAATTCAACGCTCACGAGCGAGCAAACACGCGATATTGAATTGAAACTCAAACAAGGTGACATTGATTTACTCTATATAGCACCTGAGCGTCTTGCCATTGAGTCTACACAACGTTTTTTAAAAACCCTTTCTGTTTCTTTATTTGCCATTGATGAAGCGCATTGTGTATCACAATGGGGGCATGATTTCCGTGTTGATTACCTGAATTTATCCGTTCTTCATGAGCAATTTCCCCATATACCACGCATTGCGCTCACCGCTACGGCAGATGAGCGAACACGCGTTGAAATTCAACAGCGACTGCAACTTGAAAACGCGCCACTGTATATCAGCGGGTTTGATCGCCCCAATATTCGCTACACCATCGTTCAGAAACAAGCATCAAAAAGCAAAAGCGAACGTCATCAATTACTCGATTTCATCCGAAAATATCACGAAGGCGATGTGGGCGTTGTCTATTGTTTATCACGTAAAAAAGTGGATGCCGTCGCGCAGTGGCTGTGTGAAAAAGGCTTAAATGCCCTACCCTATCACGCAGGGTTATCCGCTGAAGAGCGCAAAAAAAATCAACATGCATTTTTAATGCAAGACAGCATTATTATCGTAGCCACGATTGCATTTGGTATGGGCATCGATAAACCGAATGTGCGCTTTGTTGCACATTTAGATTTACCCAAAAGCATTGAAGCATATTATCAAGAAACCGGTCGTGCGGGCCGTGATGGTCAATCTGCCAACGCATGGATGGCTTATGGTTTGCAAGATATTGTCATTTTACGGCGCTGGATTGCGCTTTCCGAAGCGGATGACACACATAAACGCCTTGAAAATTACAAACTCGACGCCATGCTAGCGTTATGTGAACAAGTGCATTGCCGCCGGCAAACGCTACTGCATTATTTTGGCGAAACACCCAAATCCTCTTGCGGCAATTGTGATACATGCATTGAACCCGCTCAAACGTGGGATGGCACCATAGCCGCGCAGCAGGCGTTATCTTGTATTTTCCGCACAGGGCAGCGCTTTGGCGTTGCGTATTTAATTGACGTTCTGCAAGGCATTGAAACAGAGCGTATTCGCCAGTTCAATCACGATAGACAATCAACGTTTGGCATTGGAAAGGCGTTAGATGAAACACAGTGGCACTCGGTTTTTCGGCAGTTAATGGCGCGAAATCTTGTCAGCGTGGATTTTGAGCATTTCAATACACTGCAACTCACTGAAAAAAGTCGCCCTATTCTGCGCGGTGAAGAGCGCCTAATGCTGCGACTCGAAACCCGTCCTGCTAGAACACCTCGCGCCACTAAAGTCGTCAAAAAAACGCAGTTGGCTGAAGATATGAAATCCCGTTTTTGGGAAGCGCTACGTGCAAAACGCCGCGCCCTTGCGGAAAATCAAAGTATTGCACCTTATATGATTTTTCAAGATGCCACACTCATGGCCATGTTGGAATCTAAACCTCGCTCGCTTGCAGAAATGGGGGAAATTTCAGGGGTTGGTGAACATAAATTACAGGCGTATGGTGAGGATTTTTTAAGAATTGTACAGACATTCACACTCATTGAAGACCAAAATTTAAGCAGTAGTGCACTGTCTATTCAATTGTTTAAATTGGGACATGATATAGCTAGCCTTGCAGTTGTTCGTCAACTGCAAGAAACCACGATTTATGGCCATTTAGCCGAAGGCATTGCGCAAAATGATTTGTCGCTCAGTGATGTCATTGATATCCCCGATACAGACATTCAAACCATTAAAAGCGCTATTGAGCGTTTACCCGATGAATATAAAAACTCCGTTAAACTGGTGTATGAAGCGTTAGACGAAAAATACAGCTATGGTGTTTTGCGTTGCGTTCGTGCGGCACTCAGCAGGTTTTAATTTTTGAATTTGAAATTTGTCTATAATACTCAACCATTGCAATAAAATCATGAATTAAAGGGGCGTATGTTTACAGGAATTATTTTGGCCATCGGCAAAATTACTGCTATTGAGTCGCGTGGGGGTGATGTGCGCTTAACATTGCATACCGGAAAACTGCCACTTGACGGCGTCGCACTCGGTGACAGCATTGCGGTCAATGGCGTCTGTTTAACGGCTGTTGCACTTGGAAAAGATTTTTTTAGCGCGGATGTATCCAATGAAACGCTTTCGCTCACAAGTTTAGCCCATGCAAAAATTGGCGCACCAGTGAATTTAGAACTCGCCCTCACACCAACCACAAGACTTGGCGGGCATATTGTGAGCGGTCATGTTGACGGCATCGGCACCGTAGTCGATAAGAAAAACGACGGGCGCTCTATTCGCTTCACACTCAAAGCCCCTGATGAGCTAGCAAAATATATTGCACAAAAAGGCTCCATTTGCATTGATGGCATTAGTTTAACGGTCAATCATGTCAATGGCGCCCAGTTTGATATCAATATTGTTCCGTATACGCTCAGTGAAACGACACTCAATCATGCCACAGTGGGGACGCAGGTGAATTTAGAAGTTGATCTGCTTGCGCGTTACATGGAGCGATTAATGAAAGGTGATGCCGCGGCTAAACCTTATTCTGCCGTCACAATGGAATTATTACAAAACAGTGGATTTATAGCCCAATGAACAGTACACAAGAAATTATCGACGATTTAAAACAAGGCAAAATGGTCATTATCATGGATGATGAAGACCGCGAAAATGAAGGCGATCTCGTCATGGCAGCGCAGTTTACACGCCCTGAGGACATCAATTTCATGGCGCGTTATGGACGCGGGTTAATTTGTTTAACCCTCACCTCTGAGCGTTGTCAAAAACTGCGTTTGCCCCTCATGGTGAGCGATAATAAAACGCCCCATTACACGAATTTCACCGTGTCTATTGAGGCCGCTGAAGGCGTCACAACGGGCATTTCCGCGGCAGATAGAGCGCAAACTATTAAGGCCGCTGTCGCGCCAGATGCCCGCGCTGAAGACTTAGTGCAACCCGGTCATATTTTCCCGTTAATGGCGCAAGCGGGCGGCGTACTCAATCGCGCAGGCCATACAGAAGCAGGATGTGATTTAGCGCGACTTGCGGGCGTTGAACCTGCGGCGGTGATTGTTGAAATTTTAAACGAAGACGGCTCGATGGCACGTCGCGCCGATTTAGAAACCTTTGCGCAACAACATGACCTTAAAATCGGCACTATTGCCGACTTGATTCATTATCGTATTCAACATGAAAATACGCTTGATAGAATCAGCGAGTGCGCCTATCCAACCGAATTTGGCAATTTTCATTTATATGCGTATCAAGACAGAAACGATAATAATCTACATTTAGCGTTGGTCATGGGGCAAGTGAGCGGCGATGAACCCGTTTTAGTGCGCGTTCATGCACGCAATTTACTTGATGATGTATTTTCATCTAAACGCAGTGAATCAAGTATGTCTATTCGCAATGCGATGGAAAAAATCGCTCAAGCCGGATGCGGTGTGCTTGTTATTATTCGTCAAAATGAAACCAATAAAGCGCTTGCTGAACTCATTCATCGCTATGAACTCGCTGACAACGGTCATCACATACCTGCCCAAAATAACGATGTCGATTGGTGTACAACGGGTACGGGCGCACGCATATTAGGCGATTTAGGCGTGAAAAAACTCAAAGTGTTGGGTGTTCAGAAAAAATACGTTGCACTCTCAGGGTTTGATTTAGAAGTGTCAGAACACGTTGGCTAATTTTTTACTTTTAATTTTTTACGAGATTACATCACTATGTCACAAAAAATACGAAAAGCGGTTTTCCCTGTTGCAGGCTTAGGCACACGTTTTTTGCCAGCAACCAAAGCCAGTCCAAAGGAAATGTTGCCGATTGTCGATAAACCCTTAATTCAATATGCCGTCGAAGAAGCCGTTGCCGCTGGGATTGATACGATTATTTTTGTTACCGGTCGTAGCAAAAACGCGATTGTTGACCATTTCGATAAAGCCTACGAACTGGAAAACGAACTTGCAATTCGTGGGAAAACCGAAACATTAAAAATGATTCGTCAAATGATGCCGCCCAACGTGACGTTTATTTTCATTCGTCAAGCTGAAGCCTTAGGTTTAGGTCACGCGGTACATTGCGCCAAACGCGCTGTGGGTAATGAGCCATTTGCGGTGATTTTAGCGGACGATTTAATCCGTAATGGTGACAATGGCTGTTTAACGCAAATGGTCGCGCAATATCACAAAAATCAATGCAGTATTTTAGGTGTTGAGCGCATCAATCCCGAAGAAACCGATAAATACGGGATTGTCAAAACCAAAGAACTCACGCCAACGTTAGGTCAAGTGGATTTGATTGTTGAAAAACCTGCGCCTGACCGCGCACCATCAAATCTTGCGGTTGTTGGGCGTTATATTTTAACGCCGGCTATTTTCCACAAAATCGAAGAAACCGGTAAAGGCGCAGGTGGCGAAATTCAATTAACTGACGCGATTGCGGCGCTGATGCTTGAGCAAAACGTGTTTGCTTATGAATTTGAAGGCAAACGCTACGATTGCGGCTCAAAATTAGGTTACTTGCAAGCAACGGTTGAAGAAGGCTTAGTTCATCCAGAAGTACAAGAAGAATTCCTCGCGTATTTAAAAAAACTCGTTTTAGCGTAAACCATTGACAACAAAGAGAATGACAATGAAATTCCTAATAGAAAAAAAATCCCTTATCGGCATTGTCATTCTTTCGCTGATGCTGACGGGTTGTGTTTATTGGCTACGCGCGTTTCAGGTGTATCAGCAAATGAGCGATTTTGATAAAAATTTCGCTGTCGTTGTGACTGATGAATTTACGTTGCAATTCAAAGATCCCGTGCTTTACAACAAAGATTTTGTATCGCTCTCAAAACTTTTCCCAAGCGACGACTCGCCTACCCCAACAGGTCGCAAATGGCGTTACTGGTTTAGAAAAATTGACGCGCAAGGCAATATAATTAAACCCGAAATTAAATTCTACACAGACCTTTATTTCAATAAAGAAAGCAAACTCACCGCATGGTCGTTTTCCTCTTTATTTTTGGAAATTGCACCGCCTAAATTTTTAGAAGTATCGCTACGCTCCATTGGTGGCGCAGAAATTGACAAAGAAAAAAGACAGCTCAAAGCCAACAGCGCCTTGCTTGAAAAAATTAGCGACAATTTACCTAAAAAAGCCGCTGTCATCGCTAAATTAGGCGAACCGCTTGAAATCAAAGACGAGCCAGAGCAAGAAATTTATATGTATCATTTCCAGCTTGAAACGCAAGGCATTGAAAAAGGCTATGAAGATCGGGCGTTAAACGTGGTGAAACTCACGTTTGATAAAAAGACGCAAGATTTAACCCGCATGGGGGGCAGTTTTGCCGGACTGAAAGTGTCAATTAATTACAAAAACTTCTTAGTTGAACATTCGCAAGAAGATTAAAATCCCCCCTGTCCCCCTTTCAAAAAGGGGGATTCATTCTCTTTTCTTTCAAGCTAAACACACATCATGCTCGACGACATCAAAAAAGCACTTTGGTCAACAGCCGACAAGCTCCGCGCCAATATGGACGCGGCAGAATATAAACACCTTGTTTTAGGGCTTATTTTTGTCAAATACATTTCCGATACGTTTGCGGCGCGACGCTGCGAATTAGAGCGATTTTTCAATGACCCCAGCCACGAGTATTATCTCGACGAACCCGAACTCATCCCTGATGAACTCGAAGACCGCGATTATTACACCAGCGTCAACGTGTTTTGGGTGCCAGAAACCGCCCGCTGGGAACATCTTCGTGCCGCCGCCAAGCAAGCCGATATCGGCAAACGCATTGATGATGCGCTCGCCATTATTGAAGTTGAAAATCCCAAACTCAAAAACATTCTTGATAAACGCTACGCTCGCGCCCAACTGCCTGACGGCAAACTCGGTGAACTTGTTGACGTGGTGTCTACCATTGGTTTTGGTGAAGATGCCAGCAATGCGCGGGATGTCTTAGGTCAAGTGTATGAATATTTCCTCGGGCAATTCGCTAGCGCAGAAGGGAAAAAAGGCGGGCAATTCTACACCCCCGCCAGCATCGTCAAAACCTTAGTTGCCGTTCTCGCGCCACATCATGGCAAAGTCTATGACCCTTGTTGCGGCAGTGGCGGAATGTTTGTGCAATCCGAAAAATTCATCAAATCGCACGGCGGCAATATTGGTGATGTGTCCATTTACGGCCAAGAATCCAACCCAACAACATGGCGACTTGCCGCGATGAATTTGGCGATTCGTGGCATTGATTACAATTTAGGCAGAGAACCCAGCGACACCTTCACCAAAAATCAACACGCGGATTTACGCGCTGATTTTGTTTTAGCCAATCCGCCTTTTAATATCAGTGATTGGTGGCATGGGAG
>Ga0209033_1000126_pt1 | contig 39529 bp, 40 predicted proteins | sample LauGreFa1BDMLBDN_2_FD_188218 | JGI IMG/M metagenome (GOLD analysis project Ga0209033, IMG submission 188218) | Freshwater lake microbial communities from Lake Michigan, USA - Fa13.BD.MLB.DN (SPAdes) (version 2) | ecosystem: Environmental > Aquatic > Freshwater > Lake | place: Lake Michigan, USA...
GTGCCAGGAACTTTGTAGCCCACCACAGCTGCTGGCTACTATTAGAGCGACTGCGCCAGTTAAGCCCAGACTTGGCTGACTTAACTTTGGAAGAAGTACTAAAGAAACGGGTGGCTAAGCCACTGTTTCGATTGTCCGATGGCTCAGTTCCGGATAACTGGAATAAGTCGTTTCGCCATTGGCTAGAAGCCTCTGAACTACTCTACTGCCCAGTGACCGGCAAAGAGCGCAGTTTGTACAGCCTGCGCCACTACTACGCTACCCAACGCCTGCTTGAGGGAATTCCCATCCACGACCTGGCTGAGCAGATGGGCACCTCTGTGCTGATGATCACCAAGCACTATAGCCACTTGACCCCCTTGATGAAAGCCAAGCAGTTTGCCGGGGTTGTGGATCCGCAGGCATCGGGTCAGGCAGCGCAGATCAGATCCATCATGGCAGCCCAAATGGCTAACAACAACATCATGAGCCTGGTACAGATGGGTACCGGACTAGTCATGCCCTTGGCCGCGCAGAGCCAGGAATTGACCGACGACTTTGAGCGGCGACTCAAAGACCAGCGCAAACTGGCTGCCTAAGCCCCCCCATTTAACTATTGACCAACCTATCCTGCTCCCACGACTTCAAAATCACACCATGAACATCAACTTGGACAAATTGACTGAAGATGAGCTGCTGGCCCTGAACCGGCGCATCATTGAGCGGCTCAAACTCATACAGCAGCATAAGACGCTGGATTCGATGATCAAGTTTGAAGTCGGCCAGCGCGTGGGCTTTGACCCTGACGGACGTATGCGAGTGGGGGTGCTGATCAAATTTAATCCCAAGACGGTGGTAGTGCTGACCGATGACGGCCAGCGCTGGAAGGTTTCCCCGCAGTTCATTCGCCACGTGCTTGAGGACCAAGGCAGCGGTGCGCGGGGCAAAGTGACAACATTGCGCCGGGTCGATTAAGCACAGCACAACCTGCACTAGGACAGCACCATGAAGCCCACCAAGCCTAAAGCAAAACCCAAAGCCAAGCCAAAGTCGAAAGTCTCCGTCCTTCCGACTGGAGACCTAGATGCTAGACGCCTACTGGAACGGCACCGCTGCCCTATGGGATTTCATGCGGTGCGGGCTCAGTTCATGGGGGCCATTGCCAGCCCAATTGAGCGCATACAGCCATTGTCTGAAATCAAAGCACTTTGGGGTGGTCAATTTCCGCCCTTTGACAGCATGGATGATGTGAACCAACTTTTACAGGTTCTGGTCATGGGCTTGTGGAATCAACTCTCCAGCCATACGGATCCCGATAAGCCCTTTGAATTGACCCGGTTCAAGGGCGAGGCCACCAACGAGATGCTGCGCGCCCAGGCACAAGTGCGCTATGAGGAGCTCGATGCCTTTAGGCATGGGTTCTACCAGCGTCAGTCCAGCCTCAAACTCTCACCCGAACTAGCCAAGGCCTGTGATGTCATTGATGAACTTATTTCCATGTACCAGGGGATGAGGCAAATCCCAGTCAACCCTAAGGAAAAGCAAAGCGAGCGTGATGCCTTTGCCAAAACTATTGATTCCCTGACGGAGATCCTAGAGGGCGAGATCAATTTCATTATCTGTACGGTGACACAGGACAGGGCCGCTCTATCGGCGGCCAACCCGGCAGGGCCTGGGCCCACCAGACACTAGGACAGCCCCATGAGCGCCCTCCTCACCCAGTACTTTGAGAACTACGCCGAAGGCAGCATTGCCAGGATGAAGGCTGCCAAACTAGCCATCAGCTACTACGAGCGCGTCAAGGCCCGCCTGCTCAAGAAGGAAGACCTAAGTGGCGAATTGCCCATCATCAAGAAAGTAGGCCCTGAAGGAACCATGACCGTGGTCAAGGCCGCCATCGCGGACTATCGCCGCCAGGTTGCCAGCGCATGGGAGATGAACCCCAAGCTGCGCGAAGTGGGCAAATACAAGTGCTCTTTAATTGTTAAAGATCGCGAGCACCTGCCCAGGGCCGATGTCTCCTACCAATTTAAAGGCGCAGCCGGTACCGTTAAAGTTCGGATAACCAGCGCGGGCGAGACTTTCAAATTAGAGCTCAACGCTGGCAAAAATGCCATGGCTGCGCAAACGGCCTACGTTGAACTGGAAAAGCAACTGACTTTGATCGCGCTCAGCAGCAAATAGTTTTTAGTGTTTTAAATTTTTTACACATTTATTCAAGGTGAACCGATGTCCAATAGATCTGACGTATTTGCAGCTATCGAGCGATATAAACAAGGCTTTGACGAATACGATGACGAAAAAATTCGGGATGCCTTTGTTTGGCCGCATATGCTGTTGACCAACGGAACAACCACAACACTTCATGAGCCCTTGGTTACAACGGCGCAAATGAAGGCCACCAAGAACTGGGCACGTTCAATCAACTGGGAAATTGACGTTATCGCAGCATCAAATACGAGTGCTCATGTTGCTGTTCGCAATGTCGAGCGCGTTCGTGCAGACGGATCTTTAATTGAATGTGTTTCAGGCTTTTACGCATTGACCAAGACCGATAAGGGATGGAAGATATTTGCAATTTCAGCCATCACTTCGCCCGATTGACTGTGTAAGGGCTTGCGCTTCCAATGCGATGGCATGCACTTGATCCCACCAACCATCAGTGTTCATATCAAAGAATTCGTTTTCTATCTTTTCTTGCAAATCCTCGGAGAAGTCTGCACTCCAGGCATACATATCTTCTTCCAGAGATGACTTAACGGAGTCAATAATTGACTGCTCGATTTTGCATTTGGGATCATTGCGGGCAAGCCAGGCAGGTCCTGCAGACTTAAAAACTTGATACTCAATCATGTAGTCAATGGTCTTATTGCTGACCGCAACTTCTAAGCCGCAGATTGTGAAGGCGGCAATGGGGGGTGAAACGTTTGGCATTTTTAATTTCCTTGATTAATTTTTGAAAAAATAAATTCGCTATCGATTCAAGAAATTTATTTTTATCCTGTAGAGCGTGAAAAAGGTGTGCGCCCTTCTTGCTTATGAAATGTGAAGTCATAGACCTGATCTAAATAGGTACAGGTCTGTTGGATATCGTATTTTTCGATATTTACAATTTCAATATCTTTCATCATTGCCAAATAATCACCTGCGCACATCGGCTTTGATTCATCTGCAATATCTGCGTACTTGGGCAAAAAAGTGCACACCCTTATAGTACAAATGTCAGGTGCAGATGGGAATACCCAGATGGCATAAGGGTGTCCCAAAGGATGCCGTAGGCAGCCAATTCCTCGTCCTTGCCAGCGCCTCCTCAGTGGAAACCCTATAGGCTGAAGCCTATTTTTATCTCATAATGAATGCGTGCCTTGTTTTTATTAGGGCGACGAAATGGAAAATTTAAAAAAATTTCCGGACTCGGCCTAGCATTAAAGCGTAAGCTGGCTTTTAGTAAGAGGGTCTTATCTGATTGTCAATTTTTTTCACTTTTTTGGTCAACCCGACATTCCACGTCAAACTGTATCCATGAAGCGAAGCACACTGGCCCGTTGCGTTTTTCCGAGCAAGAAAGGAATTTTATGTTTACTAAATTGCCATTTTTAGGATCGATCGTGCTGGGGATCGCTTGCGCAAACGCGCTGGCAGACACCACCGATGTCAAAACCCAGACCACGGTAACCGTAACAAAAAGCGGGGGGCACTGCGAGCAGGATCCGCACTGCTTCAATCGATACCACCCGGCTATCAAACCTATTGCGCGGGCCAAGCCGGGAGACCTGATCGTGGTTCACACGCGAGATGCCTTGGACGCCAACCTCAACATCAATTCCAAGGCAAAAGATGTTACGGCCCTTGACATCAACCTGATCCACCCGATGACGGGCCCCATCTATATTGAGGGTGCAAAGCGCGGTGATGTGCTGGCGATCAAGTTAATAGATATCAACCCTAACGAATACGGATACACCACGCTTATTCCCGGTTTCGGCTTTCTGCCAGATATTTTTCCTGATCCCTATGTAGCTAACTGGAAGTTGAATCGCCGGGAAGCGGTGTCAGAGCAACTACCTGGGGTGAGTATTCCCATGAACGGATTCATGGGTTCGGTAGGAGTGATGCCAGGGGAAGAGGAAATCGAAAAGTGGCTGGCCCGCGAAACTCAGCTGGGTGCTGCAGGCGGTGTTGCGCTTCCTCCCCAACCCATTAATGCGAGACCTGCCGACATTTGTGGCCCTAATGGCAGCCATAAAGATAAATGCCTGCGCACTATTCCTCCGCGTGAAAATGGCGGCAATATGGACGTGAAGCAAATGGTTGAGGGGACCACGCTCCTGCTGCCCTGCTATATCGACGGTTGCGGTTTTTTCATTGGTGATGTTCACTATGCGCAGGGCGATGGTGAAGTTGCAGGGACTGCCATCGAAATGGGTGCCGTGGTAACTGTGACCACGGAAATACGCAAAGGTATGGCCTCGCTTGTCAAGCAGCCCATGTTTGAGGGCGGTTCGCAGCTGAAAAGGCTAGAGCCGGACAGCTTCCACGCGGTGGTTGGCTATCCTTTCAAGAAGGCTGGTGAAGTGCCTCCGCAGTGGGCTTATTTGGACAGTGAGAAAATTAAACCACTGACTAACCTGTCCAATGATGTAACTTTGGCAGCGCGCAATTCTCTCCTGGCCATGCTGGACTGGCTGATGGCGACCAAAGGACTTAGTAAAGAGCAGGCGATGGTTGTTGCCAGTGTGGCATGTGACCTTCGCATCAGCAATGTTGTGGACGTGCCTAATTACGCAGTGACGACAATTTGCCCGATGGAAATATTCGGCAAGAAATAGCACTGCCAATTCTTCGTATAAGAGCGAGCCAGTCTCGCTCTTTTTTTTTGGAAATGTAGATATGTTGAGACGTTTCTTTGTTTTTAGATTATCCCTAGCCGCTGCATTTTCTTGGGTTCCGCTTGAAAAGGCATTAGCCCATAGCCCATACAGATTTTGGGATGTTTTTCGCAAAATCAATATGCAAATCCTGACATCGCACGCCGACTATGTGGGCGACGATATTGGTGATGTATGGGTGGTTTCGCTGCGTGAAAACCTGCCACTCAGCCGAGCTATGGTCAGCCGCGCCCGCGACATGACGCGCATCGCCAGTTTGATCAAAACCGATCAGGTAAAGATGGCTGTCTTGTCTTATAAGCACGCCCGTCTGATGTTCACAGGCGAACCACCCTTTGAAGATTTCGCGCCGCTTGCGCTTGAAATACTGGTGGACAATGGAAAGTACCTGTTGGTGACCCGCCCAAATCTACCGCTTTACCATGGTTTTCTCGTAACGACTGCATTGATGGAAGATGCCGAAAAGCTACAACTGATAAACCCTGAGAATGGCCGCTTCGGCATGGCAGTGCACGCCGGCGCGCAGATCTATTACCGCGGGGAAAAACTTGACCCACCCACTGCGCCAAAATGAGGGCTTCTATTTTTTTGGGTATCCGCATGTGTGTCTTTGCCCTGGGTATTTTGTACAGCGCTTGTACCTGGACGCATGAATCAATTACCCCCGAGGCAAGAAAAAATTACCTGGCCAAATTACTGGAAGCGCAACAAGTGCAGGCCGGTAATGCGACGCCTGTAACAAAAGCCAAGGCGCTTTATCAGATCGGCTCAACGCTGGATGAAATACGGGATCTCTTTAACCAAGACATCATCAGCCACGGAGCGGTTAAAGGACTTGAATCAACACTGCTGCTGAGCGAAGTTAGCCGCGCTGGATTCAAAATGGAGATGTCATCAAAGATTGGCCTCTACCTCTCACAACTTCATTACTACCGGGACGCTATTAAACTTGACGCTAGAGCCGATTTTGCTGATCACGCCCGGTATCTACTGCTCAAAAATCATTTTTACGACAGCTTTACCGATAACCCTCTGGCTCCGTTCGCCCAAAGTCGCGAGGAACTGAACGATTTGCTGGCGATAGGCGAATCTCTTCTTAAAATCAAACAGACCAATATCAGCGTTGAGGAGGTTCGGTTTGTGCTGGCCATACACTACCTGCAAGCAACTCAGCAACAGCTTATACCCAAGGAAGAGGGACAAAAAAAATTCAAGAAATTATTAGCTGACCTTCGCAAGGATTATCCGCAAAGTCTCAAACCTATGACGCTTGAAGCCTTGAACTCCCTGCCATGAAAGACCAAATATTGCGAGTTCTTTCAACGATACGCACACCACTTGTAGCACTAGCGTTTATCTGCCTTGCTGGTTTTTCGGTTTCGGCGCTTGCGCATCAAACCGGCAATAGCTACCTAACATTAACGGAGAACGACAACCGCCTGCAAGTGGAGCTCGACTTCATTGTCCGAGACCTTGACAACTTGCTCCAAACACCTGGACAAGCGAACGATTCGCCCCCCCCTGCACCCAACAAATTGCAGTCACTGCAAACACCGATTACCGACGCGATACAAAAGTCTCTCAACATTACCATCGATGGCCGACCGGCAGTGCTGGAGTTTGTAAACCAATCAGTGGTAGTGCGCAACGACGGTTTATACGTCCGGCAACAGTTTAAAAGTATCACGATCCCAGCAGATACGAAATTCATTTTGGTTCGGTATGAATTTTTCACCCAAAACGACAAACTAGGGCGGGCTTTTTTCAAACTATTTCTCCGTGAAGAAGAAATGTCCTCAGTATTTGATCAAAGCAATTCCATTCAACGCTTTACGCTGGGAGAGGCCAAACGCTGGTCAACCATTGGCTTGTTTACCAAGGAGGGCGCTAAGCACATCCTGGAGGGAGCAGATCATTTGCTATTTTTGTTGACGCTACTCTTACCAGGGTTGATGCTAACCATTCGAGCAGTGTCTGCTACGGGCGAACAGATGCCCCGCAAGAGATCGGCCGAGAAATTTGTCTTAAAGGTTGTTACGGCATTTACGCTGGCACACTCAATCACGTTAGCGTTTTCAGTGTTTGGCTGGGTCAACCTACCGGCCAAATACATTGAGTCAATCATCGCCTTATCAATCATGGTCTCAGCCATCATGAACCTACAAGAAAAATTTCAATTCAGTCACTGGAAACTCGCTTTTCTTTTCGGATTGATACATGGGCTGGGTTTTGCTAACGGATTGAGGGAACTTGGCTTGTCATCCGCATACTTTCTGGAGACACTGTTTGCCTTCAACCTAGGTGTAGAGTTAGGTCAAGTATTTGCTGTCGTTCTGGTAGCTGCGCCAGTGTTGGTATTGGTAAAAACAAGCGCAGCCAAGCGGAGGATCATCAAATACGGGTCAGTTGGCGTACTGCTGATTTCCGCGATCTGGTTAATTCAACGACTATCGACTTGATATGGTGACCCCAAAGGATGCCGTAGGCAGCCAATTCCTTGTTCTTCGTGACAGGGATGATCAACCGGACAAACCAAAATCCTCAATCCAACAAGCAATACGTATGCTCAAAATTGTCCGAAATCTGCTGCTTTCCTTGGTCGCGCTCTTGGTCATTGGCGTAGTCGCCGTGTGGGCACCGGACCGCCCGGTAGAGGATTTGAAGGCCCGCTGGGCGCAGCAGCCCTCCCAATTTGTAGCCATTGATGGCATGAGCGTGCACTTACGCGATGAAGGCCCAAGAGATGACCTGGAACCCATCATTCTTTTGCACGGTACTGGCGCCAGTTTGCACACCTGGGATGCTTGGACCGAGGCGCTCAAATCGAAACACCGGGTGATACGCGTGGATTTGCCAGGGTTTGGCCTCACTGGACCAAGCAAGGATGGCAACTACCAAATGCCCGCCTATACGCATTTCATCAACTCATTGATGGATACGCTGCAAATAAAGCGTGCGATTTTGGCAGGTAACTCATTTGGTGGCGATGTCAGTTGGCAAACCGCTGTCGCCTACCCAGACAGGGTTTCACGGCTGATTTTGGTGGATGCTTCTGGTTATGTCACCACAGCCGCGTCAGTACCAATAGCTTTCAAACTTGCACAAATGCCCCTGATCAGCCGCCTTTTGAGCAACATCTTGCCGCGCAGCGTCATTGAATCTAGCGTTCGAAATGTCTATGCAGATCCCGCTAAGGTCACGCCTGAATTGGTTGATCGCTATTACGACTTGGCCCTACGCTCGGGCAATAGAAAGGCCATCACCGAAAGGTTCGCGCAGAACAAGACTGGCCAAAATGAATCAGCCATCAAGCAGGTAAAGGTGCCGACCTTGATCATTTGGGGAGGTCTTGACCGGCTCATCACTCCGGACAATGCCGAAAAATTTCATCGAGATATCGCCGGTAGCCAACTAATCGTTTTTGAAAAGCTGGGACATGTGGGACACGAGGAAGATCCTGCTGCTACTGTGGCTGCAGTTCAGACATTTCTGGGTAAATAATGTCTGCTGCTCTTGCCAATTTGCGCTGAGGCGAGGCGCCGGAATCCCTGGCCGCGCAAGCACTGTGTTGCATAAATCTGCACGCCCTAATAGTACAAATGTCAGTTGCAGATGGGAATACCCAGGTGCGATTGGGTATCCAAAAGGATGCCGTAGGCAGCCAATTCCTCGTGATTTCGTTCTTTTGAATACCTGTCATGGATCCGGCTGGTGTTGTAATCGGTGTCTTTTCCAGTTGTATATCCTGACAAAACATAATTGCACACTAGGGCGGCCGGATCAGGTGAGTACAGACTTACAGCAAATTTCAAGCGTTTAAATTTTGGATTGAATAGTTCGCCTCTTTATGAATAACTATGTGATCAATACTGACTTGTCGCAACGTTGTGTTGTAGATAGTAACGCCCTGCCCTGGCAGCCATCTCCATCACCTCTGGTACATCGCAGGCTTTTAGAACGCGACGGCGGTGAGATAGCCCGAGCGACTTCAATCGTGCGGTATGACGCAGGTGCTAAGTTCGATTTTCATGAGCACGCGCTTGGCGAAGAAATTCTGGTGCTCGATGGCACTTTGAGCGACGAGTTTGGAGACTATGGGCCAGGCACCTATTTGAAGAATCCCTCAGGTTCCGGCCACGCGCCGTCTTCTCTTAACGGATGCACGTTGTTTGTGAAACTCAGGTACCTTTCACCCGATGACAGTGAGCGCGTTGTGGTCTATACCCAACAATCGCCCTGGTTCCAAGGAATGGTAGATGGGCTCAAGGTTATGCCCCTGTCTGAATTCGGGACCAGCCACACCGCATTGGTGCGATGGGCACCGCAAACGTATTTCAATCCTCACCGGCATTACGGAGGCGAGGAGATTTATGTGGTGGAAGGCGTGTTTTCCGACGAGTATGGTAGTTACCCACAGGGGAGCTGGATTCGCAGTCCGCACCTCAGCCAGCACCAGCCGTTCAGTGTGGAGGGATGCCTCATACTGGTCAAAACGGGACATCTTCTTGACTGATTTAGGGGCCATTCCCATGAGTAACAAAGCTTCCACTGTCCTGGATAAGTTGGCTGAGTGCGAGGCGTCGAATATTTCTACCCAGCCGCTGTACGACGAGTGGTCACAGACTTATGAACAAGACCTAGTGGGCAATCTTGGTTATACCGGACACCTGATTGCGGCCAATGCTCTTGCAGAATTTTCGCCCGACAAGGCAGCCTCCATCATTGACATCGGGTGCGGCACAGGCCTAGTGGGGCAAACGCTTAAAACCCTGGGCTATAGCCACATCGATGGCATTGATTTTTCTGAAGAAATGCTTAATGTCGCGAGACCCAAAGCCATTTATGGGAAGCTAGTGCCAGGCGACTTGATGAAGAAAACGGTGATCGAAACCGGCGCATATCAGGCTGCTGTTTGTGCAGGTTCATTTGCCCCGGGCCATCTAGGCCCCGAATGCTATCCAGAGATTATTCGGCTGGTAGCGCCAGGAAGTCCCATAGTGATTTTCATGAATGGAGCACATTTTGTGGAAGACGATTACCAGTCGCACATCGATCGGCTAGAGCATTCCAAGATCTGGGAGGTTGTCGAAATCAAGGCGTTCAATTACATGAGCGCTCTAAAGCGGCCAGGCCGTTTGATCGTTGCACGGAAATGCTGATCTCGTTCATCGAGGGAGTTGAATGGGTAATTGAAGCAATGCTTAAAAACTGCAATTAAACGCAGCAGCAGAGTTGCATAAATCTGCACACCCCTATAGTAGCAAGGTCAGGTTCATATAGGAATATCTAGGTGCCATTGGGGTAGTCCAAATGAATGCCGTAGGCAGCCAATTCCTTGTTCTGGAAAATCTCGACCCGCAAAGCACCAGCCATTCAGCCGTTTCTCAACCCAATCAAGGCTAAATACTTGCATGCAAACTTTCCAAGCCAGTGTGCGCGTGCGTGTCGATGGACGCAGCCAAATAGTGCAAACCCAGATACTCGTCCCCAACTCCAAGGATGCGCGCTGATTGCTTTGGGCGCAGTTCGGTTTTCATTGCATCACCAGGGGTCCCAGTCAGGTCAAGGCACTCTGATGATCTACATCCTATGCCTCGAAGTCCGGTGCACTTATCAGCGTCACTGAAGTGGGTGATCCACATAAAATGATCGAAACTCTAAGAGGTCCTCACTATGTTGAAAATAATCCCTTTGTATGCGGCCTTGCTGACACTCTTTTACGTATATCTCAGTGCGCGAACCATTGGGGTAAGGCGCAATGCCAAGATTTCTATAGGTGATGGCGGAGATGATTCAATGCTGCGGGCTATGCGCATGCATGCAAATTTCGCTGAATACGCACCGATCACGTTGCTCTCGTTGGCCTTTGTTGAAATGCAAGGTGGACCAAGTTGGATGCTTCATACGCTGGGTGCACTGCTTTTGATAGCCAGACTTTCGCATGCCTACGGCATAAGTTCGGTTAAAGCCCCGGGAAAATTCAGAGTGGCGGGTATGGCTGGAACGTTTACGACCATTGTTATTTCAGGATTCTGGTTGATCAACACCTTTGTCATTTCGCAGGGCTTTCTATAGGAAAACAGCTATTAGCAGTCGCCATAACCCTGGCATTTCTAAATAGTTCCTTGGCCTAGCGCATGTATGACGGCAGTGCTCACCTGATCGGTCGCGCAGATAGCCTGCGTCGCATGCAAATCATCGTGTACTTTTACTTCTTTATGTGATCAATACTCACTGGGCAGCATGGTCACCCAGTGATCATCGTCACCTTCTGGAATTCAGGATCACCTCCTTCGCTGAAGATCCATACTCATTAAAATATATTTATGTTGGAACTTCGCAAAATCTTTCTATTTGTTGCAGTCACTGGATTGGCTTGTGCCCTGCTAGCTGCCTGCGTCAGCAGGGTGCCTAACTCCAACATCGACTACGACGCCAACAAACCACACCATCGCCCTGACGGATTCGTCAATCGCTACATAGAAAGATCCGATAAACCAGGCCTTTTGCGCTGGCAATGGGAGCGCCTCCGAGATGGCTTGCCCAAACCGCCTGCGGTGCCCATCATGGGGGTGAATCCCGACCATGAGTTGATCAACAGCGACAGTGCCCAACCCAGAGTGACTTGGGTTGGACATTCGACCTTGCTGGTTCAAATAGATGGCCTGAACCTGTTGACAGATCCGCACTGGGGCCAACGTGCTTCACCATTCAGTTTTGCAGGCCCCAAGCGACATCAAGAGCCTGGTATTCCTTTTGACAAATTACCACGTATCGATGGTGTCGTGATCTCACACAACCACTGGGATCATTTAGATCAAGAAACCGTTCAGGCGCTCATGGATGGTCATTCAGATATTCGTTTCTTTGTACCGCTTGGCATACAGCATTGGTTTAAAAAAGAAATTAAAGGTACAGTTTTGGATGGCCCTGAGCGAAATGTCATTGCACTAGATTGGGATCAACATGCAAGCCTGAAGGGCAAAACAAAAGTCCTTAAGTTGCACTTTCTGGCAGTACAACATTGGAGCGCTCGATCGATTGGCGACCGCTATGAAACGCTCTGGGGCAGTTGGGCATTCATGCATCCAGATTTTCGATTCTGGTTTTCCGGCGACTTGGCTTACTCGCCTGATGCCAAAGACATTGGGGATCGAATAGGCGGCTTTGATTTGGCAGCCATTGCCATCGGCGCTTATGAACCTAGATGGTTCATGAAAGACTCCCATCTCAATCCGAAGGAGGCCCTGGAGGTCATGAAAGATGTCAAAGCCAAAGCGGCCATCGGCATTCACTGGGGTACTTTTGACGGCATGAGTGATGAGCCTTTAGATCAAGCGCCGAAGGATTTAGAGATTGCCAAGAATGAGTCGTCTTTGCCTCTGAATTTTTTTGTACTAAAGCATGGTGAGAGTTGGGTTGGAAGATAGGTAATTTTATTGCTAAGCTCGCTAGCTTAAGGTGTTTGGAGCGGACGCTTCATACTGGGATACTAAATACTATTGCCGGCCGTTGTAGTTCAAATTCGGCATGGCCTAGCGTTCATACACACACCGAAATCCAATGTAAACCGCATAAAAATCTGCGGGTTTAAATGCTTGCACATCGGCCTTCATATTGAACGCGCCGTACCACCAAGAGCCCCCGACCGTGCGTCGCTCACGCCCATTGCCGTCGGAACTGTCGGTGGTCCACTCCCACACGTTGGCTCCCATGTCGTACAAGCCATTGACGCCATTTTTTGTAGCACCTGCGGGCGCCGCGCGCGGCCATGGATCGGCGTCACTCGTATTGGCACCCCGTGGGCTGTCACCCGTGGTCCATAGATAGGTTCGGCCTTTCTGCCAAGGATCTGGGGGCGACTCCCGCATCTCGGTAAAGCCTGCTTGTCGCCACTCAACTCCGGTGGGTAAACGGCCCCCTGCCCAACGGCAATAGGCTTGCGCTTCTGCAAAATCCAAATGAACGGCAGGCATATCTGCGCTCGTCGTGTAGCCATCTGGCTTTCGCCAAGACCAACCGGGACGGCGCTCCCAACCGGCACCGTACTCAAAACCACCACCCTCTTTTTCGGCCCGCGTGGTGGTACCCGTGGCACGTGCGTAGCGATCGAATTGCCCGATCGTGACTTCGGTTCGGTCGATTCCAAAGCTAGGAAGTGCGACTATTTCGCCAACTTGGGCGTGAACGCTGGCCATGAAAATCATTACGCTAAAAATGGAATATTTCATCAGCATGCATTTCCGTCTAAGGACGGCGTTAAATTTTACAAACGCCACGGGGTCTATTTCGAGAACTTAATGGCTAGTCCGGAACCTTTTGGAAAATGGCATTTCTTAAGCTTAGAGTCAGTCTAAGAAGCCCCGAAGGATTCACTGTTATTCCGTATGCGTCACAAATCTGTCGCACTGACAGGCTAAAAACAAGGGCGCGATGCTAATGTGGCATGCCCGCTTTAACTCTTTGAAAGATTGATATGGCAAAAGATTTTTCTCTTATGGAGGACAGCAACCGCTCCTCCAATCCGTCCATCCATGAGGTGTCCCCGCTGAGCCGGCGCACCGTTTTGCGTGCTAGCCTGGGTGCCTTGGCTGGTGGTTTTTTTGCGCCTTTGACAGCCGTCGCAGCTGCGAGCGCAACGGTGGCTGGTGGACTGATCGGGTTCAAGAGCGTGCCAATCTCTACCGCTGACACCATCACGGTACCAGAAGGCTACACCTACCAGGTGATCGCACCCTGGGGTGACCCCGTTGGTATGTCGGGTGAGAACCATGCGTTCAAGGACGACGCCAGCAACAGCGCTGCGCACCAGGAAAGCCAGGTGGGTATGCACCATGACGGTATCCACTTTTTTGAGCAAGACGGATCCAAGTCCGGTTTGCTGGCGATGAACCACGAGTACGTGGACCATGGTTTGTTGTTCACGGACGGAATGGCGACATGGACTGCAGAGAAAGTACGCAAGTCACAGGCAGCGCATGGCGTTTCCATCGTCGAGGTAGAAGACAAAGGCGGCAAATGGGCGGTGGTCAATCCTTCGCCTTGGGGACGTCGCATCACGGCCAATACCCGTACCGAATTGAGCGGTCCGGCAGTTGGCCACGCTTTGGTCAAAACCGCTGCGGACCCCGCAGGCCGGGTAGTCCTCGGAACCTTGAACAACTGCGCCAGCGGCATCACCCCTTGGGGCACCTACCTGACGTCAGAAGAAAACTTCATCAACTACTTCAGTGGTGGTGACAGCCTGTCCGAGCACGAAAAGCGCTGGGGCATGAAAAAAGGTAGCAGCTACCGTTGGCATGAGCATGATGCGCGCTTTGACGCGGTCAAGAACCCCAACGAACCCAATCGTTTTGGCTGGATTGTGGAAATTGACCCCTACAACCCTAGCTCCACCCCCATGAAGCGCACCGCCATGGGTCGCGGCGCGCACGAGGGCGCGACCGTGGCCGTGACCAAGGACAAGCGCGCAGTGATTTATATGGGCGAAGATGCCCGCTTTGAGTACATCTACAAGTTCGTCAGCCGTGACGCAATCAAGCCAGGCGGCGCTGCTGCCAATGCCAGCTTGCTGGACCATGGCACCTTGTATGTGGCCAAGTTCAATGCCGATGGAAAAGGCGAGTGGATGGCCTTGACCCAAGGTCAAGGACTGTTGACTGCGGCTAATGGTTTTGCTGACCAGGCTGAAGTTTTGATCAAATCGCGCCAAGCCAGTGACTTGCTGGGCGCCACCAAGATGGATCGCCCTGAATGGGTTGAGGTGGACAAAGAGGGCTGGGTCTACGCGGCGCTAACCAACAACAGCAACCGCGGTGGTGACAAGCAACCCGCCGTTGATGCCGCCAACCCCCGTGTCAACAACACGCAGGGCAATATCATCCGCTGGAAGGAAGACGGCGACTTCCACGCCACCAGCTTCGCTTGGGCGCACTTTGTGATGGCCGGTGACCCTTCGCTGGAGCGCGCTGAAGCCAAAGGCAACATCAAAGGTGACATGTTCTCCTGCCCTGATGGTTTGTGGATAGACGCCCGCGGCCTGATGTGGATTCAGCTCGATATGTCGACTTCTGCCATGGGCAAGGGCGATCTGAAGAATATGGGCAATAACGCCATGTTGGCGGCCGATCTGCGCACGGGTGAAGTGCGCCGCTTCTTGGTTGGCCCTTCTGGCTGTGAAGTTACCGGTGCGACAGCAACGCCGGATGGAAAGACCATGTTTGTCAACATCCAGCATCCTGGTGAGCCGCCTAACGAGTCCAACGACCCAGCGAAACCACGTGCCATTTCCAATTGGCCGGATCAAAAGCCCACCGGACGCCCCCGTTCGGCAACCGTGGTGATCCGCAAAATAGACGGCGGAATTATCGGTACCTGATCAAGCGTTTGCGCGCCGCAAGAATGAGCGGGCTGCAAGAATGCAGCCCGTTTTTTTGGCTCACATACCGGTTCGCAATTGTTTATATCTATAAGTTCAAAAGTCAAACGCAACTCGTTTTACTTGCCTATGAGTTCGACCTTAAGCCACGCCACTTGTTGCTATTTGGATCACATGAAAATCTTTATCCTGAACTTAAGCGTTAGCCGTTAGCTTGCTGGGTAGCAGCGTCTTCTGAGGATTGAATTTATTCAGCACGGGCAGCCGAGACTGTTTGCACGGATGGCCCGCTCAAATTCCCCAGGTAACACGGTCATATCGTGGCGGTTCGGCGCTCATAGCAATGCATACTGCGGACTGTTTTCGCCTGGGGTCGGTCGAAATCACTAAGCGCGAGGATGCCACTGCCCAGAAGACTGACGAACGGCACGGGTTACGCGCAGATACAAGCGCAAAGGAAAGATCACGCTGCCAAGTTCGCCACATGCGCTGTCATGCGGTAGTATCAGTCAGGCATTCAGAAAAAGAAAACATCCATGCATTGCGGTGCAAGTTCAAAAAGGAAGCAAACATGCTCGTACGCCTTTTGTATGTCAGCCAATCAGTAGGTCCAATTACCACTACAGTTACCGCATCGATTTTAGAAAAATCTAATGCCAATAACAAAAAGCAGAATATCACGGGTGTTTTATGCCAAGGTTCAGGCTTATGGATGCAGGTTTTGGAAGGTGAAAGAACGCAAGTAAATAGTCTTTACTCTCGCATCATGGCGGATCGACACCACCAAAACGTTCAAATGTTATCGATTGAGGAGATTACGAACCGGCGATTTGGTCAATGGTCTATGGCACTTGTTTATTTGTCTAAGGATGATCCCATGGTACAGATGGCTCATCCTGAGTTCGATCCCTACTCAGCGACTGCTAAGGACGCGATGTCCCTTTTGGACGAACTGATTCAATCAAGTACCCCGATAGTTACCATGGTAGCCATCTGACAACGATTCCTATGGGTCATTCAATCATCTTCAACGATGCACTGACTGCTATTGGCAGTGCGCCTCTGATAAGGCTCTAGTGATTTGAGCCCCAGCACGGGGCTGAGATCTGGTTAAAACTCGAAGGTAGAAATCCTACCGCTTCTCACAAAGACCGCATGGCGGCGATCGGGTGGTGAAATACGCGGTAGCTAGCACCGGAGCTGCGCTGGCCTTTATTTCAGTCGTCTTTGGTTTGCGTTTTGAGGCGGTCTTTTCAAACGCTTTCTCGGAAAACAAGAGCGGGTAGCTTCTTGCTTTTTTTATGATTAAACTGGTGCTATTACACCAAGACGGAACGCAATTTTGAACACTTCAGATTTGACCATTCACGACTCACTTGGCGCCTTTTGCACTCATAGCGAAGCCCGAATTCAAGGCGCACCTCAGGGGCTATTGGCTGGAACACGGTTTGGCGTCAAAGATTTATACCATTTGAAAGGCTTTAAGACAGGCTTTGGGCATCCGGCTTGGCTTGATTCGCACCCTGCTGCTGAAGTCACCTCTGCCGCAGTGCTCAGCTTACTTTCCGCTGGCGCCAGCGTTGTCGGAAAAACGCACTGTGATGAATTGTGCTTTAGCCTCAATGGTGTCAACAAGTATTACGGCACACCCCTCAATGTCAACGCGCCGGGGTGCATACCTGGGGGTTCATCCAGCGGGTCCGCCGCAGCAGTGGCGGGTGGATTGGTTGATTTTGCGCTTGGTAGCGATACAGGCGGGTCCATCCGCGTTCCAGCGTCGTATTGCGGGATCCTGGGCATCAGGCCAAGCCATGGCGCAGTTTCGCTCGATGGCGCATTGCCATTCGCACCTAGTTTCGATACGGCGGGTTGGTTTGCGAACACGCCCACACTTATGAGAGATATTGGGCGGGTGCTGCTGCCTGCGAATTCCTTAGGCCAGCAAGCGGGGCAACTACTCATCGCCACCGATGCGTTTTTACACGTGGATCAAAGTACCTCCATGGCCTTGCAGTCGGTAGTCGGTCAGATGGGCCAGGCATTTACAGGTAGTCGAAACCTTAGTTTTTCCCCCGATGGCCTGGACCCTTGGATGCATGCGTTTAGGGTGATACAAGGCTCTGAGATTTGGCAAACGCATCGCGATTGGCTTATTGGCCTAGGCCCTGAATTCGGCGACGGAATTCGTGAGCGGTTTAAGTGGGTATCGACGATTACCCCCGAAGAAATTGCTGCTGCAAAAGAGCTTCGCCTCCGTGTTCGAGACTACTTTGACAATCTACTTATTGACAATACAGTACTCGTAATTCCCACAACACCCGGTCCGGCGCCCCTTCTCGACACAAGCACCCCCGATCTGGAAAAATGGCGTAACCGATCGCTTGGGCTCTTGTGCATCGCTGGACATGCGGGCTTGCCCCAATTAAGCCTTCCCGTCGCCCAGGTACAGGGGCATCCTGTGGGCCTATCGCTTATCGCAGCGCGCGGTAATGACCACCTGCTGCTTGAACTAGCTTGCAGCATAGAAGAGATACGCAAACCTGTCTAAACCAATTAGGCCAATTAAAGGCCCATCATTGCAAGAATAGCGCGCGTTAATTTGCCGTCCGGTTTTGCGATTTCATCGCATTGATCGAAGTGGTTATTTTCCGGAAAAATCAGTCGCTGTACCGACCCGGTTGCTGTCTCCCAAGCTGAAGCAAAAGCGGCGCTTTGGCGCTGAAACTCAATAAGCTCCTTGCCTCCCCAGGCTGCTACTGCGGGTGGCAGGGCTGCATGTAAATGTTTTCCAGCACTGTTTCTATCCACACCGCCTTGGTCAAGATGCAGGTAGGTGTTTCGTTTGGATAGTTTTACCGGTTCTAGGTCATACGGGCCGGAGGTGACTGCGAGTCCTTTAATGGTGTCGCCCGCTAAGCCATGGGCAGCCCAGTCCGTCACAGCAACATTCGAAGCCAGGTGGGCGCCAGATGAGTGACCGACTAGGTAGATTCGACGTACATCTGCATTCCAGGTATGCGCATTGCGCGCAATAAATGCGGTCGCCTCGCGGCACTGACCCACCATGACATCCAGTGACGCGCTGGGTGCGACACTGAAATTGACCGCAATGTAAACGGCTCCAGCGCTGACATAGGTCTCGGCCGCATTGCCCGTGAGTCCAATTTGCTGCGAAAGCCAGGCGCCTCCATGGAAAAAAACCAGGATCGGGGCAGGTCCCACCACCTTAGGTCGATAAACATCCATCCATTCATCTGCATGGTTTCCATAAGCAAGGAGCTCGTTGCACTCATAACGCTCTTTGGCTAACTTGGTCCTCAGTGTCCAGCGTACGTGGTAGTCCGATAAATCTGGGACCAAGGTGGCCTGGTCGTACTGCGCATCTAATTGCGCCTGGTCGTATTCAAGATATATTTTCGTCATGTCAAACAAATGCATTGCGCATAGCTACTAGCCGATTCAAAGACGAGAAAATGAGCGCGATCCACTACCGAAACTAAACCATCATGCCCCGAGGTAGGCTTCGCGTACACGCGGATGATTGCGCATTTTTTCGGTGGTATCTGCCAGCACAATACGTCCGTTTTCAATGAGGTACGCACGCGTTGCGACCGACAAAGCCATAGCGGCATTTTGCTCGACCAGTAATATCGTAACCCCGAGCTGATTGATGCTCGCGATTTTCTCGAACAATTGTTCGACAATGATGGGCGCTAGTCCTAGTGAAGGCTCATCGAGCAACAATAGTCGAGGCCTGCCCATGAGCGCACGGCCCACCGCAAGCATTTGTTGCTCACCCCCTGACATGGACCAGGCCAGTTGCTTATGGCGTTCTTTCAATCGCGGGAAGAGCGCATAAACCCGCTCGATATCTGCATCAATAGTGTCCCCGCGTTTGCGCCACGGCGTGGCGCCTAGTTCTAGGTTCTCTGCGACCGTCAGCCCTGGAAAAACCCGTCTACCTTCGGGGGAATGCGCAATGCCTCTGCGTACGATGTCTTCGGGGGCCATCCTGTCGATACTCTCGCCTTCGAATCGGATGCTTCCTGTACTTAGGGGCAATAAACCAGAAACGCTTCGCAAGCTGGTTGATTTACCCGCGCCGTTCGCACCAATGAGAGTTACGATTTCGCCTTCATTGACGCGGAAAGACACTTCGCTCAAGGCGACAATATTTCCATAGCGAACTTCGATGGAATCGACTTCAAGCATGGTTCACATCCCCGCGCGAGCGGCCCAAGTAAGCTTCGATCACTTCAGGCGAACGCTGCACCTCTGCGGGCGTTCCCTCGGCGATTTTTCGGCCGAAATCAAACACCGTAACGCGATCGGAGACGCCCATCACGAGTTTGACGTTGTGCTCCACAAAAATCACCGTAATGCCTGTATCTCGCAATTTGCGGATTATTTGCATCAGCATGGACGCCTCCTGCGGGTTCATGCCAGCAGCCGGCTCATCCAATAGCAAAAGCTTTGGCCTTGTGGCTATGGCGCGTGCTATTTCCAATAGGCGCTGTTGCGCATACGCTAGGCTATCGGCAGGCCTGTCCGCCATGTCGGCAAGGCCGACGAAGGACAACGCCTTTAATGCATTGTTGCGAATTCCCCATTCCTCATCTTTACATTTTGCAGTTCCCAACAAGATACTGAGCAGACTGCCGGGTGTGCGGCATGCACCCCCAACCATCACATTTTCGATAACCGTCAGACTTTTGTATAGACGGATATTTTGAAAAGTACGCGACATACCGGCTACAGCAATCGCGCTAGGGCGTTCACCCAGCAGCTCCTGTCCCAATAGTTTTACCGAACCCGTATCGGGTGTGTAGGCGCCCGATAACACATTGAGGAAGGTCGTTTTCCCCGATCCGTTGGGTCCGATCACTGCATGTATCGTTCCAGGCATGATGTTTACGCTCACGCCATCGAGCGCAACCAGACCGCCGAACCGCTGCGTTACCGAATCCACCATCAGCAAGGCATCTTTACCATGCGCATCCTGGCGGACGATGGAAGGCAAAGAAAAACTGGAGCTATCTGGCAACGCGTTAGAACTCGACGCGCTTACAGCGCGCTTGCTTTCAGATTCTTTGCCCTTGCGCCAACGTGAGCCCAAACTTGCAAGCCCTTCGGGAATGAAAATAATAATCAAGATGACACCGACACCGTAGAGGACTAAATACCACTCTTTGAGGAATCGCAGTGCCTCTGGCAATGCGGTCAGCAGCGCAGTGCCAAGTACCGCGCCCACTGCCGAACCGGTGCCACCGACAACGAGCATGGTGAAGAACAAAACTGCCTGCGCATTGGAAAACAGGTCAGGGCTCACGTAATTAACGTAGCTGACGTACAAACCACCAGCGACCCCGGCGTACATGGACGACATGGCAAATGCGAGCATTTTGATACGCACGGTATCAACCCCCGCGACTTCAGCCGCGATTTCAGAGTCACGCAAGGCGATCATGGCGCGGCCAAGTTTGGAGGCCCTAACCCGCAGCGCCAGGCCCAGTGCAAGCGCGCACCATACCAATAGAAAATAGTAATGCTCTAGGTTGCCGCTTATCAAGTGCCCACCAATGGAGACCCCAGGAACACCGCGCAGCCCAGAGGTGCCGCCGGTCACAGGCTCCCAGTGAATCAGCACCAGCTGCACGATTTCCCCAAAGCCTATGGTTGCCATGGCCAAATAATAGGCACGCAACTTCAAGGTGGGAATGCCAAGCAAAAGACTACATAAGCCGGTAGCGATAGCCGCCAATGGAAGGGCAAGCCAGAACGACACTCCGTTCATCGTGGATAGGGCCGTCACATAAGCGCCTATGCCCCAAAACGCCGCTTGCCCGAAGTTAATTTGTCCACAGTACCCTGTGATGTAGTTCAAGCCAACCACTACGATCAGGCTGATCAGGCCGAGATTGACCAATTGCAGCAGGTACTTGCCCGGCAGCAAGTGGGGGATCGTCAGCAGAAGAAGGCCAGCAATGCTGGCAACTGTCCATGTGCGAAAAGTACTTTGCCCCGCACTCATACACGCTCACTTTGTTTCTCGCCGAACATGCCCTGCGGCCGCACGAACAAGAAGGCAACCAATAATACAAACGCAAATGCATCGCGGAAATTTGACGAGATATAGCCCGCAACCAGCGCTTCAATCAGGCCAAGCAACAAGCCAGCGATTACCGCACCATAAAGGTTTCCAAAGCCACCGATCACACTCACCACGAATGCCTTCAGTCCCAATGCGCTCCCCATGGCGGGGTCGGCAAGAAACAGGGGTGCTACCAGCAGTCCGCCAGCGCCGGCCAACATCGCGCCCAGCATGAACGCGACCGCAACCGTACGATGTACCCGCACACCCACAAGGCGCGCCATTTCCATATCTTGAGACGTTGCTTGAACCATCCTGCCAAAACGCGTATGCATCAGAAACCACCATTGCACCAGTAGCAACGCGGCCGTGGTTGCGAAGATGAACACGACATGCTTGGACACTACCAGCTCACCAACATTCCAATGCGCAGATCCGAAGGGTGAAGGTACCGACTGGGGCAAGGGACCAAAGATGATGAGTACCAGGTTTTCAAGCACGATGCCCACCGCGATGGTGGTAAGAATCACTAGATAGAACGGCTTTCCGCGCAATGGGTAGTAGGCCACCAGCATGAATACCAAGCCGAGTATGGCCATAGCCGCAAAGGTGACCCCATAGGTCATCCACATGGGCATCTGGAAATGCGCAGAGCCGGCCAGGCCCATATAAGCGCCCACCATCAACAATTGGCCTTGCGCAAAATTGACGATCCGCACTGCATTGAAAATTTGCAGTAGGCCCAGGGCAATGAGCGCGTATATCGCACCCATTGCCAATCCGTTGAGAAGCAACTGGAACATGCTGCGACTCAGTTGCTCCCTGCTTTGATAACCCCAATTTGCTCGGTCACCTTGCCCTTGTTGCGATAAATCCCCATGGTGTGGGCTAGTTCGCCTTCCTTGTCCGCGGAATAGCTGATCATCAGTCCTTGCCAATCTTTCAAAGCGCGCAGCGAGTCACGAATTTTTGCGCGATCACAGCCCACCTTTTCGATTACATCCTTAACCATGTACATCGCGTCGCGATAACCGACCCCAAAATTATCCGGTGGTACTTTGGTACGCTCTAAAACATCTTTGGCAAACGCAAGCGCCTTTTGATTGGTACCAACCTGCGGCAACATGCCGCCGATGCCATAGGCGCCATCTGACTCTTCAGGCGTCAGGTTTGCCACGGTGGTGGCAGCCACGGTGCTGGGGTTACCGATTACGGGCAGTTCGATTCCCAGCGCTTTGCGTTGTTTGAGAACGATGGCCACATCGCCAGGACGGCCCCACAACAATATGATGTCCGCTCCAGACGTTTTTATCTTGGTGAGTTGGGCAGTCATATCCTTATCGTTTAAGCCGTAGCTTTCTACTGCAACCGGTTTTACCCCCAGCTTGTCAAAAGCTGCCTGCAATCCTTTCGAGGCACCCAGGCCATAGTCGTCGGCCACCACCAATATGGCCGGTTTTGACTTCTTGAGTGTTTCAACGATGTAGCGCGGGACGGCATCGGCGAGTTGCCCATCATGCACATGCATGCGTATCAACCAAGGGTTACCTTGCTTCATAAGCTGCGCATTTGTTCCCGCCACCAACACCGGCGTCTCACCATTCTTGATGGCGTCGTTTTGGGTAAAGATATGCGGGCTTATCATCGAAGAGAACAGCACTACGGGCTTTCCTTCCATCAACCGATTCATTGAATTGAGCGCATTGGGCCCCGATCCAGTCGCGTCTTCAATCGATAACTTAAAAGTCTTGCCGCCCACACCACCGGCTGCGTTAATTTCTCCGATGGCATGCTCGACTCCAAGCTTTGCCTGGATGCCAAGCAGTGCCACGCCAGAGGTCAATGGGGTCGTCAGTGCAATCGGAATGGGGTTGGGGCAACTAGCCGCGCCTTGCGCGTAGGCCCCTGTTGCAGCTGCACAGGCCGCCGCAGCACCAATGAGAAAGCGTAATGGAAGAACGTGCATGAAAGCTCCTAAATGGGCACAAAGTGCATCCAGACTTACTAAAAGTTGATCAGCGATGGGGACCAAGCCTGCTTTTTGCATCCCAAGGAATCACCGATCACGTGAACTACGATCCCCCCTAATATGAAACTTTGTTTCCCTTTGGTAAATCGGTATTTACCCTTGGTGTGGGATGCGTAGCGCCCCCTAATGCAATCTGACATCATATTTGTCTACCGATTTGGGAGTGTGTCATTTGTCTCTTTTCCCGAAGAAAAATCAAACTCAGTTCGACGTATACGAGCACCTTGGTAAGCGTCCATGGCCGCAACCATCCAGATAAAGAGCAAGCCTGCATGCTGCACCAAGAAGCAACGCCACGCGGGATAGGCGCGTGCAGCACACACGCTGGCCGGTATCAGGTTCATGCTGACCCAGCCAAACAGTACCGCAAAAAAAAGAAAAGTAATGGCGCGCTGCGGCATCCTGTTGAGTAACTGGCCGCCCGAAGGAAGCAAGAAGCCTACGACCAGGACCCATCTCGGGTGCGGCGGCCTGGGTGGCAAGGTGCCCGTCATGGGGACTCCAAAATTTTCATCAGGTTCCCCAAGGTGTTCAATTTGGCTTCCAGAAATGCTGCAGGCACTTGCATTGGCCCAAAGTAGCTGTTGCGCAGCACCATGTAATGGGCCTGACTTGATTGCGCGATTTGCACCACGTAGCGCAATCCGTCAGGTCGCAGCGTGAGGCACTTGGTGTAGGGGTCCTCCAGCAGTTCGGTAAGCGGCAGATCCAACTGCTGTAATAATTTTTCGACGTCAGGAAAACTACTCTTGAGAATGCTGGCCTGCGGCCAATGGCTTAGCAGTTCATGGCGGTACGCCAAGTCGCGGGACGGAGAGAATACTTCAACACCCGTCGGGCGCACCAGCACATCCATGACCCCCTCGATAGCAAGCACGCAGCGCATATCCACAAAAAGCCACAGCGGGGGAAGGCGTCGCGTTTGGAGCGTGTCGGCCATGGCCCAAAGGCTGATGTGACATGGGCGCCCTGCGAGCGTGACATTCGCGTTCACGCGAGGGTAGTGAATTCCTACTTGCGTTTGCCGAACATCCTTTAACAAAGGCAAGCATTCCTCCAGCAACAAGGAGCGCTCAAGCCGCAACTGATGGCGATGCCTGACCATGAGCCAAGCTATCGCGGCCATCGCGACTACCAAAAATGCCCCAGCCCCATAAATTTCAAAAGATGGCACAGGCAAATTTTTGTTTAGTGGGCATCGACCAACACCGGAGGCCTGCCAACGGCTTGCGCAGGTTCAATAGCCGATAGGGCGCGGCCAATTCATGGTGAACTGATCACCCCGGCGGACATACTTATATCGATGCAGTACGAACCATGCGGAAATAATGATGAAAAAGGCCATGATGGCCAGCAAATTGCGCCCGTAGCCGAGGAACACCGCTACAAAAGTGATTGCGCACAATGCCGCCAAGGTGAGTGTCGGGATCGGATGAAAAGGATGTACGTAGCCCCGCTCAATACTTCCTAGGGGCCACATGCGGCGAAAGCGGATCATGTTGATAGGCATAAACGTGTAGCCCAGCAGTCCCGCCAAAATCGAGAAGGTAACTATTTGGTTGAGCATGATCTGCCCTTGAATCTGGGTGTAGCCGGTCAGGCCAAAAGCGCAGGCGATCGGCACTAAAAAGACAATCGCGCGGTACGGCGTGTGGTAGCGGGGATGGACTGCACCGAACCAGGCGGGCAGGTAGCGATCACGGCCCATAGAGAACCAAGCACGTGAGGCGTCGTTGATGCACCCATTGGCAGACGCCATTGCCGCGAAGGCAGAGCCCACCCACATGAGCACCTGAAGACTCCAGTTGCCCGTGAGTTTGCCTGCGTCGTACATAGGCGTTGCGGCGATACCCAGGTATTCCCAAGGTATCAAGCCTGTACACACATACCATGTAATGATGGCGGCGATCACCAGCGTCAACATGCCGGTCATGGTGCCCAGCGGAATAGCACGACCCGGTGAACGGACCTCCTCGGCTGACTGGCAAGTGCCTTCGATGCCCAAGTAGTACCACATGCCAAACTGCAGACTTGCCAGTACCCCAAGCCATCCGTAGGGCAGGGTCTCATTGGAGAAGAAAACCTTGTGTTGAAGGAGCTGGGTTCCTGACCATGGGCCCACATGGAAAAGGAGAAGCAAAATCGCTAAAAAAGCAAAGCCGGTGATCACGATATTGACGGACAGCGTCATGAAGACGCCACGGTAATTGAGCAAGGCCAGGATCAATATCGAAAGCGTGACAAACGGGCGCGCCAATTGCTCTGCCTGTTCTGGCGAAGCGCCGCCAAAGTCTGCAGCCAAAGACTTCATGAGATCGCCGACCACAATAGCGTCAGCCGCTTCCAGCATGGTGTAGGCCAATACCAAATACAAACCCACGTTAAAGGCCATCAATGGCCCCACGATATGCTTGGCTTGGGTGTATTGACCACCGGCGGCAGCCACGGTCGAGGTCACCTCCGAATCAATCATGGCTACGCAGGTGTACAGCAGGCCGCTCACAAAACAAGCTACCAACGCGGCCCAAGGGCCACCGTTGTCAATCGTGAAGTTCCACCCCATGAACTCCCCGACCAAGACGATTCCCACTCCCAGCGCCCAGACGTGTGCCGGACCCAGGACACGGCGCAGTCCGATATGTGGCACGTTCGATGTAGATGTTGACATTTCTTATCCTTTTAGTTGGTCATGCATTTGGACAATCCGACTTATTCCTGGCCTTCACGGGAACTGGTCAAGTAGTCCTCCGGAAATTCCTTGCCAACTTTCAATAGATCAGCCACCATCCATAGGGCAATGAGCGCGGAGAGGAGCCAAGCGCCGTTGGACAAAATTTCCCAAAAGTTCATGATGACTCCTTAGTTTGCGTGCCGCTCGCCGGGCCGAACCGTTCGTTGATCACTTCGCGCAGTTCTTTGTCGGATGCGCGCACCAAGAAAACAAAATATCCAATCACCACAATGGCCGTGAGGATCAACATCAACCAGTCGATTTCGTAGGACTTGGCCGCGATGGCCGCCTTACGTTCGGCTACTTTGGCATCGTCCCATCCAAGTGCGGTAAAGCGTTCGGTTTTGAGCTTCTGTTGATCCGCCGTCAGTCCATCTGCGCTCGGCGCGGCAGCCACTGCCGTGGCCGCCGCTGTGTTGGTGCTGGCATCAGCGGCCGGTGCCTCGGCCACCGCAGTGGTTTGGGCTGCGGGTTCGGGTGCCGGTGCTGGCGCAGCACTCAAAACAGTCAGGTACAGGCACACCAGCAGCGTTGCCGCTACCAAGGCCACCACGAACAGACTATCAAACAATTGCCCGGCGGAACTTTGCTCGGGTGGTCGGTATGGGGATGGTGACGCCATAAATTTCCTCCTGGTTAATTTGCGTGATGCTATTTATTTGCAACGGCAATGGCATCGAGGTGTTCGATGTCTTGGCGGTAAATGTGCTCCTTGGCATGCTCGTAATGCTTGACCATCGCAATAATGGAAGCGGTGTTGAAAACACACAGGGCCAAGGCGCTGAGGTAGACCAGTCCCATGAAGTTGCCGGGCGGCCCTAAAGCCGCGACCTGACTGACGACGAACCAGACGGCAAGCCAGGCGCCTATCAGCAAGGCGTAGGCAAATAGGCGGTCATTGCTGAACATTTTGTCAATACGTTCTCGCATGCTGTTTTCTGCATTCATAGGAATTTCTCCAAGGATTTTTTGAAAGAGCCATTTCAGTTTGCAACTATGTTTCCTATAGATAAATGGGTGAATACCCTTGGTTGGGAGCGAATACAGCCATGAATCTGACTTTTTGAAGGCAGTTGATGGCATGCGACATCCGAATTGCGCAAGGCTGGATTCAATTTCGACTGATTAAATACACAGCCATACCCGTGCATTGCCTAGTTAGAGTGTTGATACCCTCAAGGAGTCGATTGCTCCTCAGGAGGCAAAGCTATACTAAATCGCAGCAAAGAAATTTCGTTTGGAATTTATGTCAAACAGTCCATCGTTAGAAGTGTTTCTCGGCAAGGCCATTCGCGAAAAGCGACTAAGTCATGGCCTGACGATTGCCGACGTTTCTGAACGGGCCGGCATCAGCCGGGGGATGCTTTCGAAGATCGAGAACGCACAGACAGCGACCAGTTTGGACACCTTGCAGCGCATTGCATCGGCACTAGGCGTTTCATTGTCGATACTGTTTAGAGATTTTGGTATCGAGGGGGGCTCTGCCCAGCACGTCCCCAATGGCGAGGGAATGCAGGTAGTACGCCGCGGCACAAAAAGTGGGCACACCTACCATTTGCTGGCCTACGACCAAGGCCCGACCAAAACGTTTGAACCGTTTCTGATCACCATTGACAACCAAAGCGAAGTTTTCCCGGATTTTGAACATCCTGGAACCGAATTCATTTACATGCTGGAAGGGCGGATGGACTACCGCCATGGGGAGCAAATTTACTCCCTGGTTCCTGGAGATTCACTGACTTTTCGCGGCGAAGTTCCCCATGGGCCGGGTGTGCTGCACGAGGTCCCGATTCGCTTCATCACGGTCATCGTATACCCCATTCGAGGAGATATTGAGTAGCTTTTCCGAAGTTTTTTGTTTATTCCTGAGAATAATAGTTGCATTCAAAGAATTTTCAATGCATACTCTTCGCTAGAACTTCAGAGACCTCTCATGCCCTGGCGACTGCTCAAATTTGCCCTATCTGACCGACATCCTGAGCCACGGATGTTTACGCCGCATGGGCAATTGAAGTCCAGCTATGACGTGGTCATCATTGGCGCAGGTGGCCATGGTCTGGCGAGCGCCTATTACCTGGCGCGCGACCATGGCATCACCAACGTGGCCGTCATCGAGCAAGGCTACATTGGCGGTGGCAATACCGGCCGCAATACCACCATCATTCGCTCCAATTACCTCACGCCCGAGGGCGTTAAGTTCTACGACGAGTCGGTGCGGCTTTGGCAGGATTTGGCCACCGACTTTGACCTCAATCTCTTTTATTCGACGCGCGGCCATTTCACCTTAGCGCATACCGATGCTTCGCTGCGCACCATGCGTTGGCGTGCCGAAGTCAATAAGCATTACGGCGTGGACTCTGAGCTTGTTTTCCCTGATTTCATTCAAAAAGCCATTCCCTCGATGGATATGACTTGCGCCGGACACGCGCCGGTGATGGGTGCGCTCTACCATGCGCCAGGAGCGATTGCCCGCCATGATGCAGTTGCATGGGGATATGGTCGCGGTGCGGATATGCGCGGGGTGGAGATACATCAGCAAACCCGCGTGCTGGACATCATGACGCGCGGTGGTCGGGTTACCGGGGTAAAAACCACGCGCGGCGACATTGCTTGCGGCAAGGTATTGTGCGCAGTGGCGGGCTCTACGCCGCGCATTCTCAAGATGCTGGATTTGCGCAGCCCGATCTACATCCACCCCTTGCAAGCCATGGTCAGTGAACCCATGAAGCAATGGCTAGATCCGATTATTGTGTCGGGTAGCTTGCATGTGTACATCAGCCAGACGGCGCGCGGCGAATTGGTCATGGGTGCGTCGCTAGATCCTTACGAATTGCACTCCACCCGCTCGACCCTGGACTTTACCGAGAGCCTGAGCGCGCACATGGTGGAATTGCTGCCCCATTTGTCGCAGGCCAAAATCGTACGCCAATGGGCCGGCATGGCCGATATGACGCCCGACTTCGCACCGATTATGGGGAAGACACCGGTCGAAGGTTTTTACCTCGATGCCGGTTGGGGCACCTGGGGCTTTAAAGCCACGCCGGTAGCGGGCAAAACCATGTCCTACACCGTGGCCAATGACCGGGCCCACCCACTCATCGAAGGCTTTGGCTTTGACCGTTTTGAGCGCTATGCGCCCACCGGTGAAAAGGGTGCCGCTTCGGTCGGCCATTGAGGAGCGCACCATGAAAATCATGACTTGCCCCATCAACGGCCCGCGCCTGATTTCGGAGTTTGCGTATTGGGGTGAATGCAAAACCATGCCCGATCCTGCAAGTTGTACCGATGTGCAATGGGCGGACTATGTATTTAACAAAAGCGGCGCACCGGGTGTCAAGCACGAATGGTGGTGCCACACACCCAGCAATACCTGGTTTATTGCGGTGCGCGACACGGTATCTGATGTGATTGAAAAGACATTTCTCTATGGCCAGCAGTAACTCTATGCGCCTGCCGCCCCAACATGGCGAGTGGATCGACCGCGCAAGCGTATTGCCTTTCCGTTTTGAAGGCCAAAGCTTCAGCGGCTTTGCGGGTGACCGCATTAGTGCGGCTCTGTGGGCTGCCGATGAGCGCGTTTTGGGTCGCTCCTTCAAGTACCACAGAGCGCGTGGTGTATTGACGCTGGCCAACCATGACATCAATGTGATGCTGCAAACAAGCCAGGCCATGAATATCCGTGGCGATGTAGAGGCACTGGTGGCAGGCATGGATTTGCATGTGGTCAATACGGCAGGTGGTGTTCACAGCGACCGCAACCGATTCATGGGCCTGCTGGCGCGCTTTCTGCCCGTGGGTTTTTACTACAAAGCTTTCCACACCAAGCTTCTCTTTCCCTTGTGGGAACGCGTGATCCGCGATTTTTCCGGTTTGGGCAAGCTCGATGTGAACAAGCCTGCGCTGCATACGCCCAAGCGCTATGATTTTTGCGATGTGCTGGTGATCGGCGCAGGTGTTTCGGGCCTGCAAGCGGCCTTGCACGCGGCGCGCTTAGGGGCCCAGGTCGTGGTGGTCGATGAAAACGCGCGTAGCGGCGGTAGCGCCAGCTACCAACTCGGCGCGGATACTTCATCCTTAGAGGCCTTGCACCAACTGCAAGCTGCGGTGGCGGCGCAACCGCTCATCCGTTTGCTCACCGACACCGTTGCCGCAGGCTACTACGCCGACCATTGGGTGGCGCTGGTGGATACGCAGCGCATGACCAAGCTGCGTGCCAAAGCTGTGGTGGTAGCCAGCGGGGCTTTCGAGCTGCCTGCGGTATTTCGCCACAACGACATCCCCGGCATCATGACTGGCGGCGCAGCCCAACGGCTGATCAACCGCTACGCGGTGCGCCCCATGCACACTGCGGTGGCACTGGTGGCCAATAGCGAAGGATTTACTGCCGTGCTCGATGCCCTGCGCGCGGGCGTGAAAGTCGCCGCCGTGGCCGATATGCGCAGCCCCGTCCCAGCCTGTGTTGCGCGTGACGCGGTGTGCGCTGCCGGTGTACGCGTGCTAGACGGCTGGGTAATTTACGAAGCCCACGCAGGCGACAGTGGACGCAAACTCACCGGTGTGACCCTTGCACGCTTAATGGCCGATGGGCAGGCCGACACCAGCACCCAAGAACCTATTGCCTGCGACGGCGTGATCATGAGCGTGAGCTATGCGCCTGCTTCCAACCTCTTGTACCAAGCGGGTACGAGCATGGGCTGGTCCGATGCTGTGCAGCAGTTTGTACCGGCCAAGCTGCCTGCGGGCATATTCGCTTGCGGACGGGTCAACGGCGTTTACGACAACGCTGCCAAGGCGCTGGACGGACAGCGCGCCGGTATGCTGGCTGCCGCCCATTGCGGCTTCGCCAGCCTAGAGGAGGTGCCATCTGTGCCCGAGCCGCTGCATTGCCCGAGCCACCCCTGGCCCATCGTGGCCCATCCGCAGGGCAAGAACTTTGTCGACTTCGACGAGGACCTACAGCTCAAAGATTTTTACAACGCAGCGCAAGAGGGCTACGACAACATCGAGCTCATGAAGCGCTACACCACCAACGGCATGGGCCCCAGCCAGGGCAAGCATTCCAACATGACCGCGCTGCGGGTGTTGGCGCGCATCACCGGTAAAACGCCGATCGAGGTCGGCACCACCACTGCGCGGCCCTTCTTCCATCCGGTACCGATATCGCATTTGGCCGGGCGCGGCTTCACCCCCGAGCGGCACACCCCCATGCGCGCCCTGCACACGCAGGCCGGTGCCGTCTGGATGGCAGCTGGCATGTGGCTGCGCCCCGAGTATTACGCGGTAGCGGGCCGTTCGCGCATGCAATGCATACGTGAAGAGGCGATGAACGTGCGCCAAGGCGTGGGCATCATCGACGTGGGCACGCTGGGTAAGCTCGAAGTGATAGGCCCGCAAGCCGCTGAATTTTTGGAGCGCGTCTACATCTCGCGCTACGCCAATCTGGCTGTTGGCATGACCCGTTACGCGGTGATGTGTGACGAATCGGGCGTGGTGATTGACGATGGCGTCGTAGCCCGCCTGGGCGAGCAGCATTTTTATTTCACCACCACCACTTCGGGCGCGGCTACGGTTTACCGCGAGCTTTCGCGCTTAAACACCATGTGGCGTATGGACTGCGGCATCGTCAACCATACCGGCGCGTTTGCTGGGGTGAACTTGGCTGGGCCACAAGCGCGCCAGCTTTTGGCCACGCTTACCGCAGCCGACTTGGACGGTAGCGCCTTTCCCTATCTGGGTGTGCGCGCCATCGAGGTCGCTGGTATTACGGCGCGTGCAATGCGCGTGGGTTTTGTCGGGGAGTGGGGTTACGAAATCCATGTACCGTCCGAGCACGGCGCTGCGCTGTGGCAGGCCCTGATGCAAGCCGGTGGACACCTGGGCATACGACCTTTCGGCGTGGAGGCGCAGCGCTTGTTGCGGCTGGAGAAGGGCCACATCATCATCGGCCAGGACACCGATGGTTTGACCGTTCCGCGCGAGGCCGGATTGGGCTGGGCGGCCAAATTTGACAAACCTTTCTTCATTGGCCAGCGCAGCCTGCAAGCGATTGCCAAGCAGCCGCAAAAGCAGACACTGGTCGGCTTCACGATGGATATACCCGGCATGGACGCCAGCCAGGACAGCCACCCAGACATGCCCTGCGAAAGCCACTTGGTTATTGTGGACGGCGAGATCCGCGGGCGCATCACCAGCGTGGCCTTCAGCCCGGCACTGAGTAAAGTCATCGGCATGGTCTATGTCACACCGGCACTTAGCGCGGTAGGCACCCCCCTGCCGCTGCGCCTGACCAACGGGAAGATGGTGCACGCGCAGGTAGTGGCGCTGCCCTTTTACGACGCTACCGGTGCCCGACAAAAGGAGGCTAGCGCATGAACACCCTGACGCAAGCACCCCAACGCGCTTCACCCTTTGCGCTGGCGCAGCACTGGTCTGCTCAAGATACAGGCCCGGCGGCCGCCGACCTTACCCTGACAGACCGTTCGCTACAGACCGCCCGCTGGGGCTGCAAAGGCCCAGCCGCGCCACAGTTGCTGGCCCAACACGGCCTACCCGTGCCGCCCGAGTACAACCGCTACTGCGAATTAGCGACCGGTGGCCTGGTCGCGCGCTTAGGTGTTACCGAATTCCTCATAGAGGCTGACGCCGCAACCCTCGTCTCGCTGCACGACGCAGCCATGCCCGCAGGTCGGGTTCACGGCCTGTACCCGGTCTTGCGCCAGGACGCTGCCTTGCAGTTGGAAGGCCCCGCCTTGCACACGCTGTTGCGCCAAGTCTGCTCGGTCGATTTACAAGCCCGTGAGAACCCGCCCGATGCCGTGTTCCTCACCACCATGGTGGGCGTTGGCGTGACCCTGTTGTGGCGCGGCAATGCGCTGCTGCTGTGGGCCGATGGCACCATGGGCAGTTATTTGTGGGACACATTGGCAGAGGTGGCGCGCGATTGCGGCAGCCTGCGCATGCGCCCCGCGCCTTGAATTTTTTTCCTAAGCACCCCGACCCATTGCCTAAATAAAAGGAGACATACGATGAATCGAGACGAGGCGAAGAAATTTTTCAAAGACAACAACGTACGCTACGTGCTGGCGCAGTTCGTGGACATCCACGGCGCGGCCAAAGCCAAAGCGGTCCCGGTTTCCCATTTTGATGAAGTGCTGGACACCGGCGCGGGGTTTGCCGGCTTCGCGGTCTGGGGCCTGGGTATCCAACCGCATGGGCCGGATTACATGGCCCGCGGCGACCTGGGCGCGGTCAGCTTGGTGCCCTGGCAACCGGGTTATGCCCGTATCGTCTGCGACGGCCACGTCCACGGTAAGCCCTGGGAATACGACAGCCGCGTAGTGCTGAAAAAACAGGTGGCTCTACTCAAGGAACAAGGCCTGACTTTCTTTACCGGCCTGGAGCCCGAGTTCTCGGTCTTGCGCCGCGACGAACAGGGCAACATCGTGCCTTGCGATGCCAGCGACACCCTGCAAAAACCCTGCTACGACTACAAAGCCTTGTCGCGTACCCGCGAGTACATGGATCGCTTGGTAACGGCGGCCATTGGTTCGGGGCTGGATGTCTACCAGATCGACCATGAGGACGGCAACGGCCAGTTCGAGATCAACTACACCTATGGCGACTGCCTGACCTCGGCGGACCAGTTCATCGGCTTCAAGATGGCCGCCGCCGAAATTGCCAATGACATGGGTCTTATTTGCTCCTTCATGCCCAAGCCCTTTAGCAACCGCCCGGGCAATGGCATGCACATGCACATGTCCATGGGCGACGGCAAGCGCAACCTGTTTGAAGACAAGTCCGACAAGCGCGGGCTGGATTTGTCCACCATGGCCTACCACTTTTTGGGTGGAGTGCTCAAGCACGCCAAAGCGCTCACCGCGATTTGCTGCCCCACGGTCAACTCCTACAAACGGCTGGTGGTCGGGCGCTCGCTCACTGGGGCCACCTGGGCACCTGCCTACGTGAGCTACGGCAATAACAACCGTTCCTGCATGGTGCGCATTCCGGGCGGTCGGCTGGAACTGCGCGTACCAGACGGCGGTTGCAACCCCTACCTGGCCGCCGCAGCCGTGATTGCCGCCGGTATGGATGGCATGAAAAACCAGATCGACCCCGGTGACCCTGTCAACGAAAACCTGTACGAGATGAGCGCTGCCGAGCTGCGCAGCCGTGGCATCGAGACGCTGCCGCAAAACCTCAACGAAGCCATCGACGCATTGGAAGCGGACCGCGTCATCATGGATGCGCTAGGCCCGGTAGCGCAGACCTTTGTGGACCTCAAACGCATGGAGTGGGTGGAATACATGCGCCACGTGTCCGATTGGGAAATCAAAACCTACCTCGAATTTTTCTAATCCCTTTTCCAAGGGCTTTGCAAAGGACCGACTATGTGCGGAATCATTGGATTACTGATCAAAAAACCTGCGCTGCGCAGCGAGTTGGGGCGCTGGATGACGCCCATGCTGATTGGCATGACCGAGCGTGGGCCAGACTCGGCTGGGCTAGCCGTGTTCAGCGACCCGTTAAGTGACGACCATGCCCGCAAGATCAGCGTGTATTCGGGCCTCACCGCTCTGGGTTCGGGCTTTGACTGGCATGCCCTGGCGGCGGCGCTGGAAAAGCATCAGGACAGCGCGGTGACGGTGCAGACCAAGGACAATCACGCGATTATCACGGTCACCGGTGACCCGGAGCAGGCACAGCGTTTCATCAAAGCCTACGACCCGCTGCTACACCTGCTCTCGCTAGGCCGCAGCATCGATTTGTACAAAGACGTTGGCATGCCCGCTGCCGTAGCGCAGCGCTATGACTTTGCGCACATGACGGGCTCGCATGTGGTGGGCCATACCCGCATGGCCACGGAGTCGGCGGTGACGCCAGATCGGGCCCATCCGTTTACCGCTGGGCAGGACTTCTGCATGGTGCACAACGGCTCGCTCTCTAACCCCTATCAAATTAGGCGCATGCTGGAGCCACGCGGCATCAAGTTCGATACCGACAACGACACCGAAAGCGCCTGCCGCTTTATCGAGTGGCGCATGCGTGAGGGCGACGACCTGAAAACCGCGCTGGAAACCGGTTTTGACGAGCTGGACGGTTTTTACACCTTGCTCATGGGAACAGAAAACCAGCTCGCACTCATCCGCGACCCCTTTGCCTGCAAACCCGCCGTGATAGCCGAGACCGATGACTATGTGGCCATTGCCTCGGAGTTCCGCTCGCTGGCCCATTTGCCCGATATCGATCACGCCTATGTGTTCGAACCCGCACCCCAGGAGATGTATATATGGAAGGCATAAATTTCGATCTACGCCAGCAGACGGTGCGTGATCTCAATAGTTTTTTGCATAGTGCAGAGGGCAAGGCCAAGCGCGGAACCATTGAGGTGCACCACCCCGACGGGGCGCACAGCATCGCTGCCGGGCTCAATGCCCCGGTCAAAGTCGTGGTGCATGGTCACGCCGGTTATTACGCCGCAGGTATGAACATGCATGCCGACATTACTATCGAAGGCAGCGCTGGCACGGGCGTGGCCGAGAACATGATGAGTGGACGTGTCCACGTCAAGGGCTTTGCCAGTAACAGTGCGGGCGCCTCAGCCCATGGCGGCTTGCTAGTCATCGACGGCAACGCGGCACTGCGCTGCGGAATTTCGCTCAAAGGCGGCAGTATTGTGGTGGGCGGCTCTGTGGGCAGCTTTTCTGCGTTCATGGCGCAGGCCGGGCGTATGGTGGTGTGTGGCGATGCGGGCGATGGTTTGGGCGACTCCTTGTACGAGGCCGTTCTGTACGTTAAAGGCAGCATCAAGTCGTTGGGCGCAGATGCACAGTTGGAGCCTATGGGGGCCGAGGATCTACAAATCCTGAGCGATTTGCTTGCGCAAGCAGGCATGGGGCAACACAGCGCGGCAGACTTCAAACGCGTCGCGAGCAAACGCGAGCTCTACCACTGGAACGCCGACGCTAATCAGGAATACTAGAAAGAACGCTATGGAAAAACCCATGAATTTTTATAAGTCCGCTTCGCACGAAGAATCCTGGGGCTATGACGCCAAGATGTTGCAGTACATCCGCAATGCTGCGGCACATGGCCTGTACGAGATTCGCGGCTTGGGGGCCAAGCGCCAGCTTCCCCACTTTGACGATTTATTGTTTTTAGCGGCTTCGTTGTCGCGCTATCCCTTGGAGGGCTACCGAGAGCGCTGCACCACCAAGACGGTGCTGGGTACGCGCTTTGCAAAAAAACCCATCGAACTAGACATACCGATCACTATCGCCGGTATGAGTTTTGGCGCTTTGTCTGCCAATGTCAAAGAATCCCTGGGGCGCGCAGCAACGGAGATGGGCACCTCGACCACCACGGGCGACGGCGGCATGACCAGAGAAGAACGTGATTCTTCTAAAACCTTGGTCTACCAGTGTTTGCCTTCACGCTATGGCTTTAACCCCGATGATGTGCGGCGTGCGGACGCGATCGAGGTGGTGATCGGACAAGGCGCTAAACCCGGTGGCGGCGGCATGTTATTAGGCCAAAAAGTCAATCCGCGCGTGGCCAAGATGCGTACGCTGCCGGAAGGGGTGGACCAACGATCTGCCTCGCGCCAACCCGATTGGACCGGACCTGATGACCTAACGATCAAGATTAATGAGCTGCGCGAAATTACCGACTGGGAAAAACCAATTTACGTCAAGGTCGGGGCCACGCGGGTCTTCAACGATGTCAAACTGGCGGTCCACGCGGGTGCTGATGTGGTGGTGGTCGATGGCATGCAAGGCGGTACCGCGGCGACGCAAACCTGCTTTATCGAACATGTGGGCATTCCCACGCTAGGCGCATTGCGCCAGGCGGTGGATGCACTGGAAGACTTGGACATGATCGGCAAAGTGCAATTGATCATTTCTGGCGGCATACGCACTGGCGCCGATGTAGCCAAGGCCTTGGCCATGGGTGCCGATGCTGTCGCATTGGGCCAAGGTGTATTGGTGGCTCTGGGGTGCAATTCACCGAGTTACATGCAAGATGGCGAGCATATGAGTGCGCTGGCCGAGTACGAAGCGCTGGGCACCGCGCCGGGCTATTGCCACCATTGCCATACCGGCAAATGTCCGGTAGGCGTGACAACGCAGGACGCCATCCTGGAGCAGCGTCTGCAGCCCGATGTTGGCGCCAAACGGCTGCGCAATTACCTCAAGACGCTCAACATGGAGTTGACAACTATTGCGCGCGCCTGCGGGAAGCAAAACGTGCACCACCTGGAGCGCGAAGACTTGGTGGCGTTGACCGTTGAAGCAGCCGCGATGGCGCGCTTGCCTTTGGCTGGAACCAACTGGATTCCCGGGCATGACGGTAAGTATTGATTTGGACAAGGCTGCGCTTCGCTAAGTTGGCGCAGGTCCAAAAGATTCAATGCAGTGCAATCGATTTGCCATGGGGCATTGCTCCATGCCATAGTACTGAGAAAAACCCATAAGCATCAACAATAGTTCGTAACTCGCCACACCATCTATGGGGATATTTAAAGAACTTTGAGCAGCTCTAATAGCATCACTTGTTTGGGAGCCCATCAAACCATCGACGACCCCAGCATCGAAACCTTTTCTATTCAGTTCTTGTTGCACAAGGAATACCGTCGGATCCGAGACGGTTTTCGCTGGTTCCGGGACGATTTGCACTGGTTTTGCCTTCGGTACGGGCCTCTGCACTACCACGGGTCCAGGATCGATCACCTCATTCTGGGTCCAGTTTGATCGGCCTATGTAAGCCGCTGTAGCGACTCCAAGTACCGCGAGCAAACAGCGAAATTTAAAGGTCGCAGCTGGGCCTGAAGTAGCGCCTGAAACCGTTAGAGGTGTCATACCACTGGCCTGTGGTCGGGTACTTGGGGGGCTGCTGGTGCTGGTTGTGTAAGCTGGGACGCGTGCGCTTTGCACCGAGGTTCTAACTGGAGTTTGTGAGACCTTGAGGCTTTTTCTCGGGACAGTGATCTGGACGCTTTGTTGCTTCCTGATAATCTGCGCCTGTTGGCAAAAAGGGCAACCCCTAGAAAAATGCCAATGAGTCGCATCTTTTTTACACTGCAAGACTCGCTTGTTGTTTAGATCGGTCAAGGCCTGCAGGTGTTCACGCCACTCCTTAGCTGAAGGGCGCTGGTATTGATCCTTGCAGTGCAGCTTGGAGGCACAGCACTGCGCTCTACCCGATACCGCATGGCCCGCAGCGCTCTTACTGATTGCGGTTTCTCATGATCTTCATCATCCGGGTCGCGTCAATCGGTACACATCGGATATCGAATCGGCTTCCATGAACGCGTTGCTACCACTGTTGACTTCTATGAACTTGGACGAGGTTTGGATAGAGCGTATCCGCACGATCATCCTGCGTTCGGACTTTGGTTTGGTAAAGGAAAACCATGCGCGCGTGTCAGGCCTCCCTTTTCAATGGAACAGCGACTGGGCAACGGTACTCCTCAACGAAGCCGACATCATGGCCAGCGCATCCGCCGCTTTCGGACCCGCACTTAGCCTGGCTTTAGCTAAAGAATGGGAAGCCATTGAATTCCCCCCACACGCTACGATAGCCACCGAAACGGGGCGGCGGCAGTTTTTATCCAATATTCAGTTTTCCAGTTATTCAGCGCGGACGCTGTCAGTTGGTCTTCTATCACCAACTTGATTTGTATGATGCACCTTCCAAAGCGAAATCACTGTCAACCTCATTTATAAGTAGCCACCATGACTACTCTGCCCAACATCACTTGGTAAAGCTCCTCGGTACTTAGCTCGGCTCCCTCGGATTCACTGGAGCTGACCTTGGCATTTGCAATCGCAGGTAGGCGGTCAACGTGAATGGCGAAGTTAACGTCTTCTGGGATGAAACCCTCGTCATTTTGGATTTTTTTGTTGTCCAACTTGCCCACGGTGATTCCAACCACATTACCAAACAAGTCAAACACGGGACCTCCGGAATTTCCCTTGTTCACTTTCGCAGTCAGCTGGAAGGTGCCTAAGTCGTCTTTCAAGCCCGTGCGTTTGGAGACCATCCCGTTGGTCAGTGATGGGGAGCCCTCACCCAGCATGTACCAAAGTGGGTATCCCATAACCACCACATTGCGCCCCACCCGAGGTTTGGAGTAAGCACCACCTGGAATGGCCCGGTCAGCAGGGAGCGGCTTCTCCAGCTCCAGTACCGCAATGTCATCTGACTGCGAAACAAATACAACCCGCACTTTAATGGCATTAAGTTGATGCTGGAATAATCGCGGCTAAAAATCAATTTAACGCATAACGCATGGGGCGTCAATGAGAATCCCAGCTCATGAGAATCCCAGCTCCCACAGCGCCGGGTCGGCGCCTATGTTGACCGGATAATTTAATCCAGTTGAAACCCGACGACCCCATTTGATTTATTTTGAACCAAATAAAGTATTAAATTA
>Ga0209033_1000132_pt1 | contig 38721 bp, 37 predicted proteins | sample LauGreFa1BDMLBDN_2_FD_188218 | JGI IMG/M metagenome (GOLD analysis project Ga0209033, IMG submission 188218) | Freshwater lake microbial communities from Lake Michigan, USA - Fa13.BD.MLB.DN (SPAdes) (version 2) | ecosystem: Environmental > Aquatic > Freshwater > Lake | place: Lake Michigan, USA...
ATTACGAGCCACAATATTTGGTCGATAATCTAAATCTTTAATTGCTTGATTAATGACGTCCGCATTGCGAACTTTAAAACCGCTAAGGAATCGAGAGACAGTCGATTCAGATACGCCAACTTTCTTGGCTACATCTGAAATTGTCACATTGGACATTTCGAGGCTCCCCAACTCATCGCTAAAAACGATTGCAGATAACTTATCGCGTGGAGTATCGTCCCGTCTAGAACCTCGCAGCGAAAGAAAAGGTGGTTTGAATGTCGCTCCCTGAGCCCGTCATCGTCGTCGTGGGCAGCACGATGATCGACATGATCGCTTACTCTCAGAAGATTCCTCAGGCGGGAGAAACTGTGATTGGGGACTCATTTTCACTCGGCTTTGGTGGAAAAGGCGCGAATCAGGCTGTTATGGCCAGCCGCATGGGTTCGAAAGTTTTCATGGTCAACACCCTGGGCGATGATGTCTTTGGAGACACCACAGTCAAGAATTTCCAAGAACAAGGAATTGATACGACCTATCTTTCACGAGTTGCCGGCGCAAGCGGTGTTGCCCCAATATGGGTGGAACCAAATGGCACAAACCGCATCATCTGCGTTCCTGGGGCAAATAACTCCATGTCTACGACACAGGCCGAGAGCGCCCTTAAGTCGATCGGAAAAGTAGATGTCGTTATCGGTCAGCTCGAAATTCCTCAAGAAGTGACGATTGCCGCGTTTCGACAAGCGCACGATCTTGGTGCACAAACGATTCTTAATCCCGCTCCATTTGCTCCGCTATCTAAGGAACTTATCGAGCTCAGTGACTGGATCATCCCTAACGAAACTGAATTCAAGGGAATTAATCCAGCGCAGAAATTTCCTGACAGCGATGATGAAATCGCAAGTGTGGCGCGAACTCTTGGTTGCAATCTCGTTGTGACTTTGGGAGAAAAAGGTGCGGCCTACACAGACTCTCAAGGGAGCATCAGATATGTCTCTGCACCCACGGTGAAAGCAATTGATACCACTGGAGCCGGTGATGCATTCGTCGGCGCATTTGCATCAGGGATCGCAGCTGGTATGGATATTGAACGTTCAATAAAACTTGGTTGTGCTTGCGCCTCCGATAGCGTCACTCGGCGCGGTACTCAATCTTCATATCCGACCCTAGCCCAAGCCGAAGTTATTCTCGCCAGAACCCTTTAAAAGTCTCGTTTCAGATTCTCTATTGACGAGTTAGTTTTAACTCTTCTGCCTTAAGGCGCTTCAGAACTGCGCCCGTCACTTTGCGATTGATTGTTAGCGTGATTCCACCATTACCAACGTTGTATTCCCTACCGTAGATTCCGGCTTCTTCATCAATCACATCAATCAGTGCCTGATTGGCAAGTGCGGCTTTCACCAATTGATCAATTGGCTTTGTTAATACTTTGTTGATTGATGCCAAAATAACTTTTTGAGCGGCAGGAAGTTTGGCAAAGTATTGATCCGGCGTTTCAACAATCAAACTAACTTTCTTTGAATAATTCTCGAGCACTGCAGAGAGCACGGCTGCATCTCCATCCCACGTCGAGTACGCAACATCAACGCGGGCTAGCCCTTTCATAAGCGCTCCATCGATATCGGGGTAGGAAATATTGATCACCTTGACCCTTGTTGAAGCTGCTTTCACGCCTCTGGTAAAACTTGAGAGTAACTCAGGCTCACTACCAATAAAACCGACTGAATTCCGCTTTGTTGTGAGCGCCGACAGAACTCCCGCCAGATACGCTCCTTGATCTTCTCGAAAAGCGATATTGGAGATATTGAGTTGACCTAGAGTCTTGTCGTTAATAATTGCAAACTGCACTTCGGTGTATTCCATCGATACTCGGCGCACCGTCTCTCGATAGCCAGGTCCTACAGCAATAATCAACGTATACCCATTCTTTGCTAGAAATCTCAATCGAGTAAGTCGATCTAGCGCTGTTCCATTTGTGGGCACTTCACGGAGAAAAGGTTCATATAGTTGATATTTCTTACTTGCGATGCTGAGAGCGGCATTTACCGCATCATTGAAGGAATTATCGCCGAGGAAACCAATGTCATATGCAATAGCTACCTTCGGCTGAATTTCAACCGCGCTAGCAGGAAGAGACGTCATCGCCATCGAAAGAAGGGTTAGAAATATCACCCGAATCCTCATGGCGAAACGGCGCTTACTTATTTCGCGGGACAAGACCGAGAGCGGCGTACGTCTTATCGAGGGTTGCTGATGCAACAGCGCGAGCTTTCTGACTTCCATCGTTCAAGATTTTCAATAATGCTGCCTCATCTGCAAGCAGTTGTTGGGTTTTCTCACGTACTGGAGCAAAGTAGGCGGTCACAACATCTGCGACTGCTCCCTTAAAGTCCCCGTAGCCTTTGCCAGCAAATTCATTTTCAAGTTCCGTGATGGATATTCCACTAAGTGCGGAATGGATGGTAAGTAAATTAGAGATTCCAGGTTTATTCTTCTCATCGAAGACTACTTCTTTGCCAGCATCAGTAACGGCGCTCTTAATCTTCTTCACATTTATATCTGTCGCATCGAGAATATCAATTACTCCAGCGTTGGATGCAGAAGATTTACTCATCTTTGCAGTGGGATCTTGTAAGTCGTTGATTTTCGCTGCGCTCTTCATGATGTGAGCTTCTGGAATGACAAAGGTTTCCCCGTATCGAGAGTTGAAGCGCTGACCCAGATCACGAGTCAACTCAATATGCTGTCGTTGATCTTCTCCGACCGGAACGCGATGAGCTTGATAGAGCATGATGTCTGCAGCTTGGAGAATTGGATAGGTGAAGAGTCCAACAACAGTTCGATCTGCTCCTGATTTCTGAGATTTATCTTTGAATTGAGTCATACGACTCGCTTCGCCAAATCCAGCTAGGCATTCAAGTACCCAGCCCAATTGATTATGTTCTGATAGATGGGATTGAATAAAAAGAGTGCACTTACTTGGATCTAGACCCAATGCAATGAGTTGTGCAGCAGCGACAAGAGTGCGGCGACGTAATAGCGCTGGCTCGGTTTCAACTGTAAGTGCATGCAGATCGACGACGCAGTAAAAGGCATCATGATCTTTTTGAAGGTCGACCCATTGCTTGACCGCTCCGAGATAGTTTCCTAGATGGAAGGAATCAGCGGTGGGTTGAATCCCCGAGAGCACGCGTTTCATGGGGGTATCTTCTCAACTTTCTGATTGAGAATCTCGCCGCGAGAGCAACAATGTGCCGACGCGCTTACCCTCCATGCTTAAAATGGTGAGTCGCGCACCATCCACGCGGAGGACATCATTGATCTCAGGAATTCGTCCCAGTGCATGCATGACATATCCACTGAGAGTTTCATAGGGACCCTCAGGTATCTCTACACCAGTCTGCTCCGTTAGGTCTTCAAGGGAGATTAAGCCATCTATTTCGTAATCTCCAGTGCGCGATTGATTTGAGACTTCTGAAGTCTGCTCATCGTATTCATCATGGATTTCACCAATCAAGGTCTCGACAAGATCTTCCAGAGTGACAATTCCATCGGTTCCACCATATTCATCAAGAACAATCGCAATTTGTTGGCGTTGTGAGCGCATCTCAGAGAGAGCAGGAAGCACGCCTTTGGTGCCAGGAAGAAAGATGATGTTTCTTACCATCTCTATGATTGCAATGCTCTTGCCAGAATATTGTGGATCAAGAAGATCGCGAACATGGATGAATCCAATAACCTCATCACTATTGCCGCGTACGACTGGATAACGAGAATGCGCCTTATCGACCGCAATACGAATGGCATCGCTAACCAACATATTTGCATCGAGGAAATCAACTTCTGTTCGAGGCACCATAACTTCATGAACGAGTCGTTCACTAGCGTTAAATACCTCTTCAACTATGTCTCGTTCTTCTTCGGTCAATGCTTTATGACCCGTCACTAAATCAACAAGCTCCTCTTCCGAGATATCTTCGCGAGAAGCTCGTGGGTCAATACCAAAAAGTTTCAAGATCAAGTCAGAAGAGTGCGAAAGTAACCAGATTAAGGGTCGGAAGAGTCGCGAAATAATGGCAACCGGGGTGGCAACAAAGAGCGCAATCGTCTCTGTTGAATGTAACGCAATCCGCTTCGGGACTAACTCACCAAAAACTAGAGAGAAATAGGCAATAACCAAGGTCAATCCGATAAGTGAGAGCGTTTCGCTTACGCCTTCACTTAAGCCAGCATCAATAAGTCGCGGCACCAAATAGTTTCCAAGACGGTCGGCGCCAAAGGCTGCAGAGAGAAATCCGCTAAGGGTTACTCCAACTTGGACTGCAGCCAGGAAGCGGTTGGGTTGGGATGCAAGATTTGCGACGCGAGCTCCGCGCTTGCTCTGCTCGGCAAGGCTCTTGAGCTGACCCTCGCGAAGGGAGATGAGGGCGATTTCCGCTGCGACAAATATTGATCCGAGGAGGATAAAGAGAATGACAATTCCGAGGTCGAAGGCGAAGCCTCCAACGTTGAACGCTTGCGCACCGCCAGGGTCCATAGGGGGCTCAGGGTATAAGACCATGAGCCAGCCACGCCAAAAATTATGAGTCGGGGCTCTTCCCTCACGCTCGCCTCACGCGTAGCCTTCGCGCATCCACGACGTCGTGGACTTGCTTCATCCAACGGACCGTCGGGCACGTACCTGCCCGGAGAAGGAAGAGAAAATGGCATCAGTCGTATTTAAAGATGCATCGCGCATCTATCCAGGAACCACAACCCCTGCAGTCGACAAACTAAATCTGACCGTTAATGACGGTGAGTTTCTTGTTTTGGTTGGACCATCAGGTTGCGGCAAATCAACATCACTTCGCATGCTTGCTGGTTTAGAAGAAATTGATACTGGCGCAATCTTCATTGGTGATCGTGATGTCACAAATGTTGCTCCTAAAGATCGCGATATCGCGATGGTTTTCCAGTCATATGCGCTCTATCCCCATATGACAGTTGCTGAAAATATGGGCTTTGCTCTCAAGATTGCTGGCGTAGCAAAAGAAGAACGCGATCGCCGCGTACTTGAAGCTGCAAAACTTTTGGACCTCGAACCATATCTCGAGAGAAAGCCAAAAGCGCTCTCCGGTGGTCAACGTCAGCGCGTTGCCATGGGTCGCGCGATTGTTCGCGAACCACAAGTCTTCTTGATGGATGAGCCACTCTCCAACCTAGATGCAAAACTGCGCGTCGCAACACGTACACAGATTGCTGCGCTACAACGTCGCCTTGGAATTACTACTGTCTACGTAACTCACGATCAGGTCGAAGCTATGACCATGGGTGATCGAGTTGCTGTTCTAAAAGATGGTTTGTTGCAGCAAGTTGATACTCCTCGTAATCTTTATGACAATCCTGCTAACGCTTTCGTTGCTGGATTTATTGGATCACCAGCCATGAACCTTCTTATCGCTCCAGTTTCTGGAGGCAAAGCAAAGCTCGGTGGCCTCGATGTCGATGTTCCTTCATCAGCTGGTTCATCTGTAATCGTTGGAGTTCGCCCAGAAGGATTTACACCTTCCAGCAAGGGCTTTGAAGTTCAAGTTGAAGTTGTAGAAGAGCTCGGTGCTGACGCGTTTGTCTACGGTAAACCAGTTGATGCAACGCTCAAGTTTGCTAATGCCAGCGATGAAGGTGCACAGGTCATCATTCGTTGGGATCCGAAGAACCCACCAAAGTCAGGAGAGAAAGTTACGGTCTCTGCCAAGGGCGAGTCCGTTCATCTCTTCAATGTTGCTGACGGTAAGCGCATCAAGTAAAGCCTAAATTAAAAAAGCCCCCGGTTTCGGGGGCTTTTTTATTGGTCTTTAGTTAACTACTTCATAGCCTTCTGCAAGTTTTCATCGATTGCAGCCAAGAATTCTTGGGTGTTAAGCCATGGCGCATCATTACTAATGAGCAGAGCAAGATCTTTTGTCATCTTTCCACTCTCGACAGTTTCAATACAGACTCGCTCGAGCGTACTTGCAAAATTTCCAACGTCTGGAGTTTTATCAAGTTTGGCGCGATGTTGCAGCCCTTGAGTCCAAGCAAAGATAGATGCGATGGGGTTTGTTGAGGTTGCTTTGCCAGCTTGGTGGTCGCGGTAATGGCGAGTAACCGTTCCATGCGCGGCTTCTGCTTCCACAGTTCGACCATCTGGCGACATGAGAACTGATGTCATTAGCCCAAGCGATCCGTAGCCTTGCGCCACAGTATCTGATTGAACATCGCCATCGTAATTCTTACATGCCCAGATATATCCACCCTCCCAACGAAGTGAAGTAGCGACCATGTCATCGATGAGGCGATGGTCATATTCCAAACCAAGCTTCTCGAATTCAGATTTGAATTCCTTTTCGAAGACTTCTGCAAAGATATCTTTGAAGCGTCCATCGTACGCTTTCAAAATCGTATTCTTTGTTGAAAGGTAGACGGGATACTTTCGCGCAATTCCATAATTGAAGGAGGCGCGAGCAAAGTCTCGAATCGAGTCATCAAGGTTATACATCGCCATCGCAACTCCCGATGATGGGAAATCAAAGACGTTGAATTCCATCGGCTTGGAACCATCGGTGGGAGTAAATGTGACTGTTAATTTTCCTGGACCAGGAACTTTGAAATCTGTGGCGCGATACTGATCACCAAATGCATGACGGCCAATCACAATCGGCTTACTCCAGTGTGGAATCAGCCTTGGGACATTCTTAATGATGATCGGCTCGCGGAAGATAACTCCACCCAAGATATTTCGGATAGTTCCATTAGGAGACTTCCACATCTGCTTCAAATTGAACTCTTTAACACGGGCCTCGTCAGGTGTGATGGTTGCGCACTTCACTCCCACGCCATGCTTTTGAATAGCGTGTGCGCTATCAATAGTGACCTGATCGTTGGTGGCATCACGATATTCAATTCCTAAGTCGTAGTACTCAAGATTGATATCGAGATACGGCAGGATCAACTGTTTCTTGATGAAATCCCAGATGATGCGGGTCATTTCATCGCCATCGAGTTCAACGACGGTGCCTTGTACTTTGATCTTGCTCATCTATCTACCTTTCAGGTCTTTGATTTCTTACTTTTATATTTCTTCTTAAAGATCCTTCACATCTGCTTGTTTTGATCGAACTGCTTCTGCAGCCACTTTGAGTTCGGCAAGTTCAGATGGTGTGAGGTTTCCTTCTACCACTTTATTAATTCCACTTCGTCCAAGTTCAGCTTCAACGCCGAGATAAACTCCAGAGATTCCATACTCGCCTTCTACCCACGCACAGACTGGCATCACTTCGCCGGTATCTTTCATAACAGCGCGCGCCATTCGAGCCGCAGCAGCGGAAGGTGCGTAGTAAGCGGAACCCGTTTTCAGCAGCGCCACAACTTCAGCTCCACCATTTCGGGTCCGGGTAACGAGCTCGTCGATATCTGCAGCGCTCAGCTTTTCAGAGAGCGGTTTTCCATCAACGGTACAACGGCTTGGAACTGGAACCATCGTGTCGCCATGGCTGCCAAGAGTTAAGGTCTGAACTGAAGAAACAGGAACTTTGAGCTTTTCGGCAACAAAGTGGGTGAAGCGAGCGGTATCGAGCATTCCAGCTTGGCCCATCACGCGATTGTGTGGAAACTTAGACGCGATTTGAGCAAGCGCAGTCATTTCATCAAGAGGATTGGATACAACAATTAAGACGGCGTTAGGAGAATGTTTTGCAATATTCTCCGCAACACCACGAACAATTCCCGCATTGACTCCGATGAGGTCCATACGACTCATTCCAGGTTTACGTGGTAGACCTGCAGTAATAACAACAACATCAGAGTTCGCTGTTGCTTCATAACCTTTGCCATCGGCAGTGGTTGTGGCTCCAACAACTTTGGTTTCAAAACCTTCAATGGAACGTGATTGGTTGATGTCGAGGGCTAATCCTTCTGGCTTACCTTCAACAATATCGGTGAGAACAACAGTTTCGAAGATGTCGTACTCTGCGAGGCGAAGCGCCGTCGTTGATCCATAAAATCCAGCGCCAACAACTGTTACTTTTCCAGATCTATTCATGGCGCGAAACTTACCTGTTATCGCCGCGGGAGCGCCAATGCGACTGTTATCAGGGACACAATGAGAGCGACGGGGATTACTTTCTCGATTGTTCTCATGGTCTTGAAATCTGGAGCAAGAAAGAAGGCTGTGGCGAGAGCGATGGCTAGGGCTCCAATGCGAACTGATATCAGCGCTCCAAACGCTACACCTATCAACGCAAGAGCATAGGAGAGTTTCTTCATCTTGTTTTAGCGCCCAGCAATGTCGAGAAGATTAGAGAGCAACATGGCACGTGTCATTGGCCCAATTCCTCCTGGCATTGGAGTTATCGCTGAAGCAACGCTCTCGATATCTGGATGGAGATCGCCAACTAATCCTTGTGAGGTTCTTGTAATACCAACATCAATAGCAATGACTCCAGCTTTCACCAGATCTGCGGTGAGGAAATGAGGCTTACCGAGCGCCGCTACAACTACATCAGCATTTCGAGTATGGCGGGAAATATCGAGCGTTCCTGTATGGACGGTTGTGACTGTGGCATTTACTTCACGACTAGATAGCAATATCGCTAGCGGTTTTCCCACCGTTAATCCTCGTCCAATAATCGTGACATTCTTGCCATCGAGAGTTATCTGATTTCTGGCAAGAAGTTCAACGATTGCACGCGGCGTACATGGACGGGGTGCAGCCTGACCAAGAACTAACTTGCCAAGATTTATTGGATGAAGTCCATCTGCATCTTTGTCAGGATCAATAGCATTTAAAATCGATTCTGTATTGATGTGGGCGGGAAGCGGAAGCTGCACGATATATCCCGTACATTCATCTGCAGTATTCAGTTCGTCAATAGCGGCAAGGAGGTCTGATTGCTTTGCTGTTGCAGGTAGATCAATACGGATCGAACTAATTCCTACTTCAGCACAATCTCGATGCTTCCCGTTCACGTAAGCGTGAGAACCGGGATCATCTCCGACCAGGATCGTTCCAAGACCTGGCTTTCGCGCCAAGGCACCGACTCGAGTCGCAATCTCAGTTTTGATTGTGGCGGCGCATGCGTTGCCATCGAGAATCTGTGCTGCGCTCATGAGGTAAGTCTAAAGGCTGAATTCTTGAACAAGTTCACCAGCATCAATGTGAGAAATGGCGAATTCCACTGAAATACATCGTTATTCCTGCGGACTTAGCTGCCTGAATTACATCGTCATCGTTGATGCTTCCACCCGGTTGAACCACAGCGCTCACCCCAGAAGCAATCAGGATGTGAAGTGCATCTGGAAAGGGAAAGAAGGCATCACTTGCTGCAACGCTTCCACTAAGTGATGAAGGCGAATGGTGCGCAGCGCGTTCCGCCGCGTTGCGTGCTGCATCAAGGCGATTGACGTTACCTGCGCCGATTCCAATGGTGGAGAGTTCTTTAACAATGACAACCGCATTACTACGCGCCAATGAGGCAACGCTCCAAGCGAACTCCAAGTCTGCGCGTTGCGAGGCATCGCACTCCTTGCCTGCAACAAGCTTCCATTGTGATGCGCTATCCGAGTTTGAATTCAAGGCATCACGCTCTTGTCGAAGATATCCCCCATCTATGGCACGCATCTCGTGAGAAGAAGTCGTTGCAGGGGAAATTTTCAGAACGCGAAGATTTGTTTTTGTGGCAAATACTGTAAGAGCTTCTGTAGTGAAGTCTGGTGCAGCGATTACTTCAGTAAAATTCTTTACTACCTCTCGTGCGCACTCCGCATCAACAAGAATGCTGGAGGCGACGACTCCACCAAATGCCGAAATAGGATCGCAGGAAAATGCCTTGAGATAAGAGAGCGCTGCACTAGAAGCTCTCGCAATACCTGAGGGAATTCCATGTTTAACAAGCGCCACGCTCTCTGGATTGAGGTTACTCAATTTCCATGCAGCATCAACATCGAGGTAGTTATTGAATGACATTGGCTTGCCTTGAATGAGTTGCGCACCTGCAACACCTAACGAGGAATGTGAAACCAAAGTTGCGCTTTGGTGTGGATTCTCGCCATAGCGAAGAGCGATGCCATGTTGCGAAGCCAACTGCAGGTCATATTCCGCAGTCATAAGGAGCGCAGCCCGGGCCCATTCTTGCCGCTGGCCGAAAGAGGATCCTTCGGAAAGGCTGGCAATAAATTCTTGGTATTGAACTGGTTGAGTGATGACCGATACGTACTCTGCATTCTTGGCACCAGCTCGAACAAGAGCTGGGCCGCCAATATCAAAGCCTGGCGGTGGATAAAGATTCACAATGACTGCATCAATTGGTCCGAGAGAAGTTAATTGGGAAACTTCGTCTGGGTTTTCTGGGTTAGCGAGAATTGCCCCATGAATTGTCGGGTGCAATGTCTTTACTTTGCCGCCCAACAACTCGGGCGTACCCGTAATTTCAGAAACGGAGCAAAGTTTCACTCCATTGTCACGTAAGAACTGCGCTGTTCCATCGCTCGCAATTATCTCGATGTCGTTGGCGCCTAAAGCCTGGGCTAGATCAACTATGCCGGTCTTGTCAGAGACTGAGATCAGCGCTCTAGTTACTCTTCGACGCTGCATTTCTCGACTCCCTAACTTTTGCTATGACAATAGGAGAATAAATTTTCAAAGCAATACCTAATGCAATTTCAGATGTCACGAAGATGGGCATCAACCACCATTGAGGTCCTACTGAAGGAAGGTTAGATGAGAGAAGTTCTCCGCTAGAAATGCGAGCGAGGATAAGAGTGAGTCCGGCGATGAAACCAAGAGTGGCAATAAAAAAGCGTTGCACTTCAACTGGGTCGGAGTACGCGCGCTCTCCATAACGAGCAATCAAGGCACCGATTGCGACGATTAACATTCCCATCACAATCAGATACGGATGGGTTTGAACGGGAAGGCCGCCCAATAGTGGAATAGCAGGGATCTCATCAATGCGATGAGTAAATGGATTAAGCCACGAGCCTTGGCCAATCACGACCCCACTTCCAGCGACATAACTCAGTGATGCGACTGCAAAATTAGGTAGATACAGGATTTGTACTGCAAGAAAAGCAATACCGCCAAAAATCCCAGGCTCAATAACTTGTGTGAGTTGGAGGACAGTTGTGAAATGCCACGCCAGAGATAGCGAGAAAAGCAATCCGCCAATTCCTACGAGAGCTGTCATGACAATCCACGAAGCTCTCAGAGCTCTCTGCCAAGGAAACTTCAACTTATGTTCAGGAAGCAAGTTGCTGCTTAGAAATGCAGAAGTTGTGGAGACCAAAAAAAGAATGGGGAAAACAAAATAGAACGGTGCGCGCACTGTGCTTCCGACGGCAAACAAGGAGATAATTGTGCCTAGCGCTGCATAATTGATTCCTAATGAGAGTATGAGCGTCCTCTTATGCCGAGGTTCTAACTCTCCATTTTCTTCAATAATCTTTCGATAGCCACTTCGCACTGCGAAAAATGGGATAAGTAGTGCTCCAATCGGAAAGTATGTGAGAGCGCCAGAAACTGCATCGTTAGCCAAAGAAAGATCGAGTGGCACATGATGAGCGATGAGGAAAAACCAGATTGCAGCTCGCAGTGGATCTGCTGTGTTACCAGTTGAACTTCCAGCGGTCGCCCAAGCAACGAGTGAGATAAAGGAGAGCGGTAAGAGAATTAGTGTGATGCTGCGAACTGCTTGTTTAAAGCTCACAAGCAGCGTGCTAGTCATGGTCTCTCTTTAGCCTTGAAGTATGGAGCGCAACAGCGTCGCTGTTTCACTTGGAGTCTTACCTACTTGCACACCAGCAGCTTCGAGAGCAACTTTCTTCGCTTCAGCCGTACCTGATGAACCCGAAACTATCGCACCTGCATGGCCCATAGTTTTTCCTTCGGGAGCAGTGAAGCCTGCGACATAACCGACTACCGGCTTTGTCACATACTCTTTAATAAATGCTGCAGCGCGTTCTTCTGCATCTCCACCAATTTCACCGATCATCACAATCGCTTCAGTATCGGGATCATCTTGGAATGCTTTAAGGCAATCGATGTGAGTGGTTCCTATGACAGGATCGCCGCCAATTCCGACCGCGGTAGTAAATCCAATATCTCGTAATTCATACATCATTTGGTATGTAAGAGTTCCTGACTTTGAAACCAAACCGATTTTTCCAGCCCCAGTAATATCGGCTGGAGTAATTCCAATATTTGACTTACCTGGGCTGATAAGTCCCGGGCAATTTGGACCAATGATGCGTGATTTGCCAATCTTTTGGGCATATGCAAAGAAACTAGCAGTGTCATGAACTGGAATTCCTTCAGTGATCACAACAATCAATGGAACATGAGCATCAATCGCATCAACGACTGCGCTCTTTGCGAACTTTGGTGGAACGAAAATCACCGACGCATTTGCGCCAGTAGCAGCTACAGCTTCGGCAACTGTGTTAAAGACTGGAAGAGAGATACCTTCGATCTCAACAACCTGTCCCCCTTTACCTGGGGTTACGCCACCCACGATTTTTGTGCCGCTAGCAATCATACGACGGGTGTGCTTGGTGCCTTCTGAACCAGTCATTCCTTGAACAATTACTTTTGTATTTTCATTAAGGAAAATTGCCATGTTACTTCGCCGCCAATTCTGCAGCTTTTGCGGCTGCGCCATCCATTGTGTCTAGTTGTTGGACGAGTGGATGATTTGCTTCATTAAGAATTCTTCGCCCTTCAAGAACGTTATTTCCATCGAGGCGAACCACAATTGGTTTTGTTGCTTTGTCACCTAGCATGGTGAGCGCTTGGACGATTCCATTTGCAACCGCATCACATGCAGTAATTCCACCGAAGACATTAACAAAGACGGACTTCACAGCAGGATCGCCAAGAATGATGGATAGGCCATCAGCCATAACTTGGGCGGATGCGCCACCACCAATATCAAGGAAGTTAGCTGGTTTTACCCCACCAAACTTCTCGCCTGCGTAAGCAACGACATCAAGAGTGCTCATGACAAGTCCGGCACCATTTCCAATGACGCCGACTTCGCCATCAAGTTTTACGTAATTTAAGTCTTTTTCTTTGGCGAGCGCTTCTAGTGGATTAGTAGCAGCATGATCAATAAGTGCTTCATGGTCTGGGTGACGGAAAGCAGCGTTATCGTCCAATGTAACTTTTCCATCGAGAGCGATGATTCGACCATCCGCAGTCTTTACAAGCGGATTAACTTCAACGAGTGTGGCATCGGAACTTTGGAATGTCTTCCAGAGCGTTACGAGAACTTCAGCAACACCTTTTTCGACATCAGATGGGAAGCCACCTTTACGGACAATATCAAGCGCTTTTTCTTGAGAAATTCCATCGTTGGGATCGATATGTACTTTCGCTAGTTTTTCTGGAGTCTTATGTGCAACTTCTTCGATATCCATTCCACCAGAAACAGATGCCATAACTAAGAATGAGCGAGCCGCGCGGTCCAGAAGAATTGCCAAGTAATACTCACTTTCAATAGGCGCCGCAGCTGCAATCATCACTTTGTGCACGGTGTGGCCCTTAATGTCCATACCAAGAATTGCTTTTGCTTTCTCAAAAGTATCGGCAGGATTTTCTGCAAGTTTTACGCCACCGGCCTTGCCGCGACCACCAATTTTTACTTGAGCCTTAACGACAACCTTGCCACCGATTTTCTCAGCTGCTCGTTGAGCTTCTTCTGGTGTTGTGGCAACGGCACCAGCGAGGACTGGGACCCCATTTGCTTCAAATAGATCACGTGCTTGATATTCAAAAAGGTCCATGGGTCATAACTTATCTACTGGCGCATAACGGAGCAACAAACGCTTATCGCCATAGCTGCCGAAGTTAATTGTGGCTTCTGCTTTATCCCCTGATCCTGAGACTGCAATCACAGTACCAAGGCCAAAGGTGTCATGAGAGACGCGATCACCAATCTCAAGCGCAAGAGTATTTGATTGCTTTCCGGTCGCTTTTGGAAGTGGAGGTGGAGCAAATTTCTTCCGAGTTATTGGTGGAGTGGCAAATCCACTCTCGCTCTTATTCCAATCAATAAGCGTTTCTGGAATCTCGTCCAGAAAACGTGAAGGCGGGTTGTAGTTGGGCGCTCCCCATGAAGATCTGTACTCGGCACGCGACAAGAAGAGGCGTTGTTGGGCGCGAGTAAGCCCCACGTACGCCAATCGCCGCTCCTCTTCTAATTCTTTCTTCTCGCCAAGAGTTCGTGAATGAGGAAAAACTCCTTCCTCCATACCAGTCAGGAATACAGTGGGAAACTCCAAACCTTTCGCAGTATGAAGCGTCATAAGAGTCACAACGCCCCCATGATCTTCACCTTCGGGAATCTCATCAGCGTCAGCGACCAGGGCTACATCTTCGAGAAATCCTGAGAGTGAAATCTCTTCGCCTTCATCTACTTCTCGCTCTTCGTACTCCTCTGCAACAGCAACGAGTTCTTCCAAGTTTTCGACACGCACTTCGTCTTGGGGGTCATGGCTATCACGCAGTTCATCTAGAAGCCCAGATTGTTCAAGGGCTGCAGCAGCAATTGTTGAAGGCGGACGTTTTGCTTCGACAAGAACTCGTAGCGCGCTAATCATCGAAACAAATTGAGAGATTGAGGAAGAAGTCTTTGGAGTGAGGCCCGCTTCGCTCGCACGATTGAGAGCTTGCCAGAAAGAGAGACCTTCGCTCTTTGCGAGATCGTCAATGCCATCGAGTGCGCGATCTCCGATCCCGCGCTTAGGGGTATTGATAATGCGACGCATTGAAACTTCATCATCGGGGTTAACGATGACACGCAGATAAGCGAGCAAATCCTTCACTTCTTTACGCTCATAAAAGCGCACGCCTCCAACGACTTTGTAGGGAATAGTGGCGCGCATAAAGATTTCCTCGAAAACACGAGATTGGGCATTTGTGCGATAGAAAATCGCAGTTTCGCCAAAATTAGAGAGACCTTCTCTTTGGAGACGGAAGAGTTCATCACGGACAAATTCAGCTTCGTGATGTTCATTCTCTGCTACAAAGCCCGTGATTTTCGGACCACTGCCGGCTTCTGACCAGAGATTCTTCTCTTTGCGATCTTCATTAAGAGAGATAACTGCGTTCGCAGCGCTCAAAATATTTTGCGTGGAGCGATAGTTCTGTTCGAGAAGGATTGTGGTGGCTTCAGGGTAATCCTCTTCAAACTGCATGATGTTTCGTATTGTGGCTCCGCGAAAGCCATAGATGGATTGGTCGGCATCGCCCACAACGCATAACTCAGCGGCAGGAACTCCTTCTCGATCGGTTCCGACAAGCTCGCGAATCAATATGTATTGGGCGTGGTTTGTGTCTTGGTATTCATCGACCAAGATATGTTTAAAGCGATGGCGGTAACGCGCCCGAGCTTCCGGGTATTTCTGCAAGACCTCAACAGTCTTCATGATGAGATCGTCAAAATCCATCGCGTTGGCGGAAGTTAAACGTTGTTGGTAGATCGCATAAACCTCGGCCACAACTTCTTCGAAGCTATTTTGTGTGGCGTTGCGATAATCCGCAGGACCCAATAACTCGTTCTTAGCATTGGAGATGACAGATGCTATTCCGCGTGGGTTGTAGCGCTTGGGATCGAGATTTAGGTCCCTCATTACAAGCGTTACTAATCGCAGGCTGTCGGCTTGATCGTAGATCGAAAATGTAGTTGAGAAACCTAAGCGGACCGCTTCTTGTCGAAGGATTCGGACGCAGGCTGAATGAAATGTGGAGACCCACATGATTTTTGCGCGATTGCCAACCAGGCTTGCAACTCTTTCTTTCATCTCGCCAGCAGCCTTGTTTGTAAATGTAATTGCAAGAATCTCAAAAGGCTGGACTCCTCTTTCTGCCATGAGATACGCAATCCGTCGAGTCAAAACGCGCGTCTTGCCTGAACCAGCTCCTGCGACAACAAGGAGTGGACCACCACTATGTGCGACAGCAGCGCTTTGTTGGGGATTTAGCCCATCAAGTAAAGATTTGTTTATGCGCGCCGACATAGCGAGAAGTCTAGGATAGGCAGGTGACTCCGCTCTCCGACTCTGAAATCAAGCGCATATTAGTTGTTATGGCCCATCCTGATGATTGTGATTTTGGAGCTGGCGGAACAATTGCACACTGGACATCACAAGGTATTGAAGTCTCTTATTGCATCATCACTAATGGCGATCAAGGCGGCGAAGAATCTGGAATTCCCGTCGAAGAGATGGCAAAAGTTCGCCAACAAGAACAACGCGATGCCGGCAAAGCTCTTGGCGTCACAGATATCACTTACTTGAATTACCGTGATGGTTGGTTGATGCCATCTATTGAACTACGAAAAGAGATTGTAAAAGCGATCCGAATAGCTAAACCAGATCGTATGGTTGTGCAGTCGCCTGAAAGAAATTGGGAACGCATCTATTCAAGCCATCCCGATCATCTCGCAGCAGGCGAAACTGCCATTCAGGCTGTATATCCAGATTCCCGAAACCCATTTGCCTTTCCTGAGCTCAAAGCAGCAGGGCATGAGCCTTGGCGGGTACGCGAAGTTTGGATTACGGGCTCTCCAACACCAAATCACTATGTAGATATAACCGAAACATTTTCAAGGAAGATGGCTGCTCTACATTCTCATGTAAGTCAGACTGCACATAACAAAGAGCTCGAAAACATGGTGCGAAGTTGGGGCGAGAAGAACGCTGAAGCTCAAGGCCTGGCTGTAGGGCGAATCGCTGAGATATTTAAAGTGATTAGTACGGATTAGAACTTAATTATTTGTAGATGCTCTATCAATAGCAATCGTGCGCAGAGGTACGCCATCGCTCTCGGCGTTCTTAACGCCACCTTCAGCAATAAATCGCACAATCTCCAGACCTGAGGTCACTCTGCCCCACACCGTGTAACCCATTGGCAATTTCGAATCCTCGTAAAAAATCATGAATTGACTTCCGTTTCTGCGGAAACTTGTATTGACCATCACAACAGTCCCCGCAGCATAAATAAACTCTCGTGATGTCGGGAGGTTATCGGCCTTGTAATCAAAATCAGGGCTTCCAAAGCCCGTACCGGTCGGATCTCCGCACTGTAGAAAGTAGAAATCTTCTGTCGTTAATCGATGACAAATTGTTTTGTCATAGTAGCCAGAACGAATCAGTCGAGAGACAACGGTAAGTGTCAGCGGGGCTTGTCGGGTAAGGGTTTCAATCACGATTTGACCGCAGTTAGTTTCAAAGGAGACGGTCACCGGCAGCTTCTTTGATATCCCTCTCGGCATATCAATTGGCTTAGGAAACCTAGTAGTTACATCTGTTTTCTTGCACTTAACTTTCTCTGACTTTTCATTTCTTGCTTCGCGAGGAGTTTCATTTCGATTCTTCGTAGAATCTGCACTGGCTGGTGGCAGTGCGAAAAGCAATGATGCAACGAGAGTGAGTGCAACGATTGCTGCTCTTTTACTCATTGCTCTCATCCTCCTTCAGACGAATATGTACTTCTACTCCCATTCAATTGTTGCTGGAGGTTTTGAAGTGATATCGAGAATTACTCGATTAACTTCACGTACCTCGTTAGTGATGCGATTCGAGATTTTTGCGAGGACCTCGTAAGGAACTCTCGACCAATCTGCAGTCATCGCATCTTCGCTTGATACGGGGCGAAGAACTATCGGGTGGCCATAAGTGCGGCCATCTCCTTGAACTCCAACGCTTCGTACTTCAGCAAGCAATACAACTGGGCATTGCCAGATCTCGCGATCTAGACCTGCTAAGTGTAATTCTTCACGCGCGATGAAATCGGCTCGACGAAGAACTTTAAGTCTTTCTTCAGTAACTTCACCGATGATTCGAATTGCTAAGCCTGGACCTGGGAATGGTTGGCGCCACACAATCTCATCTGGCAAGGCAAGCGCTTCACCTACTTCACGTACCTCGTCTTTGAACAACGAACGAAGAGGTTCTATCAATGTGAATTCTAAGTCTTCTGGAAGTCCACCGACATTGTGATGGGACTTAATATTGGCTGTCCCTGTTCCGCCGCCAGACTCAACAACATCCGGATATAAAGTGCCTTGCACTAAAAACTGAACTTTTCTCTCTTTCGAAATTTTTGCCGCAGCTTCTTCAAAGGTCCGGATAAATTCTCTTCCAATAATCTTTCGCTTCTCTTCTGGATCTGTCACACCTTTGAGAGCAGTTAAGAATTTCTGGCGGGCATCAACAACCATCAGATTTACTCCGGTGGCAGCCACGAAATCACGCTCTACTTGCTCCGCTTCCCCTTCCCGTAGCAAGCCATGATCGACGAATACACAAGTGAGTTGTGAGCCGACAGCTTTCTGGACAAGTGCCGCAGCAACTGCGGAATCCACTCCTCCCGATAAGCCACAAATGATGGATTTGTTTTCAACGTGAGATTTGATGTTGATGATCTCGTTTTCGATGATGTTTTGTGAAGTCCACGTCGGCTTACACTTTACGATATCTATTAACCAACGTCGCAGAATTTCCTGTCCAAAAGAAGTATGGAGCACTTCTGGGTGGAATTGGACTCCGGAAAGAAGTCCACTGTCGCTTTCAAAAGCAGCGACAGGAGTATGGGCAGTATTTCCAATTACATGGAAATTAGTAGGTGCTCGAGAGACGCAATCACCGTGGCTCATCCAGACATCAAATTGTGAATCCAAGCCCGAGAATAAATGGGAGGTGGTGTCGGCAGTAAAGTGTGCGCGACCAAACTCAGAGGTTCCCGTATTTGTGACTTCGCCGCCAAGTGCTTGCGCCATCGCTTGAAATCCATAACAGATTCCAAAAATCGGAATGTTGAGTTCAAATAATCGCGGATCGATTGTTGGCGCACCAGGTTCGTAAACTGATGATGGTCCACCAGAGAGGATGATGGCGCGTGGATTGCGCGCAAGTAATTCATCGACAGAGAGAGTCGACGGGACAATCTCGCTATAGACATTAGCTTGACGTACTCGTCTCGCAATGAGTTGGGCATATTGCGCACCAAAGTCGATTACAAGGACATGGTTGCTGCGCTGCATATGGTGAGCTCTTTATGCTCTATTGAGAACAACTTCAACGCGCTGAAACTCTTTGAGATCCGAGTAACCGCATGTGGCAAGAGCTCGGCGCAGCGCGCCAAAGAGATTCATTGAGCCATCTGCAGAGTGTGATGGGCCAAGCAAAATATCATGGAGAGAACCCGCTGTAGAAACATGCACTCTTGTTCCGCGCGGTACTTCTGGGTGGTGCGCTTCTGATCCCCAGTGCCAACCACGACCAGGCGCTTCTTCTGCGCGCGCTAAAGGTGAACCCAACATGACCGCATCTGCACCACATGCAATCGCTTTTGCAATATCGCCACTCTTACCTACTGAACCATCAGCAATCACATGCACATATCGGCCACCGGATTCATCGAGATACTCTCTGCGCGCAGCTGCAACATCAGCTACTGCAGTAGCCATCGGCACTGAGACCCCTAGAACTTGTCGTGTGGTGTGTGCTGCGCCGCCACCAAAACCAACTAATACTCCAGCTGCGCCAGCACGCATGAGATGGAGAGCGCTCTGAGACGTTGCAGATCCACCGACAATAACGGGAACATCTAATTCATAAATGAACTTCTTTAAGTTGAGCGGTTCTTTCTCTTTCGAGACATGTTCTGCACTCACAGTTGTGCCTCGAATAACGAAAATGTCTACACCAGCATCAATCACCGCTTTGTGAAATTCTGCAGTCCGTTGTGGCGAAAGCGCGCCAGCAACAGTAACTCCGGCCGCTCTTATTTCTGCGAGCCGCTCCTTTATTAGTTCAGGACGGATTGGTGCTTTGTAAAGTTCTTGCATCCGTCGAGTAGCTTGATCAGCAGGGATCGAGGAAATCTCACCTAGTTGGATTTTTGGATTGTCATAGCGCGTCCAGAGACCTTCGAGGTTGAGAATGCCAAGTCCACCAAGCTTTCCGATTGCGATGGCAGTTTCTGGCGATACAACAGAATCCATCGGAGCAGCCAGTAAGGGAAGTTCAAATTTATAAGCGTCAATCTGCCATGAGATGGATACCTCATTTGGTTCTCGTGTACGACGAGATGGAACAATGGAGATATCGTCAAATGAATATGCGGTACGGGCTCTTTTGCCGGGCGAGATCTCGATATCAACCATTAGCGGCTCCGATAGTAATTAGGGGCATCAGCAACATCGTGAACATCGTGAGGATGGCTTTCTTGTAGCCCTGCCGCGGTGATTTGGATGAGACGGCCCCGTTTCTGCAGCGCAGCAATATCTTCAGCTCCGGCGTATCCCATGCCTGAACGAAGCCCGCCAACAAGTTGGTGAACGACTTCAGCAACCGGACCACGATAGGTGACTTTTCCTTCAATACCTTCTGGAACCAATTTATCTTCAGCAAGAACATCATCTTGCATATAACGATCTTTGGAGTACGACTTCTTTGCACCACGGCTCTGCATAGCGCCAAGGGAACCCATTCCGCGATACGTTTTAAATTTCCGTCCATCAACTTCAACAAGTTCGCCCGGTGATTCATCACAACCCGCAAGTAGCGAACCCAACATCACAGTATCAGCGCCAGAGACAATTGCTTTTGCAATATCTCCAGAGTATTGCAGCCCACCATCAGCGATGAGTGGAATATCTGCTTTCTTACATGCTTTAGCAGCTTCCATAATGGCAGTAATTTGTGGGACACCGACTCCGGCGACGACCCGCGTAGTACAAATTGAACCAGGTCCGACGCCAACTTTTACGGCATCTGCGCCAGCATTGATAAGAGCTTGTGCTCCTGCACGAGTCGCAACATTGCCACCAATTATTTCTTGCTTTGGAAAACTCTTCTTGATTTTTGTGATTGCTTCAAGAACTGCGCGATGATGTCCATGCGCGGTATCTACGACAACTACATCAACACCAACGTCGATAAGAGCTGCAGCTCTGTCGAATCCATCGTCACCAACTCCAACTGCCGCGCCAACGCGAAGTCCAGCGCCCTTCACGAGTTTCACATGAGTCACTTGATCGTCGATCGACAAGTTGCGATGAATTATTCCAATTCCGCCGGCGCGCGCCATGGCGATTGCCATCGCTGATTCAGTCACGGTATCCATCGCCGATGAAATCAGCGGAATATCGAGGTAGATATCGCGTGTGAGTTGGGTTCGAGTCTCAACTTCAGAAGGGACTACGTCAGAAGCATCAGGCAAGAGGAGGACATCGTCATAAGTCAGGCCCAACATGGCGACCTTTTCGTTGACGTTCTCGTTCACCGCTCAACCTTAATGGGTAGGGTATTTACGCTCCAACTGCCCGCATGATTTCTTCGCATGCATCGAGCAGATCATCGACCAGAACCGCCGACTTAACTTCTTTGCGATCCCATCCTGGCCCACCTAATACAACTCGAGGAGCAGGACGGATACTTGGAATCTCGCCGAGAACTTCAGTGTTTCCATTCCTATCGAGTTGTGCCCATAGGAAAATTGCAGGTGGTGCCGAGCGCTTCACTACTGCGCTAATTGCTTCAATTGGTGTACGAGCGCCCAAGAATTGTGTTGCAATCTTTCTTTCAGAAAGCGCAGCTCCCAATGCGTACAAGGCAAGAGAGTGCATCTCTTCTCCGATACATGCTAACAACACCGGGCGGGCGTTGATTGGGTTGTGAATAGACGAATTCGCTTCCTGCAATAAACGTTTGATGATTTCACTGACTAAGTGTTCAATTTCAATACCAGTACCCGATTCGGCCCATTCATCACCGATCAAAATCAAGAGCGGGACGATTACTTCATTCCACGTATTAGTGATTCCCCGTGCAGAGAGCTCGGAGCGAAGAAGTTCTTCAATAAAGTTTCGATCATAGGCCCGTGCTGCGCGAATGAGAGTTTCGACCAACTCTTCGCGGATTGCGACATCGTTGGTGATGGAGTTAGCAATTTGATCTGCTGAAACTTCGCCATCAAAGGCCAGCGCCCGTTGGGCAGCTTCGGCGGGTGAGACGCCAGCAATGACGAGTTTGCGCATCAAGGTAAGTCGCGCCAGATCGCCACCGTTGTAGCGACGATGTTCGCCGGTGCTATGTTCTGATGGCCCTAAGCCATAACGACGATCCCAGGTTCGCAAAGTTGCAGGTGCGACTCCAAGGCGTCGCGCCACAGCCGCCACAGTGAGCGCTTCAGCGCCGTTCTGGGTCTCTTTCCGCAGGGAGTTCTCAGCCACGGGCCAATAGTGGGGGCTGAGTGTGAGCTCCGCGACTTGAAACGGATATAGACGGTCAAGGTACTTGAACAACTTATGGCGCGATTGTAAGGTTCACCCATGTCCGAAACTTCTCGCTTACCGAAGCCAGTAGCTGCAAATTGGGAATGGCAGTATGAGGGTGCTTGCCGATCCCTTCCAACTGAGATGTTCTTTCATCCAGATGGTGAACGCGGCCCCCGCCGCAAAGCTCGTGAGAACGCTGCAAAAGCGGTCTGCGCATCCTGCCCGGTAATCGCCGCATGTCGCGCGCATGCTCTCGCTGCTCAAGAGCCTTATGGCATCTGGGGTGGATTAACCGAGGAAGAACGTTTGGACATCATCAGTAAGGCTCAGCGTCAACAGAGATTCTTTACTGCGTAACACTTCTTTCGACAAGAAAAAACCCCCGAAGTCACGGACTCGGGGGTTTTTCGTTTGTACTACGTATTCTATTTCTTGATCTATTCCTTAACTGGTTCCTTGAGTGGATCAATTTCACGATTGGGATTCTTACGTAAGCTAATCACTGTTGTAACAGCCAGCGCTGAGATAATCACACCAAGAGAGACTGCTAACGAGACATGTGGGATCTTAAATCCAGCAACATCGTGAATTCCAATTCCATGCAGAGCTTCAATGATGAGCTTGATGCCAATAAATCCCAGCACAATTGATAGACCTTTAGACAAATACACCAATCGCTTCAAAAGTATTCCGACTAAGAAATAAAGTTGCCGTAGACCCATTAAGGCAAACGCGTTAGCCATGAAAACGATGTATGGGTCACGAGTGAGACCAAAGATTGCCGGAATTGAATCAAGCGCGAAGAGAAGATCAGTTGTTCCAAGTGCTACAAGGGCCACGGTAAATGTTGAGAATCCGCGCTTTCGAAGAGCGGTGATGATTCGATTCTCTTGCCACTCATCCTCTTCGGGATCTTCTGTAATGAGCTTGTATGCGGTCCAAAGTAAGATTGCACCAAAGAAGAAGAAGATTGCGACGAATCTTTCAACGACAGCGGCACCGACAATAATAAAGATGCCGCGCATTACCAGGGCCATCAAAATGCCCAATAAAAGCACCAGTTGTTCTTTCTCTTTTTCAATCTTTAGACGAGTGAGAATGATCAAGAAAACAAAGAGGTTATCGATGGAGAGTGAATACTCAGTAATCCATCCCGCAAAGAATTCAGCGGAGGCCGTCGGTCCATCCCAGCTCCGCATCGAGATTCCGAAGGCAATGGCTGCGGATACATAAATCGCAGTCCAGGTGGCAGCCTCACGAAGCGAGGTAATCGAATTACGGCGAAACCAGGCCCACGTTAAATCCGCCAGCGTTACAAGGAAGACAACAGAGAGGGTGATGAGCCAGATCGTTGCCGAGACATTTACCGTTTCAGAATTCATCAGGTGAGTGTAATGAGAAAGAGCCCCACGCAGTTGAACTCTCAACCGATTGGGGCTCTTTCGTCGTAGATCTGTTAGTGGCTGTGACCACCTGGTCCATGGCTATGGCCATGTCCAGCAGCTTCTTCTTTCTTATCTTCTGGAGTCTCAAAAACCAGCGCTTCTGTTGTAATGAACATGGCGGCAATTGAGGCTGCATTAGCAAGTGCAGAGCGAGTCACTTTTACTGGATCGATGACGCCAGCTTTGACGAGATCGCCGTATTCATCGGTTGCGGCATTGAAGCCTTCATTGGGCTTCAAAGTGCGAACTTTGGAAACTACGACGTAACCTTCTTGGCCCGCGTTTTCTGCAATCCAACGAAGTGGTTCTTGGCATGCTTTTGCAACGAGTCGAACGCCGACCGATGCATCACCTTCATATCCAAGATCGCCATCTAGAACTGTTGCGGCATGTACTAGTGCAGCGCCACCGCCAACCACAATTCCTTCTTCGACAGCTGCGCGAGTAGCAGAGATCGCATCTTCAAGACGATGCTTCTTCTCTTTCAACTCAACTTCAGTGTGGGCTCCAACTTTGATGACGCATACACCTCCGGAGAGTTTTGCAAGGCGCTCTTGAAGTTTCTCGCGATCCCAATCAGAGTCAGCAGCATCAATTTCACGACGTAGTTCGCCGATACGGCCTTCTACATCTTTCTTGTTGCCAGCGCCATCAACGATGGTGGTGTGGTCCTTCGTGATTACGATACGACGAGCGCGTCCCAACATATCGAGTGAGATCTGGTCGAGCTTGAGACCAACTTCGCTAGAGATAACTTGGCCACCGGTAAGAACTGCCATGTCTTGGAGCATCGCTTTGCGACGATCGCCAAACCCTGGAGCTTTAACTGCAGCAGAGGTAAATACTCCGCGCATGCGGTTTACAACGAGGGTTGAAAGCGCTTCGCCTTCGACATCTTCGGCGATGATGAGAAGTGGCTTTCCTGCCTTAGCGACCTGCTCGAGAATCGGGAGGAGATCAGCCAGAGCTGAGATTTTTCCAGCTGAAATCAAGACAAAAGCATCTTCGAGGATTGCTTCCATGCGATCTTGATCAGTGACGAAATATGGCGAGATATAGCCCTTATCGAACTGCATACCTTCAGTGAATTCGAGTTCGAGGCCTGTAGTTGAAGATTCTTCAACAGTGATGACGCCATCTTTGCCGACTTTATCCATCGCTTCGGCAATAAGGTCACCAATCACACGATCCTGAGCAGAGATTGTTGCAACATCTGCAATCTGTTCTTTGCCAGAGATTTTTGTGGAGTTGGCGCGAAGCTTGTCGACAACAGCGGCAACTGCCGCTTCGATTCCAGCCTTAATGCCCATGGGTTGAGCACCCGCAGCTAAGTTACGAAGGCCTTCCTTCACCATAGCTTGCGCAAGGACTGTTGCAGTTGTAGTTCCGTCTCCAGCAACATCATTGGTCTTTTCTGCAACTTGCTTTACAAGTTGGGCACCCATGTTTTCGGCTGGATCTGAAAGTTCGATTTCTTTTGCGATTGTCACGCCATCGTTCGTGATGAGTGGCGCACCAAAAGATTTTCCAATAACGACGTTTCGACCCTTAGGGCCGAGAGTTACTTTGACGGTATCGGCGAGGATGTTAACTCCGCGCTCCATACCGCGACGAGCGTTCTCGTCGAATTGAAGTGATTTACCCATGAAGTTATCGCCTCTACTTACTTCGCGATAACTGCAAGGATGTCACGTGCAGAGAGGACTAGATATTCCTCGCCACCGTGCTTAATTTCAGTTCCACCGTATTTGCTGTACAGCACGACATCGCCAACTTTGATATCCATCGGTACGCGAACACCATCATCAAAGCGTCCTGGACCTACGGCAACAACGGTGCCTTCCTGAGGCTTCTCTTTTGCAGTATCTGGAATAACAAGACCAGATGCAGTCTTCTCTTCAGCTTCGTTGATCTTGATTACGATGCGATCTTCAAGTGGCTTAATGGCAATGGCCATCGTTGTAGCTCCTTCTTCATTGATTACTTGCGAACTAGGGGTTCAGACGATTTATCACTCTCGTCTGGCGAGTGCTAACGCCTAGCCTAGGGGCGAGTATTCCCGTTCTCAAATCCGAGCTTGGGCTATCTCCAGATGGGGATGGATGGGCTGATGGCGGAGGCGGCCTCGATGCCGAGGGCGGAGGCGGGGTGTCCCGCCGAGATCGCAAGCGAGCCGAGCGCAGCGACCATGGCGCCGTTATCGGTACAGAGAGCTGGGGGCGGGGTGCGCAGTTCAATCTTTGCTGCAGCACAGCGTTCTTGGGCGACCGCGCGAAGGCGAGAGTTTGCGGCAACTCCCCCCGCGATTACCAATGAATCAATTCCTGTTTCTTTACAGGCCTTAATGGATTTCTGAAGCAACACATCAACGACGGCTTCTTGAAAAGATGCAGAAACATCAGCGCGAACATAATCAGGGGTCGCTTGTAAGTATCGCGAGACAGCGGTCTTCAAACCAGAAAATGAAAAATCAAATTCGTGTTCCAACATATCCTTAGCTTGGGTCAATCCGCGTGGAAAGTTAATCGCTAATTGATTTCCAATTTTCGCATCTTTATCGATCAGCGGTCCACCGGGAAAACCTAGATTCAATAATCGCGCAATTTTGTCGAAGGCTTCACCTGCTGCATCATCAACCGTTTGTCCTAATGAAGTTATATCACTTGTGATGTCATTAACTCGCAGAATTGATGAATGACCACCACTGACTAATAAAGCAATAGTAGGACGAATTTCTTGCTCATGAGTCAAGAGATCTACCGCAACATGAGATGCTAAATGGTTTACACCGTATAGTGGTTTATCGAGAGCAAGAGCCAATGCGTTTGCGGCTGAGACTCCCACCAACAAAGCTCCAACTAATCCGGGACCTGCGGTGACCGCAATTGCATCAACGTCTTTAAGTTCCACTCCGCTTTCTTTCAGCGCTCGTGCAATAGCGGGTTGCATCGCCTCGAGGTGTGCGCGCGACGCCACTTCTGGGACCACACCACCGAATCGGGCATGTTCTTCAACGCTAGACGCGATGACATTGGCAAGCAGTTTTCGTCCCTGAACAATCCCGACTGCGGTTTCATCGCATGAAGTCTCAATGCCGAGAACGAGTGGCTGGCTCACTTTCCAGCCTCTTTTCGCATAATAAGTGCGTGGATGCCGCGCGAGTAATAGTTGTCGCGTTTTGAAATGACCTCATAACCATGCTTTTCATAAAGAGGCTGTGCCTCCGAGTTACCCTCGCGCATCTCTAGCATAAAAGTCGTAATCCCTTGTGCGGAAGCCCACTCCTCAAGTTGCTGCAGTAACTCAGTTGCAATTCCTTGCCGGCGAAATTTTGGAGTTACCGTAAGTGTGTGAATATCTGCAACATCTCCCGCCAGAGCAATTCCTCCGTATCCGACAATTTCATTTTCATCAATTGCGACAACATACTTTCTAGACCTTGGAATGCCTGCCAATTCCTCACGGAATTGTGCAGCGCTCCATGGACTTTCTGGATAGATCTCTTTTTCCATTCCGACTAAAACTGGTATGTCGAGAGCAATCATTTCGCGGTATGTAATCATGAGCGCTCGCTCGTCGGTACTGCATCGGGTCGCCTCAGATACATCGGCTCTACAACAGGTGATGTCATAGCTTTAGCAAGAAGAAGAGCCATTGATGGGTATAGCTCTTCAGTGAAGCCAAATCCAAACTTTTTATCTGCAAAGCCGGCAACAATTATTGGAGTATCAACATTCGGACCTTCGACTCGAACTCCACTTTCATATCTTGCCCAGTACACCTCTTTACGGCGAGCATCAGTTGTGACGATGTATGAATTGGAATCAATGTCAATCGCATCGAGAGAACATGCACCCATCCATGGAATTATGCGCGCCGTGGCAAAAGTTTGAGCAAAGACAATTCCCACTCGCAAACCGGTAAAAGGACCAGGCCCCATACCAACAATCACCTGGTCGACCTCACTATTCACTTTTAAAGCTGCGGCAACTAACTTCGGCAGTGCTTCAGCATGTGCCGTTGCTCCATCATGAAATCCGCTGTAAATCAGATCATTCGCGGCAAAGAGCCCCACAGATGTGCGATTGGTGGCGGTATCAATCACGAGAGAATTCATAGTTGGAAACTCTCCCAACGCTTTCCTATACCTACAAATTCAACGATTCGCTCATCTTCTTTAGCTCCGAATGCAATATCAACGAGTAAGTAATCCTCATGAAGTCGCGTTGCAACTTCTTCGCCCCATTCGATCACCGTGATTGCGTTTTCGCGAGCCGTTTGTAGGTCCAAATCATCAATCTCAAATCCCTGAGAGGTACTTCCCAGCAACCGATATGCATCGACATGGATGAGAGGAATTTTTGCTTTATGGGTTCGAGAGATAACGAAGGTCGGGGATGTAACGTCGCTGATTCCAAGGTGACGCCCTATGCCCTGAGTAAGAGCCGTCTTTCCCGCACCAAGGTTTCCGCGTAAAACAACGACGTCGCCCGATTGCAGATGAGTTGCAAGTTTTGCGCCCAAATCGCGCATTGCCTCAACTGACTCAATTAACACCTGGTAATCGTACCGACTATCCAATTCTTAATTGACTGAGCCTTAATTGAAGAGAGGCGTACGACCCTTCCAATTACCAAGAATCTTTTCCGCGGGAGTTGAAAGTACCTTTTCTAGAACGCTGGCATAGATATCACGAAAATCCGTGGTCACGGCAAGATCATCATTCTTCAAATTGGTGAGCGATGGCTGCTCGCCATAGAAGCCACCTTTAACTTTCTCGCCCAAGAGAAATACCGGTCCAGAAGTTCCATGATCAGTTCCATCCGAAGCATTGCCGCGAACCCTTCTTCCAAATTCGCTGTAGACCAAGACCACGACATCTTTTGATCGATTTGAGGCGCGCATCTGTGACATGAATTTTGAAATTCCTTGCGAAACAACACCGAGAAGTATTGATTGCGCACCTTTTTCATCTGCGTGAGTATCGAAACCGCCCAGGGACACAGACCAGACTCGTGTGGGCGCCCCTGCAGTAACAAGTTTTGCCACGATATCTAATTGCTGGCTCAAGTTTGTATCTCCGCCGGCATTTCCCCCAATAGCAGTCGGTAAATCAGGGGCTGCTGGAGCGGGAGCTTTAAGAATCGGAGTGATATCAGATGAAACGGCAAATAAATTTCTCATACTCCGCGCTGCCATAGTTTGGAGCAAATTATCATTGCGACTTTCAATTCCCAACTTCATGCAATCACTTGCAAGTGAACCATTAGGAACTTTTAAACCACCCAGTGGTAGTACCGAACCAGATCTCTTATTTCCCGCCAATAACGGTGGTAGAACCGATCCCAAGCTGATTGCAAGAAGTGGATCTTCTGGCTGACTCTCTACCCATCGTCCAAGCCATCCAGTCTTTGCTGCTCCAAGAATTCCAGATTGCCAAATAGCCATCGAAGAGAAGTGAGAGCGATCAGAATTCGGGTATCCAACACCGCGCACAATTGCTACTTGATTCTTATTCCAGAGTGAATGAACTCCGCTCATCGAACCGTTGAGGTACAAGTTTTCGCCCAAAGGAAGTACGTCTTCTGGCTTATATGCAATTCCAGGACGAAGTGATTGATAAATCGAATCATTAACGGGAACAACGGTATTGAGTCCATCATTTCCACCATAGAGAGTGACGACTACAAGTATTGGTGTTCCAAGAGGAAGTGGCCGTGTAATGGCCGCGTTAGCAATCTCTTCGATTGAAAGGCTCATCGCTGCAGCACCGAGAGCTCCCGCCCCTGTTGCTTTCAAGAATTGCCGACGTGTAATTGTGTCCATTGTGCTCTCCTATGCGCTCACTACATATTCAGGCGAACAGAGCGCTAAAAGAGTTAAGCGCGCCGGATCTCTGGTTGCGCCATTGAGCGCCATGCGAGTTCGAGAGCTCCACTCGACAATTCCCAACCAATCAGCAAGCGCGTCGATTCTTTTATTCTGCGCAAGAGAAGAAATGGGTGTGAGGTCGCCTTCTTTAACTAAAAGTGTGGCAAATTGAATGCGGTATTGCGCCGACGATGTTGAGAGCCAAGCTTGATCAGCTGGCCATCCCCCAACATTGGGAGGGAAAAATGGACGCTGGCCAAGTAAATCTAGGTAATTACGAATGAGGTTCGGATTAGAGAACTGAGATGGAGTTATTGAAAGCGCTCTCGCAGAGGAAATTAGCCAATCAATAGGGCTTTTCACCATTGAGTTATCAGGATTGCCAAGCGCAGGATGTCTACCGATTGCTTTCACCAAAGCACTTATGTCGCGGGAAGCGAAGCTGGAAGTAAGGCTGAGATCACTAAGTGGATTCATGCTGGAAATAAAGCGATACCAGAGGCGTTCGGTAATAAAGAGCGCACAATCACTTCGCGCCACCAAGAAATCACTTAATGAATTAGCATCGAACGCTCCTTGGGTTCCAAGAACTCTTATAGAACCGGTGAAATGTTGCTTGGGATAAAAAGTTACTTTCCCGCTTGATTTATCAACTTTATAACCGGTTAGCGCTTTGGCCGTTTCCTTGACATCATCTTCGCTGTAGCGATTAACTCCTAAAGTAAACAGCTCCATCAACTCACGTGATAAATTCTCATTAGGCGCTTTAACAGTATTGGTCTGTCCATCCAGCCAAAAAATCAATGCGGCATCATTGACCATCTCTCGAGACATCTGAGTGAAATTTCCTAAGGCATTTCTCCGCAGAGTTTGATTTTGCAGATATATCGGCAGAGCATCATCAACTTTTTGATATGAGGTAGCCCAATGTCCATGCCAGAACCACGTCATACGTTCACGGAGAGAATGTTCAGATAAGACCATGCGATCTAGCCACCAGAACGAGAGCGAGGTTAATTGGGCTCGCTTCTCTGTTGCATACGCAACAATGTTGGCGCTATTCGGCGCCGGGCGTTTACCGACATCACTTACCTTTGGTTCGCCTTGAAAATCTGCAAAAGTATCACTGAGAGGTGCGTTGAGATATTTCTCTGCTGCCTGATCAAATCCACCGGCAAGCAGCGTTGAAAACTCACCTGGTCTTGGGCCAAAGCCAAATCTATGTACTAAACGAGCAATTCGCCTACGTTCTGCGATTGTCGCCATGAAAAGCAGGCTAACTGCTTCTTGGGATTAAACCAAGTCTTTATCGCTGAATGTGAGGTGAATATTGCCTATGAATACAAAAAGAGCCCGGTTTCCCGGGCTCTTTTTGCTGATCAACTTACAGCTTCATTCTTTAGCTGTTGTAGAACTTCAACAATGGCGCGCTGAAGTCTGGATCGTATGAAAGACCACCAGCCTTGCGTGACTTTGTCTTTACCATTCCAATCGGTGGCAACGATCCATTCTCAGCTGCATGCGCCAACATTTCAGCGATTGCAACATATTGCTTGGTCGTTGTTACACAGTGACCGGTTCCGTTAACAGTGGTCTGTGTAACCGGTGCAGCGCCGTTGAACTTTGTGTAGTTGGCTGGCGTTAACTGCCAGAGTGGCAACACATTGTTGCGAGTGGTGTTAGCAAGTTTTGAGTTCTTATTCTTCGCAGTAGCGAGGTAGTTCTCAACTGCCTTGTTTACCAACCACTGAGCATTTCCTGCTGGTGTGACTTGGTCCGCTTCTCCTGCAACAACAACTGTTGGGTCAGAGAAAGTGCCCTTATGTGAAACTAGTGCACGCATCTTGGTTACCGCTGCAGCGTTTGCGGTCGCTTTTGGAGCGGCAGCAAGGTAGCCGAGCATTGTTGTCGTGGCATCAAATCCACTGAGGGCAGAGCCAAAGGTGAAGAGGTCATCACCGAGTTGTGCAGCGTAATCAGTCTTGGTGTTATCAAAGATTGCGCCACCAACTTGATTCTCTACATCCCATGTTGCAAGAACGCCGAGAAGAGCAGCATTTGTGACATTCTCAAGTGCTCCAAATGCAGGCGATAGTCCCGCTGCAAACTGAATCGCAGCAGCTCCGCTAGCTGGGCCAGGGCCTGTTGCTCCATCAAAGCTTGCGCTCTTGGTCGGAACACCTGACATCAATGCAACAAGGACAAGTGCAGAACGCGAAGGAATTGCTCCTTGCATAGCTGCTGGGACCTTAGATGTTGCTGGCCATGCTGGCATTGTTGGATTTGCACCAAAGGCAGCTTGGAGGGTGCCTGCTACGGTAAGAACTTTGACGATATCTGCCAGAGCCTCGCCAACGCCTGCGGCGCCAGCAGAGTAATTACCGCCCTTGATTGTTGGATCAAAGAAGGTCTTTATGCCCCATAGGGCATCGCCGGCCATCTTCAAACTCGCTTCAACCGATCCTGCTGCAGGGCAAAGAAGACCTACGGAATCGACGAGGCCGGGATTCTTTTCAGCTACAGCTTGTGTGATGAAGGCGCCAAGGGATTCGCCCCATGTGGCAACTTTCTTCACGGTTGGGAATTGCTTCTTGATGATTCCAATGAGTTCAACATTTGTCTTCACTCCAGAATCTGCGTTCCAGCCTTGCGTTGCAAAGCCAGATCCACCAACTGCGTAACCCTTTGTGAGAAGCGCAGTTGCAACTTCAACAACTTGCGCAGCGTTCTGTCCGGGAGCTGGCTGTGGCGATTTCAGAACAGTGTATCCACCAACTCTGGGGATTGCTGCCGGAATATCAAATGGATAGCGATATCCATGTGAGAAGAGGAAGAGAGTTCCACCAAAATTGGCAGGAACTTGGAAAATATATTGCGCACCATCAGAGGTGAGTCCGACGCACTCAGTCAAAATGACTTTGTTAGTACAGACTGGATTTGCAGAGGCAGTGCTAGGAACTGCAACAAGTGCAGTCGTTGTTAGCGCAGCGACCGAAACTAGCGAAATGAACCGCTTCTTAAAGTTTCTCATGAGTTAGTAGGTATTCCTTTCGCTGGCAATGCAGCTCTCTTTGCCGTTGTCTTGGTGACTGGCTGAGTCGCATTGTTATCAGTGGTGTACAAAGTACGTGCTGCATCAAGTGGCTTTAACTCGCCAGCGAGATTGAACTTTCCAAACCAGAATGCGCTGTGACCAGCGTGGCTTGTGGCGGTCCATCCCATTGGGCTATAGCCGATGCTGGCAAAGGTTGATCCCTTTGACTCCATCGCCTTTACTAGCTTCGCACGGGTAGGGCTTGTACCTGCAGCGCGGAGAGCTTGAGCAACAACGAGCGCGTAGTTCATTCCTACGGCAACGTTATTGTCGAACTCGACGCCCTTGTTGTAATTCGTATTTACTTCGCGGAAGAGCTTGACGTATTCGTCAGTGGTATCAGAGGGATCTGGAGCGAAGGAGAGACCAATCGCGCCATTAAAGAGAGCTGCAGCTTGTGCAGCAGGAATTCCTGCTGGCGCAAGGCTCAACTTCAATGTGGTGGTGTCAGAACCAACGGATCCAAGAATCCACTGTGGCTTGTAGCCTGCTGCATTAGCAACGGCAAGAACTGGAGCAGTAGCTGAAGAAACAGTCATGAGGACCACAACTTCGCACTTTGCGGCAACAAGCTTGCCAATCCAGACTTGAGCAGTTGCTGAGCTTTGAGTTCCTGATACATACTTCACATGTTCAGCGAACTTCACGCCAGCAGCGGTAAATCCTTTCGCTGCATCTGTACCAAAGTCGTCATTCTGGCTGACAAGACAGACTGTCTTGCTTGCGAGATTTTCATTGATATAGGTACCAATGATGCGACCTTCAGCTGCGTAGCTTGGGAATGACATAAATGTCGTTGGATACTTCTTCTTATCAGCAAAACCACTAAATCCAGTGAGTACGCCGATGGAAGGAATCTTGCGCGAACCTAGGCGGACTTTGCTGGCAATTGCGAGATTGTTCGCAGTACCGAGCTGTCCGACAAGGGCGAAGACCTTGTCTTTCAAAATTAATTCGTTTGTCTTATTGATCGCTTCCTGTGGGATGTAGCGATCATCCTTAATAATAAGGTTGACTTTGCGACCGTAAATGCCGCCGTTTGCGTTGAGATATTCAAAGTATGCCTTCATAGCTGGCGCTACCTTGTTGTAACCCGGAGCAGCAATACCAGTCATAGGTACTGTGATACCGAGCTTGATTTCGCTTGAAGAAACGCCGGTCTCTGCATTAGCCGGTACGACTGAAGCGGCAAGCGCTACAGATGTCACGACAGATGCGAACAAGACTGATTTCTTGTTGCGTCGTAAGCTGATCATTTATTTCCTTCCATCGAGGGTTTTTTCTTTTTCAGTGCTTCGCTTTCTGATGATGCTCTCGGCGCTTTCTGATCGACTCGGCGGGGCCGTTCGGTGAGAAGAGCACTGTGAGAATCAGCAGCACGCTCACAATGAAACCTGGCAAGTTCGAGATGACCTTTTCAGATTCACCGAGGCTGGTCGAGATTACCTCGGCGATCTCAGGGATCACCACGAGAATTACAGCGCCTAGCATGCTACCTGCGAGGCTAGTTACGCCAGCCAACACCGCACCCGTGATGAGGGTGAAGGAGAGGCTGAGCGGGAATGCGCTCGGGGCGACGATGCTGATCATGCCTAAGAGGGCTCCTGAGAGCCCTGCGGCTCCAGCGCTGATGGTGAAGGCGAGAATCTTGGATTGAGCGACGTTGATGCCGCATAGCTGGGCGGCGGTTGGGTTAGCGCGAAGCGCCTTCCAGGTGCGCCCATACCTGCTGTGCAGAAGATTGCGAATCAAGAACATGGCAATCAGAACAACGAAGGCTGAAATCCAGAAGAACCATTTATATAGAGTGAAATCTTCACCGAATCGCGCAGGTGGATTTCCAGCATCATAAACAAGTCCCGTTTCGCCACCAAGAAAGGTAAATTGATTTGCAAGTGTCGGAAGTCCGACCGCAAGAGCAAGAGTTGTTCCTGCAAGATATGGACCAGATAGTCGTCCAGCAGCAAAACCTAAGACAAAACCAATTAGTGATGTGACGATTACAGACATCAATAATGTAAACCAAAATGGTGATTGCCAATATGTTTGTGATAGCGCTGCAGCATATGCGCCGATTGCAAGAAATGCACCATGGCCCAGAGAAACTTGTCCGGAATATCCAGTCAGGATGATAATTGATGCAATTGCCAGAGTAGTAATGGCAATAGTGGCACCTTGGTAAACCCGTAACTCATCCACACGGTCAGCGACAATTAAAAGTATCCAGCCAAAAATAACGAAGAGTGCGAATACTTTCTTCGTCGATAAATTATGCATGTCGGACCTTCTTTGATCCGAAGATTCCGTTGGGTTTAATCACTAATGACAGCAATAGAACGACAAATACGGCTGGGAAAATTAAGGTAGTGCTTACGTAATTCAGGATAAAAGCGATACCTATTCCCAAGACCATTCCACCCACAACAGCTCCGGGCAAACTTTCTAGTCCGCCTATTACGGCAGCAACGAATCCAAATACAAGCAAGGTATCGAGTGAATTTGGCGAGAGTATGTCATTAGGAGTTACCAGTACTCCTGCAACTGCTCCAGCTCCTCCAGCAAATGTCCAACCGATAGTGCGGATAGGCCCTACGCGAATACCTGCCAAACGTGCGATTTCTGGTTGAAACGCTGAGGCGCGGAGCGCTAAACCAAGATTAGTTCGTTGGAAAATGATGGAAAAGGCAATCATTACAAGGGCTGCCCCCACAATGACGAGAACATTTAGCCGAGAAAAAGGAATAGTTGCTCCAGCTACAACAAAGTTATCGGTAGGTACAGGTGAAGCAAAGCTTCGATATTCATTACCCCAGATCATTCCGACGACGCTTCGAATGACTCCAAGTAGTCCTAACGTTGCGATAACAGGAGCAAGTGCAGCAACTGGACCGTCATCGGCATGCTTGAAGAGAGTACGCATGAAGAAGTATTCAACGCCAGCGCCAAGTAACGAACCGATAATGATGGCGATAAGAAGTGAGAACCAGAAATTTCCGGTTCGAACCATCATCTCGTATCCGATATAGGTAGAAAAAATAGCTTGGCCGGCTTGAGCAAAGTTCACTACTCGGGTTGATCGCCAGACTAGGACAAGTGCTAACGCCATCAAACTGTAGATCGAACCTAGCGTTATGCCGATAAGTATCGTGCTAAAGAATTGTCTCATTAGTACCCCAAGTAAGCCGATCGTAGTGCAGGATCATTCATTAAGTCTTGAGCTGGTCCTGAGGCAACAAGTTCGCCTAGATTAAGAATGACGCCAATATCAGCAATCTCTAAAGCAGAGATTGCATTTTGTTCCACCAGAACAACAGTCATGTTTAGTCGCTTACGAAGATCGTTGATAGCAGTAAAAATCTGCTCGATGATGAGCGGAGCAAGTCCCAAGGATGGTTCATCGAGTAGTAGCAATTTAGGACGAGAGACTAAAGCTCGACCAATCGCCAGCATCTGACGTTCGCCACCCGACAATGTATTGGCACTCTGGGACATACGTTCACCAAGTCGAGGGAAAAGTTCTACAACTTCATTAATTGCTTGAGCTGTGTCGCTCTTATCGTTGCGCCAGAGACCACCAACAAGGAGATTTTCCTTTACCGTCAATTCTGGAATGACAGACTTTCCTTCTGAAACATGGGAAATTCCGCGGCGAACTAAATCTTCTGGCTTAACGCCCACCATTGATCGATCGTTCCAGCGCGCAGTACCTGAGGTTGGAGACTTAAGACCTGAGAGGGTGCGCAGAAGAGTTGTCTTACCCGCACCGTTAGAACCGATAACCGCTGCGAGTTTGCCTTCTGGAACTTCAAAACTAACGTCAGAGAGGGCACGAATCGCACCGTGATCAACCGTAAGTTTATTGATCAATAGCGCAGTCATCGCTTCTTGTCCCCTGCGTGAGAGCCTAAATACGCTTCGATGACGGCTGGATTACTTCTCACTTCATCTTTACTGCCTGATGCAATGACCTCGCCAAAATTCAAAACTGATATTCGATCACAGATTGACATCACTACATCCATATGGTGTTCAACAATAATGATGGAGGTTACAGACTTTAGATTTCCAACTAACGCGTTAAACCATTCAATGTCTTGCGCGCTCAACCCTCCAGCAGGTTCATCAAGAAGAAGAATTTTCGGTTCAGAAATTAGTGCGCGCGCAATTGATACTCGTTTTGTATCAGGGTAAGAAAGCGTGTCAGCGCGGCGCTCAGATACTGAGCCGGCATAAACACGCTCAAGCGCAGCTTGGGCACGATTGCGTAAGGCTGCTTCATCTTTTCGAGTTAATCCCAGGAAAGATTGTGTAAGGCCCGTGCGTGCCAAATGATTTGCACCGAGCATGACATTTTCGGAAACTGTGAGATCTGGGAATAGTCCAACGCCTTGTAGAGTGCGAGCAATTCCACGATGCACGAGTTGGTGAGGTTTCGGCCACTGTACTTTCTTGCCGAATAACTCAAGAGTTCCTTCAGCTGGAGGAACAATTCCCGACAATGCGTTGAATACTGTTGTCTTTCCGGCGCCATTTGGACCAATCAGCCCTAGAACTTCACCTTTGCGGAGTTCAAGATTTACCTTATTGAGAGCTTTCAAGCCACCAAAATTTACTGAGAGACCATCAATAGAGAGCACAGTGGCGTGGTCTGCCATGTGATCTCCTAACCTATGTAAATCCGTTTTACTCTCGGTCCGAGGCGCGTAACAATCTCATAATTGATCGTTCCGCACGCAGCAGCCCATGAGTCCGCCGTATAACAAGTGTCGGAAGTGTAACTGTGACTCTTCTCGCTGCCAATGAGGTAAGCCCAATCTCCGGCACGCGCTTGTGACTCTTTTCCTAAATCCACAACAAATTGGTCCATAGAAACTCGTCCAATAATTGGTGACTTTTTGTTACCAATGAGTACGCCTGCTCGATGGTCTGCATTTCTTGGCACTCCATCGGCATAACCCATGGAAATAACTCCCAGTTTTGTATCAACTTTTGTTATAGCTGTGCCGCCGTAACCTACCTGTGAGCCGGCTGGGACATCTTTAACAAGATGAATTCTTGCCCTTAATGAAAGTGCTGGCCTCAATTGGAGTTTGAATGAATCTCCCATTTTTTCTACATCAGGGCTCAATCCATACATCGCTATTCCAACTCTCACAACATCAAAATGTGAATCAGCATCATTAATGGTTGCAGCTGAATTACTGAGGTGAATAATTTCTGGTTGAACACCTAATGCACGTGCCTCTTCAATGCTCTCAAGAAATCTATCCCTTTGTTGTCGATTAAAGTTATGTCCTGGTTCATCGGCGCGCGCAAAGTGTGACCAGATTCCGACAATCTTGATCCGACCAGTACGTTGAGCATTTGCTGCAGTCTGCAATAACTCTCTCCATTCAAGAAGCGCTCCACCGCGAGACATTCCAGTATCAACTTCAAGATGAACTCGAGGAACTTTTCTTAAGACATCGCCCGCAGTGAGGACTCTATGAAGATGTTCAACAGAGGGAACGCCAAGATCGATGTTGCTCTGCACTGCAGCTTCAAAGTCATCAGTGATTGGGGTTAACCAGGCGAGAATCGGAGCGCTAATTCCACTGTCGCGAAGCGTGAGAGCTTCCTCAAGAAGTGCTACTCCCAGCCAGGTAGCCCCCGCGCTAATGGCCCGCTCTGCGACTGGAATTAATCCATGTCCGTACGCATCCGCTTTCACAACAGCGAGCGCGGGTTTAGCTGACTTTGTCATCAGGTGTTTGACGTTCATCTCAATAGCGCTGAGATCTACCAGCGCTTCCGCACGATTATTGGAAGTCATAGCTCTTCTAGGAGGGTTGACGCCGTGATGGGATGAAGCGATCGATTGCCACAACAAGGACAAGAATGGCACCACCTATAAACATTCCACCAAGTAAGTCAGTGAACCAATGCGTGTTTCTCAGCAGTGATGCAGATCCAACCGCAATCGTGAGAAGTGCAACGAGCCAATAAAGTTTCAAGCCTTCAAAAGGCGCGCGGTGGGTATACCGGAAGATTATGTAGG
>Ga0209033_1000133_pt1 | contig 38324 bp, 39 predicted proteins | sample LauGreFa1BDMLBDN_2_FD_188218 | JGI IMG/M metagenome (GOLD analysis project Ga0209033, IMG submission 188218) | Freshwater lake microbial communities from Lake Michigan, USA - Fa13.BD.MLB.DN (SPAdes) (version 2) | ecosystem: Environmental > Aquatic > Freshwater > Lake | place: Lake Michigan, USA...
CAAGGGCACGGGCGACATGACCACCTCGGTGTTGGGCGGCCAGGTCGATGGGGCCATGACCTATGTGCCCTTTGTGGTGGCCAACAAAACCCGTGTGCGGCCGCTGGCCGTGGCCATGGACAAGCGTCACCCGCTCATCCCCGATGTGCCCACCTTCAAAGAGCTGGGCGTGAACTGGGTGGACGGCGCTTACCGCGGCATTGGTGTGCCCAAATCCACGCCGCCTGAGCAGCGCAAACGCTTGTCAGATTTGTGGATGGCATTGAACACCGACCCCGAGATGAAAGACCTGGCCGCCAAAAGCGGGTTTGAGTTGGTCAACGTCGGCCTGGAGCAAATGGACGCCTTCATGAAAGAGCGCACCCAGCTCTATACCGAGGGTGCGGCGCGCTTGGGCCTGGGTAAAAAGTAAGTTCGGACGGACCCCGCAACGGCCCCAGAGGTCATCTGGGGCTGGGCAGGGGCTTACCTGATTCGCATCAACGGTTCGTGAACTGCGCCTTGCGCTTGCCGACAAATGCGGCCATGCCTTCTTTTTGATCGCTGGTGGCAAACAAGGCGTGGAACATCCTCCGCTCAAACATCACGCCATCGGCCAAGCCGCTTTCAAAGGCGCGGTTGACCGATTCTTTGGCCGCCATGGTGGCCAGTTGTGAATGCTCGCAAATCATCAAGGCCGCTGCCAGGGTTTCGTCCATGAGTTTGTCCAAAGCCACCACCCGGCTCACCAAACCAGAGCGCTCGGCCTCGGTGGCGTCCATCATGCGCCCGGTCAAGGCCAGGTCCATGGCCTTGGCCTTGCCCACCGCACGCGGCAAGCGCTGGGTACCACCAGCGCCAGGGATGATGCCCAGCTTGATCTCGGGCTGGCCGAACTTGGCGTTGTCGGCGGCGATGATGAAGTCGCACATCATCGCCAACTCGCAACCACCGCCCAAGGCAAAACCGCTGACCGCAGCGATCACCGGTTTGCGCACCGAGCGAATGGTTTCCCAGTTGCGGGTGATGAAATCTTGTGCGTACACATCGGCAAAGTTGTAAGTCGCCATGGCCCCGATGTCGGCCCCAGCGGCAAAGGCTTTTTCGCTGCCGGTGATGACCATGCAGCCAATGGCGGGGTCGGCGTCATAGGCTTTGAGCGCCGTGCCCAACTCGTCCATCAATTCGCCGTTCAGGGCATTGAGTTGCTTGGGCCGGTTCAGGGTGATCACCCCGACTTTGTCGGCGTGGGTGGCGGTTTGGATGGTTTGGTAGGACATGGGGTCTCCGGCAAAAGGGCAGTTGGTGGCTTGGATGCACGACTATACCCAAGGGAAAACATTCACCAACCCACAGGTCGGGCAATGTTAAATTGGCACCCAAGGAGAGCCCCATGTCAGAACCCCAAGTCTTGTTTGAGCAGCGCGCCGCCGTGGCCTGCATCACCCTGAACCGGCCCCAGGCCTTGAACAGTTTCACCCGCACCATGCACAACGAGTTGTGGGCTGCGTTGGACCGCGCCGAGGGCAACCCCCTCATCCGCGCCTTGGTCATCACGGGTGCGGGGCGTGGCTTTTGCGCCGGTGCCGATTTGTCGGAGTTTGATTTCACCCCTGGGCCCGACATGGTCGAGCGCGCCGACCCCGGCCCCTTGATCGACCAATACTTCAACCCCACCGTGCGGCGTTTGCAGCAACTGCGCATGCCGGTGGTGGCCGCGGTCAATGGCGTGGCCGCGGGTGCAGGCGCATCGCTGGCCATGACCTGCGACATCGCCATTGCGGCCCCCGCAGCCAGCTTCATCCAAGCCTTCAGCAAAATTGGCCTCATCCCAGATGCCGGTGGCAGTTGGTTTTTGGTCGAGCGATTGGGCCTGGCGCGGGCCATGGCCTTGGCCATGACGGGCGACAAGCTCAGCGCCGAGCAAGCCCAGCAATGGGGCTTGGTGTGGCAAGTGGATGCCGATTGCCTGGCTGCGGCCTGGGCCATGGCCGAGCGCTTGGCCGCCATGCCCACCCAAGCCTTGGTGGCCACCCGCGCCTTGTTGCGAGACGCGAGTCAACGCACATTAAGCGCCCACTTAGATGTGGAGCGCGACACCCAGTCGCAACTGGGCCGCACCCACGATTACATCGAAGGCGTGAGCGCTTTTTTGCAAAAGCGCCCGGCGCAATTCACCGGGAATTAAAGCCATGGACGAGACAGCGCTGGCCCAGCAGGTCGGGCAAGTGATGCTGGCCAACGACCGGGCCACCCGCGAAACCGTGGGCATGGAATTGCTCAGTTGCACCCCCGGGCGCGCCAGCATGCGCATGGTGGTGAAAGACAAGCACCTCAATGGCCACCAAACCTGCCATGGGGGTTTTATCTTCACCCTGGCCGATTCCACCTTTGCATTTGCCTGCAACAGCCACAACCACAATGCCGTGGCCGCAGCGTGCAGCATTGAGTTTTTGAAGCCGGCCCATTTGGGCGATGAGCTGCGCACCGAAGGTGTGGAGCAGGTGTTGTCGGGCCGGCACGGCATTTACGACGTCAAAGTGACCAACCAGCGTGGCGAGACCGTGGCCTTGTTTCGCGGCAAAAGCGCGCAGATACCCGGAACGGTGGTGAACCCATGAACACCCCCAACGCCTTCGCCCACGAAGCCATTGAGCACGCCAGCGTGGACGAGTTGCGCAGCTTACAACTCAAGCGTTTGCAATCGACCTTGCAGCATGCCTATGCCAACTCGCCGGTTTACAAAGCCAAATTTGATGCGGCCGGTGTGCACCCCAGCGACTGCCACAGCCTGGCTGATTTGGCCCAATTTCCCTTCACCACCAAAAGCGATTTGCGCGACAGCTACCCCTACGGCATGTTTGCCGTGCCGCGCGCGCAGTGCGCCCGCATCCATGCCTCCAGTGGCACCACCGGCAAACCCACGGTGGTGGGTTACACCCGCAATGACATCGACACCTGGGCGCACCTGGTGGCGCGCAGCATCCGCGCGGCAGGCGCCCGACCGGGCGACTTGGTGCATGTGAGCTATGGCTATGGTTTGTTCACCGGCGGTCTGGGCGCGCACTATGGCGCTGAAAAACTCGGCCTTACCGTGGTGCCGTTTGGCGGCGGGCAAACCGAGCGCCAGGTGCAGCTCATCACCGACTTCAAACCCGACATCATCATGGTCACGCCCAGCTACATGCTGGCCATCGCCGATGAGTTTGAACGCCAGGGCATGGTGCCCGCTGAAAGTTCATTGCGCATTGGTATTTTTGGCGCCGAGCCGTGGACCAATGACATGCGCCGCGCCATTGAGCAGCGCATGGGCCTGGACGCGGTGGACATTTATGGCCTGAGCGAGGTCATGGGCCCGGGCGTGGCCAGCGAGTGCGTTGAAACCAAAGACGGCCCGACCATTTGGGAGGATCACTTTTACCCCGAGGTGATCAACCCGGAGACGGGTCAGCCAGTGGCCGATGGCGAATTTGGCGAACTGGTGTTCACCAGCCTGACCAAAGAGGCCTTGCCCATCATCCGCTACCGCACCCGCGACCTCACGCGTTTGTTGCCCGGTACCGCCCGCACCATGCGCCGCCTGGAAAAAATCACCGGGCGCAGCGACGACATGATGATCGTGCGCGGGGTAAATGTGTTTCCCTCCCAAATTGAAGAGTTGTTGCTCAAGCAAGCGGTTTTGTCACCACACTACCAGTGCGTGCTCAGCCGCAACGGGTCGCTCGATGAGCTGAAGGTGTTGATCGAAACCCGGGTGGGCGTGGACCCCCAAGGCAGCGCAGCAAAGGCCGCCGCACAGCAGTTGCAGCACGACATCAAGGCCTATGTGGGCACCAGCGCCGACATTGAGCTGCGCGCCGAAGGCGGGGTCGAGCGCAGCATGGGCAAGGCCAAGCGCGTGGTCGATACGCGCCAGTTGTGAGGGTTTAAACCAGCCAGCGTTTGAGCGCCGCAGCGTCGGTCACGCTCAACCGCCAGGTGCCCACCCGCGGGTCGGTGGCCGCTGGCACCACCAACGGCAGGCGTAACAACTGCTGATCGCGCGCCACCAAAGCCGTGCAGCGTTTGGCAGCCCCCAGGTACAAGCCCAACTCATCGATTTTTTGCAAGCGCCATGCGCTGCTGGGGCGGCCTTTGCTGGCAGGCAATTCAATGCAGATCCATTCATCCCCGGGGGCCATGCCCGCGCGTTGCGCCGCGCCGTCGGTGAACACAAACTTCACCTGAACGCCCCGGTCTTCACTCACCCGCAGGCCTAAGCGCTGGGCCCAGGCAGAGGGGTCGATGTGCACTTGGATACCGTGCGCACCCAGCAGATCTTTGAGCGGCAAATCAGCCGTGCCATGCACCCAACGCTGCAAGGTTTTGCGCCAATCTTGGCCACTGACATCGCGCAGCACGGCCAGCAAGTCGCCCTCGTCCATGGGGCCGCCCGCGCAGCGCTGCCACAGTGCGCGCATCACGGTGTCCAGGCTGTGCCCTGATCGGCGCAATTGCAAGTCCAGGCACAGACCGACCAAGGCCCCCTTGGTGTAGTAGCTGACGGTGATGTTGGGCGTGTTGTCGTCGGCCCGGTAATACTTGGTCCAGGCTTCAAAACTCGATTGGGCCAGCGAATGCACCAAGCGCCCAGGGGTTTGCAGCACCTGGTTGATGGTTTTGTTCAGGCCTTGCACATAGCGCGTGCTGTCCATCAAACCACTGCGGTGCAGCAGCAAATCGTCGTAATAGCTGGTCAGGCCCTCAAAAAACCACAACATCTCGGTGTGGTTTTCACGGCCCCAGTCATAGCGTTCAAACTCTCGCGGGCGCAAGCGTTTGACGTTCCAGGTGTGAAAGTATTCGTGGCTGATCAAGCCCAGCAAGGTCATATAGCCTTCGCTGGTTTTGGCCTCGCCCAGGCGCGGCAAATCGCTGCGCTGCGCAATCAGTGCCGTGCTGTGGCGGTGCTCCAAGCCCCCATAACCACTGTCAACCGCGTTCAGCATGAACACATAGCGGTCGTGCGCCGGTGCGGCGACGCGCCCAGCGGCTTTGCCTTCGCCATGCCAAAAGCGAATGTGAGTTTCGCAAATGCGTTGGGTATCGCGCAGCAAGCGTTCGCCATCGAAGCTGGGCGGGGTGCCGGCCACCGCAAAGCGGTGCGGCACGCCGCAGGCCTCAAAGCTGCCCGACCAAAACGCACCCATCTCCACCGGCGTGTCGACCAATTCGTCGTAATCAGCGGCCTGGTAGTCGCCCCAGCCTTTCGCATTGACGCGGGTGGGGAGCAAGGCGGTGGCCACGCGCCAATCTGTGGGCACGCCTGTGGGGGTCAGGCACACGCCATGCGTTGCATCGCGGTGGCCGTGCACCCACACAAAAAGGCTGGTGCCGTTGAAAAACCCCCGCGTGCCATCCAGCCATGCGGTGCGCACCGAGTTGTCGTGGGCATGCACGCGGTAGTGCAAGACCAAGGCCTGTTGGGGGTCGGCGCTGATGTCCCAAGTGGCTTTGTCGATCTGCACCACGCTGCGTGGGCGAGCAGATTGCATGGCGCGCAGACCCAACAATTGCTTGGAAAACTCGCGCACCATGTAGCTGCCCGCAATCCACACCGGCAATTGCACGCGCTGCAGGGCAGCGGGTTGGGCAATGGTGCAGGTGATGTCAAAAACATGGGCGGCCCAGGCATGGGCTTGCACCTCAAACTGCACAGCCATCTGGGGCGTGGAGCGCTTGCGGGTGTTTGCCATGGCAAATCAGGTGGCCGAAGCGCCCAGCAAACAAGACAACACCGCCACGGCTGTGAGCCGCGCACGCAAGGGCAGCCAGGCCGACCAACCCCATTGGGCCCAGGTGCGTCGGTCAACGCCGTAACAAACCACCAACAGCAAGGCCAACAGTGGCAGGCCAGCAAAGGCGGGCATGAGCAAGGCCACCCAGGCCACCAGGGAGGGGACAACGCCCCACACCAAATGAAAGCGCCGTGCCGGTGCGTCCAGGGGCAAGCCCATGCCCCAATGGATGCCGCCCAAAAATGCGGCAATGGTGGCGGCATAAGCGCTCAAGGCCATGGCCACAAAGGCGTGCACATCGCCACTGACCAACCACATCAAGCCAGCCAGCCCCACAAATGGGATCAAGCCAGCGTTGCCCAGCCGCTCTACCAGGGTGGCGATGTCGCCTTGCGCTTGCGGGGCAGGGTGTTGCATGTCAGGGCTTGGCCGCGATGAGTTGTTCAATTTGGGCCACCGGTATGGCACCTGGTACGCGCCTGCCATCTTGCGCCAACAAGGTGGGTGTGCCGGTGATTTTGTGTTTGCGCCCAAATTCCACATTGCGCGTCAGGGCCGAGCTGTCGCAATTGGCCACGGCAGGTGCGGTGTCGCGGGTCATGTAGTCCAGCCAAGCCTTGGGCTGGTCTTTGGCGCACCAAATGTGGCGCGATTTGTCCATCGAATCAGTGCCCAAGATGGGATACAAAAACAAGTACACGGTGATGTTGTCGACCTTTTGCAAGTCGCGCTCGAAGCGTTTGCAATAGCCGCAGTTGGGGTCCTCAAACACCGCCAATTTGCGTTGTCCGTTGCCACGCACGATGGTGATGGCGTCTTTCAGTGGCAGGCTGGAAAAGGCAATGGCATTGAGTTTGTCGCTGCGCTCTTCGGTCAAATTGCGTTTGGTCCGGGTATCGATCAAGCTGCCTTGCACCAGGTAGTGGCCGTTGGCGTCGGTGTAGTAAATCTCGTTGTCCTCGAGCAGCAGCTCATACAAGCCATTGATGGGGGTTTTGTTGACGGACTGGATTTTGGGCAGATCGGGGATGCGCTCTTTGAGGGTTTTGCGGATCGCGGCCTCTTGGGCCCCGGCCAAGCTGGGTATGGCCATACAGGCCAGCAGCATGGCGCCAAAAGACACGCGTTGGGCCAAGGCTGCGCCGCGTTGAAAGCTCGAGAAAATCATCATTGCATCGCCTGTTGAATCACCCATTGCTTCAAGGGTGTGATGGTGTCAAAGTTTTTCATGCCCCATTGGCGCAGGTCTTTGGCCAGCGAATGGGGGTGGGCAAACAAACGCTGCAAGCCGTCGCAAGCCACCCAGGTGGGCCACATGCCGGCCTTGCGTTGGCGCTCGTATTGGCGCAGCAAGTGTCGGTCGCTCAAAGGCCGCCAGTGGTTGATGCCTTGGCGGCTTTGCAACACGTCGTGCAAGGCTTGGACATCGGCCAAACCCAGGTTCAGGCCCAAGCCCGCCAGCGGGTGCACGCTGTGGGCGGCGTCTCCTGCCAGCACCCAGGCGTTGCCATCGCTGTCATGGCCACACCATTGCACGGCGCGGGCCATCAGCAAGGGCCAGCTGCGGCGTTCACTGGTGAGGGACAAAGCGCCCAATTGGTCGTGGCTGGCGTGGTGCAAGGCTTGTTCAAATTCGGCCACAGGCATGGCTTGCAGTTGGGCCGCCCGCGCGGGGCTGAGCGACCAGACCAAAGCCGCTTGCTGTCCAGACGCCCCGCCCATGGGCAACAGGGCCAGGATGTCGAGTTCGCCGTTCTCGTGGTTGAACCACTGAAAGGCTTGTCCGTGGTGGTGGACGCTGCACTGCACCCGCGCAGCCACTGCGTGTTGGTCATAGGGCAAAAACTCGTGTGCTGCACCCATGTGGGCCCGGGTGGCGCTGTTGCGACCTTCGCACACCACGGTCAAGCTGGCGTTGCATGGCTCGCTGAGCATGGTGATCAGGGGTTGATATTGAATGGCTTGTGCCAGTTGCGCTTGGAGCACGGGCACGTCAACAATCCAACTCAAGCCTTCAGTGGTGGGTGCCGACAGTTGCACTTGCGCACCGCCATCGCCCCAGACCCGCATGCATTGCACCGGGGTGGCATGCTCCGCGCTGGGCCAGCAGCGCAGGCTTTGCAACAGGGTTTTGGATGCAGCATTGAGGGCAAAAGCGCGCACATCGTGTGCGGCTTTGGGGGTGGTATCGACCAGGCCCACCCGCAAGCGCAAACCTGCCAACTGCAACGCCAGGCTTTGACCGACCACACCGGCACCACGGATACACACATCGAAAGCAGCTTTCATGGTGGGCGATTCTAGGTGGGCCCTTTCAGGCCAGCCATACAGGCACAATTCAACCCTCCTCATCGACCCGTCAATGAAACCATGACCGACGCCCAAGCCACCGTTTCCCAGTTGTGGGTTTATCCCATCAAATCTTGCGCCGGCGTGATGGTGCAAGAAGCCACCCTGACCGACCAGGGCTTGTTGAACGACCGCTGTTGGATGGTGGTGGACGCGCACGGCGAGATGGTCAGCCAGCGCGATGTGCCCCAGATGGCCTTGATCCAACCCAGCCTGCGCTTGTCCGATGTGGTGTTGCGCGCTCCGGGCATGTTGGCCTTGCACTTGGCCTTGTTTGAGGTGCAAGAACCCGTGAAGGTTCAACTGTGGGGGCAAATCATGCCCGCGTTTGACATGGGTGATGTGGCCGCGCAGTGGTTCAGCGACTTTTTGGGTCAAACCTCTGAGGGCAAAGCCCTGGGGCCTTTGCGCTTGGCGCGTTTTGACCCCGACCATGTGCGCCTGAGCAGCACCCAATGGACCGGCACCGTGGCCGCGAAAAACCAATTCAGCGATGGCTACCCTTACTTGGTGTGCAGCCAAGCTTCGGTCGAAGACCTGAATGCACGCTTGGCCGCCCAAGGCCATGGCGCGGTCGATCTGCGCCGCTTTCGGCCCAACATCGTGCTCAGTGGCATTGCGGCGCATGATGAAGACCACCTGCGCAGCTTGTCGTGGCAGGCTGAGGAAGGCCAAGTGGTGTTGCAACCGGTCAAACCGTGTTCGCGCTGCCCCATGCCCAATGTCGATCCCGACACCGCCGCCGTCAACCCGTTGCTCGGCGATGTGCTGCAAAGTTACCGACAAGACCGCCGCTTGGACGGGGCCATCAGCTTTGGCATGAACGCCATTGCCACCCAAGGCGTCAGTGAGGATGTGGAGCCGGTATTGCGCGTGGGTCAGGTGCTGGACCTCCAATACCTCCTGTGAGTTGGGCGCTGATGGGGTGCGCCTTCATCGCGAGGCGCTGGATACAATCCCACCCCTTTGGCGAGACTGTGCGCCCAACCATCCCCGCGCCTGCGGGTTGAGGAATTTCCATGAGTTTGAAATGCGGCATCGTCGGCCTGCCCAATGTCGGTAAGTCCACCCTGTTCAATGCGCTGACCAAGGCAGGCATTGCGGCAGAAAACTACCCGTTTTGCACCATCGAACCCAATGTCGGTGTTGTCGAGGTGCCCGACCCACGTTTGGCGCAACTGTCCACCATCGTCAAGCCCGAGCGGGTGGTGCCTGCCATCGTGGAGTTTGTCGACATCGCTGGCTTGGTCGCTGGTGCCAGCACCGGCGAGGGTTTGGGCAACCAGTTTTTGGCCCACATCCGAGAAACCGATGCGATTGTGAATGTGGTGCGCTGCTTCGAAGACGACAACGTCATTCACGTGGCGGGCAAGGTTGATCCGATCTCGGACATCGAAGTGATCCAAACCGAACTGTGCTTGGCAGACTTGAACAGCGTGGAAAAAGCTTTGCACCGGGTGCAAAAAACCGCTCGCTCGGGCGACAAAGAGGCCGCCAAATTGGTGGCCATTTTGGAGAAATGCCAACTGGCCTTGAATGACACCAAGCCCGTGCGCACCATCGACTTCAGCAAGGAAGAAAAACCGCTGCTGAAACAGTTTTTCTTGATCACCGCCAAACCCGCCATGTTTGTGGCCAATGTGTCGGAAGATGGTTTTGAAAACAACCCCTTGCTGGATCGACTCACCGCTTACGCCCATTCACAAAACGCGCCGGTGGTGGCGATTTGCGCCAAGCTCGAAGCTGAGATGAGCGAGATGAGCGACGAAGACCGCGATATGTTCTTGAGCGAGTTGGGCCAATCTGAGCCGGGCTTGAACCGCTTGATCCGCTCGGCCTACACCTTGCTCGGTTTGCAAACCTACTTCACCGCCGGCGTGAAAGAGGTGCGGGCATGGACCATTCATGTGGGCGACACCGGCCCGCAAGCCGCAGGCGTGATCCACACCGATTTCGAAAAGGGCTACATCCGTGCCCAAACCATTGCCTTTGACGACTTCATCCAGTTCAAAGGCGAGCAAGGCGCGAAAGACGCGGGCAAGATGCGCGCCGAGGGCAAAGAATACGTTGTCAAAGACGGCGACGTGATGAACTTTTTGTTCAGCAGTTAAAGAACACCTGCACCAATACCTTCATCTGGCTGCGCATCGCGCGATGGCAAACGGGTGCATGTTTCCTGGCGTCAAAACCGCGTGAGCCACGCGAGATTTCACTTCGGGTGGGTTTTTTGCCAGTCCTCGTAAGAGGGAACGGTCATTTTGAAATGGTCGCGGGTGCGGGTGTAGAGCTGCCCAAACATGCGCCCAATCGGGTGGTATTTCTCTGGGTCGATGTAATAGGTGGCCGGGTCAAACAAACCATCGCGCACATGCATCATCACCACCTTGCCCACCACGATGTGGCGGTCTGGGCTGATTTGTAAAAAGGTGATTTTTTCGCACTCAAAGGCCACCGGGGCTTCTTGGATGCGCTTGGGTTTGATCAAGGTGGAGGGCACCATGGTCAGGCCAGCCATGTCGGTCTCGCTGACGGTGGGTGGGAAGTCCACCGCGCAAATGTTCATCGCTTCGCCCAAGCCTTCGTCGACCAAATGGATGACGAACTGGCCGTTTTTCATGATGTTGATCGTGGTGTCCTTGAGCGACTTGTCATGGCGGCGCGTTTCCAAGCCCACCACCAGCACGGGTGGGTTCTCGCCCATGGCGTTGAAAAAACTAAAGGGCGCGGCGTTGTCCCCGGTTTCTTCCCCATAGGTGCTGATCAGCGCAATCGGGCGTGGCACCACGGTGGAGGAGATGAGTTTGTACTGGATGTCATGGGACAAAGCATTGATGTCGATTTGCATGGGCTGACCTGGGTAAAAGTGGATGTTGTGCACAATAGGATCCTCACGCTGAGGGCCATCAAACCATTATGCCGATGAATTCTGTTTCCCCTGTGTCAACTGTTTCTCAAAACGATGTGCAAGCCGATGTGGATGCCTTGTCACACAGTTTGAAGCGCTGGGCACGTTACCCCGTTGCCGCCCAACGCGCGCATGAGTTGACCGCCGAGTTTTCGCAACTCAACGCCTCGGTGCAGGCCGGCGCTGCGCAGCTGCGGTTTGATGACGAACCCAGTGCTTATGCGGCTTGGCTCCAATCGGGGCCCACAGGTGGCTGACACCGACATCGCCTTCATGGGCTTGACCGACGTGGCGCAGGCCATTGCCCAGCGAAAAATTTCATCGCTGGAAGTCACCCAAACCTGTTTGCAGCGCATCGCCCAGTGGCAGCCCTCGCGCAAAGCCTTCATTCGCATCGATGAAGAAGCTGCTGTGGCCGCAGCGCGCCGTGCCGATGCCCAATTGGCTCAGCGCTCCTTTCAGCCGGGCCCACTGCACGGCGTGCCCTTGGCCCACAAAGATTTGTTTTACCGCAGTGGCCAGGTGTCCACCTGCGGCAGTTTGATTCGGCGCGATTGGCGCGCTGACACCACGGCCACTTGCTTGACCCGCTTGGATGCGGCGGGTGCCTTGGACTTGGGCACCTTGAATATGTCGGAGTTTGCCGGCGGGCCCACCGGGCACAACATCCACCACGGGCACTGCGCCAGTGCTTTTCATCCCGACCACATTGCCGGCGGCTCCTCCAGCGGTTCGGGCGTGGCGGTGGGGGCTGGCTTGGTGTTTGGCGCGCTGGGCACCGATACCGGCGGGTCGATTCGCTTGCCGGCTTCGGCCAATGGGGTGCTGGGGCTCAAGCCCACCTATGGTCGGGTCAGCCGCTATGGGGTGATGCCGCGCGCATGGTCGCTCGATCATGTGGGCGTGCTGGCGCGCTCGGCTGTGGACGCAGCGCGTTTGATGCGTTTGATTTCGGGCCACGATCCGCTGGACGCCACATCCATCGACCAACCGGTGCCCGATGACGGAGCGGGCCTGGGGGCGTCGGTGCGCGGGGTGCGTGTGGGCGTGCCCGATGTCAGTGCCTTGGGCGGGGTGGAGCCCGGCGTGCAAGCCATGCTCGAGACCGCTCTGGACGTGCTGCGCGATTGCGGAACGCAATCTCAGGCGGTAGCCATCGAAGACATGACGCCTTTGTTTCGCTGTGCCGAGACCATCATCAAGTCGGAGGCGGCCAGCATCCATGGGCCCTGGTTGCGTGAGCGGCCACAAGACTACACGCCCTTGTTTCGCTCGCGCACCGAGGCCGGGCTGTTGATCCCCGCCACCCAATACATCGACGCCTTGCGCTGGCGCACGCAACTCAGCCGCCATTTCATGGACACCACGATGCAGGGCATCGATGTGCTGATCCTGCCATGCATGCCCTATGCCTTGCCCACCATTGCAGACTCGGATGTCGATCGCAGTGGGGAAGCGGTGCGCGCTTTGATCGGTCGCATCACCATGTACACCCGACCCTTCAATTTGCTCGGCTTGCCCGTCATTCAAATTCCGGCGGGCTTTTGCCCAGCGGGTTTGCCTTGGGGCTTTCAGTTGGTGGGGCACCCGTTTCAAGAGGGTTTGTTGTTGCGCTTGGCGCAGCATTTCATGGCACAAACCCCATCGATGGTTCGCCGACCACAACTGTGAAAGGTATTCGCCCATGAAGATGCAGGTTGCATGGTTCCACCGCTTTGGCGAACCTGAAGAGATGGTGTTGGAGGAAACGCAGTGCCCCATCCCCGGCCCTGGCGAGGCCTTGGTGCGGGTGCGTGCCACAGGCGTCAACCACGTGGATTTGGATGTGCGCGCCGGTACCGCCCGCGTGCCGATTCAATTCCCGCACATCTTGGGGCGCGAGTTTGCTGGAGAAGTGGCCGCCTTGGGCAGCGCGGGCGGTGCTTTCAAAGAGGGTGACCGGGTGTGGGTGGCCAGTCGCTTGGCCTGTGGCCAATGTGAGTTTTGTTGGACCGGTCGCGACAACCTGTGTGAGCGCGGTCATTTCTTTGGCATGGGTTTGCCGGGGGGCTACGCGCAATATGTCAAAGTGCCGGTGGTGTCTTTGCGCGCTTTGCAACCGCAAATGGGTTTTGAGCAAGCAGCTGCCAGCCAAATTGCGTTTGGCACGGCCTGGCATGTGTTGATCAACCGCGGCGGCTTGCAAGCGGGACAAACGGTGCTCATCCAAGCCGCAGGCTCAGGCATTGGCAGCGCGGCCGTGCAAGTCGCCAAGTACGCGGGTGCCACGGTGCTGGCCACCGCTGGCAGCGACAGCAAACTGGCCCGTGCCAAAGATTTGGGCGCCGACCACCTGATCAACTACACCGAGCACCCGCATTTTTCAGAACAAGTGCTGGCGCTGACCCAGGGCAAGGGTGTGGACTTGGTGATGGAGCACATCGGCGGTGAGGTGTTCACCCAAAGCCTGTCCAGCCTCAAAACCGATGGAAAAATCGTCACCGTGGGCGCCCATGCGGGCGAGGTGGTGGCGCTGGACATCATTCCATTTTTTCGCCGACAACTGCAATTGATTGGCTCGCGCAACGCCAACTTTGCCGAGCTCAATCTGGTGATGGACTTGGTGGCGCAAGGCCGCTTCAAGCCCGTGATTCATGCCGCTATGCCGCTGGCCCAAGCGGCCCTGGCCCACCGCACCATGGGCGCGCGCGATGTGTTTGGCAAAGTGGTGCTGCTGCCCTGAACTTGACTCGACCCTCAGGCCGCTGAACGCTGTGGGTCAGCGGTCGCCTGAGAAGTTGTGGCTCAACGCGGCTTGACCCGAAAACTGGCGCACATGCGCCACCATGGCGGCGCTGGGTTGCAAGTACATCTGGTGGCGGCTCACGCCCGCACCGGTGGTGCGGGCAATGCGCGCAAAAAAGGCCGCGTGTTGAAACAACACCCCCAAGCTGTCCATGACCGGCACATCCCCATGCGCTTGCAAGCGGCCCCGGCGCACCAAAAATTCGTTGAGCACCCCGTCGGCTGGAATGATGATGTCGGCGCCCCGGGCAATCATGTGGGCGCAAGCGGCGTCAAAACGCGCTTCGATGGCCTGCGCCAATTCTTCGTCGGCTTCCAAAGAAAACTCGTCAATCGCAGGCTCTAACGCAACGGCGCCCGCAAAGCGCCGCTCCAAGCCATAGGCGTGCATCAGGTCAGAGTAATCATCTGACTGGTCGGCGCACAAGGTCACCAACCCAAATTTGCGGCCCAAGGAGCAGGCCACCAGGGCACAGGTTTCGCCCAAACCCAACACCGGGATGTTGACCAAGGAACGCGCCGCACGCAAAGCCGGGTCGAAAAAGCAGCCAATGGCCACCGCGTCATAACCTTCGTTTTGGGCCACCATGGCGGCATCACAGACTTGCATTTCCAGTGCCGCGGCCACATAGCGGTGTTTGATGGCGTCGATGGGTGCGCACCCGGGGGCATAGGTCCCCGGCCGCAAGCCATGGATCATCACGCTGGCGTCTGAGCCCATGACCTTGGCCGCATGCTCGGTCAGCGTTTTTCGATACAAGGGCATGACCGTCAGGTCGGTGAAGCTTTGGTGCCAAATGCGCATGATGACCTTTCAGGGCTGAAGAAAAAACCGACGCGCGTGGCGCGAAATATCGCTGGCAAAGGCTTCGGTGGCATCAAAGCCTGCGTTTTGTAGCGTGACCAATTCGCCGTGTTTGAGCAACTTCATCATCTTGGGTCCTTGTGCGCCCAAGTGGGCCTCTTGCGGCACACAGCACTCAATGACCTGGGTGGGGGACTTGATGCGGCGCAAGGTGGCCGTGAAGTCGAAGTCGAAATTCATGCTGTAGACCTGGGCAATGTGCTGGCGGCATTGAATCATCTCGATCATGCGCGCCTCTTGTCCGCGCAAGGCCTCAGGCGTGATGCGCCGACCGGTCATGATGGCCGGGTTCCACCACACCTGGGCCAAGCCACTGAAGTCGGCCGCCCAGTTGCGCAACAGGTGCGAGCCGTCCGGGTTGGCTTGGTAGGTGCCCATGTGTTTGCGCACCACTTCCATGATGGCGGCATTGCGGTCTTTGCGCGACACCACCAAGCTGTGGGTCATGCCGATCAGCACGGCTTTGTGGATGCGTTTCGGATAGGCCGCGGCCATGGCCGATGCGATTTTGTTGCCGGTGTGAAAGCCCAGCACATGGGCCCGCTCGATCCCCACATCGTCCATGAAGTGGATCATGCTGCGCGCCAAATCTTCCATGCGGGTGCCCGGGGCGGGGGCGTCGGACATGCCAAAGCCCAAGGTATCAGGGGCAAAGCAGTTGAATTGGGTCCCCATTTTGCGCATCAAGGGGGCGAAGCTCCAGGCCGAGCGCGGTGTTTCGTGCAGCATCAACAAGGGCTGGCCACGCCCATGGTTGTAGAAGTGAATTTGCCCCTCGGGCGTGGTGGCGTAGCCCCGTTTCATGCGCAATCTCCTGCGTTACGGATCAATTTTCGAACGGATGGTTTATTGCCCCAAAGTGCATCTGAAAGCCATCAATCAGCCCTTGAAAGTCACTGTACCATGGGGTCATCATCGGAGTTCGCATGACACAAACCCCCGCCATCAGTGAGCGTCAAAACGCTGCCCAACACACCCAAACTTTGTTTGCATGGGCCGCCAAAGCCTGTGCCACGCCCTTGCCCGCAACGATACGCCGCAGGGCAGCGACCATCTTGGCCGATGACATGGGCGCGATGGTGGCCGGCTCGCTCGAACCGCAAGTGGCCCAAGCCTGCGAAGCCTTTGTGCGCAGCAGTTCTCCCGCACCAGAGGCCACGGTGTTGGCCCCTGGGGCCGCACATGTTGACCGCTATGCCGCGGCCTGTGCCAATGGCATGGCCATCACCTGGTGCGAGCTCGACGAGGGTTTTCGCAACGCGTCCTGTCACGGTGGGGCCTACACCTTGCCGGCTTTGCTGGCCGAAGCCGAAGCCTGCAATGCGGGTGTCGAACAAGTGCTCAGGGCCGTGGCCGTGGCCTATGAAGTGACCACCCGATTTGCCCTGGCCTATCCCTTCCCCAGTTTTTATGTTCACCCGCATGCGGCATTTGCCACCATCGGCGCAGCGGTGGCCGTGTCTTTGATGCGCGGGCACGATGCACAGCGTATGCAAGACTGTGTGACCGGTGCCGCCTCGATGGCCTTTGCCGGCCCGTTTGACACCGCCGTTGAAGGCTCTTTGGTGCGCAACGCGTGGACGTCTGCGGGTGCCTGGGTGGGCATGCGCGCCGCTGACTGGGCGCAGGTGGGCATCAGCGGTGGCATACACACGCCATACGACGTGTTTGCCACCAATTTGCGCACCCGGTGCCTGCCCGAACAACTGAGCGCTGGCTTGGGCGAACGCTGGTCGGTCAGCAATGGTTATCACAAAATTTTCGCGTGTTGCAACTATGCGCATGCCGCTGTCGAGGCCAGCTTGAGCTTGCGCGCACAACTGGGCCAACGCACGACCGCGGACATTGCCGAAATTTGCGTCGAGGCCGGGCCGGCAGGTTTGTCTTTGTCCACTGTCGAACCGGCCACGGTGCTGGCTGCCAAATTTTCCATGCCCCATGCCGTGGCTGCGACCACCTTGCGCGGAACCGGTGGGGCGGCATCGTTCACGTTTGACACCTTGCAAGACCCAGCCATCTCGGCCTTGCGACGGCGTGTCAAATTGGCCGCCTATGCCAATGCGGGGCCACCGCCACGCGACCGACCGGCACGGGTCACCTGGACCTTTCACGATGGGGAGCAATGCTCGGCCACGGTCGAGAACCCCCGTGGCGGTGCGGACCAACCCTTTGACGAGCCCACACTGTTGTCCAAGTTGGCCGAGAACATCGGTGACGTGTTGCCCGCTGCACCGGCATGGTTGGCCCGCCTGATTGAGGGCGACACGGCGCTGTCGGACATGGGCTGGCGCGAGGCGATGACCCAGATCACACGGGGCGCGCGCCCATGAACGGATTGCGCCATTTGGTGCGTGCCTTGCGCGCGAGTGCCACTCAACCCTTGCCCCCAGCGGTCAGCCATGCAGCGCGTTGGCATTTTTTAGACGCCTTGGGCGTGGGCTTGGCCGCTGCCAGCGCCCAGGTCGGTGCGCCTTATCGTGAGCTCGGGCGAACCTTGGCCGTGGGTGGGCCTTGCACCGTGCTGGGACAAGCCCTGGGCGCAGCGCCCGCCGATGCTGCTTTGGTCAATGGTGGCTTGATGCACAGCCTGGAGTTTGACGACACCCACACCGGCTCCATCATCCACGGCAGTTCGGTGGTGGCATCGGCAGCCTTGGCCATGGCCCAGGCGCGCAACAGCTCTGGCGCGGCCATGTTGGGCGCGTATGTGCGGGGTTGGGAGGCATTGGCGCGCATGGGTTTGGCCGCGCCCGGCGGCTTTCATGCGCAAGGGTTTCAGGCCAGTTCGGTGGCGGGCACTTTGGCCTCGGCGTGGGTCGGTGCAGAGCTGGCAGGTTTGTCAGAAGACCAAGCCGTGGCCGCCATGGGCGTTGCCCTGAGCCAGTCCAGCGGCGTGATGGAGTTTGTCAGCAATGGCTCTTCCGTCAAATCTTTGCACCCCGGTTGGGCGGCGCATTCGGGTTTGTTGGCTGTGCAGTTGGCCCAGGCGGGCATGACCGGGCCTGAGACAGCGCTCGATGGCCGTTGGGGCTTGTTCGCCCAGTTCGCCCACGACCCGGCAGCCGCTGAGCGGTTTGCCCAATCGGTGGGGGACTTGGGTCAGCGCTGGCACATGCCCGATGCCGCCATCAAATTTCACCCCTGTTGTCATTACCTGCACCCTTTCATCGAAGCCGCAGGTTTGTTGGCGCAGCGCGGGGTGCAAGTGGCGCAGATCAAGGCCGTGGTGTGCGAGGTGCCCGAAGGTGCTGCGCCTGTCATTTGCGAACCCTGGGCCAGGGCCTTGAACCCTGCCAATGGCCATGCGGCGCGTTGGAGCTTGCCCATCACGGTGGCCATGCGTTGGGTCGAAGGTCGTGTGGATGTGACCAGTTTTGAGCGCCCTGCATCGGCAGAAGTGCGCGCCTTGGCCCAAAAAATCAGTTGGGTGCCCCTGGCCCATGCCCGCTTTCCGCAACATTTTGAAGCGGTCATCACCTGCGAGCTGATCAGTGGTGAAAAGATCTCCCAGCGTGTTGACGATGTCGACGGCAACCACACCCGCCCACCCAGTGATGAACGGGTGCTGGCCAAATTCAATGCCAATGCGGCACTCACTTTGAAGCCCTCAGGCGTGAGCTTGTTGCAACAAACCATGCAAGACCTCGACGGCGCCAGCAGTGTGGCCGCCTTGGGCCAAGCCCTGGGTCAACTCGCCGCTTGACTCACGCCTTGAGGTGGCTGGCTTCGATCTTGCGTTGGATGTGCTCACCAGCGGTCATGGCCGGGTAGCGGGGGGCTTCACCCGGGGCCACGCAGGTGGGCACACAGGCAATGCTTTGATCGTAGTTGGGGTGGACAAACATACCGATCGACAAGCGACGGCTTTGCGCCATGCCCACGGGTGGGTTGGCCACGCGGTGCAAGGTCGAGGCCCATCGGTCGTTGGTCCAGCGCGCCATCATGTCGCCCAAATTGACCACAAACTCGCCCGGTTGGGCCTGGACCGCCCGCCATTGCCCATCGGGCATTTGCACCTCCAAGCCACCTTGCGCATCGGTGGAGGCCAAGATGGTCATCGCCCCATAGTCGGTGTGCGCGCCCGTGCGCAGTTGATCCGGCATGGGTGCCTCGGATAAAACCGGATAGTGGTGGCACGACAAAATGCTGAAGTGGCGTTGCAACACCCCGTCAAAATACCCTGGGGGCAAGCGCAAAGCGGCCCCAAACAAGCGCATCATGTCCTCGGCCAAGCGTTCATAAGCGCGGTACAAGCGCACCAAAGTGAGGTCCAACCCCGCAGGCATGGTGGGGATCAGGTTGGGGGCATAACTGGTGGCCGCCTGCGGCAGGTGTTGGTAATGGGCCTGGTGATCGTCTATCGGGCCCAGGAACAAAGATTCGCGCAAATCAGGTGGCGTTTTTTGCCCCAAGGTGTGCGCCAGTCCCCGTGTGGCAAAGCCATGAAAGCCGCGCTGCTTGGAAGGGCCGGTTGGGTGCCATTGCTGCTTGGTCTCGTGCGGCAGATCGAAAAAATCAAACAGCTGTTGGGTGGCGGTTTCAAACAGTCCACTGGGAAAACGGTGACCTGAAATGATCAAAAAACCTGTTTGCTCACAGGTTTGTGCCACCTGATTCGCAATCTGAGCCTGCGCCTGGGCATCACCATCTAAAAAAGGCCCGATGTGGATGGTGGGAACAGCGGTGCTGGGATGCATGGGCAAGGTCCTTCATTCAAGGGTTGAGGCTGAGTGCTTCGTCCACCACTTGCACGTAGCTGGGGTCGCGTTGAATCAAACCACCTGAGACCAAAGCCGCTTTGAGGCGCAAAAAAGCACTTGCGGGCAAGTCGGGTTGGGTGGCCCACAGCCCGTGCAAGCGGTAGCTGTGCACGATGCGCGTCAACGCTTCTGGTGCCAGTGTGGGCAAAAAAGGCGCCACCGCCTTGGCCACATCGGCTGCGCTGGCTGCGGCCAAGGCTTTTTGGGCGCGCGCCATGCCAGCCACCAAGCGCAGGCAGTCATCGCGCCTGCGCTGGGTTGTGGTTCGCGTGGCGTAAAACGTGGTGTAGGCAATGTCACCGCGCTGCGTGAAGCGGTGCCACACATGGCCTTGACCTTGCTGCACCAGTTGGTCCGCGTAGGGTTCAAACAGTTGCACCACATCCACGTGGCCGCGCAAATAGGCGGTCAGGTTGCGCGCCATCGGACGCACACGGTGTGCGGCGATGTGTGCGGGGGCCAGTCCGGCACGTTGCAAGTCGTCTTGAAAGGTCATCCAGGGGGTGGGCACATCGCCGGCCGGGGCCACGCGCAGGCCTTGCAAATCAGCCCACTGGAAACGCCGCTTGCGGCTGCGACCCACCAATACAAAGGGGTCTTTGGCCACCACCTGGGCAAAGCACACCAGCGGGCAGCGCGGGTCGGCATCGTGGTGCATCATGACCCGCATTGGCCCGCCCCAGGACACATCGGCACTGCCGTCGAGCAACTTCAACGGGGTATTGGTGGTGGCTGGCGAAACCACATGGTGCACATCCAAGCCTTCGCTTTGCCAATAGCCTCCCGCCAATGCCAAGTAAAACGGCACGTAGGGAACGGCCCGCATGTTTTCGCACAAAACCAAGGGTCGTCGTGCCATGAATCGTGATGCCTGGGCTTGGATGAGCAGGGTGGCTTTGCCAAACCGCAGCTCAGCCTTTGGATGCACCCACTTGGGCCGCGGCGGTTTCCCCAGCCAAGCGCCCAGAGCTGGTGGCCATGAGCAAGCCCGATCCCGACAAATAGCCCCAATCGGCAGGGCCGGAGAGCCCGCGCGCCGCGCCGCCACCGGCCAACAAATTGGGGAACACACGGCCATCGGTGCGCAGCACGCGCATCTCGGTATTGATCTCCAGGCCGCCTTGCGTGTGGGTCAGCGCACCAATGATCTTGCACAGGTAATACGGGGCTTGCAAGGGTGGTTTGTGGGTGAAGTCGCGCCCCAAAGCATCGGTCTTTTGACCGCTGGCGCAGGCGGCCACGTCGGCAAATGTGGCTGCCAAAACCTGCTCGTCGCACCCGATGGCTTTGGCCAAAGAGGCAATGCTGTCATGGCGTTTGATGGCACCGGCTTCGTTGGCCTGCATGTGGCTGTGCTGCTTATTGGCCGGTATTTCGCCGCGTTCGTCCCAAATGGCCCAGGCATATTGACCGGCTTGGCGGTGCACATGCAAGGCTTGCTCGGAGTAGCCAGAGTTCTCGTTGGAAAACCGCAGACCTGCTTGGTTGACGTGAAAGCCCCCTTCGGTGACGGTGGGCCAACTCAGGTGAACCGCATGCGGGGTGGCCACGGCACCATGGCCTTGGAATGAGCCCATGTCTTTGATCGATGCGCCCATCGCCGTTCCCCACATCACCGCATCGCCTTGGTTGCCAGCATGGCCTTCATAGAACAAATCCACGGCTTCAGGGATGTATTGGCGCAGCATCTCTTTGTTGCCACCAAAGCCGTTGCAGGCCAAGATCAGCACATCGCAACCCATGTCTTCGGTCTTGCCATCGGGCCGTTTGACCCGCACACCATGCACCCGACCATCGGTATCGGCAAACAAGTCGGTGACGTGTGCAGAGGTGGCGATGGGGATGCCCTCGCGCTCGACCGCAGACACCAGCACCGCCAGCAACTCCGCGCCATAGCGGGTGGGAGAGGCGTGCATGTGCGGGCGGCTGTGACCTGGGTATTGAAAGTCAAGCACCGGCGAGATGGGCAGTTGGTAGCGCTCGGCCAGCCACTCCACGGTCGGCCCGGATGCGTGGGCAATGTGGCGGGCGATCTCCAAATCACATTCGCCATGGGCTTTGGCCACCAGGTCTTGGAACAGCAAGTCGGGTGTGTCGTCCATCAGGCCAGCGGCTTTTTGTAACTTGGTTCCGGCCGCAGGAATTTGACCGCCCGACAAAGACGTGTTGCCCATGGGTCGCGCGTCACGCTCCAAGATCAGCACCTCGGCACCGCGTTCATTGGCGGCCAAGGCGGCAATCGTTCCGCAAGCCCCCGCACCAATGATGAGCACTTGGACATGGCTGGAAAACTGGGCTTGATCAGGCTTGAGCACCGACATCGATCGCTCCTTCAAAGATGTGGTTATAAAAAATCAAGGCGCTGTGAGGTTGGGCAGCCAGAGGATCATCTCGGGGAAGATCACATACAAACCCAGGGACAAAAAGTCCAGCAAGATAAACGGCGTCACCCCGGCAAAGGCTTGCCCCAGGGTGACCGGTATCGGCGACGAACTCTTCACCACAAAGACATTCAGCCCCACCGGCGGCGTCAGCACCCCAATCTCTGCCAGTTTGACCGCCACCACGCCCAACCAAATCGGGTCGAAGCCGGCTTCTTTCATCACGGGGAACATGACGGGCAGGGTCATCACCATGATGGCGATGGGCTCAATGAAGCAGCCCAAAATGGTGAACAACACCACAAAGCAAAGCAGGTAGGTGTATTTGTCGGCCCCCAAGCCGATCATGAAGGAGGAAATGGTGGTCACCAGGCCCGAGTAGGTGAGGAAGCGTGCAAACAACATGCCGCCCACCACGATGATGAAAATCACCGAGGTGGTGACTGCGGCCTCTTTGAGCACACCAATGAGTGAACCCGGTGTCAATTTCCGACGGGCCAGGGCAATGAGGAAGGCCCCAAAAGCGCCCACCGCACCCGCATAGGTGGCTGGGAAGTAGCCGCCGTAAATGCCGCCCACCACGACGGAAAACAAGATCATGATGCCGTACACGCCCTTGAGGGATTCAAAGCGGTCGGCCCAGGTGAACTTGAGGTTGGCCAATGGGGCCAAGTCTGGGCGCACGCGGGCCAGCACATAAATGCCAGTGCAGTAAATGATGGCGGTCAGAATGCCCGGCACAATGCCAGCGATCAGCAACTTGCCAATCGACTGCTCGGTGATGACGGCGTAAACCACCATCAAGATGCTGGGCGGTATGAGTGCGGCCAAAGTGCCTGCGGCGGCAATGCAGCCCGCATTGAGCCGCACGTCATAGCCAAAGCGGGCCATTTCCGGCATGGCCATTTTGGTGAACACGGCGGCGTTGACGATGGTCGAGCCCGAGGCGGCCCCAAATGCGGCCGAGGACATCACGGTGGCCATGGCCAGCCCACCGCGCAGCGCACCCAGCCACACATAGGCCATGCGAAACAACTCGGTGGTGATGCCCGAGACCGTGGCAAACGAGCCCATCAAAATGAACAAGGGGATCACCGCCAACGCAAAAGAGTTGGTGGTGCCAAACGGGATGGCGGCGATTTGGGCAAATGCGGCATCGGGGCCGACCGATAAATAAATGCCCAAAAAGCCAGCCAGGCCCAAGGCCACACCAATGTGCGCACCCAGAACCAACCACACCAGCAGCAGGCTGACGACGACAATTCCGGTGGTTTCAGGAGAAAGTAATGGCATGAGAGTGTCCTGAAGTCTTTATTGAAAATTTGTTTGGGTCTGCTGCTCAGCACCCGCCTCGCCACTGATCATGTGGCGAATATTTTGGATCAAGTCCAAGGCCAGTTGCACCAACAACAAGGCACAGCCCACCACCAGCAGCAAGCGCGCGGGAAACAGTGGGAAGCGAATGGTCCCCATCGTGGCTTCGCCGATTTCCAAGCTATACAAGGCTTCATCAAAGCCCTGCCAAGTCACCAAGGCAAAGAAGGCCATGGCCACCAAATGGGTGACCGCATCCATGAAGGCTTTGGTGCGGGGGCCACGATTGGTGTAAAAAATTTCCACCCGGATGTGACCGCGCTGCGACTGGGTGAATGCCAGTGCGCCAAAGACAATCAACACCATGGTGCTTTCGGTGATCTCCAAGGTGCCGGGCACGGGCCAATTGAAAAACTTGGTTCCCACGACATCGGCAAAGCCCAAAAACATGGAAATGATCATCCCCAGTGCGCCCATGAGCAGCAGCACCAGTGCCAATTTACGAACCCATTCACTGATTTTTTGCATGTTGTGTATTCCTGAAAAATGGGGTGCGCCATCACGGCCACAGGCCGGTTTGACAAAAGCGTGGGTCAAATAAAGAACCACCCATCAACTTGGGAGTTGTGGGTGGTTGCAATCAAGCGTTCAGATGGTGCTTTCGGTGGAAAGCCTTAGCCAAGAAGACGCTGATATCAGAGCCCCAAAATTTGGCGCCAGCGAGCTGCGACTCGTTTGGGGGTTTCTGCATCGCCCGATGCAGCAGCCGTGGCTTTTTCCCAGTCGGCCAAAAAGTCGGGCGCCGTGGCACGCCATTTCTTGAGTTCGTCCGCAGAAATGGGGATCACATTGCCGCCTTGGGCTTTGATGTTGACCAAAGACTTGGCTTCGAAATCCAAAATGTAATTCATGTACTCACGCTGGGTGGCGCGGGCTTCTTCTTGGAAGATTTTTTGGATGTCGGGCGGCAGACGCGCCCAGGTGCGCTTGCCAATGGTGATGTTGTGGCCGGAAATGGCCATCACCGGGCCGCAATGGGTTTTGGCCACTTCATTGAGTTTGAGCGACTGGATATTGCCGGGGTTGATGAAAGAGTAATCAATGTTGCCGCTTTTGAGCGCTTCATACACGCCGACAGGGGGAACGGTGACGGGCACTGCGCCAATGGCGGTGAAGGCCTTGGGAATGTCGGCACCAAAGCTGCGGGCTTTTTTGCCGCGCATGGTGGCAATGTTGGCGCAGTCGTTGTTGCTACCGCTCAGGTAGTACTCGCCCAAGGGTTGTTGAAACAGCCACACCACACCGATGCGGTCCATCTCTTGTTGGTAAATGGGCATTTCTGCCGACACGGTTTCTAGCAGGTCGATCACCTGTTTGGTCGAGGTGAACAGCATGGGCGTTTGAAACGCACGCCAGTAGCGCAACTGATCGGGGTTGTAGCCAGGGGCGGTGGACGTCATGTCAATGGCACCACGCGAAGTCAGCATCAGCAACTCGGTGCCTTTGCCCAGACCTTCGGCAAAAGTGATTTCGATCTTGACTTGGCCGTTGGTGCGTTTTTCGATTTTGGCCGCAAAATCTTTTTCCAGTTGCAAGAAGGGACCATCGGGCAAGTAGTGGCCCCAGCGCAGTAAAAACTTGGGCTGGGCCATGGCGGCCGCCGTCAAAGTCAGGCCCAGCACAGCGGCCAGTGCGGAACGCAAAAACGAGAACTTTTTAAACTGCATCAACGGCTCCTGAGTCAATGAAAATGAATGGATCTCAAACATTGTTGGTGTGAAGCCCCGTTTTGTCAAGCGAGCAAACCTGGGTTTTTTGCGGGCATGCCCTCCACTTTGGTGCACACATCAACTTTGGCATACTGGGATTTGTTTCAACGCCCTGATGGGCATTTCAGGAAGTACCACCATGGATTTACAACTCAGCGGAAAAACCGCATTGGTCACAGGCGCCAGTGTCGGCTTGGGGCGCTGCATGGCGCAGATGTTGGCGCGTGAGGGCTGCGAGTTGGCCATCGTGGCTCGGCGCGAAGAGCTGTTGAATGGCTTGGCCCAAGACATTCAAGCCGATGGCGGCGTCAAGCCCTTGGTGATCGTGTGTGACATCACCCATCCTGATGCCCCCATGCAAATTCGAGAGCAGGTGATGCAGCGCTGGGGCGGCTTGGACATCTTGGTCAACAACGCCGGGGGCTCGCGCCCGTTTGCCGGCATCGGAACCCGCGCGCAATGGGACGATGCGATGAATTTGAATTTTCACGCGGGACGCGAGCTCACCCATGCCTTGCTGGCCGATATGCAAGCGCGTGGCTTTGGCCGCATCATCAATTTGACCGGCCCGGATGAACCCATGAGCATGAACGGTGGCGTGCCACCCAATGGCGCGGTGCATTTGTGGTCCAAGGCGTTGTCCCGGCATGTCGGCCCGCATGGCATCACGGTCAACAGCATTGCACCCGGGCGCATCCACTCCGAGCAAGTCGATCAAAAGTTATTGCCCACCCCCGAAGCCCAACAAGCCTGGGTGACGGCCAATGTGCCGGCCGGATACATCGGCGAGCCGCAAGACCTGGCCGCTTTGGTGTGCTTTTTGGTGTCGCCGCTGGCGCGCTACATCACCGGTCAGGTGATCCATGTCGATGGTGGTGCCAGGCGCGCTGCATCTTGAGCCCACTGACACGCTGAATCTGTCTGGCCTTGTCGCGGCCAGACAAGCGCGGCCATTCTCCTGGTGGCGCAGATGTGCAGCCTCCCGCAGGCTAAAACTTGCCGTACTTCAAATAAGCTTCCACCGGGTCCATGCCGCCGCGGATGGCTTCGCGCACTTGGTTTTCGGTCAGGGCCACGGCTTCGGTTTTTTCCACCACCTCGGCCACCAGGGCCTGGGGGATGACCACCACCCCATCGCGGTCGCCCAGCACATGGTCGCCGCTGTGGATGGTCACGCTGCCAATGGTCACCGGCTCGCCATAGCGGTCGGGTTGCCAGCGCGCCACGATGTCTGAGGGCGTGAAAAACGTGTGCACCACCGGAAAGCCCAGCTCCAAAATAAAGTCGGTGTCGCGGCAACCCCCATCGACCACATAACCCAGCACGCCTTTGTTCTTCAAGGTTTCTGCCGACAACTCGCCCATCAAAGCGATCTCTTGGTTGTGCGGTTGGCACACCACCACATGGCCGCTGGGCGCTTTGGACAGCAAGGTGGTCCAACCCAGCAAGCTGTCATGTCGGCTGATGCTGTGGTCGATGTGGCCTGACACCGTCCAAGCCGGACCCGCCACTTTGAGGGCTGGGTCCAGGGGGCGCAGGTGCGAGGGCAGCACGCAATTGGCATGGCCCAGGCCGCGCAGCACATCGTGCACTGCGCCGGTATAAAGTTTCGACAGGCGTTCAACCAAGGTGGGTGTGTTCATGGCGGGGGTTCCTTTCAGCCACTGTAGAAGAAGCCACCCCGTGTACCCATGCTGGAAAACCCCTGCTACAGCGCAGCCGCCCAGTCTTGTGGAAACACCCACAGCAATAAACTGGTGAACACCAAGTAGCGAAAAAACTTACCGATGGCCATGTAGAAAAAGCAGGGCCAAAAAGGCATGCGCAAGTAGCCAGCCACGGCACACAAAGGGTCGCCAATCACCGGCAGCCAACTGAGCAAACAGGCTTTGGGTCCCAAGGCTTGCAGCCAGGCCAAGGCACGCAAGCGCACGGCGCTGTCTCCACGCACCTTGTCCACCACCTTTTGTGTACCCCAGCCCATCCACCAATCGAGCGCCCCACCCAAGGTGTTGCCCGCCGTGGCGACCAAAATGGTCGGCCAAAACAAATCGGGGTTGAGCTTGATCAAACCAAACACCACCGGCTCTGAGCCCATGGGCAACAAGGTGGCCGATATGAACGACACCACAAACACCGTGCTCAGGCCAAAGCGCGGCAGCGCCAAAGTGGTCAACAGCAGGTGCATCCAATCCATCGTGGCTTGAGTATAGAAACATGTGAGGGATCACTGCGGCTTGTTTCATGGCCGATTCATTGTGTGCATGTTCAGGCATGTGCGATGCCAAGCCTTGGCACCAATTCGGTGAATAAAAATGGGTGTTAACACGAATGAAAAATCAGCGTTAAACGCTTGTGGCGGCAGAAAACACGCCGCTACAATCGTGCCTCCTTTTTAAGCACCCCTCTTTCGCACGCTTTGCTTTTTTCAAATGCACATCGGACCTTATGCTTTGACCAATCGCTTGATGGTCGCCCCCATGGCGGGGGTGACAGACAGGCCGTTTCGGCAACTGTGCAAGCAATGGGGTGCGGGCTATGCGGTCAGCGAGATGATCACGTCAAAGCGCGATTTGTGGCACACCGCCAAAACCATGCGCCGCGCCGACCACCGGGGCGAGAGCGGCCCGATTGCCGTTCAAATCGCTGGCACCGATCCGCAAATGATGGCCGACGCCGCGCGCCACAACATTGACAACGGTGCGCAAATCATCGACATCAACATGGGCTGCCCAGCCAAAAAAGTGTGCAACGTGTGGGCTGGTTCGGCCCTGATGCAAAACCCACCGCTGGCGCTGGCCATTGTCGAGGCCGTGGTCCAGGCCTGTGCCCCGCTGGGCGTGCCCGTCACCTTGAAGATGCGCACGGGGTGGAACGCCGAGAACAAAAACGCCTTGTCATTGGCCTTGGCCGCAGAACAAGCCGGGGTGCAGATGCTCACCATCCATGGCCGCACCCGCGAGCAAGGCTACAAAGGCCAGGCCGAGTACCTCACTGTCGCCGAGGTCAAGTCGCGCCTGCGCATCCCGGTGGTGGTCAATGGCGACATCGACTCACCGCAAAAAGCCCGCGCCGTGCTGGACCTCACCGGCGCAGACGCCTTGATGGTGGGGCGTGCGGCACAAGGGCGACCTTGGATTTTTCGCGAAATCGCCCACCACCTGGCCACCGGTGACACCTTGGCCCCTCCATTGGTGGCCGAGGTGCGCCGATCGCTGCTCGCGCATTTGCACGAGCACTGCGCTTTGTATGGCGAGTACACCGGTGTACGCACGGCCCGCAAACACCTGGGCTGGTATGTGCGCCACATGCCCGGTGGCGAGGCGTTTCGCCAGCACATCAACAACTTGGAAGACCCGCAGGCCCAGGCCGATGCCTTGGGTCTGTTTTTAGATCAATGGGCCCAAACCTCAGACCGCATGCCCCTGGCTGAAGCGGCCAGCGCCCCGACCACAGAGACACAGTTCGCATGAGCAAAAAAAACATAGAAGACGTGGTTCGCTCCAGTCTGGAGACCTACTTTCGCGATTTGCGCGGCACCGAACCCGGCAATTTGCACGACATGGTGGTGCGCACGGTCGAAAAGCCCTTGCTTGAAATCGTCATGAAGCACGCCGAAGACAACCAGTCGCGTGCCGCGCAGTGGTTGGGCCTGAACCGCAACACCTTGCGCAAAAAACTCACCGAGCACAATCTGCTTTGATTCTTCTCCCTCGCGTCAGCTGGACCTTAAGCGCTGCGCCAACCCTGGACCCCCATGAACGCATTGATTTCTGTCTCCGACAAGAGCGGCATTGTTGAGCTTGCCCAGGCCTTGCACGCGTTGGGCGTGGGCCTGATCTCCACCGGTGGCACCGCGCAGTTGTTGCGCGACCAAGGCCTGCCCGTGCGCGAGGTGGCCGATGTGACCGGCTTTCCTGAGATGCTCGATGGCCGCGTTAAAACCCTGCACCCCATGGTGCACGGGGGCTTGCTGGCCCGCCGCGATCTGCCTGCGCACATGCAGGCATTGCAGTCGCATGGCATTGACACCATCGATTTGTTGGTCGTCAACCTGTACCCCTTTGAAGCCACGGTGGCCCAACCCGGCTGCACCTTGGAAGACGCGATCGAGAACATCGACATTGGCGGCCCAGCCATGGTGCGCAGTGCCGCCAAAAATTGGAAGCATGTGGCGGTGCTCACCGACGCCGCGCAATACGGCCCAGTGGTGGACGAGTTGCGCCAAAACGGCAGTTGGAGCGACACCACCCGTTTTGCCTTGGCCGTGGCCGCGTTCAACCGCATCAGCCAGTACGACGGTGCCATCAGCGACCACCTCTCGCGCATCCAAGTGGACGGAAAGCTCACCGTGTTCCCTTGGCAAGCCAATGGCCGCTTTGTCAAACTGCAAGACCTGCGCTACGGCGAAAACCCGCACCAGCTCGCGGCCTTTTACCGCGATGTCAACCCGGCTCCCGGCTCCTTGGTGATGGGCGTTCAGTTGCAAGGCAAAGAGCTGTCCTACAACAACATCGCCGACGCCGATGCGGCCTGGGAGTGTGTGAAAAGCTTTGCCACGCCTGCGTGCGTGATCGTCAAACACGCCAACCCCTGTGGCGTGGCTTTGGGCGCAGATGCTTTGCAGGCCTACCGCAAAGCGTTTCAAACCGACCCCACCTCGGCCTTTGGCGGCATCATTGCCTTCAACTGCGCGGTCGACTTGGCCACGGCCGAAGCGGTGCACAAACAGTTTGTCGAGGTGTTGATCGCCCCGTCATACAGCGCCGATGCGCTGGCCTTGCTGCAGTCCAAGGCCAATGTGCGGGTCATGCAAATCGACTTGCCGCCCGGTGGCGACACCGATTGGGCACGCGGCCAAAACACGGTGGACATCAAGCGCATTGGCTCTGGCGTGTTGATGCAAACCGCCGACAACCATGTGCTGCAAGCCAGCGACCTGAAGGTGGTGACGCACAAGCAACCCACGCCGCAACAAATCGAAGACCTGTTGTTCGCCTGGAAAGTGGCCAAGTTTGTCAAAAGCAATGCCATCGTCTTTTGCCGCGACGGCATGACCATGGGCGTGGGTGCAGGGCAAATGAGCCGCCTGGACTCGGCGCGCATCGCCGCCATCAAAGCCGGTCACGCCAGCTTAAGCCTGAAAGACACCGTGGTGGCCAGCGACGCGTTTTTCCCTTTCCGCGACGGCCTGGACGTGGTGGTGGACGAGGGTGCCACCTGCATCATCCAGCCCGGTGGCTCGATGCGCGACCCAGAAGTCATTGACGCCGCCAACGAGCGCGGCGTGGCCATGGTGTTCACTGGGGTCAGGCACTTCAGGCATTGAGCCGCCGGTCTCGTGGCTTGGCTTTGCACAAGCCATCAGCGACAATCTGAACCTGATCACCGCCTCGGAGCCAGCACAATGGAACTCACTGCCGTCTTGACGCCCGCCCACGAAGGCGGATATATCGCACTCAACCCAGAGACGGGCACCACGACCCAAGGTGAGACAGTCGAGGAGGCTGTTTCAAATTTGCGCGAAGCCACTGCCCTATACCTGCAAGAGTTTCCTCTGGTATCTGTCGGGCACCCAGTGGTCACCACTTTCAGCATTCCGGCCCATGCCTAAGCTCCCTCGTGTCTCTGGCGCAGAAGCGCTCAAGGCACTTCAGCGGCTTGGTTTTGAGAAGGTGCGACAAAGCGGCAGTCATGTCGTTGCACGCAAGGGTTCAAAGGGATGCGTCATCCCAATGCACAGCGAACTCAAAGTCGGCACCCTGGCTGGGTTGCTGCGACAGGCGGACGTATTGCCAGAGGACTTTATTGCCAAGCTTTAGAGCGAGCCTTCCCCCTACTCCTATCAGACCTATCAGGACATCCCTTCCTTTTGAACTTCTCTGAACTGGGCCTGAACCCTGCGCTGCAGCGCACGGTGGCCAGCATGGGTTTGGCAACGCCCACGCCCATCCAAACCCAAGCCATCCCTGCCGTGCTGCAAGGCCGCGATGTGTGGGCCTGTGCACCCACGGGCTCTGGGAAAACCTTGGCCTATGCGCTGCCGCTGGTGCAATTGGTGGGGCAAACGCCCCGACAAACCAATTTCCGCCGACCCATTCGCTGCCTGGTGTTGGTGCCCACCCGCGAGTTGGCGGTACAAGTGGGCCAGGTCCTGCAACACGCCACCGACGCCATGGGCTTGAAGCTGGCGGTGGTCCATGGTGGCGTGTCGATCAACCCGCAAATGATGGCTTTGCGCGGCGGGGCCGATATGGTGGTGGCCACCACCGGGCGCTTGCTCGATTTGGTGGCGCACAACGCGCTGCGCCTGTCCGATGTGCAGCACCTGGTGCTCGACGAGGCCGATCGCTTGCTCGAACTGGGTTTTGCCGACGAGCTGCAAGCCGTGTTGGCCTTGCTGCCTGCGCCGCGCCAAACCTTGTTGTTCTCCGCCACCTTTGCCGATGATTTATCGGTGTGGGCCCACCAAGGGCTGCGCGACCCCCTGCGCATGCGCAGCGATGCGATCGAAGTGCTGGATGCCCCCGACATTGCCCAAAGCGCCATCGCCGTGGACGAGAAAAAGCGCACCGCTTTGCTGCGTCACTTGATCACCACCCAGGGTTGGCAAAGGGTGCTGGTGTTTGTGGCCACGCGCTATGCGTGCGCGCACCTGGCCAGCAAGCTGTGCACCGCTGGCGTGCGGGCCAGTGCCTTGCATGGCGATATGTCACAAGGCGGGCGACAAGCGGCCTTGCAAGATTTCAAAGACAACCGCATCGATGTGCTGGTCACCACCGATTTGGCCTCGCGTGGCATTGACATCGCCTTGCTGCCCGTGGTCGTTAATTACGACTTGCCGCGCTCGGCAGATGATTACACCCACCGCATCGGTCGCACCGCTCGCGCCGGTGCGCAGGGGCAAGCGGTGAGCTTTGTCAGCGCCCACGCCTTGGCGCATTGGCGCTTGATCCAAAAACGCGCACAAGTCCAAATGCCCTTAGAAGTGGTGCCCGGCTTTGAGCCCACCGATGAACCGGTGCCAGCGCCGGGTGTGGGTGGCATCAAGGGCAAGCGACCGAGCAAAAAAGACAAATTGCGGGCGGCTTCACTTCAGAGCGAATCGTGATGCGATTGGCATGGCCAAGCAGCGCTGTGTTCAGCTTCAAACGGCTTCCAGATTGGGCAATAAGCGGTCGTATTCTTTTTTCACCACGGCATAGCACTCGCATGAGCGTTGCTCCAGCCCTGGGCGGTCTTCGACTTTGATGCGCCCCCGGGTATAGCTGATCAGCCCCGCTTTTTGCAATTGGCCTGCGGCTTCGGTGACGCCTTCACGCCGCACGCCCAACATATTGGCGATCAATTCTTGGGTCATCACCAAGTGGGGGCCGGAGAGGCGATCTAAGCTGAGCAACAACCAGCGGCACAGTTGCTGATCCAAGCTGTGGTGTCGGTTGCACAAGGCGGTTTGTGTCATTTGGGTGATCAGCGCTTGGGTGTAGCGCAGCAGCAGGTGCATGACCGGGCTGGACAGATCAAACTCTTGTTTCAAAAAAGCTGCGCGCAAACGGTAGGCCTTGCCCGCACTTTGCACCACGGCACGGCTGGGGGTGGTGTTGCCGCCCATGAACAAAGAGATGCCCACCATGCCCTCCAAGCCCACCACGGCAATCTCTGCCGATGACCCGTTTTCCAAAACAAACAGCAAAGACACGATGCAGTCTTCAGGGAAGTAAACATGGGTCATCTTGCCGCTGGACTCGTACAGGACGGCCCCCAAAGGCATGTCCACCCATTCCAGATGGGGCAGCCATCGGGTGAATACATCTGAGGGCAATACGGTCAAGAGCTGATTTTTAAATCGCTTTTTCATGTGGGCCGCTGAAAAATCCTCATATGCTGATAAATGTATGGGTGTTTAAGGCTTTTTTATGTTCGGTATCGAACACAGGGCGAGACCATTTCACTTGAATGGCGTGAAAGAGCACATGGGGTGCTGCGCTCCGCGCTGCAACATGGCGGATGGTCGCGCCACGTGGGCATCCCACGGACGCCATCCCTTTAAGAGACCAATGGGTTGCTGGTCTCGTCAGCGGGTGCGGGCGGTTTGCTTTGGCGAATGCCGGGTTTGCGCAAGATTTCGACGTACACGGCCTCAGCGCCTTGATCGGCCAAAGCGTCCAGGGCTTTGTTCAACTCGGCCACGTGCACACGCTCTGCCGTATCGGCTTGCAAGCCCATTTGGCAATCAAAGTCCCAATAGTCCACGCCTTCGGGCAGGGGCTTGTGGCGCTCGCGGCGCACATATTGGCGCAGGGTGTGTTTGAGGGCGTCGCGCACCCGATCGGGCTTTTTGCCCTCAACGAGCAGGGGGTGGGTTTTTTTCATCGAAGTCCTTCAAAGGGTAGCGCCCTGACAGGACGAACAGTGGGGCAAGGGGGAGACGCGGCGCGGTGGCCGTCCCCACAGTGCCCTACAACGTGGCAAACACCTCGGCGGCGGCTTGCACTGTGGCGGCGATGTCATCTGCCGTGTGCGCACCGCTGACAAAACCCGCTTCATACAACGCAGGCGCGATGTAGACACCTCTGTCCAGCAAACCATGGAACAGTTGGTTGAACTTGGGGCTGTCGCTGGTCATGACCTTGGCATAGTTTTGCGGCAACTCGGGCAGCAAAAAGAAACCAAACATGCCACCTTGGCAATCGGCGCTGAACGGCACCCCCGCTTTGGCGGCAGCGGCTTTGAGGCCATCGACCAAGCTTTGGGTGCGGGCTGAGAGCGCATCGAAGAAACCGGGTTTGGAAATTTCTTTCAAGGTGGCCAAGCCACAAGCCGTGGCCACGGGGTTGCCGCTCAAGGTGCCGGCTTGGTAGACAGGCCCCAGGGGCGCGAGTTGTTCCATCACGGCGCGCTTGCCACCAAATGCGGCCAGCGGCATGCCGCCACCAATCACCTTGCCCAACACGGTGAGGTCGGGCTCGAAGCCTGGCAAGGACTGGGCATACACGCTTTGGGCGCTGCCCAAGGCCACGCGGCAGCCGGTCATCACCTCGTCAAACACCAACAACGCGCCATGCTGGCTGCACAGCTCGCGGCAACGCTTCATGAAGGGCACGCTGGCGCGCACAAAGTTCATGTTGCCGGCGATGGGCTCGATCATCAAACACGCCAATTCTTTGCCGTGCAATGCGAAAGCTTCTTCCAGTTGCGGGATGTTGTTGAACTCCAGCACCAAGGTGTGCTGCACCACCTCGGGCGGCACACCGGCGCTGGTGGGGTTGCCAAAGGTGGCCAAGCCCGAACCGGCTTTCACCAACAGTGCATCGGCGTGGCCGTGGTAGCAGCCTTCGAACTTGATGATCTTGCTGCGGCCCGTGGCACCGCGTGCCAAGCGCAGTGCGCTCATGCCGGCCTCGGTGCCCGAGCTGACCAAGCGCACCATGTCCATCGAGGGCATGAGTTTCAACAGGGCTTCTGCGAGTTCAATTTCGCGCTCGGTGGGCGCGCCATAGGAGAAACCTTCGAGCACGGCTTTTTGCACGGCTTCCACCACCGCAGGGTGGCCGTGGCCCAAGATCATCGGGCCCCAAGAGCCGATGTAGTCGATGTAGCGGCGGTCGTTGGCGTCCCAAAAGTAAGCGCCTTGGGCACGCTTGACAAAGCGTGGCGTGCCGCCCACGGCGCGAAAAGCGCGCACAGGGGAATTGACGCCGCCAGGGATGACTTGGCGCGCGCGGTCGAAGAGGGTTTGGTTCAGATCGGTCATGGTCTGTCGTCAGTGTTTGGTTTCGTGACGGGGAAGGGCAAATTCAGTGCCGATTTCGGTGGCGTCGTCTTCGTCATCGCCATGGGCCCAAAACAGGCGGTCGGGAACGACATGGCCCATGCCAGGGCGATAGCCGCTGTCCAGGCAATGGTCGAGGTAGTTGAGGGCCTCCAAACAGGCGGCCTCCAAATCGGTGCCGGCGGCGAGCAAAGCGGCCAAGGCCGCGCTCAAGGTGTCGCCCGCACCCGAAAAAACGGCATCGATGTGCTCAAAGCGCTCGGTGGCCAACACCGTCATGGGCGTGGCCAATGCGTTCTCAATGTGCTGATCGGCTTGCACAATGCCGGTGACCAACACATAGGGCACGCCTTTTTCACTGGCCGCACGGGCCAAGTCGCGCGGGCCGGGGCTTTTGCTGTTGGACCAGTCGGGCAACAGCCAACGCCACAAGGTGCTGTGGTTGCCCACCAGCACCGTGGTTTGGGGCAGCATCAATTCCAAAAAAGCGTCTTGGTAGGCGTCGGCTTGCTCTTCGTCCCACCACGACAGGTTGGGCATATAGGCCACCACCGGCACCTGGGCATAGTCGCTGCAAGTTTGGGCCACCACGCTCAAGGTTTCGGGGTTGCCGCAAAAGCCCACTTTGAACACCTGAACCGAACTGTCTTCGAGAACCACCCGGGCTTGTTCGGCCACGGTGTCTTCATCCATGGACATGAAGTCAAAGATTTCTGCGCTGTCGCGGATGTAAACGCCGGTCACCACGCCCAGGGGGTGGGCACCGACACAGGCGATGGTGAGTTGATCGGCACCCAGCCCGCCTGCACCACTGGCATCGTTGGCGTTGAAGCACATGACGCAAGCGGGTGCACCGCCTTCTTCTTCCAGCGTGGGGGGGTCTTGAGAGCGGAATTCTTGCGCCATGGTGATCTATACAATGCGACCCATTCTATGCGAGCCCCCGTGGCCAACCCCCCACCTTTTCCCCTTGAACCTTGAAGGCTTGACTGTGGCTAAAACTTGGATGTGTTTGATTTGCGGCTGGATTTACGACGAAGCCGCTGGCGCCCCAGATGAAGGCATTGCGCCCGGCACCCCTTGGGATCAAGTCCCCATGAACTGGACTTGCCCCGAATGCGGTGCGCGCAAAGAAGACTTTGAAATGGTCGAAATTTAAGCCCCACTCGTTTTGTATGCCATGAGCGCGCCCGGCACTGCGGTCCCCACCGATTGGCGCCGTGCTTTTGATCAGTGCATGCTGGATTTGCTGCGTGGCCGGCCCCATGTGTCTCAGGCACCGGCGCAGGTGCTGCTTGGTTTGTGTCAACAAGCGCGCGCGCAGCACACTGAGTCTGACCCCCAGGTGCGCATGTTTTGGGTGCTGTCAGCTCACTTTTTTGACCATTTGGCCCACACCCCCCAGGCCTCGCCATGGCAAAACTGGCATGCGGTGGTGTGCGCGCGCATCATGGCCGCAGCACCGGGCTTGGCCCCCATGGCACCCACACCCAACCAGCAAGCCGAAGCGCTGAGCGCCATGTTTTTGGAATTTGTCCATGCCCAGGTCGAAGATTGGCAAATTGTGATGCAGCGTTGGTCCGATGCGCCGCAAGATCTGGCGGCTGCCCAGGCCTGCGAAGGCCCCACCGCACAGTTGCACCTGTTGCTGGGCGATATGCAGCTTGATGGCATGGCCGATTTGTGCGCCGCGCTCTTGCACTGTATTGAGGCCGCCTTGGCACACAGTGATTTGACAGCAGGTGCCCAGCGGGCGGGGCCAGCGGTGCCAGAAATGCTGCGCTTGTTGCACCAATACGCGGCTGGTTTTGTGCGCTCACCCGACCCGTCGGTGCTGGAGGCTTTGCGCCAGCCAGGGGTGTGAGCCCAGCGGCTCAGGCACCGGCTTTTTTCACCACTGCATAACGCGCCAAGGTGGCGTCACGCGCCACCGCATGGTCGACGATGGGCAGGGCTTGGTTTTGCCCTAAGCGCACGCCGGCGGCTTGCAGCACCATGGGCGGGGCTTGCCAGGGAGCATGGATCCAGCGCTCGGGCATCTCGGCCAGTTGCGGTTGGTAGCGGCGGATGAACTTGCCTTGGGGATCGAACTTTTCGCTTTGGCTGATGGGGTTGAAGATGCGAAAGTAGGGCTGTGCATCGCATCCGCTGGAGCTGGCCCATTGCCATCCGCCGTTGTTGGCGGCCAAGTCAAAGTCGATCAAATGGGTGGCAAAGTAGCGCTCGCCCCAGCGCCAATCAATGCCCAAATCTTTCACCAAAAAACTCGCCACCACCATGCGCAAACGGTTGTGCATGTAGCCGGTTTGGTTGATTTGCGCCATCGCCGCATCCACCAGCGGATAGCCGGTTTTGCCATCGCACCAGGCTTGGAACAAGGTCTGCGCAGTGGTGCTGCTTTCCCATTCGATGCGGTCGTAATCGGGCTTGAAGGCGTGCGCCACCACCCGGGGGTGGTGGTACAAAATTTGGTGGTAAAAATCGCGCCAAATCAGCTCCGACAACCACACCGCTGCACCGGCCGAACCTTGTTGCATGCGGTCAAAAGCCAGTCCGGCCAGTTGGCGAATCGACACGGTGCCAAAGCGCAGGTGCACACTCAAATAGCTGGGCCCTTTGACCGCTGGAAAGTTGCGCGTGTCTTCATAGTGGTCGATGCGGGTCAAAAAATCTGCCACGGCCTGTTGCGCCCCGGTGGCGCCGCAGACCACGGGCAAATCGGCCAAGTTGCTGGATTCAAAGCCAATGTCTGCGGCATGGGGGGGAGGCTGGCGCAGGTGGCTGGGCCGCGCCGCCAAGCGCGCCGCCAAAGCTTCGATGGGCCAGGCCATGAGGTGCTCTGGGGGTTGGAGTTTTTTCAACCAAGCGTTTTTGTAGGGCGTGAACACGCCATAAGGCGTGCCGCTTTGGGTCAGCACCTCTTGGCGTTCAAACACCACATGGTCTTTGAAGGTGAAGAAATCTTGGCCCTGCTGGGTCAGCAGGGTGCGCACGCGGTTGTCGCGCTCGATCGCGTCGGGCTCGTCATCGTGGTTGGCATACACCGCTTGGGCGCCGAGTTCGCGCGCCAAGGCACTCACCTCCTGCGCGGCCTGGCCGTGGCGCACGATCAGCCCGGACTCGGGCAAGCCTGCGAGCGCGCGCAGCGCCGCATCGAGGTCATTCAAGCTGCCCAAAATAAAGTCCACCCGCCGGTCGCGCCGGGGCAAGGGGTCGAGGATGTCGCGATCCAGCACAAACACCGCATGCACCTGGGCGCATTCGGTCAGGGCGTGGTGCAGTGCGGCGTTGTCGGTGGCACGCAAATCGCGGCGAAACCAAACCAAACCGGTCTGAAAGCGGGGCTGGCCCGCGGTGTTTGTCTTCAACATTAAAATACGCCCATGGCCATGGATTCCGAACCGATCAACCTGACGCATCATTTTTTGATCGCCATGCCTGGATTGTCCGATGAATCCTTCGCCAAAAGCGTGGTCTATCTGTGTGAACACAGCGACCGAGGGGCTTTGGGCCTGGTGATCAACAAGCCCAGCGACATCAACGTGCGCGGTTTGTTTGACAAAGTCGACTTGCCCCTGCACCGCGAAGACCTCAATCAAACCCCGGTTTACCACGGCGGCCCGGTGCACACCGAGCGTGGTTTTGTGCTGCACGAACCGGTGTTTGCCG